>Ga0335083_10003185_pt1 | contig 21371 bp, 14 predicted proteins | sample Lox_Sample_42_FD_206716 | JGI IMG/M metagenome (GOLD analysis project Ga0335083, IMG submission 206716) | Soil microbial communities from Loxahatchee National Wildlife Refuge, Florida, United States - Lox_Sample_4.2 | ecosystem: Environmental > Terrestrial > Soil > Wetlands | place: USA...
GGAGTGTCATGACGGAACTTCTGGAATATCTGCTCAACGGCGGAGCTGTAGTCTGTTTCTTCCTCGCAGCGACGCACTGTGACACTGCCATCCTTAAGCAACAGGCAGTATCTGATCGCGGACAGATCCGCCTTCACTTTCCTGGCCCCCTTCTCCAATCGCACGTAAGAGGTGTCTGCGCAGTATGCGGCTAGATAGTCGCGCAGTGCCCGCAGCCCCCGTGACCGTAATTCGGCCGTACACAGGTCTTGCCGAAGATTTTGGATGGCTTCGCAGTAAAGTTCGGCGGCGCCCAGAAACAGGCGTTCCATCGCATATTTGTACGCTAGCCTTTTCGCCTCATCAGCCTCCTTCAGGCGTGAACGCATAGTGCGCATCCGCTCCGAGAACGATCTGATGCCCTGGAGCAAGGCCTTGTCCTCAAGGTCCAGGAAAATCTCCTGACGGTACGTGATTTCGCCGAGGTCTTTCAGCACTGCATGATAGAACGGCTTGAGGTTGTATTCCTTCCAGTCTGCCGTGATCGCATCGACGACCTGATCCAGGTTCAGGTCAGAAAAGTAGACCGGCGCTTCGTCTGCCCCCATCTGGCTGTCGTCCGGGCTCACCGCGAGGACGCTCTGGAAAGGCGTGAGATTCAACACGGCTTGGCTACTCATCCCGACCTCTTCCGCCGCCAGCCCAGTGCATCATCAGTGCCCCTCTCTTTGACGAGGCGCGGTGAACGTTCGCATATCTGTGAAGTCTGCCATCTTGTCGAGATACCTGGGAGCAAATATATCGGCGCGGCAAAGCACAGACGTGGGTGTCGCTTCAGACGAATCAGGGCCGCCGTTGATGGACCTCGGCAGAACACTTCTACAACCGCTTCGGCGGCAGGGACTCGATTCGATTGTGGTCGGGAATGCGATGCGCCCCGCCGTTTGGCAAGGCACCGGCTCTTATTCGGGGCCGGAACTGACACGCGCGACTCCTTTGAATTCTGATTTCGTAGGAGTCATCTTCCCCGGAAAGGGCGGTTAAACGGTGGACTCCAACACCCACCTAGGCCTAGTATCTCAGGGGGTAGAAGCGGCTGTCAATGACCACCCTAACGCCGATCCATCGCCAGTCGCCCCTATTCACGATTCGTCGGACGGGTGCACCGATGTCGTGGCCGCTCACAGCACCGCTTCCAGGTACGGGCGCATTACCTTGTCAACGCGGTTCACTCGCGCGAACTTGGAAATAAGCTTAAAGTCAGGCTTTCTTGTTCGCTCGCCGTACGTCCGGAGCGCCTGAACGGCCACATCGATGCCGATCTTATTACGGTATTTGAAGCAGTCCGCGATAGATTTCTCAGGCGAGTAGATTTTCACCTCTACGCCGTCAATTGAAACGGATTGGATGCCGGCACTGAACGATGGCAGAACACGCGGAGAGGGATGCCAGCGAGCTTTGGAATCTGGGCGTGGCCCGGAAGCGCCACATCCACTGCATGCGGCACCTCCACCGTGAGACCGTGATGCGCAAGTGCTGAGATCAGGCATATCACCGCTCGCGGGATGCGGAGGGCAACGGCCACCAGATCCGGGTTGGTGAGAGGGGGCCTCTTGGAGAGCCGAAAGAGGCCGCGGGCTACCGGTTCAGTTTCGCCGCTGTCCCTAAGAGCATAGAGCGTCCGTGGGTGGATACCCAGCCGAATGGCCTCGCTGGTACGTAGCATTCCTTGATGCTTTGCGAAGATCTGGCGCGCCTTGGCAAGGCCGGTTTCCGTCATCGGCCTTGGATAGAACTAACGGATATTATACTTTCTTTCCGAGGATTTTATCCACTTTGAGACCCAGGGGGGGTCCGACCTCACGCATACCCCCTGGGCCGCGATACCGCTCCATTTTCGAGGTTTTCGTCCACCACCGGTCCACCACGCCACCACAAGACCACCACCACAGGGCCTTTTTTCGCCTTTTTTGCCGCCTCGGCGGAACGGCCAAGTCCGCAAACACAAGACTTAGCACGGCGACATCTGCCCAAGTCTATTAGGCGGTCCGTTCGAATCCCCCTGGGGACGCCAATTCTTCAAAGGTCACTTGGCTCTACGCCGGTCACTTCAGGTGGGAACGTCACGGCGATATTTTTGACGGCCTCTGCCCATGCCGGTGAACCACGGCAACCCCACTCTCCGGTAGGAACCGCTACCGCTTTTAGAAAAGCAGGCCTCTTCCTGACCGCCTGGCTCGGCTCCTCCTGGCTTCGCGCGGCGGCGGCGTTGCTAAAGGAAGCGCGCAGCGCACGCGGGATCTATCGGCCCAGTTCCCGCATCAGCCACGATCTGGCGAACTCCCAGTCACGTCTGACCGTCCGCGGGGAGACATTTAAAACGCCTGCAATCTCCTCCTCACTCAGGCCGCCAAAATAACGCAGCTCGACAAGCCTGGCTTGGCGGGGAGCGATCGCCGAGAACGCCGTCAGCGCGTCATCCAACGCCACCACCATGGAATCGCGCTCCGGTGAAAGGACCGCAGCTTCATCCACGTTCAACTTCACCGCGCCGCCGCCCCGTTTGTCCGAAGCCCGGGCGCGCGCCGCGTCCACGAGAATGCGGCGCATCATTTGAGCCGCTATGGCAAAAAACTGGGCCCGCTGCCTCCAGTCGACGTTCTTCAGATCCACCAGCCGAAGATAGACCTCGTGCACCAGGCCTGTCGTCTGCAGGGTGTTTCCGGTGCGCTCGTCCCGCATGTAACGGCGGGCGATGCGGTGCAGTTCGTCGTATACCAGGGATGCCATGCGGCCTAAGGCCGCCGGGTCGCCGCCGCTCCAAGCTCTTAACAAAGCAGTGACTTCGGCCGACTGAGGCAACGCCATCGCAATTCTTTAAAAAACTTATCACACCCGTGGCCGGTTTTCCCGTCCGCTTCCGCCCGCAGCAGTGGAGGTGAGACAGGAAATGAAGACCGTACGTTTAAGTGTTTTGCTGGCCTTGGCGGGAGTCAGTCTTTTTGGACGGCAAAACGCAACAGAGCCCGAGGCAAGCGTGACTGTATGTATGAAGGCCGAGCGGCAGGTGCTGATGGGTGTCCGGCCCATGGCGGCGGCGATGTTCGCGCGCATCGGTGTAGGAATCGACTGGCGGGAACTGGATGCCTGCCCAAACGGGGCGGGAGCGATCCGGGTGGAGTGGTCCTACGACTCGCGCAGGTATCCCCATGCCGAAGCCTTGGCCTTTGCAAAACCGTACGCGGGGACCATCGTGGTCTTTGTCGACCGTGTGCAGGAAATGGATCGCAGCGGGGTGCGGTTCGTCATGGCCCACGTGCTGGTTCACGAGATCACGCATATCATCGAAGGAATCGACCGGCATTCGGCTTCCGGCGTCATGAAAGCTCACTGGAACGCAGATGACTATTTTGCAATGCGCCGCAAGCCGCTAATGTTCGCCCAGGAAGATATCGATCTGATTCACGCCGGCCTGAAGACGCGCCGGGCGCGGCCGGTCGCAGTGGTCACAGGGGCGCCTGTTGCAGGTCAATGACGGATAGTGTATCGTTGGGGAACTTCTCGTGAAGAGCTTGTGACACCGGAACGTCTCTGCCAGATTGAAGAGTTGTACCACTCGGCTCGGGAGCGCCCGCGGGATGAGCGCACCGCCTTCTTGCGGGAAGCCTGCCGGGACGATGAAGATCTGCGCCGCGAGGTGGAATCGCTGCTCGCCGGGAATCCGTCTGGCGCGTGCTTTCTGGACGAGCCGGCCATGCATCACGCCGCCGGATCGTCTGCCTCCGAGCACGGCGGCAGCGAGCCCCGGCTGTCGCCAGGGCTGGAACTCGGACCCTACGTGATCGAGGCCCATTTGGGCGCCGGTGGTATGGGTGAAGTCTATCGCGCCAGGGACAAACGCCTGCAGCGCACGGTTGCTTTGAAGGTTTTACCGCAGCGGTTGGCCAAAACACCAGGCCTACGGCAACGGCTGGAACGCGAGGCGAAGGTGATTTCGTCGCTGAACCATCCCCACATCTGCACGCTTTTCGACATTGGCCGGGAGGGCGAAATCGACTACCTAGTGATGGAATTCCTGGAGGGAGATACTCTGGCCAGGCGGCTGGAGCGGGGACCGCTTCCTCTATCCGAGTTGCTGCAACTCGCCATCCAGATCGCCGATGGGCTGGCAGCTGCGCACACAGCCGGCGTTGTCCATCGCGATCTGAAGCCGGGCAACATCATGCTTACAAAATCCGGAGCGAAGTTGCTCGATTTCGGGCTGGCCAAGGCGCGGGCGGGCGTACATGCCATGGGTCAGCCAACGGTTGACCCGACCGCACCGATCACAGTTGCGGGCATGCTGCTGGGCACCGTGCAGTACATGAGTCCGGAGCAGATTCAAGGCCGCGAGGCGGACGTGCGGAGCGATCTGTTCGCTTTTGGGGCGACACTCTATGAGATGCTGACCGGCAGCGTGGCTTTTCCCGGCGAGAGCCAGCTAGTGGTGGCGAACGCCATACTGGAGAAGGAACCCGAGCCGATCACAGTTCGGCAGCCGCTCACACCGCCTGCGCTCGAAAGGCTGGTGCGAAGCTGTCTGGCTAAGAATCCGGAGGAGCGGTGGCAGAACGCCCGCGATCTGCAGAGGGAGCTGCAGTGGATTGCAGAAGGGGGGCAAGAGCCTATTGCGGTGACCGCGAAAGCGCGCAGACGGGAGCGCGTGTATGCCGCATTGGCCCTTGTCTCTTCTTTGACAGCCATCGTCAGCGCCGTTTCGTATTGGCGTACGGCGCGGGCTCCGGCGGGCCCCATCACCGCTCAAATTCTGGCGCCTGATTATGCCCGGTTCAGTGCCCTGGTGCCAAGTAGCGGGACGCTGGCATTCTCTCCCGATGGACATGCCCTGGCTTTTCCCGTAACGGACGAGAATGGCAAGGCCATGCTTTGTGTCCGGTCCCTCGACTCGCTCGTGGCTCAGCGGCTGCCCGGAACTGAGGGTGCATCCTGTCCTTTCTGGTCGCCGGACAGCCGCGCGCTGGGGTTCTTCGCCGACGGCAAGCTGAAGATCATCGATGCATCGGGTGGGCCTGCCACCGTCCTCGCCGAAGCCCCGTCTGGCGATGGAGGAAGTTGGAACCGCAACGGAACTATTCTGTTTGTGCCCGATTCCACCAAGGGACTTTACCAGGTGCCGGCGGCAGGCGGGAATCCCGTCCTGGTCATGGCGGTGGATACTTCCAAATTCACGGACATCAACAACCCGAGGTTTCTGCCCGATGGAAAACATTTCCTATATCGGGCTTTTGGTGGCAATCCTGCATTAGAGGGAACTTACTTTGCGTCCCTGGATGGCAGGCCAGGGAGGATGGTGGTGAGAGAGAATTCCGGCGCCTCTTATGCCCTGGGGTTTCTGCTTTACCTCCGCGGGGAAACGCTGGTAGCACAGGTTCTGGATCCGGACCGGGGAACTTTGAGGGGAGACCCGCATCCGATCGCGGAAGGTGTTTCGGCCAATGTTTATGGACCACTGTTTGACTCCTCCGAGACCGGCCTCCTGATCTATCAGACCAGCGGGGCGGAGCACGGGAAACAACTGACATGGTTCGACCGCAGCGGCAAGAAACTTGGCGTCACGGGTGAACCCGCAGACTATTGGGACGTCAGGCTCTCGCCGGATGGGCGAAGGCTCGCGGCCAACGCTGGAAGTCCGAACAGCGAGATCTGGGTGCACGAACTGTCGCGCTCCGTTCGCATGCGGCTGACGATCGACCCGCAAACCGACCACGGCATGCCGGTGTGGTCGCGGGACGGCGGCAGCGTGGTGTTCGGCGCGTTAAATGACGCCCGCAGGGGCATCTACCAGACGCCTTCCAGCGGTGCGGGCGGCGAACAATTGCTCGTGGCGGCGGCAGACACCGATCAGTTGATGTACTGGCCTACAAGCTGGTCTCATGACGGCCGGTTCCTCCTTTACACGCACGGGGCGATCGGCCTTTCCACAGCGGATATCTGGATACTGCCGCTGTCCGGCGACCGCCGGCCCCATCTTTTTCTGAAGAGGGCTCCGGCAGTTTACGACGGGCAATTCTCTCCCAACGGCCGGTGGGTCGCTTACACCTCCAAGGAGTCCGGCAGGGAGGAAGTGTATTTGGCGCCTTTCGATGCCACGAAGATCCTGGATCCTGTGGCAGGAGCGGCGGACGGAAGCGGCAAGTGGCAGATTTCGCCGAGTGGGGGCCGTTGCCCCCGTTGGCGAGGGGACGGCAACGAGATCTTCTACCTCTCACCAGCGAACCAGATGATGGCGGTACAACTTCAAGAGAAGGGCGACCGTATCGAACTGCGGACTCCTCAGGTTCTGTTCAGTGCCTCAGTCCACCCGGCGGTTAATCCTTACGACGTGACCCCGGACGGGAAGAAGTTCGTCATAAACACGATGGGCGGGCAGGGCGAACCCCTGACTTTGTTGGTAAACTGGCCGGCGCGTGTGAGGGCGCAATGAATCAACCAAGCGCAAGCCGCTCGCACGAACCTTTTGGTAATCAGGTTCACACCGCGATGCCACTTGTGGTTTCTTCATCTGGATATCGGGCGCTCGCACGCGGCATGCGGGTATCACGAGAAAGGTTTTAGTTTACGCTATTGAGGCCATCGCTCCAACTACTATCTTACCGATGTGTTCATGCACCCTGGACCCAGCGGTCCTCACTTCAGCCATACCCCCCGGGCCGCGATACGGCTCGGTTCTCGGGGTTTCTCGTCCACCACGCCACCACAAGACCACCACCACAGCGCCTTTTTTCGCCATTTTTGCGGCCTCACCGGAACGGCCAAGTCCGAAAACAAAAGGCTTAGCACGGCCACATCTCCCCAAGTCTATTAGGCGGTCCGTTCGAATCCCCCTGGGGACGCCAGAAACAAAAGACTTACGCCCCGCGGTCCACCACCGTCCACCACGCGCGTCGGACGAGCAAAAAGTCAGCCGCAAAACCCACTCGAGTTTGCGGCACGTTTAGCCACCGTTCGCGCACGGCGGCGCCGTGTCGCACCGTGCACGGCCGGCTGGTATGTTAGTGGCCGCAGCCCCGCAACGGCCTCGACGTGCGACGCGGGTTAGTCTTGGCCATTGACGGCGTTAGAACCTGAAAACATTTGAGGAGTAATGCCTGAGTGAGTGTAGTTGAACCGCGGACCCCTAGGCGCAGTAGTGCGAAAATTCCGGAGAAAACGGCGCATTCGCGCCAGGGAGACGGCGACCGGACCACCAGATACCACGCCGTGCCTTTCGCGCTCGCGGCACCGGGGGCTGCATACCCGCTGATTCAACGGGCTTGAGCACCCCTGTGTCGCTTCAGGCGAAACTCCGCCCAAATACTAAGCGCAGCTCACGCGTGCGGCCCGGATACTTCCTCTCACTTCAGTTCCCTGATCCGAATATTGCGGAACATCACGACGTCTTCGGGCGAATGCAATTGCAGGCCGATCGGGCCGGATTTAGGCCGCTCGGGCAGGCCCGGATGTTCCGCGACTACGACGCCGTTGAGGTGTACACGGATCAGGTTGGGCCGCACTTCGACGAACAGAGTATTCCAATCCGTGCGGCGCTGAATGCCTGCTTTGGCTTGGGCGAGTTTGTAAATGCTGCCGGTGATGTCGTAGTCGCCGCCAATTCCGTTATCGATGTTCACTTCGTAGGCGGATCGCGCGGGCGTGGGCCATCCGGCTTTCGGATCGATGGCGAACTTGGCTCGCTCGCGATCGCCAATGGATACTCCGCTGTTGCCGCCCAGCCGCAGCCAGTAGTCGAGCGAGAGATCGAAGTTCTCGCCAAATTCCATCTCGGTGTAGAGCCACGATTGAGGCAAACATGGCTTGACCGGGTCGCATTGTCCGACGAGTATGCCTCCGTCGATCACGCTCCAGACTCCCAGGCCGCGCACCTGCCATCCGGCCAGGTCTCTGCCGTTGAACAGGTCCACCCACGGCGGCGGCGTTTGAGCCGTCAGGCCGCAGCTCGCTATCACGGCGGCGATCACGCCGAACAAAGTTGCCTTCCACATATTGGTTGATCCTCAGAACGAGTAATCGCGCAACCGCTCGGGCTTTCCGCCGGCTTCCTTGCTGCGCTGCGCGGCTTCCATAAAGGCGAAGATTTCGAGCGTTTCGGCGGGCGAAACCGGCGGCCTGCCGGACTGGAAGAACGTCACCACGGCCTGCACCAACTCGGCATATCCGGTATCCGGCGTGGGTGCGCTGCGCACGACTTCCTTCGCACGGAACGCGAGGCCGCCGAATTCACTGTAGGGGCGATTGACCCGCACGGTGCCGAGACGGCCGTCCTTCCACGTGCACGTGGTGACGTCGGCATCGGCGGAGTACGTGCGCGTCACCTCCTGGCATCCTGTACCCATCCAGGTGAACAGCAGTTCCACCGAATGAACGCCGTACCAGGAGAGCTCCAGCGAATGATGTTCTTCGAGCGGTCCCGGACCCCAAACGATGTAGCCTTTGGCGTCGGCATAGGCAAGGGACGTGGCTAGAGCGCTGAAGCGCAGACTCGACGAAGAAAACCAGGGCACGCCGGCCTGCTTAGCCGCTCTGGCGATTTTGAGGGCGTCTTCGAAAGTGGCCGCCAGCGGCTTGTCGACGAAGAATGGCTTTCCGGCTGCGATCACCTGTTTTGCCTGCTCGAAGTGTGCGCGCCCGTCGACGCTCTCGATCATGACCGCGTCCACCTTGGCGCACAGCGAAGGGATGTCGTCTACGATTTCGATGTTCCAGCGCGCCACGAGCTGCTCGGCGAACTTATCTATGCGGGTGTAGCTCTTCTCGATATCCGGGCTTCCGCCTTTGTATGCCGCCACCACGCGCGCGCCTGAGACGTGACCACGCGCGCTCGTATCGTTCATGATCTCCGTGAATGCGATGGCGTGCGAGGTATCTATGCCTACGTATCCGACACGAAGGTCGGCAGCCCGAGCGCCGGCCAGGGCGAGCCAAACAGACAGAATGCGCTTCATGGCAGTGCTGGTGTCACCACAATATTGCGAAATGAAACGGAGCCGTGATCGCCCTGCAGGAAGATCGGTCCCGGCTCGGCTTCGCGGCTGTCGAGCGCGCCGCCAGTGATGCCCGGGATCTCCTGATTGTCGATCACCGTAACGCCGTTCTGGGCCACGGTGACACGCCGACCCACTAACGTCACGTCGTAACTCTGCCATGCGCCGGGTCTTCGCGGCATCTGTGGATTGGCCGCCAGAAATCCATAGATTCCGGCCATGCGGAAGATCTCTGCGGCCTTCAGCGAATCGTCCTCGATCTGTACTTCGTATCGGCCGCGGAGATAAACGCCGCTGTTACAACCCTTGGGACAATCAAACTCGATGTGCAGTTTAAAATCGGTAAATTGGCGTTGGCTCACCAGATCCGCGCTGGGAGGGTGATTTTCGAGATCGCCTTGCGCCACGCTCCAACCGTTTTTCAACTCGGGCGCGCGCACGTGCCAGTTCGCCAGATCGCGGCCGTTGAACAACGTCACCGGTTCACCCCAGCGAGGCGCGCCGGCTCGGCTTAAATCAGGTGCGCGGACGCCGGCCCAGGTCCACGTGGTACCGTCCGGGCCATTGGCAACGCCCGTGATCCTGCCGTGTTCCAACCATCCCTTGAAGACCATGTCTTCCTTGCCGCCTTCCTCGCGTTTAGGAGACACGAACTCGATTCTATCGCCCGCGATCTCGACACGCGGCAGAGGCCGTGCATTGCCCCAGCGTCCCACGAATCTGGCTGTGGGTGGTCCGCCGCCCTGCACAATCTCGATCCAGGAAGGGAGTTCTCTGACTCCGTCGCTCAAGGTCAGGTCCCAACGTCCGGCGAAGCCGCCGGAGATGCTCGCCGCGGATGCCGGCATGACAGCCAGCGCCGCTGCTAGAAACACCCATGTCACTCGCATCGCTTAGGCCCGGCCGGTCACCGTCCAGTTCTTCTCGTCGAAGAACAACGTGCGGCCTTCGCGATAGGCCTGCACCGACATAGAAATCAGCACCTGGGCGCGCGCCGCCGTCTCCACGTCCAGGCGCGGCTTCTGGCGTGTGCGCACGCAGGTCAGGAAATTGGAGAAGTGCGCGGATTCGTTGTCCACTTGCTCAATCGGAATGCGGTTCTCTACGGTCCCGTATTTTGCCGCGTAAGCTTCATCGATGGTATCTTTTTCAGGAAACAAGCTGATGTGATCCGTGACGCCTTCGAACTTGCCATGCTCGACCATGACGATGGTGCCGAGATGGCCGCGGATCAGCCCTGGGATGTGGCGCGAATTGGCCATCGACGAGGACAGCACTACCGAGTGCCCGGCGGCATATTCGGCGATGAGATGGAAGGTGTCGGGCACCTCCCGGCTGTCCTTGAAAACATGGATGCCGCCGCCGGCCATGACCTTGACGGGGAATTGCGGCTCCGGCCAGCATACGTTCAAGGGCGCCGCCACGTGGAAGAAGAGATCGGTAGCAATGCCCCCCGAATAATCCCAATATTTGCGGAAGCGGAAGTAACGGTCAGGGTCCCAGGCGCGCGCCGGCGCGGGGCCCAACCAGGTTTTCCAGTCGATGTAGTTCTCACCCTTGCCGTCGGGTCCGGCGCCTTCATCGATGGGCCAGTTCCATTCGCCTTCTTTCGAATTGCGATGGTAAGAACCCTGGCTCATCACCATCTGCCCGATGGCGCCTTCGGCGATCACCTGCTTCGCCTTCCACCATTGCGGCGCTGAGGTCGTCTGTGAGCCCACCTGCAGCACACGGCCGGTGGCATGCACCGTTTCCACCAGCCGGCGCGCTTCCGCGATGGTGTGGCACATGGGCTTTTCCAGATAGACGTCTTTGCCCTTCTCCATAGCCGCCAAGGCAATCGGCGCATGCCAATGATCGGGTGTGGCGACGATTACCGCGTCGATGTCCGGGCGGTCGATGATTGCATGCCAATCCAGGTAGCCGTCGCAATTGTAGAGCTGCTTATTTTCGTCGATCCGCTTTTGATAGACGTCGCAGACGGCGACGATCTGCGCAGGATTCTCCTGCTGGCCGATTTTGGCGAACTTGCGGGTGATCCAGGCGCCGCGGCTGCCGGCGCCGATCAGGCCCAGGTTAATGCGTTCGTTAGCTCCCAAAGGGCGCCGCGCCGCCAACGGTCCGGCGAAGCCCAAGGCCGCGGCGCTTTTGACGAAATCTCTTCGGTTCAACTTAGACTCCTTTGTCTAGACGCGGGGACCCGCTCCCGGCGCCGGCGATTCACAAAATCCGTCATTAAGCAGGTAGAGCGCCAGCGCAATGTCGATGATGGCATTTGTCCACCCCGTTTCCATGCAGTACGCCGTCCAGGACTCGTCGGCGTTGGAGCCATAGGGCTCCCAAAGCGAATAGTCAAAACCTCGCATCCAGCCTCCGTCGATGGCTGGGCGCTCCGGATCGATGATCTGAATACGACTGAGATAATCGCCCACGCGGTGAAAGGCAGCGAGATAAGCCTCGTCGGACGTCGCCTTGTATGCGACCCAGAGATTCATGGCAGCGAAACTGGTGGTGTAGAGCTGGTCGCTGATGGTTTCGTCCGCGTCGTAGGTCAGCCCGAGGTCGCCGGAGCGTTTAATACCAGTGTTGCTGCGATCTTCTTGAATTGCTCCGCAAGCCGCCATCCGCGAAAGGAGGTAGGCGGTCTGCTTGCGGAGTTCCGCCGCATATCCTGCGCTCCGCGTGTAAATGAAAGCCAGCGCGAGCGGCAGAAGAAAACGGGTCGACTCTGCCGTGCGGCTGATCAGGAACATCGGTATGGACGGGAATCTCTCAATCATCTGATCGACGAGCGGCAAGGCCAGGTCGAGATATGATCTGTCTCCCGTGACGCCATAGGTGTAAAGCCAGGAGGCGATCAGGTGTCCCCGGTCGTGCGGGTGAGGATAAGTGTCATCCTCCTCGCCGGCTAGCGCCAGTCCGTTCTTGCCGCCGGTTTTGAATGCCCTTACAGTAGCCTGTGCGGAGAGCGAGCCGCGATGGAGCAGGACCGGATGCCGAGTATAGCGATAACCCGCCAGGCACCCGATCGTGGCCCAGCCGATGTCGTCCTGGTATGGAGGGCCGGAGCGGCCTCTGGTGTACCACAACCCGTATCGCGCATCGCCACGGCCGAGCCGCTGCAGATCGAGGACCGACTGCAGCAGGTTCTCGCCGACTCTCTGGCGGTCCGGCCGCGCCTGGGCTTTGCCGGCCAGCCAGAAGGCCAGCCCCGACTGGAATACGCAATCGGTCCGCTGCGGTGAGAACATCTGGCCTTTGCCGTAAGGAATGCGACGGCCATTGATGTCCGGTCCGGAGATCCATTCGGTGACACCGAGCGTTCCGTCTGCGCGGAGAAGCACGCCGGAACGCTCGAACCAGCGCATGTTCCGCTCCAGCACGCGGCGGTACTCTTCCCGCCTGTCCAGAACATCAATTCCGGCCTCGTAGCCGCGCCGGGCTGCCCGACGTGAAACCGATCCAGCGAGAGTCTGTCTGCCCGCGGCTCCGCTTTTCAAAGCGAGTTCGTAACGTCCAGGCGAAGTCTCGACAGCTTTACCCCGGCCGGTCAACGCTACGCCGGCGCCGGCCGCTGTTTCGATCACGAGCTTGTATGCTGAGCCTGGCGGAACCCAGCGGCGCGGTTCGGTGTAGCACCTGACAGGCAGGTAGGACGAAACCACGGCGCTCCGGGTGGCGGGATCGAGTAGAGCAAGGATCAGATCCCGCAAGAAGGGCTCCCAATGCGCGACTGGGGCGTACTCGCGCCGACGGAAGTCCGATAGACTCGTGGCCGCCACGGCGAAGCGGCCCGTGCCTTGGCGCCCAAATACCAAACCCGGCCAGCAGGCCGCGGAATCGGGCGTGCCCAGGACTCGCTGAACTCCTCTCACCGTTCCAAAAGAGAGAATGGTCCGCACGTCTGCCAGCCCGGACTGAATGGGCAGACACATGGAGTCGTGCTCGTCGAGTATGGTGCCAGCGGGGAGTGTCGACGGCTCGAGCGGTTCTGCGACGAACAGTCGCGCGACACCCGTCTTCTCGGGCTTAGGCTCCGCTGGGACGCCAGGGAAGTTGACGACGAACTCCGCGAAGACGCCCTTCCCGGATGCCATGAACGCGAGTATCGCCGAGGCCAGCCCCGTGGACAATTGAAGATGGTACGGGTAATCCTGGCAAGCAATCCAGAGGAGAGCAAAGTGGCGTGGGTCCACGTGTTCGGCTGCCTGCAGGCTCATCACATCACATGCCAGGCCCAGTTCTTGGATCGCACCGCAGATATCGGGTCGAACGGAGCCGTCGCCGGTGGCGACACACACGCCCGCGCGGCGCGCATCGGCTGACTGCGACGGATGCTGGGCCATCGCGAGCCCGGGAACAGCGAGGAGAAATTGTCTGCGATCCATGGGTCAGCCCGCCGCCTCTCGGGGCCGCCGGTCCAGTTCATCAAACGCCACTGCCGCCGCTCCCGACACGCCGCCGAATCGGGCGAGCGCTGACACCGCAAGACGGATGCGCCGATGGGACCATCCCACGACCAGCCGTCTCATGCAGTTCGAGACCTCTTCGATCAGCAGCGGGCTGCTTTCGGCCACGCCTCCGGAGAGCACGATGAGTTCGGGGTCGATCATATTAGCGATTACCGCCAGCCCGCGCGCTAAGAACGCGGCATAAGTGCGAATCGCCTCTTGCGCGGCTGCGTGCCCCTGCCGGGCGCCGCACGCCACTTCCGCCGCGCTTCGAAACGGCGGGCCGGCATATCGCACCAGCGCGGCGGCGTTCGCATACACCTCCAGGCACCCGCGCTGCCCGCAATTGCACTCCAAACCATCGGGCTGAACCACGATGTGCCCGATGGCATTGCCCAGGCAGTTCGCACCGCGATGCAAGCGCCCGCCGATATAGCAGCCACCCCCCACGCCGGTTCCCAAAGTTACCGAAACGAAGGTGGACGCCGACTTCGCGAGGCCGAACCGTTTTTCCGCCACGGCCATTGCGTTGGCGTCGTTCTCGACGGCTACCGGCAGACCGGACTCCTGCTCCAGCGCGGTCCGAATCTCGGTTCCCGACCAATGCGGGAGGTTGCCGGTAGCATAAATTACCCGTCCTTTGACTGGATCGACCCATCCGCCGGTTGCTATACCGATGCCGGCAGGGGTGGTGTTCCGAGTGGCGGCAGCCTTTCTACAGTGGGCGATCACCGTGGCCAAATGATCCAGCAGCGCGTCCCGTCCGGACAGGGCCGGGGTTGGGCAGCAGTCCTGCCATAGCAGGCTGCCATTCAACCGCGCTATCCCGAACTTGGTGTCGGTGGAACCCAGGTCGACGCCAATGGCGACTTCGGTCTCCTGCTCGCCGTCGCCACCGATAGCGAAGATGAACTTACGGGTGATCAGGTCGGGGCGGGTAATCGCGGACCCGATAATGATGGCGTGCGCGCCGGCTTCGAAGGCGTCGCGGGCTTGAGACGGAGTTGCGATGCGGCCTTCCGCGATAACGGGAACTCCCACGTGTCCGGATACCTCCCGTACGAATGCGGGGTCGAAATCGTGAATGTCTTCGGTCTCCGGAGTATAGCCGCGCATCGTTGTCAGGATGAAATCGGCCCCCGCGGCTTCCGCGGCTTCCGCCTCGCTCAGGGTGGCAATGTCAGCGAGGACCGGTACCCCCAGTTCGCGGCGAATGGCTGCCACGCGGTCGAGCGCGCCGGAGCGCTGGCCGCGAGAAGTGCACTCCACTGCGATCATGCTTGCGCCCGCGCAAACCAGCGCCCGGGCGGACTCCAGGCTCGGAGTGATCAATACTGCGCCGCCGTTGTGAACCTCTTTCGAGATCCCGATGATCGGCACGGTGACGGCCTTACGGATCGAGGCGATATTGGCTGGGGCTTCGGCCCGGATACCCGCGGCGCCCGCCGCGACTACTGCCGCTGCTATGCGGGCGATTACGGATGAGTCGGCGAGTGCGGAGCCAGCAGGCGCCTGACACGAAACGAGCAATTTGCCGCGGAACGCGCCGGCAAACCGGGCAGCGATTGAGGATGTCATGTTTCACCAGCTTTCGAGGAAAACGCGCAGAGAACAATGGCGACCAGTAAGATGCTCAGCCCCAGAGCCATCACGTGCACGGCGCGGCGGGGAGCCGCTCGCCACTCGCGGAGCAGGAAACCCATCAGGTTGGACGTGATCAGGCCCATGGCGAGGCTGAGCGGCCACCCGACCGATGGCCCCAGGTTGCCGAGCATAGGCGTGGCAGCCCCATAGAGAAAGATGCTGCCGCCCCATAAGACGCCCATGGCCACGCTGAGCGCCCACGGCGGCCAGAGTCCCGTCACGAAGAACAGCTCACCGGAATGGTGCTTCCGGGTAAGTGCGATGCAATAGACGACGTTCGGGAGCGCGCCGGCTCCGAGCATCAGGAGCCAGATGCAGTTCGTGCTGCCAAACGACGAGTATCCGAGTTGCGTGCCGGCGGCGGCGATCGGCAGGGCAAGGGTGTATCCCATATTGAAGACCGCGGACATGATGCCGGCGCCCAAGGCGAAAAAGTAGCCCGCCAAACTTGGGCTGGCGGCCTCGAGTGGCGCTCCGGCGTCCCGCAGCCGCGCCGCCTTGCCGCAGATCCACACTCCCAAAACGAAGGCCAGCACGCCTCCGTACAGCAATACCTGCTGCGGTCCGAAGCCGAACCGGCCCTCCAGCGCGAGGGGTACCAACGACCCGAGGGCGGAACTGAGTCCTATCACCAGTGTGTTCGCGACCGAAACACCGAGCCGCGCCACGCTCAGTCCGAAGAGGATAGCCCCGAAACCCCATGCGAATCCGAAACCGACGGCGCACGCGACAGCGCGTACCGGCGCGGCGGAGAGAATATGCAAAACACCGGGTGCGGTTGTCTGAACAACCAGGGCGGGGGAGACAATGCAGCTTGTCACAATAAAGACCAGCCAGATGTTCTCCCAGCGCCAGCGGGGAATGACGCGCATCGGCGCCGTGAACAAGCCGTTGCAGATTCCGGAAAGCAACGCCAGGCTGATACCAAATCGGATCATAAGCAGGCGGCTCGGTGATAGCTTAAATCAAAGCCGGCAATAATGTCTAGACCTTCTCGCATTGGTATAGCCCTTTCGCAAGCGCGGATTTGTTGTCAAGCGCATCGACCCCCACGGCGCCGGAGATGCTCGCGAATCCATCGCGTGCCAGCAGCACGTCGAGGGTGTTGACCATGCGGCAGACGATCGCCGGTCCTTCGAACACGAGCGCGGTCAGGAACTGCACTAAGCAAGCGCCCAACCGGATCTTCCGGTATGCGTCGGCCGCGGAGAACACCCCACCGGTGGCGATAAGCGCATAGCGCTTCCGATCCATGCGGCGGTATAGTTCCGCGGCCGCGCGGTCCATTCGTTCGCGGCACGGCGCGCCGGAAACCGCGCCTGGCGGGGCACTCGGCGGCGTGCCCGGCGCCAGATTGATGCCAAATCCTCGAATCAACGGCGATGCATCCACCTGCTCCAGGAAACTTCCCAGGGAGCGCGCATCGGGGAAAGGTGCGATTTTGAGGAACACCGGCTTGGAGGGGGCCGCGTCGCGGACAGCCTCCAGTAACAGACGGAGACGCCGAGCATCAGAAACAAACGCGCGTCCGTCCTGGGTATTCGGGCAGCTCAGGTTGAGCATCAGGTACGCGGCGTGGGCGTCCAACCGGCGAATCGATCGAACATAGTCGGCGATAATCGCGTCTTCGTGGAGCGGGCACGCCTGCGCGCCACGGTTCGTGTTCACGATATTCACACCGACCGGAACGGGCGTGCGCGAGCGCACGAGGCGTTTGGCCACGAGGTCAGCGCCATCGTTCGGGAGCCCGTAGTTTACGATCAGTCCGCGCTCCCCTGGCAAGCGCCACAGACGGGGTTTCGGGTTGCCCTCGGAGGGATCGGCCGAAACTGAGCCGATTTCGATGTGGCCAAATCCGAGAGCCGCGAGGAAGGGGACCGCTCGACCGTTCTTGTCATAGCCGGCAGCCAACCCAAGGGGATTGCGGAATGTCAATCCGGCAACCGAGCATTGCAGGCGGGGGCGGCTGCGTAGACAAAACGCATTCACAGCTCGACAGGCCATTTCAGAAGCGCTGAGTGCCGCGGCCGCGCGGATGGCTGCGGCGTGCATGTTCTCGGCGTCCGCGCGGAACACGAGCGGCCGCACGAGGTTGGTATAGATGCCCATGAAGGGTTCGCCATGCGGCGGCACAGCTACTTCACCGCCGCGTATTGCGCGTACGCCTGCGCCAGTTCATCCGGAGCGATCTCGCCGTCGTAGATTACCACCCGGTATCGAAACCGGATGGATTGGCCTTCGGGAACAGTCCAACTGCCATCCTTGTTCTTGTCGCCGGTGAACTTGCGAAGGCCGAACGGATTGGCCGCAAGCAGTCCGTATTCCCGGGCCATCCAAGGCGTCGGGTGATGGAAGCTGTCCGGCGCATCGAACACCACGATGCCGACCGGCTTGCCTCCGACAGTTCCGGAATAGTTCACCCAATCCGCGGGTTTGCCCCAAATCGCCGGCTCGCCGCGCTGACCGAGGGAATTCAACATGTGATCGTTGGGCTTGCTCAGATCCCGGTTCAGCCGGATTGCGAACGTGCCTTCCTTTGCGTCGCCGAATACCACGGGTCCATCGGTCGCGAAGACCACGAACTCACAGTCGATTGTTCGCGTTTGCGCGTCGCCGCGAAACGTAAAGCTCTGGGTCTCCTCGGCGATCTGCCGCTGGTTCGGGTCGAGCAGGCGAAACCGCGCCCGGACGGTCCCGGCAGTCCCATCCTGCGAAACCTGTTCGACCTTTTTCAAGAGCATGTGTCCATAGGGCTGGCGCGCATGATCGGTCATGTACCAGTCGAAGACTTCCTCCTCCCAAAAGTCCAGCCCGTTCACGTTGCCGTGCCCGAAATAGAGTGGCCTCTGGTGCGGCTCGAAAGACTTGTCTTTGATATCGCCGTCGGGAATATCGTTCACCACGGGGAACGGCCTCGTCACGATCACGCCGGACGGCGTCTCGAGCGGCATCAGGTAGGGCTTCGACACCGCGGACGAGAAGTAGTAAGTCGTGAAGGGCCGGCCCCCTATGGCGACTTCGATCTGATGTTCACCGCGTCTCAACTGGACCGCCTCCGGTTCCAGCGCGAAGCACGCAGTTGCAAGGGCGAGAACCGCAGCGGCGCGGGTCATGTGGTTATATAAAAAGCGGACAGACATGCGGGGGTGGGCGCCGCATGTCCGTCCGCGCGGTATGAACCGCGGCTGCATCAGAAGGCAAGCCGAAGAGAGAACTGAATGGCGCGCGAGGGCCCCGACGTTCCCGTAATCGTCCCCACCTGGCTCGGATTGCTGATGTCGTTGTTCGGATTTCCGAAGTTGGGGTGATTCAGAGCATTCACGGCATCCGCCCTGAACGTCAGCTTGAAACTCTCGGTGAGTGAGAATTGTTTGAAGAGGGCCGTGTCCCACTGGGCATAACCCGGGCCGAAAAGCGAATTGGGGGCCGAATTGCCGAAAGTGAAAGGTTGCGGTACCGCAAACGCTGCCGGATTGAACCACTGCGACCGTGACGGATTGCTCACGTTCGGATTGCCAACGATATCAGCACGGCTACTGGGCCATCCCTCGACGGAACTGTCAAAAGTTACCGAGAAAGGAAGGCCGCTCCCTAGCGTGAGGATCCCGCTTGTCTGCCATCCGCCAATCAGGGCATCGAGCGCACGGCCGGCGGACGTCAGGTAGCGATGCCCCTTTCCGAACGGCAATTCGTACACGTAGTTCCCCACAAAGTACTTTGGGCGGATGTAAGAGTCATTTCCGCGATCGAGACGAATATTCTGGTTGTCCGTAGGTATGGAACCCGCCGGGTATGAACCATCGTCGAGCATTTTGGTCCAGCTAAACTCGGCCTGGAATGAGAGCCCCGTTTCGAAGCGGCGGCGCGCCGAGACCTGAAGTTGCTGGGTATTGGCTGTCGCGTCATTTGCCCATAAGGTGATCGGGCCAAATGGTTGATAAGGCCGGTGAGACTGCACCGGACCCGGTTGTGGAGCCGGGTCGTTCAGGTTGTACTGTTGCGTGACGTGTTCCGACTCGCTTCCAAGATAGCTAATGCGGAGCGACGAATCGCGCGTAATTTGGGATTCGACCGTAAAGTTCCATTGATGAGTAGCGGGATACCTATAGTGCGAAGGCAAGGCATTGGCGCTAGGTCCGACGGCGGCTGAGTTACTTCCTTCACCTGTCGGGAACGGGTCGGCAAATGTGAGCGTGGGCGTGGTACCTGCCGCAGGCTCATAGTTCAACTCGGCCGTGAAGGGTGCATTGCGCACCAGCTGATACGAGCCCCAGACCCACGGTATGGACACATAATAGAGGCCGTAACCTCCCCGCAAAATCAGGCGGCTGCTGTTCAGCGGACGATAGGCTAGCCCAATCCGCGGAGCAATCATCTTGTGATCGGTTCCGATATAGTTTCCGGCGTTAAGACCAACGCTCGATCCTGAAATTATAGGAACACCAGGGAACAAGTCTGGCCTGCCTGTACCTTTGAGGACAACCAATGCGTCCAGGTTGGGATAGAAGTTGGACATGTTCCCCGGTGAATTCTGATAGAGCGTGGGGAGGTCGTAACGCAATCCCATATTCAAGGTTAACTTGGGGGTTGGCTTCCAATCGTCCGTGATGAAGAAGCCATACCGGTCATTAGTTGGAGTGGCTGCGACCGGCAGAACGGCGTAGTTCGAGGCGGAAAGGTCGCCAAGCAGGAAGTCCGCAAACGCGTTCCCGGTGTAGCGCCCGGTGAACGAGAAAGAACCGTTGTCGTCAACCCCGTAGTTGTAGAATTTCCAGTGCATCACCGAGAAGCCGGCCTCGACCAGGTGCTTTCCCTTCACCCAGCTTAAAGTGTCAGATCCTTCATAAGTCTGCTCGTTATCCCCGCCGCCTCCCGTGTCATACAGTCCGTTGAACCCCAAAATGGAAACGTTGGGAAGGCCGCCCAACCCCGGCAGCGGGGCCGGTATCTGCGGAAACAGCTTGCTCATATCAACCTGGCCAGCGGTTTGCGCGGCAACCTGGTCCCAGACACGATGGAATCCAAAGGTGGCCAAGTTCGTTAGTGAGGGTGTAATTGTGCTGGTGTAGTTGATGGCGACGTTCTGATAAGTAGCTGGGTTGGTGACCCCGCCAAACTTGGGGCTCCATCCAGGGTAAACCCGGGGGACGTAGCGCGCATCGAACCACATCGCCGACAAGCGGTTTTTGTCATTGATCGTGTAATCGCCCCGCCCTTGATACCTGAATTCGTCTTGTTTAGTTCCCAGATTCACGACGAAGTTTGTCCCCAAACCTGCTGGCGCGGTGGTGGGCAGGTTCGGGGTGTCAAAGTACTTCGAGAAGAACTGCGAAGCCGCACTGAACCGGCTGGGGTCAATTTGGTTGTTTGGGAATGGAGCGCCGTTGGAGGGATCTATGATCGCCGGGAGGCCGGAGAAATTCCCTTGTAGAAGTGCCGTGGTTGGCATCGCGGATTCGGAGGTGCTCGAGGATCTGAAAGTGAGGCCCTCATAGCTCCCAAAGAAAAACAGCTTGTCCTTCTTGATGGGCCCTCCCAATGATCCACCAAATTCATTACGAGTGTAGGGGGACTTGGGTAAACCCGTGGCGAAGAAATTTTGGGCGGCGAATTGCTTGATTCGATTGTACTCGAACGCGCTGCCGTGGAACTCGTTGGTGCCAGACTTCGTGACCATAATCACGGAGGCGGCGCCAGTCCCGTATTTCGCGGATCCCATGCTGTCAACGATCTTAATTTCTTCAATCGCGTCCAGGGAGGGGTCCCCGATGCCGATGTATTCGTTCTCGCTTTCGGACGCGTCCGTGCCATCAATTCTTACGTTATAGCTGCCTTCGACGGTATTTCCGCCGAATTTGGGAGTGTAGAAGCCCCACGCTCCACCCTGCACGCCGGGAGCAAGGGCAATTAAAGGAAAGATGTTCGTCCGGCCGTCCAGCGGCATCATGGAAATCTGTTTCGAGTCGATGACGCTTTCCACCGAGGAAGTGTCCGTTTGGACAAGCGGCACGCTCGCTACTACATTGACTCTCGTGGTGGTGGCGCCGACGGTGAGTTGGGCATCCTGACGGACAGTCTGGCCAACCAACAGTTCGATGTGACTAACGTCAAACAGTTCGAAGCCTTCTTGTCTTATCGTGACTTCGTATACGCCCGGGATCACATTGGAGAACACATAGTCTCCGGCCCCATTAGTTCGCATCACATTTGAGACGTTCGTGGCTTCGCTGCGCAACGTGACGGTCACCTCGGGCAT
>Ga0335083_10003187_pt1 | contig 21349 bp, 16 predicted proteins | sample Lox_Sample_42_FD_206716 | JGI IMG/M metagenome (GOLD analysis project Ga0335083, IMG submission 206716) | Soil microbial communities from Loxahatchee National Wildlife Refuge, Florida, United States - Lox_Sample_4.2 | ecosystem: Environmental > Terrestrial > Soil > Wetlands | place: USA...
CGTGCGCGGCTTGGAGGTCGTAATAGAGCCCGAACTGCCCGGAGTGGTGCTCGAACACGAACAGCACCTTCTGCCCGCCCCACACGACCGAGGTAGAGTGCGGCTGCAGGAAGAACTCGCCGCGCTCCTGCATCGCCTTGTCGGTCAGGGCGATGAAGCACCGGTAGCCTTGGATCGGTGGGTCGCCGTCAGCGACAGTGAGAAGCTTCGCGTCCGTGTCGGTGTCGTTGCGGAGGATCGGGGGGGCCGGGCCGAGCTCATCGTCGCTCTCGATCGCGGCGATATCGGGCACGACCTCGACGACTCGGCGCGCACCCGCGGGCTCGAACACCTGCACCCGCACTCCAGCACTGTTGACAGACCGCTCTGCCGCCTCGTCCACGGACAGCTCGCCTTTGAGAACCCGCTCCCAGATGCTCTCGAGGTCCTCCGCCTCGTACTCGAACACGTCCCGTGTGCGCCGGATCGACTTCAGAAACGCCTCCGCCCCCTCACGTGTGCTGCTCGGGACGAGGTCTTTCACGCGCGGGAACACCACGTTGCGGACGAAGTCCTTGACCATCCCGCCGAACATCGCGTAGTCGCTCTCGTGCAGCTCTGCCATCAGCTGAAAGGTCGACCCGCCGGGGTCGAGCACGATCGCCGGGGGGGACTCGGGCGAGACGAGGATTGGCAGATTGTGCGAAAGCGACCCTAAATCCACGTTCGCGGTGAGGAAGTAGTCGCTCGCGAGAACGGTCGTGATGCGGAACACGATCGCCTGCTCCGCCAGGGACCAGGTCGTGATCGGCTTGCGCGAGAGCACCGTCGCCTGGTCGGTCAGCTCCTTGGCGTCACAGAAGCGTTCGAGATACGCGCGCTCGAGCTTCCGTCGGGGGTTTCCGGCGGCGAGCACGACGAGCGGGGAGTCTTCACTCGCCATTGCCGTGATGATCGACGCATCCGAGCCCGCGAAGAAACGGATCTCGCTTTGGGCGGCCGCCTCGCGCAGCTGCCCCAGGCTGTACGACTGCTGTTCGGGCTCAACGCGGACGCGCACCCGCGAGCAGAGCTCGATCTGATCGTGGTCCAGCGCCCAGCGCATGAACGACGTGCTCTGATCTGCTTGGGGCAGCTTCGCAAGCGACAGCGACACGACCCGGTCGACCTCGGCCACTGCGTCCTGCAGGACCTGCAGGCTGCCGGTGCGCAGCGCCTCGCGCCCGGCGGTCGGTTCGAAGATCTCGACATCCGCGAGGCCGCCGAGGTCGTAGGCGGAGCGGACGCCCGCGACCGCGAGACCGAAGCCGCTGCGGAAGGTGCGGACCGGACCGCCGCCCTGACGAAGGACGATCGAGCCCCCCACCGGTGTGCCGTCGAAGCCGAGCTCGCGCACGGCGACCCATACTTCGCCGGCTCCCGTGACGCGCAGGCGCACGCTGCCGGACAAGCGGCTCTCAAGCGCGCCCGCGTAGATCTCGTCGGCGTCGGGCGGTGGCAGCTGGGTATCCGCACCTCGCCCGCTTACGAGCTCACCGTTGACGAGCACCGGGACCGCAACGAGCGCCACGAAGTCAGCGATGTAGTTCGTGGCTTCGGCGACTTCGACGGTACCCGCGGGCATCGAGGCGGTGACACGTGTGCCGGGCTCGCCCGTGGTCGGGATCTCGGCGAGCTCGATGCAATCCTCAGTCGCCGACAGCGTCTCGCGCTGAGCTGCGCTCCGCGTGCGTTGGCCGGTCAGCGCTGACTCGGTTTCGAGCTGCAGCGCGTCGGCGATGCCGAAGTTCGACATCGCGCCGATCCCGAACGTCCCGACAACCCCAGCAGCGCGCGCCTCGGGGTTGTTCTTCCCGCTCGAACCCGCGTGCCAGTAGTGCCGACGAAGGTCGTCGGGGGTCATGCCGATGCCGTTGTCGGCGATTGAGATCTCGTGATCGGTGATCGTGACCTCGATCCGCGGCTCGAACCGATCGCCGCGGTGGCGCCGCATCAGGATCGCGTCGAACGCGTTCTGCGCGTTCTCGCGCAGCAGTGCCAGCGGCGTCTGGTAGATCTGACCTGCGAGCACCTCGATCACGCGGTTGACGTCGACCTCGAACGGGATCCGCTCCAACTTCTCGGCGCTCACGCGAGCCCCCTCGCTGCGGCGATGCGGCCTTCCAGCTCCGCCACGTGCGGATGCGGGAGATCGAGCCTTGTGCGATGGGCCTCCAGGTAGCTGCCGGCGCCGGCGTGGTCCCCGCCGCGCACGAGGGCGCTCACGCCCAGCACGAGCTCGTCGATGGTTACCGGGTCGACGAGTGCGTCGGCGAGGCGGCCCCAGGCCTGCTGCCCTTCAAGCGCAGCCACAAGCAGACTGCGGGCATAGCCCGTTGGAGGCTGGGCGAGCCGTGCGAGCGTCTGCTCGGCATCGTCGTAGCGATGCTCGGCGACCGCCTGCTCGGCCTCGAGCACGAGGCTTCGCTCGTGCGCGGCGCGACGCTGCTCGCCGTCCGCGGGGAGCGACCAATCCAGCTCGGCAAAGGTCGAGAACCCCAGCTCAGCACGCTGCGCGGGCGCGAAGTTCGTCGCCACCGCCATCTCACGCACGTGCACGCGGGCGCTCTGAAGGTCGTCAGCGATCTCGATCACGTTGTATTGGCGGTTGACCCCAACCGGCAGTCCCGCTGCCCCGGCGCACAGCGATCCGGCGCTGATCAACGCCATCTTCTCCTCCTTCGGCAGGTGCACGTAGCGGTTCGCCACGGCAGCGTGGTGCTGGTGGCCGTGGAGCCCGAGGCGGAAGCCCTTACCGATCATTCGGTGAACGGTAGAGACGCTCATGTAGTCGTTCGCCGACGGCTCGCCTTCGATGCTGTGGTGCCAGGCGGCGATCCGAAGCAGGTAGGGCGTTCCGCGCAGCCCAAGGTAGGCGCGGGCGAGCGAGCCCTCGTCGATCGCCCCATGGCCCGCGTAGCAGTCGTTCCCCACACAGGAGTCGAACGCGACGATCACGATCTGCTCGTCGCAGAGGGGGTACATGCGCACCGGCGAGCGGATGATGTCGACACCCGCGTAGAAGGAGTCGGCGAGCGCGTCGAAGCGCGCCAGGCGCTGCGCGTAGAGCGCCCGGTCGACGATCCGGTAAGCGCGCCGCTCACGCCAGCTCCAGCGCAGATCGTCGCCCGGGCCGCACATCGCCGGGGAGAAGTTCGGAGAGAGGTCATCCTCCGGGACCTGCTCCATCGCCGCCCTCGCACCGTTCCAGTCGACGTCGTGGTTGCCGGGCAGGATCACCAGGCGCGACCGGTCGCCGCCGAGGAACTCCTCGGCGAGACGCTCGAGGAGTTCGCGGGCGACGTCGTACTGAGAGTCGAGCTCAGCCTCGTAGCCAGGCTCGCCAAGACGCACGCCCTGAACGAGGTCGCCGGTGACCACGATCGCGTCGGGGGCGGGGACCGCTGGGTCCTCGCGGGCGGCGCGGTCGCGGTCAGCAATAAGCGTGGAGAGCAGCTCATCGTTGCCGATTGGGTCGCTCTCCGCACGATGCAGGTCTGAGATGTGAAGCAAGGTGAAGGGCACCGGTTGCCGTACAGGCTAGAGGCGCTGCGCGCGCATCCCGTGGCGGGCGAGATGAGGTAGTGGATGTCGCTTCGCGACTCTCGACCGGCGCGCTGCCGCTCGCTGACGACCGATCCTGACCCCGTCCGCAGCTCTGTGCCCTCCCCGACGACGCCCCAGTGGCGTCCGGCACGGGAACGCCTCGTCGACGTAAAGAACGTCGGGGAGCGTCGTTGTTTAGCTGCGTCCTTGACGCGGGCGCCCCGACCTACGCCTGAACCCTCCGTTGCCCGATCCGCCACGCTTCTCGAGGTTGAAGATCGTCTGAGGCAGCTTGGGCACGGAGCCCGGCTTCGGCGGCTTCGGCTGCGTCGCGGGCACCGGAGCGGCTTTTCTGGATGGCTCAGACATCGCCTACGAGCCTAGCGCCGCCGCGATCGCGAAACCAGCCGTCTCGAGCACCAGCGAGACGAGCGCCAGCGAGAGGAACAACACGATGTGTTTGACGGCTGGGATGTTCTCCTCGCGACGCTCCTCGAAAGCCTCCGCGAGGGCGAGGTCGACCATCGGCTGCTCGACGATGTCCTGCTCCCAGAGGGACCGGTATGTCGCTCCGGCCTTGACGCTAAAGCCGAGTGCGCGTGGACGCAGGAGCACGACGACGAAGAGCAGGACACCGCCAGACCCCAGCAGACCGATGGCGGTCGCTGAGATCTGCAGCCCTCCGCTCGGATGTCCATGTTGGAAGACCGACCCGGTGAGCAGCGACGCGATCACTGCGCCGGCCGCGAGGATTGCTGCTCCACGTCCTCGGATCTCGGCGACCTGTTGTTCCTGCTCGGCGAGCGCTCCGATCCCGAGTTCGTAGATGCGCTCCTCAATGCTCGCCATGGCGGAAGGCGGGAGGTTCTTCTGCTCGTGGCTCTGGCTTGATCCCGCCGAATGCCAGCGCCGCGAACGCAGCACCACCGGCCGGGTCGGGGGCGAAGTCTGCATAGATGAGCGTGGTTGTGAAGTCACGGTGTCCCATCCACTCCTGGAGCGTGCGCATGGGCACTCCCACCGCGGCCATTCGGGTTCCGAATGTGTGCCGCAGGGAGTGGAAGGTGATTCCGCCCTTCAGGCCGCAGCGGTGTGCCATTCCGGCGGCCTTCATCGTGGCGTAGAAGCGTTCCCGGAGCTTGGAGGCGTCGTAGGGGTTCCCGGTGTGGGGGTGGCAGAAGACGAGGTCGTCGTCTGAGCGGTATGCCGAGCGCTGGAAGTGGCGGTCGAGCTCGGCGGCGACCCGGTCGGGCATCGGCACGGCGCGGCTGGAGCGTCGCGACTTGGGTGTCCCCCACTCCCCGCGGGAGCGTTCCGTGGATCCGGTCGGCGAGCTCGCCGCGCCCGAGCTCGGCGACCGCGCGCACGATCTGCTGGCCGTAGGTCAGGAGGCGATAGCGGTCGAGGGTCGCGTAATAGTCGCGGAGGATGGAGCGGAACGGCTCCGGCATGCTCGCCGGATCGAGGAGCTCGTTCTCGACGACGTCCACCCCCCTGAGAAACGTCGCGATTGACGCGAAGAGGCGATTGCGGTCGTCGAGCTGTCGGACTTCTAGGTGCGTCGCCTCTCGCGAGAGGAACGCTGTGAGCTGGTTTTCGTCGAGGACGTCGTAGGTCTCATAGCGCGGGACGTGCTGCTGGAGCAGGCGGAAGCAGTAGGCGTGCATGGTGCCGACGAAGAGTCCATTGAGGCGGTCGAGGGCGACGCGGCCGAGGCGCTGCTCGACCCGCGTCGCGATCCGCTCCTTGAGCTCGGCGGCGGCACGCTCGGTGAATGTGAATGCGACGATCGACTCAGCCGGTGGGCCTTCGGCCAGGATGTCGGCAACTCGCTGCGAGACCACCTCGGTCTTGCCCGAGCCGGCGCCGGCGATGATCTGGATGTTGCTGCCGCGGTGGCGTACGGCTTCGAGCGCTGCCCCGGTCAGCTCCGGGACCTGCCTGACGGTCACCGAGCTCTCCAGCTGATCGAATCCAGCGCGCGGCCCATGTGCTCGAGAAAGCGACGTTGTTGACCGGTTCCGGGGAACGGCACGCGCTCGTCTGTGACATCGAGACCGGCAGCGCACAGCGCCGGCTGGGTGAGGTCGCACACGTTGGCCTTGATCGTGATCACGTGCTCGGGGTGCAGAGCGAGCGCTCGCTGAACGAGATCGGGCACAAATGGGGCGAGCGACTCATCACCGATCTTGGGATCGGTCTTCAGGTCGATCAGAAACACGCCGTTATCGCATAGTCGTCTGAGTTGACCTGCCTTGTCGCCTCGAGACGGCTCTTCCGCCAGCACCGCGCGGACCACGTACCGGAATAGGCCATCCTGCTCCGTTACGTCCTCAAAGTAGAAGTAGCGGTCGAGCGCCGAGGGAGGCGCCTCTGCAATTAAGAGCAGACGGACCTCGCGCGGCCGATACTGCGCCGCCGCTGTCGTGCGGCGTTTGCGTGCGCTGTCCTGCTCCGCCATCTCGGTTGTCAGGCCGCGAGCAGTCGCCGATGGGGCTCGAGCGCGGCGAAGAAGGCGCGATGTGTGTCCCACCCCTCAAGCAGAGGCTCAGCGTCAGAGCCCAGCCACGCCTCACAGGACGGGGGCACGCCGTCGAGGAGATCGCGGTCCGAAGCACGGCCCACCACGATGCAGGCGTGGCGATGGCGGGTCGCGAGCACGCACATCCGCCCAGCCTCAAGGTGAAAGACATCGGCGTCGGTAAGGCCGGAGAGGGGGTGCCAGCAGATCGTGAGATCGAACTCGGCGCCCTGCAGCTTGTTAGCCGTCTGAACGAGCACGTCGGGGTGCCCTCGCTCCCGAAGCGCACGCCGGAGCGCACGGACCTGCTCTTTGTGGCTGGCACCGACCGCGATCCTGTTGGCGGTTAGCGGAACGCCTCCGGCAGGGTTGCGCTCGCAGCGCATCGCGGCGGCGAGGGTCGGGTCCAGCGCACGAGATGCCAGAGTCGCGATCGCGTCGACGACCTCGGGGTCGGCGACAAGCGATGCTCCTGGGGGTAGCTCAAGGTGGGCGATACCGCTGGTGCCGGCGGCGCGCAGCGTCGCGTCGAGCTCGCGAAGGCGCCGGTCGCGCACCAGCGCCGTGGCGAAAGAGAGCTCACGGGCGTCGGCTGGCACCCAGGCGTCGAAGTGGTGGTCGGGTTCGTAGAAGGATCGTGCCAAGGGCAGCGCGCGGGCATCGAGACGGCGCGTGATCGGCAGGCGATAGACGGGGGTGTCGGGGTGGTTAGCTACCACGACGTCCACGGCAGTGCGAACCGGGTCCTCTGGGAGGCCGCGGTAACGCATAGCCTCTGGGGTGTTCGCGAACGGATCGATCTGGCCAGGGTCACCCACGAGGAGATGAACGTCGGCGATCGGAGCTGCGCGGTAGTACCGAGCCGAGTCGGCCTGGTAGGCCTCGTCGACGATCAAGCAGCCGACCGCTTCGAGGTCTCCGCGCTGCAGGGCATCCCCTAGCTTGTCGAGCGTGCCCACGATGACTTGGGCTCCGCACGCCGTCCGCGCCGGTCGGCAGACCGTCACATTTGAGGGCGGCTGGAAGGGCAACTGTGCTTCCTGCGCCGGCACGTAATGGATCGCGAGTTCAGGCCACGCGGCCGCGATCGAGGCAACGAGGGCGTAGACCTGCTCGTTGGTGGGGGCTGCGACCGCTACACGGCAGCGTGCGGCTATCCGGCCAACGGTGTCAGCGATGAAGGTGGACTTGCCGCCACCAGCCGGCGACTTCAGGACGATCGCCCCACGTCGACCCAGCCTCCCGATCAACTCGGCCTGCACTTCTTTGGTCACGACACGCGCCCGCCGCTCCGCCTGGGTCATGCCGCCTGCTCCTCGTTGTCCTCCAGGTCGGGGGTCTCCGCCTGCGCTTCTGGCGTTCGGTGGGTCCACGGGATGTCCCGTGAGGGCGATGGGGTGAAGCGGGACTTGACGTCACCGGCGAAGAAGCACGCACGTTCGCCAGCTTCCGGGAGAGAGGCTTGTGGGTTCTCGAGCATCAGGCAGACCTCCTCACGTCCGCCCCGTGTGCCGATCGAGCGGACCTCGTAGCTCTTCTGCGGCTGCTGGTCCCAGTGCACGACTTCGCCGATGTCGAGGAAGCACTCGCCGTCGAGGCGCAGGTAGGCGAGCGGCCTGCTCACCGCCCGTGACGGGCCGAGGATTGTATGACCGAGGTCGATTCGGTCGACGATGCCGATGATCGCCTGGCCGGACGCGATCAGATCCACCATCTTGAGCGGGTCGTCGGCTGCGCGCTGGGTGGCGACGACAGATTCCGCGTCCGAAAGCTTGCGCACGTGCGCGATCGCCTGAGGCATCGTTCGACGGCTCCGGCGTCGGATCTGCGCTTCGACCCCCTCCATATGGAAGGAGTACTCGCGCCGGTCGGCCTCCATGCGCTCGGGCACGTGACGGGCCTGCGGCCAACCGCGCTCCCGCTCTAGGCAGCGCCACGAGGTCTCCCAAGTGCGCTCAAGGAGCTCGCGGTAGTGCTCGCGGATGGGGCTCAGCAAGGACTCCACGACACGGGGACTTGTGCTGCCTTTGCGGCGCCGGTGAAAATCCTGAATCAGCGGCTCGACACGCGCGTCCTGCTCGGCGTCTGGACGCGGGCCGAGGGGCTCGAGCTCGGCCTGGGCCGCGGCGAGGTGGCCATGAACTCCCGCTGGCGGCTCGATGAACGCATCCAGCGCGGCCAGGTTGGAGCGTTCGGTCGCGTTCAGCGCCATGCCCCAGTGTTCGTCGAGCAGGCCGTCGAGATCGACGATCAACTGCTGGCCTGCAACGGGCCCGTGCTCGCGGAGGAAGGCCAGGTGGGCGCCGTGGCGGACGATGATCGGGTCGGCTGGTTGCGGACCGTCTGTCGGCAGAAAGCGGAGCCTGCGGCCGAGCCGGCCAAGCAACATCACGGTCTGGCGGTTGGGGACGACGATCTGCGGGGATGTCGGCGCGAGCAGCTGCATGCCCCCGCCGCGTGGCCCGGCCTCGACCTGGGCGTGTGCCCAGGGCGCCTCGAAGTATGCGCAGAAGTCGCGTGCGAAGGGCTCGAGCGCGGCGAACAGCAGGTCGCGGTTGCGCGGGTCCCCCGCCACCGCGAGGTGCATGTCGTCGACGGAGCGGCCCCATGCGATCGCGGCGGCGCTGAACGGCTCGCCTCCCAGCTGGAAGGCACAGACCATCAGGGGCTGCGAGTCGAGCGCGCGATGGCGGACCATGGCCGTGCGCTCCGCGTGGCCGCTCACGAAGGACTCGATCGCCTGAAGAGTCGCGAGGCTCATGATGGGGGAACCCGAGCGAGGGCGTCGTCGCGCAGGGCGGCAATTGCAGCAAGAGCACGGGCAGCGGGTGCCTCGACAGGAGTCGGCTCGGCTCCTGCGGCGAGCGCCGACGCGCGCGTGAGGTTGGGGATCCCCACGAGCTCGCGGGAGGCGGCCTCGTCGAGAAGGTTGGGCGAGCCGGCGTGGAACTCCCGCTCGCGGCAGAAGCGGTACATCCCGCATCCGTCACAGCTGGGGCCGAAGACCGTGCCTACTGCATCGCAAAGGCCGTGGAGCTCGCGGAGACGATCATCGGCGGAGCGCCGACGGTTGCTGACGGTCTCGAAGACCGCCGTCGCATCGAGGCCGCCGAGGCTCGCTCGCACGGCTGCGAGCTCGGGAACACTCTCGAGCAACGCCTCGATGCGACGCATGCGACGCTCGACCTCCTTGAGATGCAGACAGGGGCGCATGCCCACGTTCTGAGGACACACGAGCGCCATGCGGGTGGAGACAAGCTCCGGGGGGAATCCCTCGCTCGCGAGCGTGCGTCGCGTCAGAAGGATGTACAGGGCGCCCTGATCGAGGGCAGACGCCAGTGCCTGGGGGTCGGCCGCCTGACCGTCGACGATCGGGAAACTCTTGATCTCGATGATCACGAGCTGCGCACGAAGCCGGAACGCGATCCCGTCGGCCTCGTAGTAGGCGGTCCGTCCCCCCACCGTCTCCTCGAGCACTGCGCCATCGATCAGGTTCGGAGGAGCCTCCTTGCAGCGAGCCATCTCGCGCAGGAGCCGACGCGTCTCCTTCGCCCGGGCGGCCATCGCCTCGCGGCTCTTGCCCGGGTGGAGGGTGCGCAGGTTGATCGTCCGCACGTCTGAGAGCTCGAAGTCGAGGTGCTCGCGTAGCAACTCGAGCAACGGCCCGTAGCGGCAGTGCCCATCACCCTGATCGTCCTTGACGCGCGCCTCGAAGGTGGTGCCGCGTGCGAACGCGAAACCGCTCTGACCGAAGGCGGCGGCCAAGGGTGTGCCCGCGAGGAGCTTGTCGAGGTCAACCCCTTCAGCGAATGCGAGGCCAGCCATGGGGCACTGTCCATGACTCGAGTAGCCAGCGAGGCGCGACACGGTCGGGGAGAGCGGGGTGCTCATCGAGCTCCGCTCTCCACGACCAGCTGCAGCCCATGCTCGTGGCCCCACAGCTGCTGCTCATCGGACAGCTGAGCGAGAGCGCGCTGCGCACCAGCAGCGCGGTCTTTGTCGTCTTGCGACGCGACGAGCTCCAGCTCGGTGCGGGCTGCCGCGGCGATGATGGCGGGCTCAACTGACTTCCCCGGCTGAGCTGCGCCCGGAATGCTCCCTGCGTAACGCCACACGAGTTTGCCCAGCGCCTCAGCCGCGACGGTTCCTGAGAGCTTGTCGGCCATCTCGGCGATCCGGATGGCCAGGCGAAGGTGGTCGATTCGGGCAGAGCTTGAGCCGATCAAGCGTTTCTCCATCGGCCACGTGCTGAGCGTCATCGGCCCGCGCACCGGGCGGAAGAAACGCGTCTCGAGAGCTGGAGCCAGGTAGACGGGGTGCGTGCCCTGCGAGCGTTCCCATGCCTTGCGCTCGTCGCGGCGGATCGACGCCAGAGCCCGCACGTCGAGCGTCTGCCCGAAGCGTGCGGCGTGGTAGGCGGCGATCTCGCGCGCTGGGGCCGGCACGTCCATCTCCGAGAGCGCCGTGATCGCCTGTGCGCGTGCGGAGATGCGGCTGCCAGCATCCCGGCCGACGCGGGCGTGTTCAATCGACCTCGACGTCCGCTGCGCGCGCCGGCGCAGCTCGGCGCTCTGAGTCTCGAGTCGGCGCATTTCCTCGAGCTCGCCCGCCGCAGCGGCTCGAGCGGCCCGGCCGGTTAGGTCCGCAGCCTCCTCGAGGAGCGCAGCGAGCTTGCCGGATGACTCTGAACTCGTGGTCATGTGGCGCGACGATACCAGACTTGTCCAGATACTTCCAGAGTCAGTCGGCAGCTGCGGAGCTGAACGCATCGCCCTTGTGAGCACGCTGTTCGGTGACCCCTGTCATTAGGCAGCGAAAGGCAGCAAACGCATTGGGAGCGTCCGCTGAGGACGTTCTTTGCGGACACCGGCCTCCCAAGAGCCCGGCTAGTAGCAGGCGCTTTCCGCGCATGCCCCCGACGGGGGTCGAACCTGGACTTACCGCTTAGCGGCTTGCGCCCATCAGCGGTCCCTTCGAGACTGCAGCTTCTCCTGCTTGAGCAAGTGGGGGCCCCTCTGAGCCCATATCTCCCAGAGACGCGCCGAGCCACTTAATTGCCGACTCCATGCTGCACGCATCAACCAAGCCCGCTAAAAAATTGAGACCAAATTGAGACCAAGGCCCCAACGACGAAGGCCGCCCGCACGGACGGCCCTCGAGGTCTCGGTCGGCCGGTTTGCAGGGCTCTCGCAAGTCCTCCGCCCTGGTCGGCCGGGATAGCGGGGGCGGGATTCGAACCCGCGACCTTCGGGTTATGAGCCCGACGAGCTACCAGACTGCTCCACCCCGCGGTGGTACTTACGTTGTAGCAAAGATTGCCATACCCGCGAGCCCCGCGAGGCCCAATATGCGCGCTCGGAGACAGTGGGCGAGGGCCTCTACCTCGCTTCTTGAGCTTCGGGGGTGGTGTCGATGGTGGCGTAGGAGTACGGGCCCGCGTAGCCGTCGTGGGCGACCATGCCGGCGCACCCTTTGCGCAGGTTCTCGCAGTCCCAGGTCTTGCCCCTCGAGAGGTGGATGTCGAGCCGCGAGAGGTAGTAGAAGGAGAACGCGTTGCCGTCGTGGTTGGGGTCCACTGCGGCCTCCAGCGGTTCTTCGCGCCAGCGGTTGGTGAGCAGCCGCGCGTCCGCCGAATGCTGGTGTCTCAGGTACTTGTCGAACCATGCGCTCGTGTACCAGTCGATCATGTCGGGGCCTCGCAGCGAGGCTCCGAACGCCTGGTTGGGGATGAAGCTGAAGTCCAGGTGGGAGCCGCCACGGATGATGATCTCGCCGCTGTCCACGCCCGCGGCGCTGTACGCGAGTGACTGCGTGGACTTGCCGAGCGGGTTCGGCAGCGAGGCGTTGGGGGTCGGGGGGAGCCCGTAGTCGGCGGACATGCCGAGCCCCGGCTTGGTGATCGGGACGCTCGTGCGGTCCGCGGGACCCGCCGGACAGCTCTTCTCGCCGAGCGTCGTGGATCCGCCGGCGCCACCGGGGACTTCGCCTCCTTCGGGGGACGGCGGGCCGAGGTTGTCCCACGCGACGACCGCCTTCACCCGCGGATCCCACTGCGCGATGTAGGACACGCCGAGGGCGCCGTAGGAGTGCCCGGCCAAACCGATCTCGCGGTCGTTGAGCAGCTTCCCGAGGGGGTCGTAGCCCGAATCCAGGCCCTTCGCGACACGTTCGTTCTGCTGGGCCGCGTGACTGGTGCCGGTTTCACAGCTCGGCACCGGCACATACGGGTGCTTGGCGGTCGAGAGGAAGAAGTCCAGCGCATCCTCGGTGCCGTCATAGAACGGACGGCCGTCGGTCTGCGCGGGCACGCCTTCGTCTTCGTCGGGGGCCTGGCCGCGCGTGTCGCTGCGCCCCTGCCCCTGGGGGTCGAAGGTCATCACGACGTAGCCGTCCTTGGCGAGCGCCTGGGCGGCGTACCAGTACAGCTGTTCGTCGGCCTGCACAGACCCGTCGGTGATGAGCACGCCCGGGCGCTTCGCCGGGCCCCTTGCCGTCGCCCAGATCCGTCCCACCAGGGTCGCCCCGCCGCGGGCGGTGAACTCCACACGGCGGACGATCCCGTCGCCGTTCTTTTCCCAGTCGTAGAGCCGCGTGTCCCCGGCACACCCGTTGCCGCCGTTCCAGCAGAGGTCGTCTGCGAAGTTCCGTTCCGGGTCGCCCGCCTGTTCCTGGGTCGCTTCCGCGAGGTTCAGCGCGCTGTCTTCGGTCAGCTGTGCCTGGTATTCGGGCGTGTCGTAGATGCCCTGACGCTGCCGGGTGATCGAGAAGTTCTCGGCCTCGACCGCCGGATTGAATTCCGTCGGCGGTTCGGGGTATTCGGCGGGCGGTTCGGGTGGGGGAGCCGACTTGCGCGCCGATGCCGTGGACGCGAACGCGAGGAGCGAGCTGGCCGCGGCGATCAGCAGCAGGCTGACGGTGTGTGAACGCAATCTGACGGTACGCGAGCGCAAATGTCTCTCCTCCGGTGGTGTCCCCTTGTGAATGCGGCGGAGCTGTCCGCCCTGCCTCGCGCGGAGGTACCCGGTTCGGGCACGGCGAAAACGGAGCGCGGCCGCCGAGTCGTGGCGACTACGGCGTGGTGGGCACCGCGGGACACGGATCATCGTGCCCGCCCGGGCCGGGCACGGCGCAGCCCGCCGGGACTAGGATCGCGGCGTGCGCGTCGCTTCCGTCGACATCGGCACGAACTCGACCCGCCTGCTGGTCGCCGATGTCGACGTCGCGAACGCAACCGTCGGGCGGGAGCTCGTCAGGCGCTCGCGGGTGACCCGTCTCGGCGCCGGCGTGGACGCGTCGGGGCGTCTCTCGAAGGAGGCCGCCGAGCGGGTGTTCGAGACGCTCTCCGAGTACCGCGAGGAGATCGACCGCCAGGATTGCGAGCGCAGCATCGCGGTGCTCACCTCCGCCGTGCGCGACGCCTCCAACGGGACGCAGTTCGCCGACGCGGTGCGTGAGCGCTACGGGTTCGACGCGCGCGTGCTAGCGGGCGAGCAGGAGGCACAGCTGACGTTCCTGGGGGCCATGTCCGACCGTCGGCGCTCGCCATCTCCCACGGTCGTCGTCGACGTCGGCGGGGGCTCCACCGAGTTCGTCGTCGGTACGGACCACGAGGTCGCCTTTCACGTGTCGCTGAACGCCGGGGTGGTGCGCATGAGCGAGCGTCACATCCACGCCGACCCACCCGGCGAGGAGGAACTTCGCGAGCTGGCCGGCGACGCGCGGTCGGTGTTCACCGAAGGCCTGCCGGCGGAGGTGCGCGAAACGGTCACGGACGGCATCGCCGTGGCCGGCACCGCCACCTCGGCTGCGTCGATCGACCAGGAGCTCGACCCCTACGACCCCGAACGGGTCAACGGCTACCCCCTGCCCCTGCAGACCGTCGAGCGACTGCTCGGCGGCCTCGCGCGGATGACCGAATCCCAGCGCCGAGAGGTGGTGGGCCTGAACCCCGACCGCGCCCCCACGATCGTCGCCGGGATGATCATCCTGGGCGAGGCGATGAGGATGTTCGGCCTGGAGCTCGTCGAGGTCTCCGAGCACGACATCCTCTACGGCGCCGCGCTGCTGGCGGCCGGCGCCACCTAGCGGCAGCGGGCGTGGCCGGCCGGCGGGCGCTACCGGCCGGCGGGCGCTACCGGCCGGCGGGCGTGGCGGCCGGCGCCGCCTGTCCGGCGGCGGGCGTGGCAGCCGGCCTCAGGCGAGGTTGCCGGCCTCAGGCGAGGTTCGAGCGCCGCGGGTAGGCGACGGCGGGGTCGGTCAGCACGTTCACGAGCGCCGGCGCATCCGCCGCGAGCGCCCGCTCGAGCGCACCCTTGAGCTGGTCCGGACGTTCGACCAGCTCGCCCCGGCCGCCGAGCGCCTCGACCACCTCGTCGTAGCGGGTGGCGGGACGCAGGTCGGCCGCCACCGAGTAGCCGTACAGGAACTCCATCGGGTGCTTCTCAAGTGCCCAGATGCCGTTGTTCCCCACGACCCCGACGACGTTGACGCCGTGGCGGGCGAGGGTGTCGAACTCCATGCCGGCGAAGCCGAAGGCCCCGTCGCCGAGCAGCAGCACCACCTGGCGCTCGGGCCGCGCCAGCTTTGCCGCCAGCGCGTATCCGGGTCCCGTGCCCAGACACCCGAACGGCCCCGGGTCCAGCCAGCAGCCGGGCTCGTAGCTGTCCACCAGGCGCCCCGCGTAGGAGACGAAGTCGCCGCCGTCGCCGATCACGATCGCGTCACGGTCGATCACCTCGGCGAGCTCCTTGTAGATACGCATCGGATGCAGCGGGGCGCGCCCGTCGTCCAGCTCGGCCCGCTCGGAGGCACGGCTGTCGCTCTCGGCCGCGCGCAGCTCGGCCACCCAGCGTCCGCCGTCGGAGGGCCGCTCGCCGGCGGCGGCCGCGATCGCCGAGAGGGTCGGGCCGATCGCGCCGTAGCACTCGGCGGCAACGGCCCGCGGATGGCGCCGTTCGGGTTCGGCCGCGTCCACGATCACGATCTCCGTGTCCTCCCCGAAGGCCGCTCCGAAGCCGAGCCGGAAGTCCATCGGCACCCCGATCACGAACGCCACATCGGCTTCCTTGAGGCCCTTGGAGCGGGCCCGCGAGAAGAACAGCTCCTGGTCGGCGGGCAGGCAGCCGCGTGCGAGGCCGTTTAGGAAGGTGGGGATCCCCGACCCCTCAGCCAGCTCGCGCAGCGCGTGCTCGCCCCGTCCCCAGTACAGATCGGTCCCCGCCATGATCACCGGCCGCTCGGCTGCGGACAGCAGTTCGGCGGCGCGATCGACGGCGGCCTGCTCGGCCGGGCCGGGCTCGGGTGTGCGGGGCGGCTCGAGCTCGGGCTCCTGGGCCTCCATGAACACGTGATCGAGCGGGAAGTCGACGAACGCCGGCCCGCCGTGGGGGGTGAGGGCGGCGGTGAAGGCGTCGTCGAGCAGCCCCGGGATCTCGTCGGTGGCAGCCGCCGTGGCGGCCAGCTTGGCGAGCGGCCGCACGAACGGCACGTGATCTATCTCCTGCAGGGAACCCTGGCCCCAGCGCATCGCCGGAGCCCGTCCGCCGAGCACCACGATCGGCGAATGGTTGGCCTGGGCCGAGGCCATCGCGCTCATCCCGTTGGTCACCCCGGGGCCGGCGGTCAGCGCGCACACGCCGGGCTCGCGGGTGACCTTCGCCCAGCCCTCGGCGGCGAACGCGGCGGTGGACTCGTGGCGCACGTCCACGATCGCGATCCCCTCCTCGCGGCAGCCGTCATAGATCGAGAACAGATGGCCGCCGGAGAGCGTGAACAGCCTGCTCACGCCATGTGCCCTCAGGCGACGGGCGATCAGGCGTCCGCCGTGGTAGGTGCGGGTGTCCTCGGCGGTCTCGCTGGCCATCTCGTGGGCGACTCTATCCGCCGCGCGCGCCGCCGGGGAGGGACTCGAGGGATGCCCGGGACGGGATTCGAACCCGTATGCCCTCTCGGGCGGCAGATTTTAAGTCCGCTGACTTTGCCAGTTTGTCCACCCGGGCAGCAGCGATCCTAGCGGTGCTCGAGGGTGCGGCTCACATCTTTAGAAAGGCCAAATCGAACGTTTAGGAAGCGCAACTTGGCCGCCGCTACCGTGTACCTACCAGTTGAGAGGAAGGACTTTTCGGTTCTCATGGAGGCCTCCGCCCTAACACATACAAGCGGCATGCCGGGCCTGCGGGGCCCATCCGCATTGCTCCGCCTGCAGTCCGACGAGCGCCTGATCGCGCTCACGAGGAAGGGCAACCACGCTGCCTTCGAGGTTCTGTGCGCTCGTTACCAGGCCCGCCTGCTGGCCTTCTGCCGGCACATGCTCAACTCCAAGGAGGACGCCGAGGACGTGCTCCAGGAGGTGTTCGCGGCCGCCTTCAACGCGGTGCTGGCCGACGACCGTGAGATCAACGTCCGTCCCTGGCTCTACCGGATCGCCCGCAACCGCTCGCTGAACCACCTGCGCCGGGCCACCTCGATCGGGGTCGACACGATGGACGTCCACTTCGCCGAGGGCGGCCTCTCGACGACCGACAAGGTGATGCGCAGGGAGAACTTCCGCGAGCTGATCGCCGACGTCCAGGAGCTCCCCGAGACTCAGCGCACGGCCCTGCTGCTGCGCGAGATCGACGCCCTCTCCTACGAACAGATCGCCCACGCGATGGAAACCACGGTCCCGTCCGTCAAGTCGCTGCTGGTGCGCGCGAGGATCTCCCTCGCCGAGGCCGCCGAGGCCCGCAAGCTGAGCTGCGAGGAGGTCCGCGTGGAGCTCGGCGAGGCCGCCGAGGGCCTGGGCAAGATCACCACGCCCGCCCGCCGCCACGTGCGCGGCTGCGAACGCTGCCGCTCCTTCCGCAAGCAGCTGAAGGACAACAACAAGGCGCTCGCCGCGATCATGCCGGTCGCGCCGCTGTTCCTCGCGAAGAAGCTTCTGCTCGCCAAGCTCGGCTCGACCGCCTCGGCCGGCGGTGCCCACGTGGCCGGCGGAGCCGGTGCGAGCATCGGCGCCGGTGCCGGCGCCAGCGCCGGAGCGGGCGCCGCCGCCGGAGGCGGCGCGGGCCTTGCCGGCGGCGTCATGACCGCGGGTGCGGGCGCGATCGCGACCAAGGCGGTCGCCGGCCTCGCCGCGGCGGCGATCGTCACGGCGGGCGCCGTGGCCGTGGACCACGGCTCGGTCACCCGGCGCGGCAGTCACAGCAGCCGCTATGCGGCGGTCCCCGCCTCCACCCACGCGAGCACCGCGGTCGTGGTGCACCAGCAGGCCCAGCCCGCGAGCCCGGCCGCCCCGCGCCATCACGCGCTGATCGCCAGGCGTCATCACGCGACCCCGCCCCCCGGCACGCCGGCCCCCGCGACCGCGTCCAAGACCCCGGAAGCGACCACCACCCCCATCCCGCCAGTGGGCGCCACCGGCGGCACACCCACGCCTGGGGCCGCCATCGCACCGGGCGCCGCCGAAACCACCGAGGTGACGACCGAGACCACACAGCTGCCGGCCGCGGCGACGGCCGTACCCGACCCCGCCACCGCCACACCGGCCCCGCCGGTGAGCACCCCGGCGCAGCCCGAAGTGCCCGTCACGATCCCCCCCGCGGAAGCCGCGGCGGCCATCCCCGGCTCCGAAGCACAAGCCGCGGGCCCCGGCGGCCAGGAAGCCCCGCGCCCCGAGGAAGACCCGACGACCATCACCGGCGCGGAGTAGCGCCGCGCCGCCCGGCGCCGGGCACGCGACGCGCGAAGGGCAAGGGCCGAGCGCCGCCGGCTACCCCAGCGCGAAGGTCTTCAGCGGCCGAACGAGGATCCCGGTGGAGCCGACTTCGGACGGTTCGGTGATCTGCGGGTTGGCGCCCACGGCGGTGAGCATCACCACTTCCACGCCGCGGCGCTGACCGGGGCGTTCGTGCACCAGCAGGATGTTGCGCCCCAGCATCTCGCGCCCGGCGAGCGTGGTCGTGTAGGCGACCTGGTAGCCGCCGAGCGTGCCGTTGAGCCTCGTCTTGCCCTCCCCGCGCAGCACGAAGTCGGGGTAGCGCCGCGAGAGCCGGGCGATGTAGCCGGTCGCGTACAGGGGAACCTCCCCGAGCGCCGAGCCCCGATACGGGGGCAGCGTCAGCGGGTTGACCGCGAACGAGTACTCGAGCCTGCCGGAGGCGCTGTGGGACTGCAGCCTCACAAAGCCCCCGGGTTCGGGGGCTGTCTTGTACAGGCCGCGATAGCTGAAGTGGAAGGGATGCCCGCCTCCGCGGCCGTAGGTCGAGTTCAGCAGCGTCAGGACGGCGCCCGCGAGCACGGCCACCAGCACCACCCCACCGGCCACGGCCACCGCCCGCACCCCGCGCGATGCCGCCCGCCACGAGGGCGCGAGCATGGCCGGCAGGGTCGGCCCGTACTCGGGCTTGATCGGGATGCTCGCCATCGGGTCCGGGCGCTACTCGCCCACGGAGAACATCGCCTCGAGGTCGTGGCGCGAGTAGGCGGTGAAGGCCACCATCGTCTGCGTGCGCACCACCCCCGGCAGGCCTCCGATCTTGCCGGTCACCACGTCGGCCAGCTGCTCGTGCCGGGGCACCCGCACGATCGCCACGAAGTCCCACTCGCCGGTGACCGAGTACGCCTCGGCGACACCGTCGATGTCCGCCAGGTTCCCCCCGAGGGTCGACAACGCGTCGCGCTCGGCCTCGATCAGCACGACGGCGTGCGTCATCACCCGAGTTATAGCCAAGCCGGGCCCCACCCGCGGCGGGCGCCCGCCGCCGCCCAGTGGCGGGCCGTCCGGCGCGGACCGTATCTTCGCGGCGCCAAGTCGTCCGAGGCCCCCGGGGAGGTTCAATTCGATGCCGATCGATCTGCCGCGCCGTCTGCTCGCCGAGGTGATTGGGACCTTCGGCTTCTTCTTCATCGGCTTCACCGGGATCGCGGCGCTGACGACGCAGGCGCCCGGCGCGATCGAAGCGGTGGGCATCGCCGCCGGCTTCGGCTTCGGGCTGGCCGCGATGATCTTCGCCTTCGGGCAGATCTCGGGCGGCCACTACAACCCCGCCGTGACCGCCGGGCTCGCCGCCGCCAGGCGCTTCCCGGTGGTGGAGGTTCCCGCCTACTGGGCCGCCCAGCTGGTGGGCGGGATCGCGGCGGCCGGCCTGATCCGATCGACCTTCAACTCCCAGGTCCTGCACGCCACCCTCACGATGCCGGGCCACGGCGTCAGCAACGGCCAGGCATTCACGCTGGAGGCGGTCTTCACCGGCCTGTTCATACTCGTGATCGCGACCGTCGCGGCCGACAGACGGGCCCCCTGGAACGGGGTGTTCGCCCCCTTCGGGATCGGGCTGTTCATCTTCACCGCGGCCACCACCGCCGGGCCGATCAGCGGCGGCTCGTTCAACCCCGCGCGCTCACTCGCGCCGGCGATCGTGGACGGCACGTGGACCGACCAGTGGATCTACGTGGTGGCGCCGCTCCTCGGAGGGGTCATCGCCGGGGCCGTCAATCTGGTGTTCCGCCCGTCCGATGAACCGGAGCTCGAGGTGATGGCCGACCAGCCGACGGGACGCGCCTAGCTCGACCCGCGGGAGGTTTGGCTAGTGCGGCAGGGCGGGTTCGCGAAGCTGCATCGCGAGCCCCGCCAGCAGCCCGAAGCCGAGACCGACCACGCCCGCCAGCCAGCTGATCGGCGAGGGCGAGTAGGCGAACGGGAGCACCAGCAGCAGCACTGCGATCACCGTCGCGCCGAGCAGGTCGCCCTCGTAGTCGGAGTGCGAGCGGGCCGCCAGCAGGTCCGGTAGCGCCCATGCCCCGAGCAGGCCGAGCGCCGCGCTGTTGGCGGTCGTCACGATCGCGAATTCGTAGACCGCCAGCGCCACCAGCGCACCGGTGACGGTCGCCCCGAGGAACACGACGAGCACGATGAAGGGGCCGTGCCGGCGCTCGACCAGCCAGCCGAAGATCGCCAGCGTGGTGATGATCAGGAACGCCGGAATGCCGCGGTGGCCGTAGGCGAAGGCGTTCGTCACGAGCTTCCACGAGTCGTGGTCGATCGGCCCGAGGATGGCCATTTTGCCGAAGGCCGCGGGTTCGGCGTGCACGACCACCCACGCGGCGATGCTCGCAACCACCAGCGAGATCGTCGCGTAGGGCCGCGTGAAGGCCCAGCGGTCGCCCGCGGTCTCGGTGGCCGCGGTCGCCGAGCGTCGCCGCGCGGCCGTCGCCGGGCGCGCGATCAGGGCCCTCAGCCGGGAGCGCCGGCGGGGCCGTTTCGGTGCGCCCGCGCGCGGCAGCTTGGGCGCCCGCCGGCGCAGCCGGCTGCCGCAGTAGGGGCACTCGGTGATGTACGGACTCACCTCCGACCCGCACTGTTTGCACACCACGAAGAGGTCGGCACCGGAGCTCATCTGCATCCCCATTCTAAGGGCCTCCCGATCCACGCCCGCCGGCCCTCTCTGGTAATACTGGCGGGGATGAACCTGGGCTACGAGGGAACCCTGTACATCCTCGCGTTCGACCATCGAGGGTCTTTTCAGAAGAAGTTCTTCGGTATCGAGGGCGAGCCCGACGCCGAGCAGACGGCGATCATCGCCGACGCCAAGCACCTGATCTTCGAGGGTCTGCTGCAGGCCGTCAGCGCGGGCGCCGACCCCGCCGTGACAGGGGTGCTGGTGGACGAGCAGTTCGGCTCGACGGTCCCGGAGGAGGCCCGCGAGGCGGGGCTGAAGCTGGCGATGCCGGCGGAGCGCTCGGGCCAGCCCTACTTCGACTTCCAGTACGGCGAGGACTTCCCCGCCCACATCGAACGCTTCGACCCGGACTTCACGAAGGTGCTCGTCCGCTACAACCCCGACGACGACGCCGAGGCCAACCGCGACCAGCGCGAGAAGCTCAGGCGGCTGAGCGACTGGCTGCACGAGCACGACCGCCGCTTCCTGTTCGAGCTGCTCGTGCCCGCCGAGGACGGCCAGCTGGAGCAGGTCGGGGGCGACACCGACCGCTACGACGCCGAGCTGCGCCCCGAGCTGATGCGCCAGGCGATGGAAGAGCTGCAGGACGGCGGCGTGGAGCCCGACGTATGGAAGATCGAGGGCGTCGAAGAGCGCTCGGACTGCAGCATGCTCGTGGCCCAGGCCCGTATCGGCGGGCGCGAGGAGGTGTCCTGCGTGGTGCTCGGCCGGGGTGCCGACGACGCCAAGGTCGACCACTGGCTCACGCAGGCGGCGCCCGTGGACGGCTTCGTCGGGTTCGCTATCGGACGCTCGATCTGGTGGGACCCGCTGAAGGCCTATGTCG
>Ga0335083_10003188_pt1 | contig 21345 bp, 20 predicted proteins | sample Lox_Sample_42_FD_206716 | JGI IMG/M metagenome (GOLD analysis project Ga0335083, IMG submission 206716) | Soil microbial communities from Loxahatchee National Wildlife Refuge, Florida, United States - Lox_Sample_4.2 | ecosystem: Environmental > Terrestrial > Soil > Wetlands | place: USA...
AGCGGCCGGGGCGGAGCTCGTGCTGCTGGGTTACCCGCCGTATTTCTTCCCCTCGTCGCTGGAAGAGGTCTACTCGTATACAAAGGCCTTCTGCGACGCTACTTCGCTCGCGGTCATGCTGTTCCCGATCCCCACCTGGGGATTCTCGCGCCTGCATCCCGCCGACCTGCCGGTCGCGTTGCTGCGGCGGTTGGTCGACGACTGTCCCAACGTCGTGGCGATCAAGGCGGAGGGCGGTATGCCCTACATCATGTCCGCGATAGAGGTGCATCGCGAATTCCATCAGGAGGTGATGATCTCATTGCCGCTGGAATTCGAATTCATCCCCCTGGCGCAGCTGCTGGACATTCCCTTCTGCGGTACGAATTTCTCGGCCTACTACGGACCCTGGCTGCCTCGCATCCATGCACTCATCCAGGAACGGAACTTCGAAGAGGCCACGCAGCTGTACTACAAGCTCGATCCGGCGCGCAAGGCGTTCAGCGCCGTGCCGAACGGTTCGAACGGTCTGACCAACCGGATGATGTGGAAATACCAGTCCTGGCTGCAGGGATACAACGGGGGTCCGCTGCCGCACCCGACGCCGCGCGTGTACGCACGCGACATGGCCGTGCTGCGGCGTGGCCTCGAAGCGGCGGGTCTCAACCCGACGCGCGATCCGGACGAGGCGTTCTTCAAGGGACGTCACCCGGCATGATCGCGCAGCTCAAGGACCGCGACCTGCTGCGGCAGGCCATGTTGATTGACGGACAGTGGGTGCAGGCCGACAGCGGCCAGACGCTGGACGTGACCAATCCCGCAACGGGAGAACGGGTTGCGCGCGTACCCAACGGCGGCGCGGCTGAAAGCCGCCGCGCCATTCTCGCTGCGGAGCGGGCGATGCGCGGCTGGCGCCGGACGTTGCCCAGGGATCGATCGAAGATCCTGCGGCGACTGTACGATCTGATGCTGGTGCACATCGATGACCTGGCCGTGATCATGACGCTGGAGCAGGGCAAGCCGCTCGCGGAGTCGCGCGGTGAAATCCTGTATGCCGCAGGATTCATTGAATGGTTCGCGGAGGAAGCCAAACGCATCTACGGTGACATCATTCCGCAAAACGTCGACGGCCGGCGCATCCTGGTGCAGAAGGCCCCGATCGGCGTGTTCGCGGCGATCACGCCGTGGAATTTCCCGGCCGCCATGATCACGCGCAAGGCGGGTCCGGCCTGGGCGGTGGGGTGTGCCGGCGTCATCAAGCCCGCCAGCCAGACGCCGCTGTCCGCGCTCGCGATCGGCGTTCTCGCCGAACGCGCCGGGCTGCCGGCCGGCGTGTGCAACATCGTCACGGGCTCGGCGCGGGCCATCGGCGGTGAGTTCACCTCCAATCCGGTGGTGAGGAAACTCTCCTTTACCGGTTCGACCGAAGTGGGCGCACAGCTCCTGGCCCAGTGTGCGCCCACCATCAAGAAAACCAGCATGGAGCTGGGCGGCAATGCGCCGTTCCTGGTGTTCGACGACGCCGACCTGGACCAGGCGGTCGAGGGTGCCCTGGCCGCGAAATACCGCAATACCGGCCAGGCCTGCATCGCCGCCAACCGGTTGATCGTGCAGTCGGGCATCTACGATGCTTTTGCGAGGAAGCTGGCCGCCGCCTCGGATGCGTTGGTGGTCGGCAACGGGATGACGCCTGGTGTCGTGCAGGGACCGCTGATCAATGCGGAGGCCGTGGCCAAGGTCGAGGAGCACATCGCCGACGCACTTGCCAAAGGCGCGCGCCTGGCAGCGGGGGGCACCCGACACCCGCTCGGTGGACTGTTCTTCAAGCCCACGGTGCTGACACAGGTGTCGCGCGAGACTCTGATCTTCAGAGAGGAGACCTTTGGTCCGATCGCACCCTTGTTCCGCTTCGAGACCGAAGCGGAAGCCCTTGCGCTTGCCAACGACACGCCCTTCGGGCTCGCCTCCTATGTCTACGCCCGGGATATCGGCCGGATTTTCCGCGTGGTCGAAGGTCTCGAATCCGGCATGGTGGGCGTCAACGAGGGACTGATCTCCACCGAGGTGGCGCCCTTTGGCGGCGTCAAGACTTCGGGTCTCGGTCGCGAAGGCTCGAAGTATGGCGCCGAGGAATATCTTGAAATCAAGTACGTGGCACTCGGCGGCCTGGATACATGATCTGACCGGATCACGAGCGCTACAGGAAATCGGTCTTGCTGAGTTCCAGGATCAATGCTGTAACAGCGCGGGTCGCGAGCGTGTGCGGGCGCAGGAGAGTGGTGCTGAGCACGATGCGCCGCGTGAGTGACGGATTCACGATCAGGGCGCTCGACAGGCCGGGAGCCACCCGGCGCGTGCCGACAATGGCGTAGTAACCGCCTTGCGTGACGACGGCTTCCTGCAGGTACAGGGAATCCGCCTCGACCTTGATCGATAGCTCGATGTTGCGTTCGCGTGCGAGTGAATTGAGGCGTGCGCGCAGCAGATGGGGTTCGGCAGGCAACGCGAGTGGCAGTCCCGCGAGTTGATCGAAATTGACTTCGGGCTTCGAAGTCAGCGGATCGCCTGCCGGGCCGATCAGCGTCAGGGGCACCCGGCGCAGCGTCGGCTCATCGGGCGATTCCAGCTCGTTCTCGCGCAACAGCAACGACAGGTCGAGGCGTCCCTGGTTGAGCCAGTCTTCGAGCTGGACGCTCGACCCTTCGGTGAAGTGCAGCTGGATCTTCGGGAACCGCTGGCTCACCCTGGTGAGCAGGGCGCCCACGAATCGCTGCACGGCGGAAGGCAATACGCCCAGCCGCACGGCGCCGATGGGCTCGCCGCTGAGCGTCTGGATTTCGTCCGCCAGCACGGCAGCCTGCGCCACCAGCGCCTTCACGCCCGGGAAAATGCGCTGGCCGAATTCCGTCAGGACAACGCCGCGGCCCGTGCGTCGGAACAACCGGCCCCCGCACTCCCGTTCAATGGCGCCGATCTGCCGACTGACCACCGATTGCGGTACGCCGAGAGCCGACGCGGCATGGGTGACGCTTCCCAGCTCGGATACTTTGATGAACACAGACCATTTGCCATCGATGATTGCCGTCATTCATTCATTTTCGGGCATGCAGCGTTTGAGTCGCAAGCGAGGGCAGAAATGCGCTCCGGGGAAAGCAGCTATGCGTAGCCGCCACGGGGGCGCGCCACTATGATGAACTCATGACCCGATCCGAGCGTTCGAAGATCCGCCCGACGCTGTTCCTGGCCAACGACGACATCCAGCTCCTTGCGGACTGGCGAATGGCCGTCGACACGTTGCGACGTGCCTATGCGGCGGAAGTCGACCCGCTCAGTGTACCGCCGCGCAGCATGGCGCGGGGGCCCGGTACCTGGTTGCGCTGCCTGACGGCGATTTCGCCGCTGGGAGGACATCTGGGCTGCAAGCAGATCGCCGCCTCTCCACGCACCAAGCGCGCCAGCTACCTGGTGTCGCTGTTCGAGCCGGAAACGATGCGCCTCGCGGCGCTGATGGATGGCGCGCAGATCACGGGAATCCGTACCGCGGCGACTGCGGTGGTGGCGGTGGATGCGATGGCGCCTGCCAAGCCGCTGCGGGTGGCCATCCTGGGCTCCGGGTTCGAAGCGAAGGCACAGTGGTGCGCACTCAGGGCCATCAGGGACATCGAGTCGGTGTCCGTGTTCAGTCCGACTGCGGCCAACCGCCAGCGCTTCGCCACCGAGCTGGGCGCCGCGGACTCGATCCCGATGCGCGCGGCGGACAGCGCTGAGGCTGCCGTCCGGGGTGCTGACTTGGTGATTTGCGCGGCCCGCGCGCGCAGCGAAATCCCCGTCCTGAAGGGTGACTGGCTGGAGCCGGGCATGACCCTCGTGTCGGTGGGTTCGACGCTGCCGGAGCAGCGGGAAGTGGACGTCGGCGTGCTCGAACGCTCTGACCTGATCGTCGCGGACATGGTGGAAGAAGTCGCGCACGACACCGGCGACCTGCAGGCCGCCAAACAGCAGGGGCTCGATCTTTCGCACAAGCTGATTTCGCTCTCCGATCTGATCAGTGGCAAACGGCGCGGCCGCAAGCATCCGGCGGACATCCTGCTATACAAATCCGTTGGTGGCGCGCTGCAGGACGTGGTGATCGCGGAACTGCTGTTTCAGCAAGCGACCGGGCGGGGTGTTGGCAGCGAGCTGGGCGCCAGCGTCGTGCCGGTGGCGAAGTAATTCGTCGGAGAAGTTTCCCAGGACAACCCGTTCACTTCTTCCTGAACAGGCTGTCCAGGTCGATCCCCTTCTTCTTCAGCACGTCCAGCGCCTTCTCCTTCAGCTCCCCCTTCGCCGCTTCGGTGAGGTCCGGCTTGACGGAAGGGTCGGTGTAGGTGCCCGCGACCTTCAGCGGCACCTGCAGGGCGGTGGTGCCGGCATTCCTCATCACGCTCGCCAGCAGTGTCATGTCGATGCCGCTGGTGGGCAGGTTGACCGTGCCCTGGCCCGACACCTTGAGCACGGCCGACGAGATCGCCAGGTCCCTGGTTTCCGCGACGCCCCGGGTGATGGGCGCGCTGAGCCTGAAGGTGTCGAAAGCGGTCTTGTGCGTGTTGGGCACGCTGGTGCCCGTGCTCTTGTTGAGCAGTGCCTGCGCCAGGGCCAGCTCGTATCCCACATCGATGCCTTCGAGCGCGCCGTTCGCGACGTTGGCGTCGAAATGCCCGTCGAGTGTCTTCAGGATGTCATCGGCGCCGGCACCGCGCGCGGTGCCCTGGATGTTCACCGTGGCTTTGCCGGAAGCGCGACCCCTGGCTTTGGTGCCGGCCAGCAGCTGCGCGACATCCACCGAGCTGAGGTGCTGATCCATGCTGAGCGCGGGCGTCGCCGTGCGGGCGTCGTAGGTCAGATCGCCCGAGTACTTGCCGCCATAGAGATTCGCCTCGAGCGGATGCAGGTGCGTGACATCGTCCTTCATGTCCACCGTGACCAGCAGGTTGGTGAAATCCAGCCCCGCGGCGTGCGCTGCGGCGAGCGTGAAAGTGCCTGCTGCCGCCAGCGGTGGCGATGGGTCGGCGGAATCTTTCGGCTTCGGCTGGTTCGCCGCCGCGGTTGCGGGGTCCGGCGTGCTGCCGGCGGGTGGCCGATAGCGATCGACATCGATGCGGTCGGCGCTGAGCCTGAACTTCACGGACTGGCTGGCGCCGAGCCCCAGTTGGATGTTGCCCTTGAGCGTGGTGTCGTCGAGCTTGAGCTGCAGGTCGTCCAGCGTTGCGCCGTCCGCGTCGTACCTGAAGTTCGAACTGAACGACAGCGAAGACAGTGCCTTGGGGTCCTGGGTCCTGGGCAGCGTCACGCCGAAGTCGGCCGCGAAATCGCGCAGCGCCAGGGGTGCGACCGCCAGCGAGCCGTTGAGGTGCGGATCATCGACGATCTTGGTGCCGGCAAGTTTCCCGGTGAGCCTGGCGACGCCCACCTCCAGCGCAAACTCCGGCAGGCTCAGCGTCTGCTGGTCGGGATTGGCCATCAGCTGCGGGGCAGCGAGTTCGTAAGTCACCGGCTTGCCGGTGGCGCGGGTGACGTCACCCTTCACATCGAAGGCCGCGAGCTGCACGTTCTTCAAGTCCGGGTCCTGCGTCAGGGTGAGCTTGCCGAACAGCGCGAGGGACTCGCCCGCGATGCCACGGCTCGCTTCGAGCGTCAGGGTGACGGGGATGGGCTTTCGGGCCGCAATCGCGCCGGTTTCCAGATCCAGGTTCTGGATCACGTACTCGTTGTAGCTCACGCGGCCGTGCGTGAGCGCGATGCCGGCAATGCTGTCCAGCGACGCCCCGCTGTCAGGCTGGCCGGCCCCGGATCCGGTCGCAGATCGGGCCGCGGTCGGCTTCTGGTCCAGCTGCCAGTTGTTCTTGCCATCCGCGTGCTTCTCCAGTCGCAGGTCCAGGCCATCGAGCACCACGCGCGCCACGTCGAGCCGTTTGGACAAGAGCGGCAGCAGCTTGACCCGGATGTCGGCGCGCTTGAAAGACAGGAAGGGCGTGTCGCCGAAGCCCGGCGGATTGCCGAGGCTGGCGGGTCCCACTTCCAGTGCCACCCACGGGAACACCGAGAGCTTGATATCGCCTGCCAGCGTCAGCTCGCGGCCGGTGGCGCCCTTCACCGCGGCGATGATCCTGGGTTTGAAGGTGTTGGGATTGACCAGCAGCAGCACCAGCAGCAGTCCGATCGCCACCGCGAGCACCAGCCCACCGACGATGAATGCCAGGATCTTGGCTGCCTTCATGGGTCCCCATCTCCGCGGTCGCGTGCCGATGGCCCCATGATGTTCCACGCGATGGGCTGGCGCAATCTGCCCGCGACGCATCGATGCGTGGTGTGCCGCTGCTGGCGGCGGGATCAGTTCAGCTCGAGCGTGTACGTCAGCTGGCTGGCGTCGTCGGCGTTGACGCGATGCTGGAAGCCCAGGCGCGTGGCGAAGCGCTGCATGGCGTGGTTGTCCACCGGGTCGATGGAATAGAGCCAGCCGATGCCGCGATTGCGTGCCTCGGCGATCAGGCGGCGCGCCAGCAGCGTGCCGATGCCACGGTGCTGCCAGGCATCGGTGACGGCGACCGCCATCTCCGCGGCGCCGTCCGGTTCGCGGCTGAAGCGGGCCACGCCCACGAATCGGCCCGTGGCGGGATCGACGGCCGCCAGCGCGGCATCGCGCTTGGGGTCGAGCGAGGTCAAGCGCCGCAGCAGACCTTCGCTGGGTTCATTCAGGGTGTCGAGGAAGCGGAAGCGGCGTGATTGCGGCGACAGGCCGGTGATGAACTCGCGTTCCCGTTCCACGTCGTCCGGGCCCACGGGCCGCACTTCGACCACCGATCCGCCTTGGAGACTTTCGCGCTTGGCATCCATGTCATCAGTGTTCCGCCATCCGGCAAGCAATGGAATACGCGCAAACCGCAAAGCGGGTGCGAAGAACTACGTAGTCACCGCTGCCGGGGCACGGAAAGTCCCGACCCCGCCGGCGTGCGCAGAGGCGGACAATGTCCCAAGCCGTTGCAACGGCAGTCATTGGCAAACCACCGCAGGAGGCATGATCCCATGTACGCCAACATCCTGGTTCCCGTCGACGGCAGCGAAACTTCGAAGCTGGCGTTGGAAGAGGCGATCCGCCTCGCCCGCAGCCAGGGCAGCAGGCTGCGCCTGCTGCATGTCGTGAACGAATACGTGTTCGACGATCCCTGCGCGCCCAGCGCGCTGACGGGCAGCGTCATCGAGTCGTTGCGCGAAGGCGGCCAGAAGATCCTGGCCGAGGCGCAAGCCCGCGTGGCGCGCGAGGGCGTGGCTTGCGATGCCATCCTGCTGGAGTCGCTCGGCGGCCCGGCGGCGAAGTTCATCGTGGAGCAGGCCCAGCAGTGGCCCGCCGCCCTGGTCGTGATGGGGACGCACGGTCGTCGGGGACTGGCGCGTCTGACGCTGGGGAGCGACGCCGAACACGTCGTGCGTGCTTCACCCGTGCCCGTCCTGGTGGTGCACGGCAAATTGCCGCAGCAGGCAGCCCAGAAACAGGGGGCCACGGAGGTCCGGGCTGCCTGAGGCGGCGGGCGCCGCAACATTGCGGCAAGTACGCATGGTCAGCGCCTGCGAAGCGGCCGATCCTGCGCCAAAGTTGGCAGGAGGGTGCATGTCGGATCCATCTGAAGGCAGCCATCACTGGCGGTCAACGCAGCGGCACCGCCCGGGACCGGTCGTGAACAGGCAGCCGGCGCCGCGCCCGTTCAGGAAAATCCTCGTTGGTGTGGCCGATGTGCAGGCACGCTCGCTGCCGGCGGTGCGCAAGGCCGCGCTGATCGCAGCGGCCTGCGACGCCTCGCTCGAGCTGTTCCACGATATCGACGTGCCCGTGTTCGTGGAGCTGCTGCCGGAGAATCGCGGCGCACTGGCGCGGCTCAGGCGCGAGGCACAGCAGGCCGCGCTCGCCAAGCTCGAGCGCATCGCCGCGCCTCTGCGCGCCAGCGGACTGCGGGTGCGCACCGCCGCGACCTGGGATTACCCCGCGGCGGAAGCCATCGTGCGGCGGGCCATGCGGACCGCTGCGGATCTCATCGTCGTTCCGCGGCGCGCGCACCACCGCATGGCGGGGCTGCTCGGTTACACCGACTGGGAACTGCTGCGGCACAGCCCCGTGCCCGTGCTGCTGGTGAAGAGCGGGCGGCCGTACCGTCGGCCGGTGGTGCTGGCGGCCATCGATCCGCGCCACGCCTATGCCAAGCCCGCCGGGCTGGATCGCCGGCTGCTCGATGCGAGCTCGCGACTGGCGCTGGCCCTGCGGGCCAAGTGGCATGTGATGCACGCCTGGGAGCCGCTCGCCGTGCCATTGACCGATGCGGATACCAACTACGCGAACATGGCCACCCACATCGAGGAGCAGGGTCGCGACGCGGCGCGGCAGGCATTTGATCGGCTCGTGGCGCCGCACGATCTGCCTCCCTCGCAATGTCACCTGATCGAGGCTCATCCGGCCGTGGCGATACCGCTGCTCGCGCGGCGCTTGCGCAGCTCGGTCGTGGTGATGGGCGCCATCTCCAGGAGCGGACTCAAGCGGCTGTTCGTTGGCAATACAGCCGAGCGTGTGATCGATCAGCTGCCATGCGACCTGCTGGTGGTGAAGCCGCAACGATTCCCGCAACAGGTTCCCCGCAGGGAGCGCGGCCTGCGGCTGCTTTCCGCGCAGGTCTGACAGAACCACCTGCCATTTCAGGGCACCAGCACGGCAGCGCCTTCGAAGCGCCCGGCCCGCAGATCGGCCAGCGCCTCGTTGGCCTGGCGCAGCGCATAGGTCGTGACCCGCGTCCGGACACCGATGCGCGCCACTTGCGCGAAGAATTCCAGGCCGTCCTGCCGGGTCAGGTTGGCCACCGACAGCAGCTGGCGTTCTTCCCACAGCAGTTGGTAGGCAAACGACGGAATGTCGCTCATGTGGATGCCAGCGCACACCACGCGGCCGCCTTTGCGCACGGCCTGGAGCGCCAGCGGGACCAGCGCTCCGACGGGTGCAAACAGCAGCGCGGCGTCCAGCGGTTCGGGGGGGAGTTCGGTGGAGTCTCCAGCCCAGTGGGCGCCGAGTTCGCGGGCGAACGCCTGGGTGCGCAGATCGCCTGGTTGCGTGAACGCGAACACCACGCGACCTTGCCAGCGAGCCACCTGCGTCAGGATGTGGGCCGCCGCGCCGAAGCCATAGAGCCCGATGCGCTCGCCGGCGCCCGCCAGCCGCAGTGCCCGCCAGCCGATCAGGCCGGCGCACAGCAGCGGCGCGACCTCTGCATCTTCGCCGTCCTCGCCCAGCGCGAACGTGTAGCGCGCGTCGGCGATCGCCGCGGTCGCGAAACCGCCGTCACGCGTGTAGCCCGTGAACACGGGATGGTCGCAGAGGTTCTCCTGTCCAGACGCGCAGAAGACGCAGCTGCCGCAGGTGTGGCCCAGCCAGGGCACGCCGACGCGCTGGCCGATGCGCAGTTCGCCACAGCCGGCCCCCAGCGCATCGATGCGGCCGACGATCTGGTGCCCCGGGACCAGCGGCAGCCTGGGATGCGCGAGCTCGCCATCGATGACGTGCAGGTCGGTCCGGCAGACACCGCAGGCGGTGACGCGCAGCCTGACCTCGCCCGCTGCCGGCAGCGGATCCGGCAGTTCGGTCCACTCCAGCGCCGAGCGCGCGCGTCGCAATACCATCGCGTGCATGGCGTGGCGCGCGTCAATCGCGCCCGGGCAGAGGCGGCTGCGGTGCTGTGTCAGTCGCCACGGACATGGATTGCCGGAGGCAGACGTGAGAGGTAATCGGCGACGCCCACCAGGTCGTCCCGCACCAGCTTGTCCAGGAGTTCCACGTGGGCCGAAGGGAAGTGGGGTCGACGCCCCTCCACCGCATCGTGCATCTGCCGCAGCAGATAGGCGAAGTGCTGGGCGGACAGCTGCGGCACGCCCTGCGCGTCGTTCCCCTGGCCCGCAGCGCCATGGCAGGACTGGCAGCGCCGCACGTAGAGCGCGTGGCCGTGCGCGAGCTGCGTGCCGTCGCCCGTTCCGATCGGGCCGCGAATCGGCAGCCGGTTCACGTGGTCCGCCACGTCGGCGATGCCCTGGGCGCCCTCGATCCGGTGCGACAGCGCGAGTTGCTCCATGCGCAGGTCCCAGCGCCTGCTGTAGCGGAAATCCATGAGCTGCGTCACCAGCATCCGGTAGCTCTGGCCCGCGATGCGCGGCACCTGGCCATCCACCGTACCAGCGCCATCTTCGTCGTGGCACGCCGCGCACAGTGCGAATATGCGGGCTCCCGACTCGGCATCCGGTGTCGCGGTCAGCGCTGCAGTGAGCTCCTGCGCGTAATCGGACGCGGCGCAAGCCGCCGCCGTCGGCAGCAACAGGGACAGAACCAGTGCCAAACCCAGGGCGCAGACCCGCCAGCTCGTTGCGCGACCCATGGCGGGTGGCCTAGTCCCCGGGACGCTGCAGGTTGAGCACCACGCGCCCATCGACCTTGCCGGCGCGCAGCTGGTCGATGACCGGGTTGATGTCTTCCAGCGCGGCCTCGTGGATATGGGCCCGCACTTTTCCGGCCGCCGCGAATGCGATGGCTTCGCTGAGGTCCTGGCGGGTGCCAACGATGGAACCGCGGATCGTGATCCGCTTGAGCACCACATCGAAGATCGGCACGGGAAAGTCCCCGGGCGGCAGGCCGACCAGGCTGATGGTGCCCTTGCGCCTGGCCAGGCGCAGCGCCTGCGAGAAGGCCGTGCGCGAGACCGCCGTGACCAGCACGCCGTGGGCGCCGCCGGTCCGCCTCAGGACCTGGTCCACCGCATCGACGGCCGAGGCATTGACCACCACGTCGGCGCCGAGGGAGCGTGCCAGCGACAGCTTCTCCTCGGCCACGTCCAGCGCCACCACCAGCAGGCCCATGGCCTTGGCGTACTGGATCGCGAGGTGACCCAGTCCGCCGATGCCGGAAATCGCCAGCCACTCGCCGGGCCGCGCCTCGGTTTCCTTGATACCTTTATATACCGTGACTCCCGCGCACAGAATGGGCGCCAGGGCGGTGAAGTCCGGGTTGGCCGGCAACGGCACGACGTAGTCGGCCGAACCGACGGCGTAGTCCGCGAAAGTCCCCGCCACGCTGTAGCCGCTGTTGTGTTGCGACTCGCACAGGGTTTCCCAACCGGTGATGCAGTGGGCGCAGTGTCCGCAGGCATCGTGCAGCCAGGCGATGCCCACGGCGTCACCTTCCCTGAGCCGCGTGACATCGCGGCCCCGCGCCACCACGATGCCGGTGCCCTCGTGCCCCGGAATGAACGGCAGCGAAGGTTTGACTGGCCAGTCGCCATCCGCGGCGTGCACATCGGTGTGGCACACGCCACTGGCCATGAGCCTGACCAGTATCTCGCCGGGGCCCGGGACAGGAGTGGGCTGCTCAGCGACCACCAGCGGCTTGCCGAAGGCCTGCACCATGGCCGCACGCATCGACTTGCTCATGATCGCTCCTTGCCCGAGAGGGACGTTGCGATCGTTCCAGAGATGCGACGCGCGGCCCATACGTAGTTGCCGCGAACCGCAGCCCCGGTCCGGGTTGCGGCTACGTACAAACCACAATCCGGTATGCGCTGCTGCGTATTTCGCCGTCCGCCACCGCCTGCGAGAGTGTGGCCGATGAGGTGAGAACCATCATGTATTGCTGCGGCATGGCCGGGTTGCTGGCCGTCAAGGAACAGGAGAGGGCGAAACAGGTGAGTACGACGACTGCGGATGTCGCCATGACATTGAGCGACACAGCTCCTTCCAGGCCGGCCGTGGCCGAAACCTACAACGATGTCGTGGTCCGGCGCTTCGCGCTCATGACGCTGGTCTGGGGCATCGTGGGCATGCTGGTCGGCGCGCTGATCGCGGCCGAGCTGATCTGGCCGGACATGAACTTCGGCATCCGCTGGCTGGCGTACGGCAGGTTGCGGCCGCTGCACACCAACGCCGTGATCTTCGCCTATGGCGGCTCGGCGCTGTTTGCCACCTCCTACTACGTCGTGCAGCGGACCTGCCACGCGCGCCTGTTCTCCGACCGGCTCGCCGCCTTCACCTTCTGGGGCTGGCAGCTCGTGATCCTGCTGGCCGCGATCAGCCTGCCGCTGGGCATGACGAGCGGCAAGGAATACGCCGAGCTGGAATGGCCGATCGACCTCCTGATCGCGGTGGTCTGGGTGGCCTACATCATCGTGTTCTTCGGCACCCTGATGCGGCGCCGGGTGTCGCACATCTACGTGGCCAACTGGTTCTTTGCGTCGTTCATCGTCACCACGGCGGTGCTGCACATCGTCAACAGCGCGGAGATTCCCGTATCCCTGACCAAGTCGTATTCGGCGTACGCCGGCACGGTGGACGCGATGGTCGAGTGGTGGTACGGGCACAATGCGGTGGGCTTCTTCCTCACCACCGGCTTCCTCGGCATGATGTACTACTTCGTGCCCAAGCAGGCCGAACGGCCCATCTACTCCTACCGCCTGTCCATCGTGCACTTCTGGGCGCTGATTTCGGTGTACATGTGGGCGGGTCCGCACCATCTGCACTATTCGACGCTGCCGGACTGGGTGCAGACGGTGGGCATGGTGTTCTCGCTGATCCTGCTGGCGCCGTCCTGGGGCGGCATGATCAACGGCATCATGACGCTGTCGGGCGCCTGGCACAAACTGCGCACCGATCCGATCCTGAAATTCCTGATCGTCGCGCTGTCGTTCTACGGCATGTCGACCTTCGAAGGCCCGATGATGTCGGTCAAGACGGTGAACGCGCTTTCGCACTTCACCGACTGGACCATCGGCCACGTGCATTCCGGGGCGCTCGGCTGGGTTTCCATGACCACCGTCGGATCGCTGTACGTCATGATCCCGCGGTTGTACGGGCGCACCAGCATGTGGAGCACGCGGCTCATCGACTGGCATTTCTGGACCACCACCATCGGTGTCGTGCTCTACGTGGCGGCGATGTGGGTCGGCGGCGTCATGCAGGGGCTGATGTGGCGCGCGACCAATGCCGACGGCACGCTGACCTACACGTTCGTCGAGGCGCTCAAGTCGACCTATCCCTACTACATCGTGCGCCTGCTGGGCGGCCTGCTGGTGCTCGGTGGCATGTTCATCATGGCCTACAACGTGCGCAAGACCATCACCGCGGGCGTCAGGGACAAGGTCACCGACGTCCCCATGCCCGTCACACAGCACGCGTGAAACAGCATCATGAGCCATGAATTCATCGAAAAGCGCGCCGGCCTGCTGGGGGCGCTCATCGCCCTCGTGATCAGCGTCGGCGGACTGGTGGAGATCGTGCCGCTGTACTTCTCCAGCGAAGTCACCCAGCCGGCGCCGGGCATCAAGCCGTATGGCGCCCTGGCGCTGGAAGGCCGCGACATCTACGTGCGCGAGGGCTGCTACAACTGCCATTCACAGATGATCCGCCCGCTGCGCGCCGAGACGGAGCGCTATGGCCACTACTCCGTGGCCGGCGAGTCGGTCTACGACCACCCGTTCCAGTTCGGATCCAAGCGCACCGGGCCGGATCTGGCGCGCGTCGGTGGCCGCTACAGCGACGAATGGCATCGGGTGCACCTCACCAATCCGCGCGACGTGGTCCCCGAATCCAATATGCCGAGGTACGCATGGCTCGCCGATACCACGGTGGACGCGAGCATGACGCCCGACAAGATGCGGGCGCTGCGCAAGGTGGGCGTGCCCTACACCGATGCGGACATCGCGGGCGCCAGTGACGCGGTGATGGGAAAAACCGAAATGGACGCGTTGATCGCCTACCTGCAGGGGCTGGGCACGGCGTCCAAAGGATGGCGGTGATGGACAGCGGATTGGTGAGCGGAATCATGACGAGCCTGGCCCTGTTCCTGTTCGTCGCCATCTGGGTGTGGGCCTGGGGATCCAGGCGCCGGTCGCAGTTCGACGCCATGGCGCGACTGCCGCTGGAGGAAGATCCCGGCCTGAATGCGTCAACGGCTGACGCCACGAAGGATGCGCCGTGAACGCGGTGCTCAGTACGGTGGTGACGGCCGTCATCCTGCTCAACATCGGCGGCGTGATGTGGCTGCTGTGGTGGACCAGCCGCAACCGCGGCAGCCAGTCGCAGGCGCCAACCACCGGCCATGTCTGGGATGGGGACCTGAGGGAATACAACAATCCGCTGCCGCGCTGGTGGCTGTGGCTGTTCGTGATCACCGTGGTGTTCGGCCTGGCGTACCTGCTGCTGTATCCCGGGCTCGGCAACTACCCGGGCCTCAAGGGCTGGACGCGCGTGAAGCAGTACCAGAGCGAATCGGCCAATGCCGAGGCGGTGTTGCGGAAGACCTTCGCGCCGTTCGCGGGCAAGTCGGTGCAGCAGCTGATGTCCGATCCCGGCGCGGTGCGCATCGGGCGCAACCTGTTCCTCAACAACTGCGCGGGCTGCCACGGCTCCGACGCGCGCGGCGCGCCGGGCTTTCCCAATCTGACGGATCGCGACTGGCTGTGGGGCGGCAGTCCGGAGACGGTGCTGACCACGATTCGCGAAGGCCGCGCCGGCGTGATGCCGGCCTGGGGCACGATTCTCGGGACGCGTGAACTCGAGAGCACCGTGGCCTATGTGCTCACGCTCTCGGGCCGCACGCCGGTGGCGGGCGATGTGGCGGAAGGCAAGGCGAAATTCGAGCAGCTGTGCGTGGCCTGCCACGGCGCCGATGGCCGCGGCAACCAGCAGCTGGGTGCGCCCAATCTCACCGACAGCACCTGGCTGGTGGGCGGCAGCGTCGACACCATCCGCCATACCATTGCCTATGGCCACCAGGGCGCCATGCCGGCCCACGGCGTGACGCTGGGCGATACGCGCACCAGCCTGCTGGCCGCCTACGTCCTGACACTGGGCAACGCGCCGCCGTGAGCGAGCTCGGGAAGCGCGCCCGCAGGCTGCTGCTCGTGAGCTGGTGCTCCTTCCTGACGGCGGCCGTGGCGACGATGCTGGTGTTCGCGTTCGTGGACCCTGCAATGATGACGATCCAGGGTGCCGAATCGCTGAGTCGTCGCTCGGTGTACGCGCTCGGCTTCCTGTTCTTCTGGGGAACCGGCGCCGGCGCCGCGCTGCTGGCCTTGTGGATGGCCGGCGCGGAACACGAGCGCGGAGCCGGCCCATGAATGGTCCGGCCAGCGCCCCCGCGACGGCCAACTATGTCGCGGAGGACAAGATCTATCCGCGCGAAGTCTCCGGCCACTTCGCGAGACTGCGCAGCCTCGCCGTCTGGGTGCTGCTCGGCCTGTTCTACGTCATGCCCTGGACCCACCTGCACGGTCGCCATGCGGTGCTGTTCGATCTTCCGGCGCGCAAGTTCTTCGTGTTCGGCCTGGTGATGTGGCCGCAGGACTTCATCTATCTCACCGGACTGCTCGTGATCGCGGCGCTGAGCCTGTTCCTGTTCACCGCGCTGGGTGGCAGGCTCTGGTGCGGTTACGCCTGCCCGCAGACGGTGTGGACCGAGGCATTCCTGTGGATGGAACGCTTCACCGAAGGGTCGCGCAGCGAGCAGATCAAACTCGACCGCGCCCCGTGGAGCGCCCGCAAGCTGCTGCGCAAGGGCGCCAAGCAGCTGCTGTGGATCGGCTTCTCGCTGTGGACCGGCGTGACCTTCGTGGGCTACTTCGCGCCGATCGAATCGCTGCTGCACGGCGCCGCCAGCGCAAGCCTGGGGCCGTGGGAGACGTTCTGGGTGCTGTTCTATGGCGGTGCGACCTACGGCAACGCCGGCTTCCTGCGCGAACAGGTCTGCAAATACATGTGTCCGTACGCGCGCTTCCAGAGCGCGATGTTCGATCGCGACACCATGATCGTCACCTACGACGCCGAGCGGGGCGAACCGCGCGGCGCGCGGCGACGCGGCGCGGACGCGCGGGCCGCGGGCCTCGGAGCGTGCGTCGACTGCACGCTGTGCGTGCAGGTCTGTCCCACCGGGATCGACATCCGCAAGGGGTTGCAATACGAATGCATCGCCTGTGCCGCCTGCATCGATGTCTGCGACTCCGTCATGGATCGCATGGCGTATCCGCGCGGACTGATCCGCTACACGACCCAGCACGCGCTGGACCATGCGACCACCCGCGTCCTCAGGCCGCGGATATTCATCTACGGGGCGCTGCTGCTGCTGCTGGTGGGCGGGTTCACGCTGGGCCTGGTGCGCCGTGTCCCGCTGGGACTGGACGTGCTGCGCGATCGCAACGCGCTGTATCGCGTGCTGGATGACGGCCGGGTCGAAAACGTCTACGACCTCAAGCTCATGAACAAGACCGAGCGCACGCTGCGCCTGGTGGTCACCGTCAGCGGCGCGGGGCAGCTTGCCACGGATCCGTCGCCGGCGGTGTTCACGGTCGCGGGCGGAGAAGTCTACTCAGTCCCGCTGCGCGTGCGGCGGCCCGCGTACGACCCGGTCGGCGCCGAGGACATCCGGCTGACCATCCATGCCGAAGGCGATGAGCGGTTGCAGGCAAGCAGCCAGGCGCGCTTCATCGCGCCGCTGCAATGAGAGGTGCACCCATGAGACAACCCGCCAATCCCGTATTCTGGCTGGCCTGGGGTTTGCCAGCGGTGGCCGTCGTGGCCAGTTTCACTTCTCTCGGGCTGGTGCTGGCGCATCCGGATGGCGAGCTTCCCGAGCAGTACCACTCGGAAGGGCTGCAGGTCGATCGTGACTTCACGCTCGGCCAGCGTGCGGTGGCGTTGCAGGTGGTGGCGGAGCTGCGCATGCGCACCCAGCCGGATCGCTGCGAACTCGCGCTGCGCCTGCAGGCGCCGGCGCCCCCCACGCTGTCGCTCAGGCTCGCGCATGCGACGCTGCCCGCGCTCGACCAGCAACTGGTGCTGCAGCGTCTCGCGTCCCAGCCGGCACAGCCGGGCGGCGCCACGTGGTATGGCGCAGCGTGCCGGCCGGCCATCGCGGCCCACTGGCACCTGGAGCTGACGGACACGACCAATGGCTGGGCGCTGCGCCAGCAGGTCCGTGGTCCGCTGGAGGATGTGACGATGGATGCCCGTACCAGCCAGGACGACTGACGCCGTGGCCGAATCCGTCACCTGCGCGTCCGGCGGCTACTGGGTCACCCGCAACGGCGCCCATTCGCGGGCGCTGTTCGCGGTCGAGGGCATGCGTTGCGCCGCTTGCGCCCGCAGCGTCGAACGCGCCTTGCTCGCGCTGCCGGGGGTGCGGCTGGCGAGCGTGAACCCGGCCACGGCGCACGTGACCGTCGAATGGACTCCCGCCGACGTCGGCCTGCCGCGCCTGCTCGCGGCCATCGAGCAGGCCGGCTTCCATCCGGTGTCGCTGTCCGGATCCGGCGCGGAGCAGGCCTGGCAGCAGGAATGGCGCCAGGCGCTGAAGCGCGTCGGCCTCGCCGGGCTCGGCATGATGCAGGTGATGATGTACGTCTTCGGCGTGTATGTCGCGCCCGACGGCAGCATCGATCCCGCCATCGCCACCTACCTGCGCGTCACGGGAATGCTGATCACGACGCCGGTGCTGCTGTATTCGGGCGCGCCTTTCCTGCTGGGAGCGGTGCGCAACATCCGCCAGCGCACGCTCGGCATGGATCTGCCGGTGGCCATCGCGCTGTGCCTGGCATATGGCGCCAGCGTGATCAACACGCTGCGCGGCACGGGCCAGACCTACTTCGACTCGGTGACCATGTTCATCTTCTTCCTGGGCACGGGACGCCTGATCGAGCGCACCGTGCGGCAGCGCAGTCTCGCGCTCAACGAAGCCATCGGCCGCTCCATGCCGGCGCTGGTGACGCGCCGCAATGCCGCAGGCGTGTCCGAACGGGTGCCGGTCGGCAGCGTCGTCGCGGGAGACCGGCTGGTCGTGGCCAGGGGCGCCGTCATTCCGGTCGACGCTGTCCTGGCGGAAGGCAGCGCACTGGTGGACGAGTCGCTGGTCACGGGTGAAGCCAGGCCAGTGCGGCGCGCCAGCGGCGACCTGCTGCCGGGCGGTGGCCTCAATGTCGGCGATCCGATCGAAATCACGGCGCGACGGGACGTCGCCCACTCGACGCTCGCCTCGATCATCGCGCTGCTCGAACGTGCCCAGGCCGACAAACCCGGTGTCACGACACATGCGGCGCGGCTTGCGGGATGGCTGGTGGGCGGGACGCTGGCGCTCGCCGCCGTGACCGCGCTCGTCTGGTTGTGGATCGAACCCTCGCGCGCCATGCCCGCGGCGCTTGCGGTATTGGTGGTCACCTGTCCCTGCGCATTGTCGCTGGCCACACCCGTGGCAGTGGCGGCGGCTTCGACACGGCTGGCGCGACGTGGCCTGCTGGTGACGCGCGCGGATGCGCTCGAGCGGCTGGCGGGCGTCGACACGGTCCTGCTCGACAAGACCGGCACGCTGACCGCGGCCACCGCCAGCGTGGACGTGCTCGAACTCACGCCGCCGTGGACCCGCGAAGAAGTGCTCAGGATCGCGGCCGCGCTCGAGCGCGACTCGCTGCATCCCATTGCAAGGGCGTTCGCCGCGCACGCAGCACCCGCGTGCGTCGCCAGCGGCTGCCAGGAACGCGCGGGCGCCGGTGTGGCGGGTGTGATGGGCGGTGAGACGTGGCGGCTGGGACGCAGGTCGTATGTCTCGGAGCTGTCGGGCGGCAGCGGGCACGGGCCCGATCCCGACGGCGTATTCCTTGGCAACCAGTCGGGCATCGTGGCGCTGTTCCAGCCCGCGGAATCCCTGCGGCCCGGCGCCGCCGCGGCCGTGGCCGGCCTGCGCCAGGCGGGCCTCGCCGTGTCGATCGCCAGCGGCGACCAGCAGCCGGCCGTCGAACAGGTCGCGCAGGGGCTCGGGTTGGCGCACGCCGCGGCCCGCTTGCAGCCCGCGGACAAGACCGGGCTGGTGCGATCGCTGCAGCGCGACGGCCATCGGGTGCTGGCGGTCGGCGACGGCATCAACGACGCGCCCGTGCTCGCGCTGGCGGATGTGTCGTGCGCGATGGGGCAGGGATCGGCGATCGCGCAGGCGGCCGCCGACCTGCTGCTGCTCAACGACCGGCTCGATCCCATCGCCGAAGCGGTTGCCGTGTCGCGCAGCATGATGCGCGTCGTGCGGCGCAATCTGCGCTGGGCGCTGTTCTACAACCTGGCGGCGGTGCCGCTGGCCGCCTTGAATCTGGTTCCACCGTGGCTGGCCGCGCTGGGCATGTCGGTGAGTTCGCTGGTCGTGGTGCTCAGCGCCCGCGGATTGGCGCGTTCCCGATGAGAATCCTGTTCATCATCATTCCGGTCAGCGTGGGGCTGCTGGGGTTCGCGGTCTGGGCGCTGTTCTGGGCGGTCGACAGCGGCCAGTTCGAGAACCTGGACGAAATCGGCCGGCGGTTGCCGGACGACGACGCGGAGCCCGGGCCATGAACGCCGCGAGCATGCCCAGCGCCGACGCCGCCGACGCTGTTGACGCCGCGCTGGCGCTGAAATACGACGTCCCGAGCCCGCGCTACACGAGCTATCCCACGGTTCCCTACTGGAGCGACACGCCGGACGAAGCGCGCTGGCTGGAGCGGCTGGGCGCGGCCTTGCGTCATGCGACGCCGGGCACGGGCCTGGGCCTGTACGTGCACATTCCCTTCTGCCGATCGCTGTGCACGTATTGCGGCTGCAATACCCGCGTGACGCGGACCCCGTCGGTGGTGGCGCCTTACGTCGACGCGGTGCTCGAAGAGTTCCGGATGTACCGCGAACGCATCGGCATCGCGCGGCCCTTGATCGGCGAACTGCATCTGGGAGGGGGAACGCCGACTTTCCTCGATTGCAGCCAGCTGGAGCGGCTGGTCGGCGGGTTGCTTTCCGACACCGTCGTCGCAGCGGGAGCCGAGCTGTCGGTGGAAGTCGATCCGCGCGTGACCACGCAGCCGCAGTTGCAGTTGCTGTCCCGGCACGGCTTCCGCCGCATCAGCCTGGGTGTGCAGGACTTCGATCCGCGGGTGCAGCACATCGTCAATCGCGTGCAGAGCGAAGCGCAGGTCAGGGAAGTCACCGAACAATCGCGCGCCGCTGGCTTCCAGAGCGTGAACTACGATCTGATCTACGGCCTGCCGCTGCAGACCCTGACCAGCATCGAGCGGACCATGGAGGCGGTGTGCCGGTTGCGGCCCGATCGCGTGGCGCTGTATGGGTACGCGCACGTGCCCTGGATGCGTCCGGGACAGCGCCGCTTCGGGGAGCAGGACCTGCCGGCCGGCGCCGAGCGCCGGGCGCTGTACGAGCGCAGTCGTGCACTGCTGGCCGGGGCAGGGTACCGGGAGCTGGGCATCGATCATTTCGCGCTGCCTGGCGATGGCCTGTGGCAGGCAGCGGCATCGGGCAGCCTGCATCGCAACTTCATGGGTTACGGTTCGGTGCGCAGCGAACCCCTGCTGGGGCTGGGCGTCTCCGCCATCGGCGATGCCGGGGATGCGTTCGCGCAGAACGAAAAGGATCTGCTGGTCTACCAGCAGCGCATCGCGCGGGGCGAGCTGCCCATCCAGCGCGGGCATGTGCTCGACGCGGAGGATCTCGTCCTCCGGGGCCACATCCTCAATCTCATGACACGGCTCGAAACCGACTGGTCATCGCCGCTCCGTTACACTCCAAGCCTGGCTGGCATCGGCGATCGGCTCGCCGCCCTGCAGCAGGACGCGCTGCTGGAACTCGGGCCGCATTCGTGCCGGGTCACGAGCAAGGGGCGGGCCTTCCTGCGCAACATCTGCATGGCGTTCGACGCGCGCATGGCCCGGCAGAAGCCGGACCGACCGCTGTTCAGTCGCAGCAGCTGAAAAAGCCGCACGGTGACCTGCCGGGATCGGGTACGGTGGGTCACCGGCTCTGGAACTGGCCCGGGAGGACGAGTGCTGCTCACCGTCAATGCAGGATCATCGAGCGTGCGCGTGGCGCTGCACGCCCAGGCGCCACCGCACCGGCGCACCCTCGCGGCGATGCTGGAGCGCATCGGACAGCCACGTCCCTGGTTCAGCGTCAGCGACGCATCCGGTGCGGTCACGAAACGGCAACTGTCGCCGCGGCAGAATGCCATCCCGTATCTGATGGACTGGATGGAACACAGCAGCTGGTTTGCCTCCGTGAGCGCGGTGGGACATCGCGTGGTGCACGGCATGGAGCACCGGCAACCCGCGCGCGTGAGCGCCCGGCTGGTGGCCGACCTGCGCCGGGCGGCGGCCATCGATCCCGAGCACCTGCCGCGCGAGCTGGAACTCATGGAACTGTTTGCGCAGCGCCATCCGGGCCTGGCGCAGTTCGCCTGTTTCGATACCGCATTCCATGCCCGCATGCCCGACGTGGCGCAGCGGATCGCGTTGCCACGACGGCTGG
>Ga0335083_10003190_pt1 | contig 21337 bp, 29 predicted proteins | sample Lox_Sample_42_FD_206716 | JGI IMG/M metagenome (GOLD analysis project Ga0335083, IMG submission 206716) | Soil microbial communities from Loxahatchee National Wildlife Refuge, Florida, United States - Lox_Sample_4.2 | ecosystem: Environmental > Terrestrial > Soil > Wetlands | place: USA...
TTCGTATAATTAGGTTTGGATCTAGAAAAAACACTCTTGCGCAAAGTGGGCGAGGCCGTGGCGCGCTTCAAGATGATCCGCGAGGGGGATCGCGTTGCGGTGGCTCTTTCGGGCGGCAAAGATTCGCTCACATTGCTGGAAGCCTTACTGCTGCTAGCCCAGCGCGCGCCGGTGGAATTCTCGGTCTGCGCATTCACGGTGGAGCAAGGCAAGTTTCTGCGTCCTATCCAGCCGCTGGGCGACTACTTGAAGCAGCGCGGCGTGGCTTGGACCTACGTCGAGGATCGGCCTTCGCTGCGGCTTTTGAAAGAGCAGCCGGATCACGGATGCGACCTGTGCAGCCGTTATCGCCGGCGCGCGGTTTATGAGATCGCGCGCGGCCTGGGCGCCAATGTGATCGCGTTCGGCCACACGGCCGATGATTTCTGCGAATCTTTTTTGCGCAACGCGCTGTTTACCGGCCGCGTGAGCGCGCTTCCGCCCGTCACGCACTCGCGCGACAAGGAGTTTCGCCTGATCCGCCCATTGGCATTTGTGACGGAGGAAATCACCAGCCGGTTCGCAGCATCTTTAGGAGCGCCCATCGTTCCCTGCGGGTGCTCCCAGCGTACAGGCACGGTGCGGAAGACCATCCGCGGGCTGTTCAGCGAGATTGAAAAGGATTACCCGCACTTGAAGGAAACCTTGTTGTCGGCCATGGGGAACTTGGAAACCGACCGGCTGCTGGATCCGCGATATCTGGATCTGGACGGTCACAAGACCGTGGCGCCTCAGAAGGACACGCTGCACGTCTTGACCGATTAGCTTTCACGCCACGCGCAGAAGGCGTGCGCCAGTTTGATGAAAATTTTGGTCTACTTCGTCGGCAAGCCGCGCGACGCGCATGCCAACAGCATGGCGGAAGAGTATCTGAAGCGCTGCAGCCGCTACGCGCGGTGCGAGATGCGCGAGATCCAACCGCAGCGCTTCGATCCATGGGTCAAGCACCCTTCCGCTTCGAAAATCCTGCTGGATCCGGCCGGGAGATCGTTCGACTCGGCGCAATTCGCGGCGCTGATCGCCAAGGCGGAACAGGAATCGCGCGACCTGGTTTTTCTGGTGGGTGGCGCGACCGGGCTTCCCGAGGAATGGCGCGCCCAGCACGGCGTTCTATTGTCTCTATCCGCGATGACCTTCCCGCACGAACTGGCCCGGGTGATGCTGGCGGAGCAGATTTACAGGGCGCTGGCTACGCTGCGCGGACATCCCTATCCTAAGTGAGGCTTGACGGCCAGAATACCGGCAATTCCCCGCGGGAATTGAAAGCGGCCGTAAGCCTTCAACTTTCGCGCGCGGAAACCGCAGCGCGTAAGATCCGTTACCAGGTCATCGGCGGCATACAAGCGCAGCAGGTGCGTCTCTTCCGAACGGCGGAAAGCTTTACGGATTCGGCGAAAGGTGACGATGCGGCGGCGTAGCATCGCTCGCGCGCGCTCGCCCTCGATGGATACCAGAATGGCCCAATCCGGGCCTTCACTCCACTTTTTTTCCGGGTTCTGGGGGATGCGATGCGGCTCGGCGATGTCGAAGATGAAAACTCCGCCCGGGTGAAGCGCGCTATAAGCGCGTCGAAAAAGACGCCTCAGTTCGACACGGCTGTTCCGCTGATCGAAGTTATAGTTCAGGCATTCGCCGATGGAAGTGATGGCGTGGCAGGCGGGCAGTTCGACGGTCGCGAGCGACGCGACTCGAAAGCTGGCTTGTGGCGCTACGCGGCGCGCGATCCGGATCATGGAGAGTGACTGATCCACGCCCTGCACTTCATAGCCGGCGCGATTCAGTTCTCGAGCCCAGAGGCCGCTGCCGCAGCCGAGATCGACCACCAGCCCGCTCCTCACGCCATGACGGCGCAGGATATCCAACAAGCCAGGTGCGGCGTCTCGAGCAAAATCGGTAAAGCCGGAGTCGTGAATATAGGCGACGTCTTCGCGATAACCGCGCATCCTGACATCAATTCAGATGCGCTTGGGTGAGCAACTGCCGGAAGCGGGGCTCACCGCGCAGTGGATCAAGGTAAGGGTCCACTAAAATAGTGCTGGCGGTGTGCTGACGCACCGCTTTTTCGAGCCAGTCCAGTGCTGTTTCTTTTTCACCGAGCGCGGTTAAGATGAAAACGATCTGATAGGGATCGACATACTGATCCGGCGCCGGGTTCAGCAGGTTTGCGAGGATCTGTTTGGATTGGTCGATTCGTCCGGTGAGAGCGTAAAGATGCGCCAGGCGCGCCGAGCCTTCCATATCGCCGCTCGAAGCCAAAGCGACGGTGCGAAACTCGCGTTCTGCGGCTCCCCAGTCATGCTTGGCTTCCAACGCTTCGCCTAGCATCAAGTGCGCTGACCGATAGGCCGGTTCCATAGCGAGCATCTTGTGGGCTTTTTCTATGGTTTCGTCATAGCGCCGGCGATAATAGCTGATCATGCCGTCGGCTGCCAGCAGCGGCATAGACACCGGATCCAACTGCACTGCTCTGGCGATCTCAGGCGCCGCTTCATCCGTTTTGCCGACGTACAAGAGACCCAGCGCGCGCCACTGGTGCGCCGTGGCGAAGGTGGGGTCCAGTTCCTCAGCCTTTTTCAGTTCTAAGTCAGTGGTCTGCCAGTCGGAGTGGATGTTATAGGCCAGCCACCCCAGGGCTGCGTGTGCCTCGGCGACATTGGGATCGAGCGCGAGAGCGGCCCTCGCTGAATCGATGCCCTGGCTGCCGGTTTGCTCGGCCGGAAGTATGCTGTTGGTAGCCAGGACCGCATAGCACAATGCTTCTCCAGCATAGGCGGGTGCGTATCGCGGCCACTGCCGGATCGCTTGCTGGTACAGAGCCAAGCTTGTTCGCAAGGATTCTGCTGTCCGCTTATTCCAAAAGAATCTGGCTTTGATGCAGAGCTCGCGTGCCTGGGGATTGTCCGGCACCTTACGCGGGCCCATGGCGACGCGCCAGGTCACAACTCCGGCGGCCGCCAGCAGGACTGCCAAGCCGACGACCCCCGCGACGCTGGGGAGTGGCCACTTATTCTTGAGCGGCTGGTCGGGAGGCCGTTGGGGTTCAATCAGCGCCGGTGTGTAGCTACGTTTTGGAAATTCCAGCCGTTCGCGATTCCTCTGGCCTTCGCCGGCATAGTAATCGGCCAGCCTGGCGCGAACGCGGCTCATCTCCACCCGCACGGCCGGATCGATGCGCGGGTCGTAGTCCGGTGGCTTATCGAATACGTCAACGCCGATGATGTATTCTTTGACCGGTTCGCCGGCGATGGCCTTTTCGACCAAGTACTTCAAAAGGCGGCTGCGGCGTTCGGAAGCGCTGAATTCCGAGCTGGCGAGAATTCGATCGAGTTCCGCCCGCATGGCGGCTGCATCGGGAAGAGAATCACGGGACGTCGCCGCCGGACTGCTCACAACGAACTAATTCTACCACGTTGAAAATAAAAGCCTGTTACGTAACGTCAGAAGGTGTTTCCTCGTGAAACTTCCATTGGCAGGCGCTGGGAGTCGAAAATCGTGAGAGGGCGCAAGATGAGGTGGAAATTTGGGCTTATTGGGCTGTTTATCCCGGTCCTAGCTTTTGCAGGTGCTGGGACGAATGGGGGCGGGGAAGTAACGATCGATCAGATCACTTTGGATCTGCTTTACGGGACCTTCTCTCTGGGAGCCTCGAGTTTCGATTATCTGGCAACTAACGTACCGCTCATAATCGATGACGGTGGTCTGACTTTGCTCGGTTCGGTTGAGGCGACCACGATGCTCGATCCGAGAATCTATTCCGGCATCACAGCGCTTCTGGCGACGGGGAGTATGCCCGAGACTTTGACGGCGCCGTTCGCGACGTGCATGGGAGCGTCATGCACGCCGGTAGCGGATGGCACGACCACGTTTTCCACCACGGGAACTGGCGGCGATATCGCCTTCTCGACTGGGGGCACCGGACAAATCAGCGACGTTTCGGACCCATCGCAAATTATCGCCGAGGCGGAACTGCTCAATCTCATTACCGAGGGGAGCCTGGCGTCATCGACACCGGAAGGGAGTTTGATGTTCACCGTCACGAGCACCGATAACATACCCGCCGGCAATGGCGATTTCATCGTCGACACCAGCGTGACCGATTACACTATTGACCTTGAGGAGGTGGGCCTTACCGGTACGGCACCGGCCGCTGCGGCGGTTCCGGAGCCATCGAGCCTAGCGCTGGTTTTGGCCTCGTTCGGTTTATTTGCGCTGGCGCGCGTTAGCAAATTCGGGGAAGCTGCTCGACGAATGGGAGGTCTAGCACGCGCGAGCCGCCGATTTCAGTCTTAAGGATCGCCATATTGGGATGAGCCGCCACCACGCGGCCAATGATGCAGGCATCGCGGCCCTGTGGAACAGTGCGCATGGCTTGCAGTACTGCATCGGCGGTGTCCGGGGCGACCATTGCCACCAGCTTGCCTTCGTTGGCGACGAACAGCGGGTCCATGCCGAGGGTTTCGCAGGCCGCCTTGACGTCTTCCCGGACCGGAATGGCGTTGGCATCGATTTCGATTCCGACCGAAGAGGACGCGGCAATCTCGCATAGTGACGTGCCTAAGCCGCCGCGTGTGGGGTCGCGCAGGGTGTGCACAACTCCCGCGGCTGTCATGGCGTCGACTAACGCGTTCAACGCCGCGGTATCGGAAAGAATGGCGCCTTCAAACTCCAGGCCTTCGCGTTTGGACCACACGGCCATGCCGTGATCGCCAATGCTGCCGCTGACGATGATGACGTCGTCCGGTTGGGCGTTGGACGCTGAAATGGAAACGTGTTCTGGAACAACTCCGATGCCCGCGGTAGTGATGAACAGCTTGTCGGCCGAGCCGCGGTTGACGACCTTGGTGTCGCCGGTTACGATGGCGACTCCGGCTTCGGCAGCGGCGGCGGCCATGGATTGCGTGATGCGGGCCAGATCTTCAAGCGAGAGGCCTTCTTCCATGATGAACGCGGCCGAGAGGAACAACGGGCGGGCGCCGGCCATGGCCAGATCGTTCACGGTTCCGTTCACAGCCAGGCGGCCAATGTCGCCGCCGGGGAAGAACAGCGGTGTCACGACAAAAGCGTCAGTGGTTAGAGCGATGCGCGACGTCCCAACCTCGAGCACGGCTTGATCGTCCAGTTTGCGCAGCGCGGGGTTGTCGAAGGCGGGCAGAAAAAAATCGCGGACCAGTTGCGCCGTAAGCCGACCGCCGCTGCCGTGACCCAGCACGATGGTTTTGTGCTGCGTAATAGGAACCGGACAGGAGAGCGCGAAAGCGGTATCCATCAGATGATGTCCTCCTCGCCCAATAGCACGTGGACCATGTCCCAGAGAATATGCAGCAGCGTGGTGTGCACTTCCTGAATGCGGTGGATGCTGAAGGAGGGGACGGTCAGGCAATATTCGGCGATGTCTTTGGTGCGGCCTCCGTCCTTGCCGGAGAACCCGATGGTCAGCATACCGTGCTCGCGGGCGAACTGGAGGGCGTAATTCACGTTGGTGGACATGCCGCTGGTGGAGATGCCGAGCGCCACGTCGCCTGGCTGGGCGAACAGGCGGAGCTGCTCGGCGTAGGTCTGCGAGAAGTCGCTATCGTTGCTGATGGCGGTGAGCAGGACCGGGTCGTTCATCAGCGCGTAGGCGGGGAACGCGCGGCGCTTTTCGATAATCGGGTGCACAAATTCCACCGCGACATGCATGGCATCGCAGGAGCTTCCGCCGTTGCCCATGACGAAGAGTTTGTGGCCGCTGGATAGGGCTTGGGCCAGCTTGCTGCAGACTTCTTCCAGGACGCCCGAGTTGGCTTCGAAAAACTTCTGCTTCATTTCCGCGCTCTCGCGGCATTTGCGAAGCACGGTCTCCTTGAATTTCGCCGAAGTGAGAGGCGATGTTGTGGATGCTTGCGTCGACACGAGTCAGGCCTTTGCTTGGAGCGATCCTGCCAGCGCGTCCACGGCTAGCATGTGGCGCCCATAGTTGTAATAGGCGGCACAGGCGCCTTCGGCCGACACCATAGTCGCCCCCAGCGGAGTTTGCGGCGTGCATTCCTTGCCGAACGCGGGACAATCCAGCGGCTTCTTCAATCCCTTCAGCACCTGGCCGCTGATGCAGATGGCCGGCTCCTTAGCCTGGATGTTGGCCACTTCGAAAATTCGCTCGGCGTCGTAGTCGCGAAACTCGTAGCTTAACTTATAGCCGCTTTTCGGAATGATACCGATGCCGCGCCAGCTTCGATCGGCGATGGTGAACACGCGCGCGATCATCTTTTGCGCCTCGACGTTGCCATCCTGGGTCAAAGCCCGCGCGTATTGATTTTCGACTTCGGCGCGTCCTTGCTCGAGCTGGCGAACGGTCATCAGAGTACCTTCGAGCAGATCCAGCGGCTCGAAGCCGGTGATCACGATGGGAACCTTGTAGCGCGCCGCGATGGGCTCATATTCGCGATAACCCATGATTGCGCAGACATGGCCGGGGCCCAGGAATCCTTGCACGCGATTGTAGGGCGACTGCAGGATTCCAGTTATGGAAGGCGGCACCATGACGTGCGAGACCAGCACGGAGAAATTGCGAATGTTCTGCGCGCGCGCCTGCCAGACCGCCATGGCGTTGGCCGGCGCGGTGGTTTCAAAACCGATTGCAAAGAACACCACCTTCTTGTCGGGATTCGCGGTGGCGATGCGCAGGCAATCGAGCGGCGAGTAAACGATACGGACGTCGCAGCCCTCGGCCTTCACTTGAAACAGATCGCCGTTGGAGCCAGGCACGCGCAGCATGTCGCCGAAGGAGCAGAAGATCACGTCCGGCTTGCGCGCGATGGCGTGCGCGCGATCGATCATCTCCAGCGGAGTTACGCATACCGGACAGCCAGGCCCGTGCACCAGCTCCACTTCCTTGGGCAGCAGATAATCCAGGCCGTATTTGACGATGGAGTGGGTCTGCCCGCCGCAGACTTCCATCAAGACCCAGGGGCGCGTGACGGCGCGCTTAATTTCGGCGATCAGTTTCTGCGCGACGGCGTGGTCGCGATATTCGTCTACATACTTCATGTGTCAAATTTCGGTCCGATGTTTGGCTCGGGCATTTCGATTTCAGCGAGCTGATCCAGCTCGGCCAGGTATTTGTAGGTGCGCGCGGCTTCCTGCTCATCCACCTTGCTGATGGCAAAGCCCACGTGGACCATCACGTAATCGCCCATTACGGCGTCCGGCATGTACTCGAGACAGGCGTCGCGAGTGATGCCGCCGTAATCGATTTTCCCCATCCGGATTCCATCGCGTTCGTGAAACGCTACGATCTTGCCGGGAATGGCTAGGCACATAAATCGACCGCGGACCTCATTATAGCCCCATTGCGCGAACGCCGCCGGAATTTACGTCGAGATGGCATGCTGTTCCTTGCGGTGATCCTCCAGAATTTGGTCTGCCGCCGCTTCACTCGGGCGAAGCACTGCTCCATTTTCCAACTCGACCGTATCCACCTGAACTTCCTCGCCAGACACGATCTCGACGCCGGCCGATGAGCAGCGCTCACATTGAAAGGGCGGCTGACGAGCGATGGTTACGACCCGGCATTGCTTGCATCGCAGGCGAGCGGGAACCTCCTGGATGCGGAGGGCTGCATTTTGAGCCAGCGTACCCTCGGAAGCCGATTGAAATGCGAGTTGCAGGCTCTCCGGCGCGAGCAGCTGTAAAGCGCCTACGCGCACATCCACCCTACGAACCGGCTGGTCTCCAGCTGCATCCAGGACAGCTAAGAGAATTTCCTGCGCCAATGCCAACTCGCGCATGCTGGCGGCCTCACATGGTGCTGATTCGGATGTAGCGTTTGATGTCGGGGAAGAGGTAGATCGCCGCTGCGGCGGCCGCGGTGATTGCGATAGCTTTCAGAAATCCATTCATATTGTTCTCCTTTTTTCAAAATTACGGAGCAGCAATTGCTTGCTGCTCGGCCAAAATCTTGTGCACCAACGACTCGACCATGGCCACTGCCTGGCCGACCGCGCCGGCCACCGGCTCGCTCAGACCCATTCGCTCGATTTCTTCGCTCGCGGCGCCGTTCTCCGGCTCGCAGCCTACGACGAAAAGGCGCTTGGGCTGGCCTCCCATGGCTTTCACCATGGCCAGCACTTTCATCGGATTCATTCCGTGTGTTTCTAAAGTTGCGTCTTCCGGCTCCGCGGGATCCAGTGCGCGGAGATCGGGCTCGATAGTGTACAGCGTACCCGGGACGTCCCCGCGCGGCAGCGCATCGATCAGCACCACGGCGTCATAGTCGTCCATCAAGGCGTACGCCAGATCGAAACCGCGAATGCCGAAATCGACCACACGAACGCCGTCGGCGATGGGGCGCCGCAGCATGCGCTGGGCGACTTCCACGCCGAAGCCGTCGTCGCCCAAGAAAATGTTGCCGATGCCCGCCACTAGAATGCGCGCATTCATCGGGGCTGCTCCGAGATTGTGTCGTCCAGCGCCACAGGTTCCACTTCTTCCGGCGAGAAAAAGAAGCGGTGGCCAGGCTGCCGCAGTTCACCCAAATCGCGGCCGGGATCGTTTTCGAGTACCACGGCCAGATGGATCCTGTCGTCGAAGTCCTGCTCGATGGACTCGATCTGTGCGATCTGTCCGGACAGCGCCATATCTATGATGTCGGCTGATTTCTGAGGCCACAATCGTACACGGTCGCCGCGTTTCAGCTGGACACCGAAAACGCGCACGCTCTCGACCGGCGGTTTCTCTTCGAGCGGATTCCAATCGCTCATAGCTCGCCCATCCGGCTGGTTAGTGCGTGCGGGCTGCGTAAGGCTCCATGCAGCTTTAAGACTTGTTCGGGCGTCAACGATTCGGTGCGTTCGAGCAGATCGCGCAGATGCGGGTCGGTTTGGCGCATTTCTTCTTTTTCCTGGTCGGTCATGGTTAGGATACGCAGCGTTAGGATCTCGTCGATTTCCGTACCGTCGAAGAGATCGCCGGGGCTTTCCGGCGCGATCTGAGGATAGTCGTAGAGGATGATGGGTGAGACCAGCATCCATTCGGCGGAGTTGGAATCTCCGGCCAACACGGGCCAAACACCCTGGTTCACGCAGAGCGAGGCGATATCGCGCAGCGGCTCTGGAGGGTCGGTTAAGGAGACGAACTCGCCGCCTGTGGCGTGGAGAATCGCATGTGACGCAACCAGGGCTCGCATGGACGCTTCGTCGCGCGATATATCCATGCATCCGTGAAACTCGGTGGTGTTGACGACCCGTAGCGTCAGCTTGTGAAGCCCAGCTTCAACGGGCGTGCCAAGGAGTTCAACGAATCCTTCGATCTGTTCCTGACGCCGCACAACACCGCCTTCGAGGTGTTCAGACGCCGGAAAACGGAACTGCTCGCGCCTCGTTCCCGCTGTGGAACACCGCAGGATCACTTCTCGTTGCACGGCCAGTTGCCAAGTCCGCCCGTCCCGCGTTTCCGCCAGGAGATGCAGAAACCGCACTTTGATCTCAATGTCGGGGTGTGCCTGCGGCTGGAGCAGCACCTCAGCTTGCAGGCTGGTTCGATCGCCGCTCGCCTCCGCGCACGCTTCCGGGTACAGGCCGCCAAACGTCCAGCGCTGGCGATTCTTCACATTGGAAGGCCGGTAGGGGTACAGCATGTATCCTTCATAGAGAACGGCGTCGGCGATTTTCTCGACCGCTTGCGCGCTCATGCCGGAGCTCCTTTGCGTGACGCGGCCAGCAGAGCGTCCAAAGCCTCTTCCCAGGTGGCCAGGCCGCTCTGCATCTTGTACTGATGCAGGCGATCGAAGACATCGCGCCGCAGAGCCAGCCACGCGGTATTCGGATAATAGGCGTCCATCACGTTCTTCCACACCTCAACCGGCAGCTTGTAGCGCGCTTCCTTGTCCCAGGGAATTCGTGCCACCTGGACTCCGCGCTCCTGGTCGTCATAGAAAACCGTTCCGCTGAAGAGCAGACATAACGGCACGGTTCCGCCTTCGAGCGCGTGGAAATATTTGGTTGCGCCGACGTTGAAATCGAACGTGCACGGTACGGGCAATTCCGCGCAGGTTTCGCCTTGGAAGGTCGGGACGTTTAGACTGGCGTGCGTCCAGAGCGTGTTGCGCAGCGTTTGGCTCCAGCGTTCCGGCTCGCCGAATAAATCCAGCAATCGCTCTTGTTCCTGCGGCGTGTAGTGCCGGCGCGGTGTCTCGATCTGTATCTGGCTCTGCAGCAGAATGCTGGTGATGTGCTCGGAGCTGTCGTTATTGCGAATGCGAAGTTTCAGCGCCAGCAAGGGCGTGGCTGAATACGGCACCGCCTCCGCGCCTTCCACGGCGAACTGCAGATCAGGCATGGGATGCCTCCCGGCCGTCCGGCGCCTGGCCGCGCAGGCGCTCGAAAAAGGCTGCGATTTCGCGCCAGACATCGTCGCCGCCGGCGAAACCTCGCCAATGACTGCGAATCAGGCCAGTAAGCTTATAGCATTGATCGATGGGAGCGACGAAATAGTCGTAGCGGCCGCGGGTGCGATTGATCAACAGCGCCTCGACATCTGCCTCGATACGATCCAGCACCGGATTGTTTCGAACAATATCGTTCCAGATGTCGAAGTCCAACAGCGACTCGGTAGGGCCGGCAGGGCTTGGATAATACGCGATGACCCGGCGCTCGGTAGAATTCCGCACAAAGAACGCCAGGTCGATGGGCAGGCGTAGAGCGGCCCAGTCCGCGTCGGTGAGGATGAAGCTAGCAAGCGCATAGGCATCACGAGGAATGCGCAGGAATGCTCTATTTTCGCTGCGATGGCTGAACAACACGGCGCAGGCCTGGCAGGCGCAGAGAATCTGCCGGTCGGAGCGCTGTAGCAGGTGCGCGTGTTCGCCGGACAATGCGGTGTGACACAGCTCGCAATGCTCGCGAACAGGCTCCTGGCGGCTGATGCGGCGTAGAGCGCCGAGTTCAGACCTCGTAATGGTGTATGGCGAGCTCAACGTTTACCCCGCGAGCAGTTGCTCGATCGGTACGAAGCCGGCGGAACTGACGCGATCGGGCGCCCCATCGACGATCAGCTCGCGGGCGTCCGGAGCCGCCTCCCATATCGCGCGTTCGACGGCCGAGTGTAGCGCCGGCCCGCCTTCGATGCGAACCCGTACCACACCGTCTTGAACCGAAACCAGCTCGACCGTCGCACCTCGGCCATGGAAGGACTTGTCCTCGAGAGCGCGTTCGACGCGCGCGGCGAGATCCAACGGATGCAGATCATGCAAAAGAAGCACGCTGCCGGCTTGCGGGTCGGCGGCAATCTTGTCGATCAACGCCGGGCCGTCACCGGATTCCGAAACGAGTTCGAGCATCCGTGCCAGTGCGGCAGCGTGCAGGTCCAGGATGGCCTGCGCCAAGCCGAGCGCGGTTTCGCGCGCCTGTGGCTGTTCGAGAGCCTGGACCTTTTGAAGCAGTTCCTCGATTTGACCGCTCACGATTTGGCCTGAAATCCGAACATCGGAGAATGCCGCGTCTCGAGAACCTTGCCGTCGCCCAGATACATGTGGACGCCGCACGGCAGGCATGGATCGAAGCTGCGCACCGCCCGCATGATGTCGATGCCCTTAAAGTTTTCGGGCCCGTTTTCTTCGAAGATGGGCGTGTTCTGGACGGCATCTTCGTAAGGGCCAGGCGTACCGTAGGAATCGCGCGGACTGGCATTCCACGGGGTCGGAGGATAAGGGTGATAATTGGCGATCTTGCCATCGCGAATGACAACGTGGTGCGAGAGAACGCCGCGGACCGCCTCGTGGAAGCCGCAGCTGATCGCTTCTTGGGGCACTTTGAAGTCGTTCCAGGTCTTGGTCCGGCCTGCATGCACCTCGTGCATGGCCTTTTCCGCGAAATGCAGCGCGCAAGCCGCGGCGTAGGCTTGGAAATAAGTCCGGGCGCGGTCGCGTTCGATGGCGTTGCTCCAGCGCGGGATCTTCCATTCGAACTCAACCTCGGGCTTGGAGACGGTCTTGGGCAAGTAGATCTTGACGCTCCTGCCGGTGGACTTGATATAGCCGAAGTCGACCAGACCGGCCAGGGCCGTGGACCACAGGCGCGCGATCGGACCGCCGCCAGTGTCCAACGCCAAGTGTTCGCCAGTGCGCTCGTGGTACCAGCGTGGCGACATCACCCAGGTGTACTTGTCGGAGAAATCGCGGTGTTGCGGCTTGGGGATAGTGGTCTGGTTCCACGGATGGCGCTGATCCACGGGATTGCCGAGCGGGTCGGTCTTAACGAACGTTTCTGCGCCTTCCCAATCCTTGTAGTACGAACTGCCCAGCAGAATTCGAAGACCCAGGTTGATCTTCACCAGATCGTTGGTGACCAGCTCTCCGTCCACCACGACGCCGGGCGTAACGAACATCTTGCGGCCCCAATCGCTCATGCGCTTGTAGGTGTAATCGCACGCGTCCGGATCGTTGAATGAGCCCCAGCATCCCAGCAGTACCCGCCGTTCGCCAACCTTCTCGTAGCCAGGCAGCGCGGTGTAGAAGAAATCGAACAGGTCGTCGTGCAGGGGCACGACTTTCTTCATGAACTCGACGTACTTCATGAGGCGCGTCAGATAGTCGGTGAAGAGCTGCACGGTCGGCACGGTTCCGACGCCGCCGGGATAGAGCGTGGACGGGTGGACGTGCCGGCCCTCCATCAGGCAGAACATCTCGCGCGTCATGCGGCTCATTTGCAGGGCTTCTCGATAGAATTCGCCCGTGAAGGGATTCAATGCTCGCATGATGTCGGCGATGGTTCGGTAGCCGTGCTCGTTGGAATGAGGCGCGCTGGTCTTCTCGGCTTTCGAGAAAACACCCGGATTGGTCTCCTTCACCATCTGCTCGCAGAAGTCGACGCCGACCAGATTGTCCTGGAAAATGTTGTGGTCGAACATGTACTCGGCGGCTTCACCGAGATTGACGATCCACTCTCCTAAGTCCGGAGGCTTGACGCCGAACGCCATATTCTGGGCGTAATTTGCGCAGGTAGCGTGATTGTCGCCGCAGATGCCGCAGATGCGGCTGGTTATGAAATGGGCGTCGCGCGGGTCTTTGCCCTTCATGAAAATGCTGTAGCCGCGAAAAATCGAGGAGGTGCTGTGGCACTCGGCCACCTGTCGATTTTCAAAATCTATCTTGGTAAAAATTCCGAGGCTTCCCACGATCCGGGTGATCGGATCCCAATTCATCTCCACCAGGTTGCGCTTTTTTTCTTTAATTTCTTCCGGAGCATGCGTCAAGGTACTCATCTTTTATGTCTCCTATCGTTCGCAGAATTCTAATGGATCGCCGGTTGCTGATAACCAGTGAGAAGTTTCGAACCCGGCTTGCGCCACTTGGGCTCTTCATTCTGGGTGTGGTGCGTGATGGAGCGCAGGGCTCGAATTATCGGGCCGTAGCTTTGAATAGCAGTGGTGGAGAAGCGCGACCCTGGAGGCTCGTCCATGAACGGCATGAATTTGTCGGGGAAGCCCGGCATCGTGCAGCCAATGCAAATGCCGCCGACGTTGGGACAACCTCCGATGCCGGCCATCCATCCGCGTTTGGTCACGTTACAATCCACCACCGGGCCCCAGCAGCCGACCTTGACCAGACACTCGGGCTTGCCGTACTCGTGCGTGAACACGCCTTCTTCGTAGTAGCCGGCGCGATCGCAGCCGTGGTGGACCGTCATCCCGAACAGCCACTTCGGACGCAAGCGGTCGTCCAGCGGGATCATCGGCGCGAGTCCGGCGGCTTGATAAAGAAGATACAGAAGGGTCTCGGTAAAGTTGTCCGGTTGCACCGGGCAGCCGGGAACATTGACGATGGGCAAGCCGGCTTTAGACTTCCAGTCCCAGCCGAGGTAATCGGCCAGGCCCATGCAGCCGGTGGGATTGCCCTCCATGGCGTGGATTCCTCCGTAGGCGGCGCAGGTACCGGCGGCGACCACGCCCCAGGCCTTGGGCGCCAAACGATCGATCCATTCGCAGGTGGTGATGGGCTGGCCGCTGTCCGGATCCGTCCCCAGCGCGGCCCAGTAACCTTCACGCTTGATCTTCTCGTTGGGAATTGATCCTTCAATCACCAGCACAAAAGGATCCAATTGCCCGCGCGCGGCTTGATACCAATACTTCATGAAATCGTCGCCGACTTCGTAAGCGAGAACGGGATTGTGCAGGTGGACTTTGGGAAGGCCTGGAATAGCGCCGAGCACAACATCTTCAATGCTGGGCTGCATCGCGGCCGTTACGGAGACCGAGTCGCCATCGCAACTCAGGCCCGCGGTGATCCAAAGAACGTGGACTTCCCTGACCGCAGGTTTCTTTTGGGTACTACGGCCATAAGGGATTGTATCTGCCGGCATCGCTGCTTCCTCGTTTCTGGAAGCGCGAATTCTCTGGTTACTCACTGGCCCTGCGGAACTCGGGTAACAACCGGGAAGCGCGCCCGTGTGACCTGCGTTCGGTAGGGCAGAGAACTCGGCGCTTCTTGATTACTCCGGAGTGTGGACGCGAAGAGTTGAACATTGTTTCAGCGTGCTCGGAGTTAACGCAGGTGACAGTGAACTGATGCGGGACGGCAGAAAAGCGGTGTTGCGTTGAACCCGCAATCGTTCCGATATACTTGTCTGATCTGGAGGGCTTGTATGAAGGTGCTGCTGCTGTTTGCGTTGGTCGCTAGCGGTTTCGCCGAGACTCACCGGTTCGAACCCAAGGAATTCTACAACACCTTTTCCAGCGCTCATGCACCGGTGCTTCATATTAAGCCCGGCGACCATGTCATTACGTCCACCATCGACGCGCGCGGCGTAGACTCAGCAGGCGTGCAGCGCGGCCGGGGTCCTAATCCGGAGACAGGCCCTTTCTACATCGAGGGCGCCGAGCCGGGCGACACACTGGTGGTTCATTTGCTGCGCTTGGAGACCAACCGCGCTACGGGTTTTTCCGCATCGCTGCTGGCGCCCTATACCGCCGACCCTGGGTTCTTACGCCTGGAAGCGTCGCGGGATCCGAAGAACGCCAGTTGGCGGATCGATAAGGCAAAGGGCATCGCGTATCTCGATCCGAACGAGTACAAAGGACCACGGATCGAATTGCCGCTGCGTCCCATGCTGGGCTGCGTGGCCACGGCCCCGCCCAACAAGGCCGCGATCCCTACTAGTTTTCCGGACAACTTCGGGGGCAATATGGACTACAACGGGATGGGGGCCGGCGCCACCGTGATGCTGCCGGTGTTCGAGCCGGGGGCACTGTTTTTTCTAGGCGATGGGCACGCGCGTCAAGGCGACGGTGAAGTGCTGGGCAGCGCTATTGAGACATCGCTCGATGTGGAATTCTCCGTGGACCTCATCAAAGGAAAAAAGATCAACTGGCCCAGGCTGGAAAACCAGGACTTCATTATGGTGCTCGGAAGTTCGCGAGCGCTGAACGAAGCCTTGCAGCACTCGACGACCGAGCTGCTGCGGTGGCTCATGGAAAGTTACGGGTTTGACGAACGCGGCGCCAGTCTTCTGTTGGGTCAGGGGATGGAATATGACATTTCGAACGTAGTGGATCCGGAGTTCACCATCGTGGCAAAAATGCGCAAGCGATACCTCGGGCCGCCGCGTTAGCGGGATGTCATTCTGGTTGGTGACGGGGCGGTGGCGACGGCGGCGAGCTATGGCGAAAATCTGTATAGACGCATTTTCGGGCCGGCACAAGACGACGTGACTGAGGCGCCCAATCGTCTCGCGCAATGAGATCGCTGTTTCTGTTTCTCGCGCTTGGTGTACTCTTTGGAGCCCTAGCGAGCGCGTTCGCCTACATCATCTTCTACAAGGAGTACACGCGTCACTTCGTCGACACGAACAAGGCTCGCGCGATGGCTCTCAAGGGCGCCCTGACGGCTTTTCTATTTTTCGTGGCGTTGTCGGTGATCGCTGGCTTGGTGATCATGCATTTTGTAGTTCACGACGGTACCGGCGGATAGTGATTACTTCCATCGATGGGCGCCTGCCGAGGGAAAAAAGCGCATCAATACGTCGATTCGAAGGGGCGCGAACTTGATGTGCGTGCCGCTAACGTAAAGGGGATTACTCGCCAGCTTGCACATCTCAATAATCTGACCGGGATTGCCTTGGGCGGTATCCAGCACCTTCTCCCGGAACTCGTCCAAGTGGAACTGTTCAAGGTTGTATCTCTTCGCCGCATGAGCAAACAGGCGCTCGGAGTCGGCGTGGCTCAGAGGCCGAATATGCAGCGTTTTCCGGGGGTCCCAAAAGAGTCGCGCGAGCACTCCAAGTGTTTCGGTATCGCGCGCGGCCGCGATGAGTGCCATGCCTGGAGCGAAGTACAGCCTTTGAAAGAACCGGTACATCGGAAAGCTGGCGCCGTGAATTCCATCCAGGACGATTGTGAGCGGATCGGCCTCAAGAGAGGTCCACAGCAGTCCTTTCAAGTGGATGCTGGTTTGTTCGGAAAGCCATTTTGCGACGTCCCCGCCCGGCTTCACTCGGTTCCACAAGGCTTTGTGTTTCGCCGCCAGCAAACTTCGCGCCAGGTCCACTAACAATCGGTGAAGGTTAGCCGAGTAGTGGATGCGCACTATTTCTGGCCCATTCGCCTCCTCGGCGATGGCAGTGTCAATCAGCGCCGTCTTGCCGGCGCCGGCCGGTCCTGTTATGAGCAGGGACTCTCGTTTCCGAAACGCCTCTCTTAAACGTTGCTGCTCCGCGCCAAGGCCGAGCAAAGGAAGAACAAGGTTCATACCAATAGCCCCTGTTTCACGAGCCCGGTTCAACAACGATGTCGAACGCCCTGTCAGTGTCACGAGAGCGCTGATGCGCTACCGGGAATTTTTCAAACACTTCGAGCGTCCTTGGCCTTCTGGATTCGAATCACGTTCACATCTGAGATGGCGATTAGGCCCTTGTCGATCATTTCCTCCAAGATGGGCGCAAGTCGTTGGATGTTTTCGGCGCTGTCGACGATCTGCACGATGATAGGCAGATCATGTCTGAGCACATGAGACCGGTGGATCTCGGCGGTATCGCCATATCCCTCCAGGCCGCGAAAGACCGTCGCACCAGCGATCTTGAGTTCGCGACATTTTTCGATGACCGCCTCATGGAGCGGTTTACCTTGATACTGGTCTCGCTCGGTGAAATGCAGCCGCAAAAGTTTAGCGGCTTGGTATGGTTGCATTGATTGGCTCCTTCCGCTGAGTCCAAGATTAATCTGAAACACATGGAAGCCTTGGGTCACGAGCGCCCGCGGCCAGCAGTATCGGCAATCTCGCATCGCAGCGCCTCTATTCTTTCCAGGTCCTGCTGTATTGCCGGGAGGCGGTCACTGCCTCCGGTCTCTATGAGGTGCCCGACTGTGGCCACCAACTCCTCGAGACGGCGCTCGGCTTCCTTCTCCATGTTCAGCAATGCGGAGTTAGTTCGCTCTTCCCACTGCGACGCCAGCCGGGAAATGTTGGTGGAAAGTTTGTAACAGGCTTGCCTTTCGAAATGCCGGCGCACCAGCCCTTCAATCAGCTTCACAGGTACAATCGGCGACAAAGTTCCCAGTTCCGATCGAATATCTTCCCCACATGGATGTCGGGGACCTCAGGTTCTCGCACCTCGATCTCCACTTCCGTCGTTCTCAGCGGGACGCCGAACGCGCGCATCGTTCCGTCCGAAAGCCGGTCCCTGAAGTCCTGAAGAATCCGAACCACCTGTTTGGCAGTGCGTTCTAATGGTTCCGAAAGCTGGGCACGCTCATTCGCGGACATCGCTGCGAGATTCTCTGTCAGCGAGCGGGCGAGCCATTCATCAAACGAGTCCAGCAGAGATGCAAGACTCTTGGTCCATTTCGGAAACTCGACAGCGAGAGCATTCGGCAGGCGACCCTCGATAGTCTTTTGGTAGCTCTGAAAACGGCCTTCGGCGTAGGTGCGCGTCCCCGCCGCGGCATGGTGAGCGATTAACCGGAGCTGTGACTTAACGTCGGCAATGACTTTCTGTTGGCCAATGAGCTGCTCCTTCAACGCCCTTCTTTCCGTAGCGGCCAACTCCGCTAACTTGATGCTCAGCGTGACGTAATCCGCGCACTCGCACAGCAGCGTATCGATCTTCCGCCGGATGATCGCGCCGCGTTCTTCGCCGAATCGTGCCAGCACGGGGCGGAAGACATCTCGTTCCAGCGATACCTTGAGAGCTTCATATCCGGGGCGAATCGAATAGGGGATTACCTGAGGGGCTTTATCAAATGTTTTTCGCAGCTGCTCGTTGACGAAGGCAATGACCTCGGCTCGTTCGTCCGTATCGATCAGATCAACCTTGGTGAGCAGAACCGTTACATTCGGCGTGAACCGGTACAGGCGCGCCAGGAGTTCAATGTCCTGCTGCGAGAGTGGCGGATCGACACTGACGGCGACCAGAGCTAATCCGACACTCGGCAGCCACTTCAGGGCCGCCTCGGTATTGTGAAGCAACGCGCTTGCCAGGCCCGGAGTATCTACGAACTTGAGCCCGCTGAAGCGTTCCAGTCCCGGCAATTCCACGGTAATAAGCTGGACTTGTTTCGTGTTTTCCGGGTCTCGCGCTCTGATACATATTCAGCGAACGATTCGACCGCAAGTTCCGCTGCGCGTCCGTCCATAAAATGAACGGCGGCTCTCTCTACGGGCCCGAACCGGATCTCAGTGACGACCGCGGTCACCGGCACTACGCCGGCAGGCAGTATCGAGCGATTTGTGAAGTGATTCAGGAAGCTGCTCTTGCCGGCTTTGAAGCGTCCGACGACTGCTACGCTGACGTCGCGCTGCGAAACAGCAGAACGAACCGAAGCCAGCAGCGGCGCGAGAGACGAAAGCTCGTAGCGCTGGGCGAGATGGAAGGCGAAATCGATGGCCGGCTCGAATTCCGGGTCGGAACTTGCTCCGTGGTCCAGTGGCAGTGAAAACAGGTGCGATCTCCCGTCGCTGTCCGAATTCCCGCCTGGTGTTGTGTTCAAGAGCATAGGGCCTCTGCAGTCGTAGGAGCCATCGCTCCCGGGAACTAAGCGGGACGGTTAGTGGTAGAGCCCCATCACCAAAGTGCTATCAACTTCTATTGTAGGCGCCGTAGAGCGGATTCGCGACGTGCGATCGAGAGGCACCAGCATCATCGAAAAAAACGTGCGGCCCAGTTGCCGACGGCTGATAACTCATCCCAATCCTGACGGAGGTGCGGTCCGGGAAGGACCAGCATTGGGAGAAGTTGCTCGGCAAACGTCGAAGCTGTAAAGTACCCGGTCCCAGATTGCCTGCCTGTCGATGATCGCACGAGACGAGTTGTTGTGTCAGACCGCCGTTGAGACACCGAGATGCGTCATAGTCCGAATGCCCACGCCACCATCAGCGGGAACTCTTCACGCCAGAATGCGCCACCGTGCGACCCAGCTCGCTCATTCATGACGACATCCGCATCTGCATCGCGCAGCGCGGCCGCCCACCTCCTTGCATTCTCGAGGAAGAACGGCTCCTGTGTGCCAGCGACAAGGTATGTGCGGGGAAGCGGCCTAGGCATAACGCCAGGCGGCTTGTAACCGCCGCCAGGCGAGGCGCACAAGATCGCACCGTAGACATGTGGATGCCGAAGCCCAAGAGCGAGGGCTAGCTCTCCACCCGCCGAGACGCCGAACACAGCGGTACGTCCAGCGGGCAGCGCCACCCCAAACCGCGACTCCATCCATCGGCGAACGTCCTCGACGAAGAACTGCTCGTGCGCCGCGAACCGCTCCGGCACAAAGCCCGGTGAGTACTCCTGAAGCCGCGGCATCTCATCGGTCAGCCCATGTACACCGACGATCATTGTGGATGGTACGTCGGCCTTCTCGAGCAACCGGCCCCACTTCGAGATGCGCTGGCCATCGCCGGCGAAGACGATTGCTTCGGGCAGGTCCGGTGGAACGTACACCGTGACCTGCCTTCCACCGTCGTACTCGAACGTCTCGCTGACAAACTCTCCCGAGACTGCGCCGGTGGTCTTGGCGGACGACTCACTCGGCTTGCCGTTGACGTGATTGCGTGCTTGCTTCTTCATGGCCTTGCTTTGGAACTCCAACATACTGATTGTGAATCACCTGGAAATGATTTGTGCCCAGCTTGGCGATCGGCCGTACGGCCCATTGAGCAAGAACGCGGAAATTGGTAGGAATAGCCGGGGCGCCTCGGACCTCAGGCACAATCTCCAACGGCGGTAACGGATTCATCGAGCGTCCTGGGTCCGTTTGGCGGGGCGGCCGAAAATCCTACGCGATTGACGAGTCGTTAGGCCACGTTCCGGGTTAGTGTGTGTTGGATTGGTTGCGGGGGCTGCAATGCACCAAACGCGCTCGTCGTTCCATCCCGGATTGAGCTTCGGCGGACGGCAGTGTGAGTTGCAAAATACAACACTAGGAATGGAGCTGGCCTAGGCGATTGATTCGGCTTTTGAAACTCAGAACGACGATCGATTGGCGCCTGCCAGGCAAGTACCGCAACTCGTCGAGTTCGGATTCGCCGCGCCACACTGACGGCGCTTATAGGGAGGGGGGTTGGCAAAATCTTCGGGCTCGCGGCCGGCGGCGACCGTAGACTACGCCAATTTTCCCGCGTTGGGGAATTCCCTAAATTTTATTTTTTGTATACCTGGAAGTGGTCGCGCTTCGCTCTCCCAGCCAATGGAGGTTATCTAGAACATCAATCCGATTTTGTGGTTATGTGATTAAGTACTTGCGGTGGCCACTCAAGCTGACAGAACTTTTTGGCAGAAGAACGCAAAAAACAACCGGCGTAAGCACGACGACAACGGTCAACCTGAAGCGGATTCATGTTCCCGATCCGCAACATGCCGGTTCCGGTTCAGTATCTGACCTACCTTGACCCGCTCCGCTACTTCATGGAAATCGTGCGCAGTATTTTTTTAAAAGGCGCAGGAGCTTCGTTGCTGTGGCGAGACATGCTGGCTCTACTGATTTACGGGATTGCCATTCTGGGCTTGAGCGCGGCGCGGTTCCGCAAGAGACTCGACTAGGCGGCTGCGTTATACGGCGCACCTATTCCTGCGTTTGTTTACGCGGTTCCTCCGACCTAAGCCTGCTCTGGTCTGACGATGTCGATGGCCAACCGCATGCAGAAAACAAGGGGATGGAGCGTCAGCAAAAGCATCGCTGGGTGTTTACTGCGCTAAACGTTTTGACCCTGGTTTTAGCCGTTTACCTGGCGAACAGGCTCGTCCAACCGGAAGCCCCCCAGCAAGTGCCCTACAGCGAGTTCCTGGGCGAGCTACGTTCGGGCAACCTGACCGATGTGCAAATCACCGAGCGCGAGCTGATC
>Ga0335083_10003191_pt1 | contig 21337 bp, 22 predicted proteins | sample Lox_Sample_42_FD_206716 | JGI IMG/M metagenome (GOLD analysis project Ga0335083, IMG submission 206716) | Soil microbial communities from Loxahatchee National Wildlife Refuge, Florida, United States - Lox_Sample_4.2 | ecosystem: Environmental > Terrestrial > Soil > Wetlands | place: USA...
TCGATCTTGCCCTTGGAGGGATGGCCGATCTGCGCCGCGGGGACGATTGCGCTCAGCACGGCCGAGTCCTCGAAGTCCTTGCCGAGATCCCACGGACGCCGCTCCTCGCGCGCCTTGAGCTGCAGGTCGCGCCGCGTCATGTCGAGCCCGCATGCGTAGCCGAACACATGATCGAGTGCCGTGGTCACGGGTATGCGGAAGCCCGCCTTTCCGATCGCGGCGACGAGCTCCATCTCGTAATGATAGTTGGCGCTCTCGGGCGGGTAGTTGACCGTCGCCCCCGACGGCACGTAGGCGAACGCCGACTTCGTGAAGTAGAAGGGCGCCTCGCGGTCCACCGTGACGCCCATCTCCCTGGCGTGCGCCTCGTAGTTGCGGCCCACGCAGAAGATTCGGCGGACAGGGAAGCGCGCCTCGCGGCCGCCGATCGGAACGGACGGAAGCGCGGGCGGATCGAAAAGGTAACTCGCGCTCACTCGAACACCTCGTAGAATCCGAGCTTGCGGTGCAGCGGCGCGTCGTCGACCATGAACAGGAACGCGGGCGACTTGGACGATCCGTTGGCGAGGCTAATCTCGGCGTGCGTCGGCGCGGCGAACGTGTCCGACTCGACGAACGACATCGCCACGCCGTCGACGTTGGCGATTCCGCTGCCCTCCACGACGTGGAACACCGCGGACGCGGAGCGGCGCGGCATGCGCAGCTCCTCGCCCGGGCGCAGCATCAGCGCCGAGAAGCCCAGCGAGGCCATGCACTCCTGGCCGGTCTCCGGGTTCACGTACGCAAGGTGAGCGCGCTCGTTGCGGGGCGTGATCGCCGCGAGCTCGGTGAGCGTCTGCCGCACTTCGCGCCACGGAAAGCGCAGCAGAGGGTAATCGGCGCGGCGCCGCTCGATCGTCCCGTAAGGCACGACGCCTCCCTGGCGGTAGCGCGCCGTCGACGAGTTGTGCGGATCGGCGATCGCCTGCAGCTCGCCTTCGATCGCGTACGACGCTTCGAGCCCGTACACGACCGGCAGGTCGAGCGCGTCGAGCCAGATCACCGGGCCGCTGCCCTCGTGGCCGTGCTGGTGCCAGAGCTTGGGCGGCGTGAGGATCAGGTCGCCGCGGTCCATCGGCAGCTTCTCGCCCTGCACGACGGTGTAGCCGCCCTTGCCCTCGACGACGAAGCGCACGGCCATCGGCGAGTGGCGGTGGTTGGGTGCGGTCTCGCCCGGCAGGATCAATTGAAGCCCGATGTAGATCGACGGCGTGGCCTGCATGTTCTCGAGGCCGAGGCCGGGATTGCACAGAACGAGCACGCGCCGCTCCGCCTTCTCGATCGGGGCGAGCTCGCCGGCGCGCAGCAGGTTGGGCCGGATGTCGGCGTATTTCCACAGCGTAGGCCGCGTGTTGCGCGACGGCTTGCCGTACGGCAGCACCGCCCGCAGCGAGGGCCACAGCGGCAGGAGATTGTGGCGCACGAGGCCGTTGTAGTAGTCGGCCGGGAGATCTTCGACGGTGCCTAACGCGGTGCTCATTCCACGATGCCTTTCAAGGTGTGTGTTCGAGGGTCACGCGTGGTGGCCGTCGCCGACGCCGATGGGCGCGGGCGCGATGCTGACGATGCGCGTGAACAGGGCCTTGTATTTCCCCGCGGGACCTTCCCACGGGTTGTCGTTGGCGTTGAAGGCGGCGTCGATCTCCGCCCAATCCTCCGCCTGCAGCACCTGGCGGGCGAGCGGAAGGATGCGCGACTCTTCCTTCGACATGTGCTGCCACTGGAAATCGTAGAACTTGTCGACCGCGTCCTTGAACGCGGCGAGCCCGCCGTTGCCGGTGCACTTGAAGTCGGCGAGCGCGACGGCTAGCGCGCTCCAGCGCGCATGCATCGCCTCGTGCTCGCCTTCGAGCTCGTCGATCAGCGCAGCCACCTCGCTGTCGCGCCTTCGAAGCGCAGCGAAGAGATACTGGTCCTCCTTCGGATGGTGCACCTTGTCCGGCAGCTCGGTCACGTATTGGATCATCGCCGCGAGCAGCTCGTGGTCGGCCTCGTACTTGCCTTCGATCATGCCGTCGACGTAGGCGGCGAGGCCGTTCAGCACGGCGGCGAGCGCGCGGTGCTCCGATTGGATGATGTCGATGGCGTTTTTCATGGGGTCATCCTGCGTTGACGCCGATCAGGCGATCGAGGAGCGCGTGATCGGCGGACAAAGCCTCGCTCGCGCCCTGCCACGCGACGCGTCCGCGTTCGAGCACGACGGCGTGGCGCGTGAGCGGAAGGATCTGGTGCGCGTGCTGCTCGACGAGGATCACGCCCATCGCGCCCTCGCTCACCATCTCGTCGATCACGCGCAGAAGCTCCTGCGCGATAAGGGGTGCGAGCCCCTCGAGCGGCTCGTCGAGCAACAGAAGCCGCGGGTTCAGCATGAGCGCGCGCCCCATCGCGAGCATCTGCTGCTCGCCGCCGGAGAGCTGGTTGCCGAGGTTCGCGCGCCGCTCCTCGAGCCGCGGGAACGTCTTGTACACGCGGGCGAGTGTCCACGCGCCGGGGCGGGCGACGACGGTCAGGTTTTCCTCGACGGTGAGTGAAGCGAAGATGTCGCGCTCCTGCGGCACCCACCCCAGTCCCGCATGCGCGCGCTTGTAGCCGGGCACGCGAGCGATGTCCTCGCCGCCGAAGCGGATCGTGCCGCGTATCTGTCGCGCCGCGCCGACGAGGGTTGCGAGCAGCGTCGTCTTGCCCATGCCGTTGCGACCGAGCAGGGCCATGCTGCCGCCTTCGTCGAGGCCGAAGCTGATGCTCTCCAGCACGACGGCCTCGCCGTAGCCGCTCCACACGTCGTCCATGCGCAGGAGCTCAGCCATGTCGGTCCCGAAGGGCCGCCCCGAGGGACCGACCCGCCCCCGCAGGGGGCAGCGAGCGAAGCGAGCGTGGGGGCCGTTTCATCCGGCCTCACCCAGGTAGAGTTGCTTGACGCGGCGGTCTTTCGCGATCGCCTCGGGCACGTCCTCAGTGAGCAGCGCCCCGCTCACGAGCACCGAGATGCGGTCGGCGAAGCGGAACACGAGGTCCATGTCGTGCTCGATCAGCACGATCGTCACGTCGCGTGGCAGCTGCGAGATCGTCTCGAACAGCTCCCGGCTCTCGCGCGTGGGCACGCCGGCGGCGGGCTCGTCGAGCAGCAGCACGCGCGGGCGCTCGGCGAGCGCGAGTGCGATCTCGATCAGGCGCTGCTTGCCGTAGGCGAGATTCCGCGTGCGCTCGTTGGCGACGTCGGCCAGACGCAGGCGCACGAGGAGCTCCGCGGACTCGTCCACCGCGTCGGCGTGCGAGGCAACCGGATTGAAGAATCGGGCGCCCAGGCCGCGCCGCTCGCACACCGCTAGCATCACCGACTCGAGCACGGTCATGTCGGCGAACAGGCGGTTGATCTGGAACGTGCGCGCGAGACCGCGCTTGACCCGCGCATGCTGCGGCAGCGAGGTAACGTCCTCCTCGCCGAGGATCACCCGGCCCGAGGTCGGCTCGAGGAAGCCGGTGAGCAGGTTGATGAGCGTCGTCTTGCCCGCGCCGTTGGGGCCGATCAGCGCGTGGCGGCTGCCGGCGGCGACGTTGAGCGTGACGTCGTCGGTGGCCACGAACCCTCCGAACTTCTTGACGAGGTGCTGCGTCGACAGCGCGAAGGTCGTCATGGCGCCGACCCCGTTCTGCGCCCGACCAGCCTGCGCAGGAGCCCGAGGATGCCCTCGCGCCCGAACAGGACGACTAGGATGAGCAGCAACCCGAGCCAGAACTGCCAGTACTGCGGGTTCACGTCGGAGAGGAGCTGGTGGGCCACCATGAACACGATCGTGCCGAGGAGCGCGCCATACAGGCCGCCCGTCCCGCCGAGGACGAGGATCAGCATGAGCTCCGCCGAGCGCGAGAAGCTGAACGAGTCGATCGACACGAACTGCGTGGTCTGCGTCAGCAGCGCGCCCGCCGCGCCCGCATACGCCGCGCCGATCGTGTAGATCGCGATCAAGCGTCGATGCACGGGCGTGCCCAGAGCGGGCATGCGCGCCGCGTTCTGGCGGATGCCGATGAGACTCGACCCGAACGGCGAATGCACCAGGCGGCGGGCGAGCCAGAACAGCGCGAAGAGAACGACGAAGCAATAGACGTAGGCCGCGTTGCCGTAGAGGTCGAAGGAGAACAGGCCGAGGATCGGCTTCACGTCCACCCCCTGCAAGCCGTCGATGCCGCCGGTGTACTCGGTCAACTTGTTGGCCGCCTCGTAGAGCATGAGCGACACGCCCATCGTCACCATCAGGCGCGTGAGGTCGGAGCCGCGCAGCACGAGGAAGCTCGTGACGTAGCCCGACAGCGCCGAGACCGCGAGCGCGGCGAGAAGCCCGAGCAGCGGGTCGCCGAATCCATACTTGGCGAGCAGCCCCGCGGTGTACGCGCCGATGCCGAAGAACGCGGCGTGGCCGAGCGAGATGATGCCGGCGTAGCCGAGGATCAGGTCGAGCGAGAGCGCGAACAAGCCCGTGATCGCGATCTGGCTCACGAAGAGCCGGCTGTCCGGAAACGCGAAGAACGCAACGAAGGGCAGCGCCCAGAACGCGTACTCCGGCCACGTCCAGCGCGACGCGCGCCGGCGCTGCGGCGGTCCGGGCGTCGCCGCTCATTTCGCCGCCGCGCGCCCGAAGAGCCCCTGCGGGCGGAAGATCAGCGTCACCACCATCACGGCGTAGATCATGAACGCGCCGATCTGCGGGAAGTAATACTTGCCGGCGACGTCGGCGATGCCGATCAGGATCGCCGCGTACAGCGAGCCTTTGATGTTGCCGCTGCCGCCGACGGCGACGACGATCAGGAAGTACACGATGTACTTCACCGGGAACTCGGGGTCCATGCCGAGCGCCTCCACGCCGAGCGCGCCGCCCAGCCCCGCAAGCGCGGAGCCGAGAGCGAAGGCGAGGCTGAACACGCGGTCGACGTTGATGCCGAGTCCGCGCGCCGCGCGCGGGTTGTCGACGGAGGCGCGGAGCTCGGCGCCGAATTTCGTGCGCGCGAGCATCCATTGCAGACCGATCGCGATGACGAGGCCCACGACGACGAGGAACAGCCGGTAGACGCCGACGTCGATCCAGCCCAGGCTCCACTGCCCGCGCAGGTAGTCGGGCAGCGTGAGCGGCTGCTGCTGCGCGCCGAAGAAATAGTTGGCGGTGGAGATCGACATGAACACGAGGCCGATCGAGAACAGCACCTGGTCCAGGTGCGACGCGCCGTAGAGGCGGCGGTAGAGCGTGCGCTCGAGCAGCACGCCCGCTGCGGCGCTCACCGCGATCACGGCGGGAAGCGTGGCGAGGAACGGCACGCCCAGGCGGTTCAGCAGCACGACGCACACGTAGCCGCCGAGCATCGCGAACGCGCCGTGGGCGAGGTTCACGAAGTTCATGAGGCCGAGCGTGACCGACAGCCCGACGCTGATGAGGAAAAGCAGGAGGCCGGACGCGATCCCGTCGAAGAGGATAGTCATGGCCGGCCTCCGTCGTTACTGAGCCTTTCCTGGGTCTTTTACCTCACCCACGTTGTCGAACTCGTTGTTGACGAGCTTGCCGCCGGCCTTCTCGACCTTTCTAATGTAGACCGTCTGCACGATGTCGCGCGTGGCGGGGTCGATCGTGATCTTGCCGCGTGGGCTCATCCACGACAGGCCCTTGGCTGCCGCGACGAATTTCTCGGCGTCGGTGCTGCCGCCGGTCTTCTTCAGCACTTCGGCGATGAGCGCCATGCCGTCGTAGCCCGCCACCGACATGAAGTTCGGGCGGTCCTTCGGATACGCCTTCGCGTAGGCTGCAACGTATGCCTTGTTCTCGGGCGAGTTGTGCGTGTCGGAGTAGTGGAACGACGTGATGATCCCGAGCACCGAATCGCCGTACGCGTCGAGGATGTCCTCGTCGGTCAAATCGCCGGTGGCGATGATCTTGATGCCTTCCTTGGCGAGTCCGCGATCCACGAAGCCCTTCATGAACGCGATCGTCTCCGCGCCCGGCGGCATGAACAGGAACACGGCGTCCGGCTTGGCATCCTTGATCTTCTGCAGGTACGGGGCGAAGTCGGGGTTCTTCACCGGCACGCGCACCTCGCCGACGATCTGGCCGCCCGCCGCCGTGAACGTCTTCTTGAACTGTCCCTCGGCGTCGTGGCCGGGACCGAAGTCGGACACCAGCGTGTACACCTTCTTGATGCCGTTCTTCGCGGCCCAGGTCGCGATCGGCGCCGTGTCCTGCGGCAGCGTGTGCGACACGCGCACGATGTACGGCGACTTCTCGGTGATGATCGAGGTGGCCGCGTTCATGATCACCATCGGCACCTTGGCCTCGGTGGCGACGGGCGCGACCGCGAGCCCGGAGGGCGTGAGGCCGAAGCCGGCCAGGATGTCGACCTTGTCCTTGACCACGAGCTCCTGCGCGAGCCGCTTGCTGACGTCGCCGGCGGTGCCGGGACTGTCGTCCTTCACTACGAGCTCGACCTTGCGGCCGGCGATGGTGTCGCCGTTCTGCGCGAGCCAGAGCTTCACGCCGTGCTCGATCTGCTTGCCATAAGCGGCGAACGGCCCGGACATGGGCAGCACGAGCCCTATCTTGACGGGATCGGCGGCGGCTGCCGGCAACGAGAGGCCGAGCGCGACGGCAGCCGCGGCCAGGAACGTGAGGCGGGGCATGGAATCCTCCGAGGGTGTTATTGGACGGGCGAGGAGCGATTATGCTCCGACCGCGGAATCGCGGCCGTATCCGTATATCCAGTCGAGGCTGCGATAGAAATCCTGCGGCGTCTTGCCGCGGAAGAGGTCGTTGCGCACCAGGCGTTCGACGCCGGCGGCGTGGTAGAGCCGCCCGAGCTCGCGCGAGGACAGCACGATGCGCGCCGTTCGAGCGATGCGCTTGTCCTGGTAGCGCAGGAACGCGGCGGGCAGGTCCAACGGTGTCGCCTTCACTTGCTGCATGAGTTCGACCGCATCCTCGATCGCCATGCACGCGCCCTGGGCGAAGTATTGGTGCGTCGGATGCGCGGCGTCGCCCAGGAGCGTCACGTTGCCGTCGCTCCAGTTGCCGACCGGATCGCGGTCGCCGAGCACCCAGCGCCGCCACTCCCGCGATTTCTCGAGCACGCTGCGCGGCTTGGCGGGCAGGTGCCGGAAGTAGGAGAGGAGCTCGTCGCGGTCCCCGGGCTCGTTGTGGCCCTCGGTCGTACGCGTCGGATGATGGAACGTCGCGACGATGTTGAAGAGCTTCCAGCCGCGAAGCGGGTAGTGAACCATGTGGGACTTCGGCCCGGCCCAGAGGCAGGCCGCGTTCCAGCGCAGGTCCTCGGGCATCTCCTCGATCGGAAGCACGGCGCGGTAGGCGACGTGGCCGGAGATCTTGGGCAAGCCGTCGCCGACGATCGCCTCGCGCACCTTCGAGCGCACGCCGTCGGCGCCGATCAGCGCCGCGCCCGTGAACGCGCGGCCGTTGCCCGTGTGCACGGTCACGCCGTCGCCGGTCGAATCGAAGCCGACGACCTCGTGCGCCGGGTGCAGCGCGATGTCGGGGTCCGCCTTGCACACCTCGTACAGCGGGGAATGCAGGTCCGCGCGGTGGATGACCGCGTACGGATGATTGAAGTGGCGGCGGAAGGGCTCGTCCACGGGAATCTCGGCGACCTTCTCCCCGGTGACGCCGTCCATCATCACGAGCCTGTCGATGTACACCGCGTTGGCGAGCGTTTTCTCGGCCACACCGAGCGTCTTGAGGGCGTGGAACACGTTCGGCCCGAGCTGGATGCCGGCGCCGATCTCGCCGAACGCCGCCGCGCGCTCGAGCACCGTGACCTTGAAACCCGCCCGGGACAGCCCGATGGCGGCGGCGACGCCGCCGATGCCGCCGCCCGCCACGACGATGGTGCGTTTCTCCTGCATGGATCCTCCTGTCGCGGGCGCCTTGCATTCCGGTCGCCGCGCCGCTAGACTCAGATAATCAGTGTACTGCGTATATTCGACAGTACACTGATGAATTGCCGCCGTCAAGGGGCTCGCGACAACACTTTTTGCCAAGGGCGACGTCAAATGACTGCCAAAGTGAGGGCCGCCGGCCCGCCGGCGCTCTACGAGCTGCCTGGCCACCTCATCCGCCGCTGCCACCAGATCGCGGTGGCGATCTTCCTGGAGGAGACGGCGTCCTACGAGATCACGCCGCAGCAGTACGCGGCGCTGTCCGCCCTGGCCGCCCACGACGGCGCCGACCAGATCACGCTCGCCGGCCTCGCGGCGCTCAACCGCACGACCGCCGGCGAGGTCATCGCGCGGATGGAGACGGCGGGCCTCGTGACCCGGCGCGACAGCACCGCCGACCGCCGGATGAAGAACATCCACATCACGAAAGCCGGCCGCAAGCTCCTGTCGAACGTTCAGGCCGCGGTGCTTCGCGTGCAGGAGCGCCTGCTGGTGCCGCTCGCGCCGGGCGAGCGCAGGCAGTTCGTCGAGTACCTTTCGCGCATCGCGAGCGAGAACAACGAGCTGTCGCGCGCGCCTTTGCGAAGCCCGGACGGGCGCGAGGGCTGATGCCCGGGAACAGCGTCTCGCTAGCCTCGATTCCTGGGGCCCATGAAGAACCACAGGATGAGGCCGAGCAGCGGCAGCAGCACGACGACCACGACCCAGAGGATCTTCTTGTCGTTCGCGGAGGGGCTCTGCAGGATGTTGACCAGCGCCCAGACGTCGCCGATCAGGATGAGCACGCCCAGAACGCCGCCATAGGGAAAGCCGAAATTCAGCATCTTCGCTCCTTCGTGCCGATCGCTTGCGGTAGAGCTAGAGTGGACTGTAACGGGGGAAGTGTAGTGAACGATAGTGCTATGGCGACGCTATTCGCGCCGAGCGCGAGGCGCCGTTGAGAAGCAATGGCCAGACCCCTTGCGAGCAAGGGCAACGAAGCAATCGGGCGAAGATAAAGCCAAACGCTATCGGTTCCCCCGTTACAGTCCACTCTAGTGTAACGCGAACGCGCGCCGCGCCGCCGAGCTCACGGCGACGTAGTAGGCGAGGATGCCCGCACCGGCAACGATCAGTCCGGCGATCGCCGCCAACCAGAATCCGCGCGTGCCGAGCGGCGTGACGAGTCCGAGGAAGGAAAGGTCGAGGGCGTGCGTCAAGCCGATCACGTAGCCTCCGGCGAGGCCCACGCCCCAGAGTCCGACCGCATTGACGATCATAGGCACGACGGCGCGCTTGTAGCCGCGCAGCGCGCTCACGGTCACCGCGAGCAGCGCATCGAACACGTGATAGCCCGCGACGAGCACGAGCAGGGAAGCGGCGAGCGCGCGCACGGCGTCGTCGGTCGAGTACAAGTCGGCGATCGCCGCGGCCCCTAGCGCGAGCGTCGCCCCCGCGATCAGTCCGAGGAGCAGCGCGAGCCCGATGCCGGTGGCGCCGGTCGACCTCGCGACCTCGAACTTGCGCGCGCCGATCGCTTGCGCGACCAGCACGCCGACGCCGTTGCCCACGGCGAGAGGAAGCATGTACATCACCGCGGCGACGTTGCCCGCGATCTGGTGTGCGGCGGAATTGACCGCGCCCAGGCGCGCGATGAAAAGCGCCATGAACGTGAATGCGGTGACGTCGACGAGGAACGTGAGCCCGATGGGAATGCCCAGCGCCAGGAGATGGCGCTGGTCGACAAGCCGCGGCCACGACCAGCGCGAGAACACGCCGTGGCGGCGGTAGGCCGGCAGCACGCCGACCAGAACCCAGGCCAGCACGCCCATGATCCAGTTCACGAAGGCGGTCGACAGCGCGCATCCCGCCGATCCCATCGCCGGAGCGCCCAGATGGCCGAAGACGAAAATCCAGTTGAGCGGAAGCTTGAGCAGCAGCCCGGCGAGATTCAGGATCATCATCGCGCGCGGCAGCGAGATGGCGGTGGTGTAGCTCGAGAAGAGCCGGAACGCGAGGCCCGCCGGTGCGCCCCACGCCGCGATGTCGAGGTAGGCGCGCACCTTGGTTGCGACCGCCGGCGGCGGCTCGCTCAGCGCGAGGAACGGCTCCGGGTAGCCGAACACGAGCATCGACAGAACCGCGAGCGCCAGCGTGAGCCACATGGCCTGGCGCACCTGCTCCCCGATCTCCCTTTCGCGGCCGGCGCCGACCAGGTGCCCGACGATCGGCGAGACGGCGAGCAGCACGCCCATCAGCGCCACGAACACGCTGAAGTAGATCGAGGCGCCGATGCCGACCGCGGCGAGGTCGTCGGTGGCGAAGCGCCCGGCCATGATCGTGTCGATCACGCCATAGCCCATCACGGCCAGCTGGGCGACGAGCACCGGCCACGCGAGGCGGTAGATGTCGACGGCGAGCTTGCGCGACACGACCACGGGCGATCGGGAGGATATCCGATCGCCCTCGTTCTAGCGAACCGCCAGCGATTGCCGCAACGAACGCAGCATCGCGCCGCCGTCGCCGTGCCACGCGCTGCCGTGCATGCAGGCGAGGCGCGCAGGCTCGAGTGAGGCGAGCTTGCCGATCACTCTCGCCGTGTCCGGCGAATGCGCGAAATAATCCATCTCGCGGCGGAAGGCTTCGCTCGGCGCGAGGATGTCGTCGCCGACGATGGGCCGCGCCCCGAGACCGGGCTGCGTGAACAGATCGCCGCAGAACAACGTCCGGGTCGTCGTGTCGAACATGAAGCCACAGTCCCATCCGTGCGGCACGTGGGGGGCCGCCTGCCACGTCAATCGATGCCGACCGAGATCGAGCGCCTGCGCGTCGGCCATGCCCACGGGCTCGGCGTCCACGAGGTCGCTCACGGAGACCATTGCGCCGATCTCGCTGCAGACGGGGCGGGCTCCGGGGGCGGCGCGCAGGAAATCGCCAAGGCTGCCGCACTCGTCCGCCTCGACGTGGGAGAAGGCGATGTAGCGAAGCGTCGACACGGGGATCACCTTTTCGATCTGCTCGCGAATCAGCGGAAACAGCTTCCTCGGTCCGGTGTGGAAGAGCAGCGGCCGCTCGTCGCTGACCAGATACTGATTGAAGGAAAATCCGCCGGGCAGCGCGTCGGGCAGCGCCACGTTGACGCGGTAGATGTCGGGGGCGATCTCGTCGATCGACGCGCCTGGGGAAGCGGTCATGGCTTTCTCCTCGGTGTGTGCCGGGCTCCGGGTGCGGCCCGCGGCACCGCGGCTGCGAGCAGGCTCTGAACGATCACGCGCCGGACGGCCGCACGGGGCAGCCGGTGCTCGCGGGCCAGGCGGTGCCAGAAATCGAACGACAGCAGGGATTCCCAGGCCGCGACGGCCTCGCGGTGCTCGCCCGGCCCGAGATGCCGCCGCAGGACGCGGGCAATGAATGCCGACAGCGCGTCGCGCCCGCCGTTCGACATCTCGGCCAGAAATGGAATGACGCGATCCTCGCGCCACGCGAGCCAGGGCTCGTAATGACGGTGGCGCGCTTCCTCGGCGCTCGCGAGCAGTGCGGCCGCGGCCGGGAGGTCCGTCTCCGCCAGGGTCGCCTCGTCCGGCAGCGCCGGGGCGCCCGCGGCAACGTGCGCCGTGCAGCCTTCGAGCAGATCGCGCTGCGTCGGAAAGTGGGCGTAGACCGTGGGCACGGACACGCCGGCCGCCGCCGCGATGTCGGCATAGCTCGTGGCGCTCGCGCCTTGCTCGGCGTGCAGCGCTGCGGCAGCCTGCGCGATCCGGGCCTTGAGCTCGGCCCGCTTGCGGCGCCGCGAATGCGAGTCGTACGTGCGTGTCATCGAAGCTCCTAATTAATTTAATTTTACGAAAAATTAAATTAATATGTCAACCCCTCCGGCCGAGGCGAGTCGCTCTCGCGGGGGATGCCTAGGCGAGGTCGTCGCCCGCCTCGCGCAATTTCACGAGGGCGTGCAGCGTGCGGTTGACGGGCGTGGCGATGCCGAGCGCTTCGCCGCGCTGCGCGACGTAGCCGTTCAGCATGTCGATCTCGGTCGGCTTCGCGCGCAGGATGTCCTGCGCGGTCGACGAGTACTGGTGCGAAAGGGCATCGGCCGTGCGCCAGACGGCGGCGATCGTCTCCGCTTCGTCCAGGGCGACACCGGCGGCGCGCGCGACCGCGAGCGATTCGCGGACCGCGGCCTCCATGACCGCTCGGACGTTCGGCTCGAGCGCCATGCGCCCGTAGCGCGCGCGGCCTACCGCCGAGATCGCGTTGAACGCGCAATTGATCACGAGCTTGTGCCAGAGCGCCTGCTCGACGTCGTCGCTCACCGGGCAGGGCACGGCGGCGCGCTCGAACATCGCCGCGACGGAGGCCGCGCGAGTCCCCGCGCCGGGGCGGCTCGCGCCCGTGCGGGTCACGCCCAGCACGAGGTCGCCGCGGCCCGTATGGCAGACCACGCCCGGCGATTCCATGTAGGCGCCGACCCAGACGACCGCCGCCAGCACGACCTGCTCGACGTGCCGCGCGATCGTGTCCCCGTTGGCGACACCGTTCTGCAGGCTCACGACGACGGCGTCCCGGCGCAAATGCGGCTTCATCTGCCCGGCGGCAGCGGCCGTGTCCGGCGACTTGACGCAGACGAGGACGACGTCCGCGGCGCGCACGGCCGCAGCGTCGGTCGCCGCGCGCACCGGCACGACGTCGCGGCGGTCGGCGCGCACGATGGCAAGGCCGTCGCGCCGGACGGCATCCATATGATGCTCGCGCCCGACGAGCGTGACCGGCACGCCGGACAGCGCGAGCATCCCGCCGTAGTAGCAGCCGACCGCGCCGGCGCCCATCACGGCGACTTCGGGGAGATTCGCCGTCGTCATGTCGCAAGCATAGCGAGATTCGCAAGCGGCCGGGTGTGGCGCCGCGGCGTATCATGAAGCGGGCATGAGCGACGATCCCTTTGACCTGGATCGCTTCGTCGACGCGCAGTCGAAGGACTACGCGCAGGCGCTGTCCGAGCTTCGCGCGGGGAGAAAGACGACGCACTGGATGTGGTACGTGCTGCCGCAGATGCGCGGCCTCGGCGCAAGCTCGATGGCGACACGCTACGGGATTGCCTCGCTGGACGAGGCGCGTGCGTACCTCGCGCATCGCGTCCTGGGACCGCGGCTTGTCGAATGCGCAGCGGCCATGAACGGGTTGCACGGGTTGCGCGGCGCGAGCGCGGCGCAGGTCCTCGGCGCCATCGACGCGGCCAAGTTCAGGTCGTGCCTGACCCTGTTCCTGGCCGTCGACCCTGACAATGCGGTGCTGCGCGAGGCGCTCGACAAGTACTACGCGGGGGCTGCCGACGCAAGGACGCTCGCGCTGCTCGGCGGCTCGTGACGCCTCGGAGAGGAAAGATGAGCGATTCACCACCGGATGCGACGGGCCCCGACCTCACCCAGGGTCTGCCGATCGACGGCATCGCCGACGGCGGCATGACCGCGGGCCACGTGGGCGAGGACGCGGTCTTGGTTGCGCGCCGCGGCGACGAGCTCTTCGCGATCGGCGCCACGTGCACCCACTACGGCGGCCCCCTTGCGCAAGGCCTCGTCGTCGGCGACACGGTGCGCTGCCCGTGGCACCACGCCTGCTTCAGCCTGCGCACGGGCGAGGCGCTGCAGGCGCCGGCGACGAGCCCGCTGGCCTGCTGGACGACGGTGGTGCGCGACGGCAAGGTGTTCGTGCGCGACAAGGCGGCGTCGAAGCCGGCATCGCACGCTGCGGCCGCGACGCAGGGTCCGCGCCGGGTCGTGATCGTCGGCGGCGGCGCAGCGGGGTTCGCCGCGGCGGAAATGCTGCGTCGCCAGGGCTACGACGGCAGCCTCGTGATGCTGTCGGACGACGATGCGCCGCCCGTGGACCGGCCGAACCTGTCCAAGGATTTTCTCGCGGGCAACGCGCCCGAGGACTGGATCCCGATGCGCGGCGACGACTTCTACCGCGCGCAGGGCATCGACCTCAGGCTCGCGACGGCCGTCACCGGCATCGACGCCGCGGCGCGCGAGGTGTCCCTCGGCGACGGCAGCAAGATCGGTTACGACCGCTTGCTGCTGGCCACCGGCGCCGAGCCCGTGCGCCTGCCGCTTGCCGGCATCGACCTGCCGCACGTGCACACGCTGCGCACCCTGCGCGATTGCCGCGCCATCATCGCGCGGGCAGCGACTGCATCGCGCGCCGTCGTGATGGGCGCGAGCTTCATCGGGCTCGAGGTCGCCGCATCGCTGCGCGCCCGCAACATGGAGGTGCACATCGTGGCGCCGGAGAAGCGGCCGATGGAGCGCGTGCTGGGTCCGCAACTCGGCGACTTCGTGCGGGCGCTGCACGAGGAGCACGGCGTGTTCTTCCACCTCGAGGACACCGCGACGGCCATCGAGCCGCGCCGCATCGTGCTGAAGAGCGGCGGCGCGCTCGATGCCGACCTCGTCGTCGCGGGCGTCGGGGTGCGGCCGCGGCTCGCGCTCGCCGAGAAGGCCGGGCTTGCGATCGACCGCGGGGTGGCGGTGAACGAGTACCTCGAGACGAGCGCACCGGGCATCTTTGCGGCGGGCGACATCGCGCGCTGGCCCGATCCCCACAGCGGTGCACCGATCCGCGTGGAGCACTGGGTCGTCGCGCAGCGCCAGGGTCAGGTGGCGGCGCGGAACATGCTCGGCGCGCGCGAGAGGTTCGACGCGGTGCCGTTCTTCTGGAGCCAGCACTACGATGTGCCGATCAACTACGTGGGACACGCGGAGAGCTGGGACGAGATCGAAGTGGACGGCGACATCGGCAACCGGGACTGCGTGGCGCGGTACAGGCGCGCCGGCCGCGTGCTCGCCGTGGCCTCGATCTACCGCGATTCGGACAGCCTGATGGCCGAAGCGGCGATGGAGCGCGAAGCCGGCCACGAATGACGCCTTGGCGGAGGAACCCCAAGTGAGCGAAGGACGCTTGTTTCAGACCTGGTCGCCGCGCATCCTGAGCGTGCTGCGCATCGTCGCGGCGCTGATGTTCATGGTGCACGGGACGGCGAAGCTGTTCGCGATGCCTCACCAGGCGATGTTCGACAACCTGCAGATCATGTCGCTGATCGGCGTGCAGGGGATCATCGAGTTCGCTGGCGGCCTGCTGCTCGCGATCGGGCTGTTCAGCCGTCCCGTCGCCTTCATCCTGTCGGGGGACATGGCGGTGGCCTACTTCATGGCGCATTGGCCGAAGAGCTGGCTGCCGTTGATCAACGGCGGCGAGCTGGCCGTCCTCTGGTGCTTCGTGTTCCTCTATCTCTTCTTCGCGGGTCCGGGTCCCTGGAGCCTCGACGCGAAGCTCCGCGGAACGAGCTAGCCGTCAACGCGCGAACAGGCTCAGCACGGCCGGGCCCGCCAGCGCGATCCACACGAGGGCGAGCGCCGCAAGGGTCACTAGCACCGCCGCGCTGCCCAGGTCCTTCGCGCGCTTCGAGAGGCGATGCGTGTCGAAGCCGATGCGGTCGACGGCCGCCTCCACGCTCGAATTGAGGAGCTCGACGACGAGCACGAGCAGCACCGAGCACACGAGCAGCACGCGCTCGAGTGTGGTCACGGGAAGGACGCACGCCACCGGTATGAGCACGGCAGCGAGCGCCACCTCCTGCCGAAAGGCGCTCTCGTGACGGATGGCAAGGCGCAGGCCGGACAGCGAGTAGAGGAAGGCGTTCCACAGCCGGCGCAGTCCGCGCTGGCCCTTGTGCGGACTCTCGGCGATGTCGGCGTCAGGCATGGACCGGGTGCAGGTTGGCGAGGAACTGCTCGGTCGCGCGCTTCCACGACGAGCCCTGCGCGTGGGCGTGCACCGCCTCGCGCCGCAGATCGAGCGCCGCCAAGGCTGCGGTGCGCAGATCGTCGTGGAGGATGCCCGAGGTGCCGTGGCGCACCACGTCGATCGGGCCCGACACGGGGTAGGCGGCGACGGGCGTGCCGCACGCCATGGCCTCGAGCATGACCAGGCCGAAGGTATCGGTGCGGCTCGGAAAGACGAAGACGTCGGCTTGCCGGTAGCGCCACGCGAGATCGTCGCCCGTCTTCATGCCGAAGAACACGGCCTCGGGGAAGCGGCGCTGCAGCTGCACTCGCGCCGGGCCGTCGCCGACCACCCACTTCGTTCCCGGAAGGTCGAGCGAAAGGAACGCCTCGATGTTCTTCTCGACCGCGACGCGGCCGGCGTAGAGGAAGATCGGCCGGTCGACCTCGGCCGACTCGCGCGCGCCCGGGCGGAACAAGTCCGTGTCCACCCCGCGCGACCACATCGCGAGGTTTGCGAAGCCGCGCGCGGCGAGCCTGCGCCGGATGTCCTCGGTCGCCACCATGAGCGAGCGCGACGGCGAGTGGAACCAGCGCATGAAGCGGTACGTGATGCCCAGCGGCAGGCGGGTGCGCGCGTGCACGTACTCCGGGAATTGGGTGTGATACGCCGTCGTGAACGGCCGCCCCGAACGCAGGCAATGCGCGCGCGCGGCGAGCCCGAGCGGGCCTTCCGTGGCGATGTGGATCGCCTGCGGCGCGAAGGCCTCGATCGTGTCGGCCACCTTGACGCCGGGCCACAGCGACAGGCGGATCTCGGGGTAGGTGGGACACGGGATCGTGCGGAATCCCTCCGGCGTGAGGGTCGCCACGTCGTGCCCGGCGCGCGCGAGCTCGCGCAGGGTATTGCGCAGGGTGACCACCACGCCGTTGATCTGCGGCGACCAGGCATCGGACACGATCAGGATGCGAAGCATTCGGCCTCCGTCATGACGTCCGCCCAGCGGATCACCGCAAGCGTGCCGTCGTGCGCCTCGGCGATCGCGGTGAGGCTTTCGACCCAGTCGCCGGCGTTGCAGTACAGCACGGGACCGATCGCGCGCACCTCGGCGTAGTGGATGTGGCCGCAGACGACGCCGTCGAAGCCGCGGCTGCGCGCCTCGCGCGCGAGGGCGTCCTCGAACGCCGTGATGTAGGTCACCGCGTTCTTGACCTTGAGCTTGAGGAATTGCGACAGCGACCAGTAGGGCAGGCCGAGCCGTGCCCGCATGGCGTTGAAATGCTGGTTGAGCTTGAGGATGAGCGTGTACAGCTGATCGCCCAGCAGCGCGAGCCAGCGCGCGTAGGTGACCACGCCGTCGAAGCGGTCGCCGTGGGTGACGAGCAGCCGCAGCCCCTTGCGCGTGACGTGGACCGCCTCCTCGCGGATCTGGATGCCGCCCAGGTCCACGCCGAGGTAATGGCGCGCCGCCTCGTCGTGGTTGCCCGGGATGTAGATGACGCGCGTGCCCTTGCGCGCCTTGCGCAGCACCTTCTGCACGACGTCGTTGTGCAGCTGATGCCAGTACCACTTCCGACGCAGCTGCCAGCCGTCGACGATGTCGCCCACGAGGTAGAGGTATTCGGAATCGGTCGCGCGCAGGAACTCGAGCAGGGCGCCGGCCTGGCAGCCGGGCGTGCCGAGATGGCAGTCGGAGATGAAAATCGAGCGGTAGCGCGCCTTGCCGTGGCCGTCGTCCTCGGGTGTGTCGAGGGGCGACGGCGCCGGCGCGGAGTTCTTTTCACGTACTTCGGCAAGTGGCAACGGCATCCCGTTGATCGAGCGAGACACCGCGTGAGCGTAGCGGCCACGTGCGTCATGCATGTTGCGGCCGGAAGTCACCAGGATGACGGCCGCGCGTACCGCTGTAACGTTGCTGTCACGAGCGCGCGCTAGTTTCCCTCCGATGCTTGCCCGCCGTCACGCCGCGCCGATCATTGACGCAGTACCCGATCGCTTCCGCGGAACCATCCAGCGCTGGTCGGTCGAGACCGGCCCGCTCGCGGGTACGGTGTGCGACCTCGCGTTCAACGAGGACTGGTCGCTGACGTGGCGCGTGATCGCGGGGCTCGCTCAAGGCGACGCGGGCCGCGCCCGCCGCTTCGACGTGCAGCCTGTGCGCGTGCAGCTTTTCATCGTGTCGTTCCCGATCGCCGGCGAGGTGCTCACCGTGACGGTCGATTTCGCGAGCCGCCGCTTCGTGGGCTTTCGTACCGGCGCTGCTGATTGCCTGCCGGTCGAAGGCTCGATCCGAGTCCTGTAGGCATCCTAGCCCGCGAACAGCTTCTCGACGTCGCCCCGTTGCTCGGCGCAATCCACGACCGGCCCGTGCGCGGGAATGAGGAAGTCCGGCGGATCGCGCGCGACCTCGGCCGCGAGCCAACGCTTGAGCGCGCGCCTGTCCTGCACCATGAACAGCGAGGCGAGGTTGTTGAAACGCAGGCCGGGGCCGCTGCTGCTGAGGGCGAAAAGCGCGCGCGCGACCGGATTGCGCGGCATCGCCTCGAAGTTCAGCACGACGTCGGTGACGTACCAGGCGCACCCGCGCGACGTGCGCATCTTCACGAGCGTCTCGCCGGTCTTGTAGTGCGGCAGGTCGACGAACGCGACCCCGGCGCCGGCGATCTTCATGTCCTCGCCGATCGGCAGGATCGGCGACAGGCCGGTCTTGGCCTGCACGCGCGCGATCGATTGCGCGGGCGCGTAGAGCACGGCGTCCGGGTAGCGCCGCTTCCACTCGGGAAGACCCAGGTAATGGAAGGCGTTCGAAGCCACGAGCGCCCTGACCGGCCCGTGGCGCGCGAGCTCGTCGAACACGCCGTCCGCGACGCGCCACGGCGGGCTCGCGACCGCGAGGCCCCCATCCACGCCGACGGCGAGCGCGTTGGCAAGGCCGGGTCCGAACGAGTAGGCGAAGGTGAGGACGGGCAGCTTCGCGTCGAAGACGATCCAGGTGCCGGGCATGATTGATGCAACGCGGGTCTGGAGTTATTGCACGTTGATGGGCGTAGTGTTAACGAGGCACACCCAGCACTGTCCGTTTGCCGCCGACTCGATCAGCGTGGAGTACGTGTTCAGGTGAGGAGCCTGCGAGTCAGCCGGTGCATACCGCGCGCTTCCATCGGACATCTGAACGAGCCTCGAGATCTGGAAATGGCCGTTGGGCGTCGTACTGAAGTTGGTCCAGTTCAGATCGTTGCTCAGGATCGTGACGGGTGGGCCGCTGGTGATACTGGGCGCCTCGAAATAGATTCCCTGAAAAGCTTTGCCTGAGGTTGTCCATCCCTGATTGACGGTGACGCCATTCAAGTCGAGGGCGGCCCCCGCCTTGAGCACGATACCGCCGGGAAACGCAAAATCGCGCGCCATCCCGTCATCGTGAAGCTTGAGATTGCCGGTCGCCTGGACGATCATGCTTCCACCCCCGAACGACGGCTCTCCCGTCCCCGCCGGACGCACACCGCCGGATGGGATAGGCGCGCTGTTGTTCGGGAACATCGCGCCCGCCGGCCAATACGACGGCATCCACACCTCCGTGTTGCCGTTGACCTTCGCGTTGAGCACCTGGGGCGCGGTCCCGTAGAGGTTCAGAATGAGCCCGACATCGGCTCCCGTGGCCGGGTAGAGCTGAATGCCGTTGGAAAGGTAGTGCGAGCCGTTGACCGGATTGTTCGTGTACCCGAACGTCGACAGCGAGATCGTATTGCCTCGGAACTGCCCCGCTCCGTGAATGGCACCCGCGAGCAGCACGAGACCGTTCCCGCCGTCGAGCACTCCATCGTTGAGCAATTGAGCGCCCACGGCCGTGGTAACGCCCAAGGTGTCGACTTGCAGGCCGGCAGCGGCCGCAATCCGACCCGAGGAGGTGACCGTCACTCCGTTCGGATTCTTGACGACGAGTTGGGGCGCCGCGATCGATCCGCTGCCCTGCGCCTGGATGATCCCGTGAATCGAGCCCGGCGTGCCGCTCGTGTCGCTGAGCGATACGGTTTGACCAGCGGCGCCCGACTTGATCGTCAGCGTGTTGCCGCTTCCGAGATTGAGGCCCTGGAAATCGATTTCCGCGACCGAGCCCGCATTGCCCGGCGTGCTTCCGAGCTGTACCACGACATTCGGCTGAGGATTGGACATCGTGTTGCCGACCAGATCGGCGCCCTGCACAGTAATGGCGCCGTACGCATTGGTAGCGATGGTGCCCGTCCCCAGTGTCATGGGAGTGACCGTCAGATCGGCCCACCAGGCATGGTCGCAACTGAAGTCTCCGGCCGAATCGGTAACGAGCTGGAGCAGGATGTTCTTGCCTTGCCAACCGGAAACGTCGAGCGCTCCCGGATGCCAGCCGCTCGCGGCTGGCTGAAACTGCGTCCAGTAGGCGAGGCCGTTGATGCGGACCTCGAAGCGCACACCCGACGTGCACGTCGCGGAATCGGCCAGCGCCGCAGACCAGGACAATCGCTGGTCGCCTGCGGGAATCGCCAGCACCCAGGACAGAATCGTGCGGCCATAGTCTGGCGGATGCGCGAATATCGCGTTCTGCCTTGCCGTGCCGGCCGAGATTGCGCTCGCGACGCTGCCGGAGCCGAAAATCGTCCCCGGTAGGGGCAGTTCGTTTTCACTCCCGAGCCAAGTGACGAAGGGGAGCGTCGCGAGATTCACGCCGCTCACGTTCGAGCCCGCCGCGAGAATCAGCGCGAACAGTCCCGGTACCGAGACGTTGTCGACCCGTAGCGCCCCGGGCCCGGCGTTTGAGAGCGCGCCGCTGCCGAAGAATCCCGACGGCGTCGCGCCGGGCCCCAGCACGAACGGAACCGATACCGTCAGCGGGCCCGTCGACGACAACGCGAGGGCGCTGAAATACGCCCAATCGCACCCGGCGTTGCTGGCGGGCCCGGGATTGGTGACGATGCGCAACCGGACGGTCGTACCCGCATACGCGGAAAGGTCCACGCGGCCGTCCGTCCACCCCTGATGCAGCACGTTTTGCCGCCAAGCTTCGGTGCCGTTCACCGCCACACGAAACGTGACGCCGTCGGTGCAGGTAGCGCCGTCGTCCACGCCGACGGAAAACGTGAACGCCGTGGACGGGGGCACCGGCAAGCTCCACTCGACGAACGTTTCTCCTCCGGCATGGCCCTGCGCATACGGCGGATGCATGAAGATTCCCTGGCGGGCCACGCCCGCGACCGTTGCGGTGCCGACCGTGACGGTCGCGCCGAATCCAACCGGACCATCGATGCCGTTTTCGTTCGTGCCGACCGTGGCCGCCCACAAGTTGGCGATGAAATCGTACGACGGCGCGGGAGCGAGCTGAATGAGGGCGAAGTTGGACGAGATCATGCTCTGCGCGCCGATCTCGACCGTAGACGGCAGGCTGGAGACGTGCGACGTAGTGGGGCGCGGAACCGTGTCCAGCCAATACTGCTTGGTAGGATCGAGCCCGTAGATGCGCGTCGAGTCGAATGCCGGCCAACCGAGGGCGTAGCTCGCCGTATCGACCTGCGCCGCGTCGTGCGCGCGCTGGTAAACCGGCGCGCCGCCGCTGCTCACGCCGACCAGGCTTCCGGTATCGACAAGGGC
>Ga0335083_10003194_pt1 | contig 21328 bp, 21 predicted proteins | sample Lox_Sample_42_FD_206716 | JGI IMG/M metagenome (GOLD analysis project Ga0335083, IMG submission 206716) | Soil microbial communities from Loxahatchee National Wildlife Refuge, Florida, United States - Lox_Sample_4.2 | ecosystem: Environmental > Terrestrial > Soil > Wetlands | place: USA...
CTCCATCCGTAGTTCGCCCGAGTAGAGCGCGGTCGTCCACCGTTCCGGGACCGCTCTGCACCGGTCACGGACACATCGGGGGAGGGACCCGCGCGAGGCTCCGGTACGCATGGGAAACGGTCGCGATGCTGGCCGGCGCGTAGAAACCCGCATGCAGAAATCGGAGTGGCCCCCGATGGAGGCGCACGCCCTCCAACGTACCGTACGTCCGTGACCTGTTAGGCCAGGAGGCATCGAGATGTTCAAGCGGATCGTCGTCGGCGTTGACGAGCACGAGGGCGGTCGCGACGCGATCGCGCTGGCCAAGAATCTGCTGGCGCCGGATGGGGAAATCACGCTCGCGCATGTCCTGGCGCACGATGGGCACGGCTACCGTGGCCCCAGCGCGGCCTACGAGGCTTCGGGGTGGGCGAGCGCCGCCGAGTTGCTGGAAAAGGTGCGTGACGACGCCCGTGTAGAGGCACACCTCCGTTGGCACGTTTCCGGGTCCGTGGGGCGCGGATTGCACGAGATTTGCGAATTGATCGGGGCCGACCTGCTCACCGTGGGGTCATCCCGGCCCGGGCTGCTGGGACGTGTTCTGCTCGGTAACGACACACAAGCGGCGCTCGACGGCGCACCCTGCGCGATCGCGATCGCTCCCGCCAACTACTCGCGTGAGCCGGTCGCCGTGCGCGAAATCGGCGTCGGCTACAACGGCACGCCCGAGAGCGAGCACGCGCTCGAGCTCGCTCGGCGGCTAGCGGCCGGTACCGGCGCGAGGCTCTCCGCGTTCGAGGCCGTGTCGCTTTCGACCAGCCGGTTCGAGGCGCGCTTGTTCCGCTTGAGCGACGCGGTCGACACGCTGGTGAAGGAAGCGAGGGAGCGGCTCACGGCGCTCGCCGGGGTCGAGGCCCACGCAGCCTACGGCGACGCCGCCGAGGAGCTGGCGCTGTACAGCGCCTCGCTCGATCTGCTGGTCGTCGGCTCGCGCGGCTACGGCCCGCTCGGCCGGATGATGCATGGCAGCACGTCCAGGAAGCTGACGCGCATGGCGCGTTGCCCCTTGTTGGTGTTGCCGCGCTCCGCGCGCGTGATGGCAGACGGCGCGGCGGAGAAGACCGGTCGCGAACCCGCGGTAGGAGTGAAGGGCTGAACGTGCGGCATGAGGATCACCGACGCGATCGGGTGCTGTTGGTAACCGGGAGGCCAGCCGGCGTGCGCGGGACCTCAGATGTGCGCGCACGCACGCGGCTGCGTGGCCGGACGCCCGACGCGAACGATCCGGGTTTGCTGACGCCGGCGCAGACGTCGCTGCTGACCGACCAGTACGAGCTGGCGATGGCCTCGAGCTACCTGGGACGCGGGATGAACGAGACGGTGGTGTTCGAGCTGTTCGTCCGTCACTTGCCTCCGCGCCGCCGGTGGCTGCTCGCGGCGGGCCTGGGGCCGGCGCTGGCGATGGTGAAGGCGATGCGGTTCGGCGAAGAGGAGCTGGCCTACGCTGGCTCGCTCGGCTTCGATGCGGGGTTCCTCGAGTACCTGGCCCGGTTCCGATTCTTGGGCGACATCGACGCGATGCCGGAGGGCACGATCGTGTTCGCCGGCGAGCCGTTGGTGCGGGTCACAGGCGGGCGGGTGGAGGCACAGTTGCTGGAGACGCTGCTGCTGAACCAGATCAACTTCCAGACCATGGTGGCGACCAAGGCGGCGCGGATCGCGCTGGCCGCCGGAGGAGGAGACCCCGCGGGCGAGCGCTTGATCGACTTCTCCCCACGCCGCGACCACGGCACCGACGCGGCGATGAAGGCCGCACGGGCGGCGGCGATCGCCGGTTCCGCCGGCACCTCGAATCTGGCCGCGGCGATGCGCTACGGGCTCAACCCGGTGGGCACGATGGCCCACTCGTACGTCATGTCGTTCGAGCGCGAGGAGGACGCATTCCGCGCGTTCATGGAGGACTTTCCCGGCAACGCGGTGATACTGGTCGACACCTACGACACCGACGAAGGGGTACGCCGCGCGATCGCCGCCGCTCGCGCCACGCGGGTGCCGCTGGCCGGGGTGCGGCTCGACTCCGGCGATCTACTGGATCTCTCGCGAAAAGCGCGGGCGCTGCTCGATGCCGCGGGAATGTCCGAGGCGCGGATCGTGGCCAGCGGCGACCTCGAGGAGGAGCAGATCGCGCGGCTGAACGCGGCCGGGGCGCCGATCGACTCCTTCGGCGTCGGCACCGACCTTGGCACCAGCCGTGACTCGCCGGTGGTCAACGGGATCTACAAGCTAGTCGCCCATCAGATCGGCGGAGAGTGGCGCGACGTACGTAAGCGATCGCCGGAGAAGGCAACCATCCCGGGCGCCAAGCAGGTGTTCCGCGACTACGCGGCGGGTGAGATGCGAGGCGACGTGATCGCGCGCGCCGAGGAGCAGCTCCCGGGGCTGCCGCTGCTTGTGCCGTTCGTTCGCGGGGGTGTCCTCGTCCGCGAGGAGACCATCAAGCGGATGAGCGAGCGAGCGCGGGCCGAGCTAGAGGCGCTGCCGTCTAGGCTGCGCGAGCTCGACGGTAAGGGTGAGATCTATCCGGTCTCCTACTCGGAGCGTTGCCGCGCGGCGCTGCAGGCCTTCGACGCTCGCGTTGGATAGCCGGACCGGCAGGGCAATCAACTACGCGCGCCGGAACTCCGGTGCCCTCCTTGCATCCGTAGTCGGCCGCAGCGGCGAATCGCGCTATGTCCCGATGCGAGGTCCGCTGGTCGGGGAGCAGGATCTGGACATGTGCTGGGAAGCGGCATTGCGGAAGCTGTCAGGCGGGTCCTGGAGGAAAAACGCCGATGACCTCTGACGCTCAACACCGGTCTGTCGAGGAGACCGAGACCTGTGCGACCTCGGCTTTCGGCTCGGCGAGGCTGCTGCTCGCTGCCGAGCGCGCGGTCGACATTGGCGCGGCGAGCATGCGCCGGGGCCGCTCGCACATCGGTGCGCTGATCAGCAAGGGCGATCGCGACTTCGCGACGGATGTAGACCTGCGCATCGAGGCCGAGATCAAGGCGTGTCTGGCAGCGGCCACGCCCGAGATCCCATTCCTGGGCGAAGAGGGGAGTGGGGAGGGGGATGTGCGAGGAATGCGGTGGGTGCTTGACCCGATCGACGGCACCATCAACTTCGCCCGGGACAGTCCGCTGTGCTCGATTTCGCTTTCGCTGGTGATCGACGGACAGCCCGTGTTGGGGATCGTCGACGCACCACTACTCGGCGAGCGATTCATCGCGCGGCAGGGCAAGGGCGCATACCTGAACGGTGCGAGGATTCTCGTCTCCGAGGTGGCGGGGTTGCGGGAGGCGATAGTCGGGGTCGCTGACTTCAAGGTCGGTGTCGGTTCCGAGGAGGAGAACCGGGTGCATCTCGCGGCGCTTGGCCGTCTGGCACGCGACAGCCTGCGCGTGCGGATGCTCGGTTCGGCCGCCCTCGATCTCGCCTGGCTGGCAGCCGGGCGACTAAACGCGACGCTGATGCTGTCCAACCTCCCATGGGACGTGACGGCCGGTCTTCTGCTCGTGCGGGAGGCCGGAGGGATCGTGTTCGACTACGACGGGTCCCCGTATGACGCTGCGTCTCGCTACACGATCGCGGCGGTGCCGTCCCTCGTGGAGCCGGTTCGTCGGATCGTCGTGGAGGCGATGTGAGATTTCGGCTGCCACCTCGCCGTCAGCGCCACACTCGCGCGCGGCGCGACCAGCCGCCGCCCGCGGGCCGGATCGCGGTGTTCGCGCCGTCGCCGCTCTTGACGATCACGATCGAGCCCGGAACCGACCGCCCGGAGGTCCATCTGCATGCCGGCGGCCAGGGGTTCTGGGTCGCGCGGCTCGCGGCGACGCTGGGGGCGGAGGTCATGCTGTGCTGTGCGCTGGGCGGCGAGCCGGGCCGCGTGCTCAGGGGTCTGATCCAGGCCGAGTCGATCGACCTCAGAGCCGCGGCCGGCGGCACCCCCAACGGCGTCTACATCCATGACCGACGGAGCGGGAGCCGAGCGGAAGTCGTGAGTGTGGACTCCCGCCCGCTCGAGCGGCACGCGACCGACGAGCTGTACGGGATCGCGCTCGGCGCCGGACTGGACGCCGACGTGACCATGGTCACCGGCTGCCAGCCGCCGGACATCGTCCACCCCGATGTGTACCGCCGGCTGGTCACCGATCTGCGCGCGAATGACAAGCTCGCGATCGCGGATATCACAGGAGCTCCGCTTCGAGCGGCACTTGACGGCGGCGTCGGGCTGCTGAGGCTCAGCGAGGAGGAGCTCGTGTCGGAGGGCTACGCTTCGAGTGACGAAGCGGCGGAGATCGTTGCCGGAGCGCTCCGGCTGAATGCCGCGGGGGCGCACCGGGTGGTGATCTCCCGAGCCTCCGCGCCTGCGGTGTTGATCGATGGAGCCACCGGGATGGAGCAGGTCGAGCTGGTCCCTCCGGTGTTCGAGGCCCTTGACCATCGCGGCACCGGAGACTCAATGTTTGCCGCGACCGGAGTTGGAATTGCGCGGGGAATGGGCATGGTTGACGCGCTCCGTCTTGGCGTGGCCGCGGGCGCGCTGAACGCAACGCGGCGCGGCCTCGGGAGCGGGACGCGTGAAGAGATCGAGCGACTCGCCGCGCACGTGACAGTGAGGACTCGCGATGGACTGAAGGTGAGTTGAGCACACGGTCGCGGGCAGGCGATCCTGCGCACTGGTCCAGACCAGACTCAGCAAGGACGCAGAGTTGTTTCTGTGCGCGGTACTGAGCACGCCACGCCGCCGATGGAGAGCTGAGCTCGTCGCCCGAGCCTGGAAGCTCACGGTGAGGCGCGTCGTGCCTCCGGTTGGATGACTTACACCGCCGCCCGCAAGCGCATCGCCCAAGTCCCGTTTTGTTGATGACCGTTACGGTGATGGCCCCGCTACCACTGAGTATGAGCGTCAGTGATTTGAGCAAAGAGTTCGACCGGTACGCACATCGGGCTCGTGATCCCGTGCCGACTCGGGCCACTTGCGATCCCGACCGACGGGTCGGCGGGATCCTTGAGCACCGAGGTTCGGGCCACTGTTATCAATCAACTGCGGTACAAGCGCCAGCAGGAGGGCGGGATCTCTGACAGTCTTCCCCTTCGCCGGGGCGGGGCGCGCCGCCGGTCGGCGACGAAGTCTCATCGCTGTGACAGAGACGGCTCCTTGCGTTGCGAACTTTCGGCTCCGGGACGCGGCGCCGATTTCGGGTACGGGAAGGCACGCCTGGTGTAGGCTCGCGGTGCGACCGCGATCGGGCAGGGGGCTTCGTGGAGCGAGGCGCCGGCATCGTCTCCGAGAAGTAGCCGTCCGGGCAGCGTGTGCCTCGAGGTGCCAACCACGATCAGATCGGCCGCGATCGTTTTCGCGAGGTCGTGCAACCCGGCAGCGGGCGACGGGCCTGGCACGCACGCGATGCCGGCCTGAATCCCGGCTCTCTCCCGTTCCGTTGCCAGCATCGACGCCTCACGATCATAGGGCCGCTCTTCGCCCCGTTGATGATGCCACCACGAAATCGGCCCGCGGCCGCACACATAGACCAAGGTGAAGCTCGCGTCCGGCGACGCGAGATGCCTGGCCAGAGCGATCGCGTCGCGACCTCCCTGGCGACCGTCCACCCCGATCACGATGTTGCCGAACATGCACTCGCTATCCCGGTCATGCCTCGGCCCACGCGAGCGCACCGATGACGTCGATAGTCGAGAGGATCACCGTCGGCCGCTGGGTCACGGAGTCGGTCACCGCGATGTGGCTGACGCCATGCTTGAGCATCAGCTCTGCAGCCTCGCTCAACCCGGTGCTCGGACCAACGCTGATCATCGGCTCGACGGCGAGCGCGCCAGCACTCTCCTCCGGTCCAGCGCGGATGCCCGCGCGCATCACCTCAAGATGGGAGATCAGGCCCCAGCCCAACCTCTCGCCCTGCCGGTCGCGGGAGGTCCCCATCACCGCGATGCAGTGCACATGATGTGTGGCCATCAACCGAGCGACGTCGGTAAGCGTCGCGTCGACGGGACACGACACGGTTCCCGGATGCATCGCGTGAGTCAGAGTGGCGTGGCACAGCGGCGGCATCAAATATTGCCCGTAGATGGGTTGAAAAGCGGTGTCGGTAACTAACTGATTCCACTCTAGGCCTGGAGGCGTTGCGTGTAATCCGTCCCGGACCGAATTCGGGCCGTGGCTTTCCCACATGTCCGGTGCACGTGATGCGAGGGAGCGATAGCGCGGCTACCCGAACTTCGACGAGCTCACGGATGTCTTTCCGAAGCCGGAAGGCACCTCTCCGATAGCATTGCGGGGAACCCGGGACACTGACCTCTTCTTTACGCCGCCATTCGCGAAACCTCCCGCTCGATCGGCGGATGGCGACCGGGTCGGGCATCGACGCGGTCGGGCGGCCCGACGGTGGTGCGGGAGACGAGATCGTCGTGGTGACGGTGGGGGAACAGCCCGATGTTCGAGTATTAGGCGATCCATGCCGGAGCGACCGGGTACGTGCCGAAGGAGACGCGGACGGCGAGTTCCCCCATGCTGTCCGGTGCGCCGCTCGTGGGGAGCCTTGCGTCAGCCCGCGCGTCGTGGCTCGCCTCGACGCGCCGCATCGCGCCGTCGGTATGGATGACCTGAGCCCGCGCGAGACCGAGGTGCCACGGCCGATCGCCTCGGCCTCACGCCGCGAGATCTCCCCGGAAGCTACACCTCTCAACTCGCGCGGCGGGCTCGCATTGTCCGGCGGATACACCGCCGCCTCGGGCTCGGCAAACGCTCGGAGCCTGTTCGCTGCGCGATCTCGCGGAACCTGGGCGCGCAGGCGGGGAAGGGGTCGACTCAAGGAACCCGCGTCGGCTCGGGCGCCGCAGGAGTTATTCATCGCCGAGCGAGGGTGGTCGCGCGGCTTGAGGGACCTACCAGGCGGGAGGCGCGAATTGCTCGTTCGATGTCGGTCAGCGACACGACGCCGACTGGCCGCCCTCCGTCGTCGACGACGGCGGCACGGCCGACTCGCGCGAAGGCCGCCTCGTCGAGTAGGTGACCGACGTCCTCCTGTTCGCGGATTATGAGCGCCGGATCGCGGTCGGCGAGCTCTCCGGCCGAGACGGCCGTCCAGCGGGCGCGGCGAGGGGTCCGGTTCAGGTGATCGATGGTCAACATGCCCAACACACGGCCGGCGGGGTCGATGACGGGGAACGCCGTGTAGCGGTAGCGCACGAAATACTCGTGTGCCTGCAAGAGCGTGAACTCCGCCGGGATGCTGATGGCCGGGTGAGACATGAGCTCCTCGGCCGGGATCCCGGTGAACCTGGTCACGATCTGCTCGTGCAGACGCTCGGCGCTCGCCGCGAACACCAGGAACACGCCGATCACGCCGAGCCAAAGTCCGCCTGGCGCACCGCCGAAGGCCAGCAGTAGTCCAGACCCGATCAGCAGGTAGCCGAACGCCTCGCCGAGCCCCGCGGCGCGGTTGGTGGCCGCGACGATGTCGCCGCTGCGGTGCCACATCAGCGCCCGGGCGACTCGCCCTCCGTCGAGCGGGAAGGCCGGAACCAGGTTGAACCCGAGGATCAGCAGGTTGACCTGCACTTGGTAGCCGACGAGCGCTCGCAGCCCGGCCGGCGCCGAGGCCGGTAGCGCGAGCGCGAGCGCGCCAAACAGCGCGGCGACCACTGCCGTGACCGCGGGCCCGGCCAGCGCGAAGCGCAGTTCGTCGCCGGCGGTCTTGGGCTGTCCGCTCATCCGCGCCATGCCCCCGAGCAGCCACAGGTCGATCTCCTCGATCTTGATCCCGCGCCGGCGGGCGATGAGCGCGTGGCCGAACTCGTGCGCCAGGATGCTCACGAACAGCAGCAGCGCGCTGGCCAGCCCGAGCGCGTACGACGCCGCCGGAGTGATCCCGCGCACCTCGCCGGGGTAGTAGCCGGCGCCGAGGGACCAGGTGATGAGCGCGACGATGATCAGCCAAAGCGGGCTTATCGCGATGGGAATACCGGCGATGCGCGCGATCCGGATGGTGCGACCGGGCATGGACCTACGCTGCCAGTGCAGTGGCCTGGCCGCATCGGTGATTCGGGCGGGCTCTCGTGCGCTAAACCACGGATGCTCGCTGGGAGTGGGAGCGATCAGCGGAGACTGCGCAGGCGCTTTAGGACTCGGCGGCGCGTGTTTTGGCGGCGCAGCTTGCGTGGCTCGACCTTGCCGAGCGAGCGGGTCCAGCGCCGGGCATCGTGTCGGCGCGTGGCCAGAACGCCCCCTCCGACCCCGAGCGCGGCGAGCCCAGCGGCGATCACCCCGGCGTTGGCGCGGAGACGGCCGTACTCCTCCCGGACGGCCGGCCAGACGCGCTCGTTGATCAGGTTCGAGACCTCGTCCGGACCCTGCTCCGGCTGGGGTGCGATGGGAGGCAGGAATGCGACCTGCACGCGCTTGAGCTTCGGGAGTGTGCCGGCGCGTGGCGATGCCGATGAAGAACACGTCGAGGAAGTTCTTGTGGTTGGGAGCGACATCGCCGACCCATCACCGGGGATGTGCTCGCGGCCCGACACCTTCACACCGAACCACAGCCGGAGCACCACCACTGCGAGGGTTCGCACGATGGCAAACAGGCGGGCCGATATCCCGCGGTCACGCGCGTTGGCGTGGGGCGTGGCCTTCGTTGGCTGAACGCTCCGTTACGGACAACCCCGGACTCGACTGCGGGTGCCTGCGGATGCCCGGCACATTGGCCGGGCCTACCGTCAAGGCAACCCTACGTCAAGGAGTCAGGATGGAGCTGCTCTCGGAGGGACTCGTTCCGAACATGCCGGACTATGACCGCGCGCGGGCCGAGTTTTCGTGGGCGGAGGCGCGCGCCCGACTCGCCGGCCTGCCCGGCGGCGGGCTGAACATCGCATACGAGGCGGTCGATCGCCAGGCCGAGGGACCGCTGGCGGACGCGGTCGCGCTGCGCTTCCTGAGCAAGCATCACCCATCGGCTGAGCTCACATACGCGGGGCTGAAGCGGCAGACCGACCGCTTCGCCAGCGTGCTCGACGGGCTCGGCGTGAAACGCGGCGAGCGCGTGTTCGTCCTCGCCGGCCGGATTCCCGAGCTGTACGTCGCGGCACTCGGCACACTTAAGCACGGGAGCGTGTTCTGTCCGCTGTTCTCCGCGTTCGGTCCGGGGCCGATCGAGCAGCGACTGCGCCTGGGGGATGCGCGCGTGCTGGTGACCACGACAGCGCTGTACCGACGCAAGGTCGCGGAACTGCGCGGACGTCTGCCCGGCCTCGAGCGCGTGCTGCTCGTCGGCGACCAGGACGAGATCGCCGAGATCCCCGGCGTCGAGGCTTTCCATGCACTGATGCGAGCAGCGCCGGACGGATACCAGGTCGCTTCGACCGCGCCCGAGGACATGGCGCTGCTCCATTTCACGAGCGGCACGACCGGGACGCCGAAGGGCGCGATCCATGTCCATGAGGCGGTCGTCGCCCACCGCGAGACCGGCCGGACCGTGCTCGACCTGCGTGCCGGCGACGTGTTCTGGTGCACCGCGGATCCGGGCTGGGTCACCGGGACCTCGTACGGGATCATCGCGCCACTGACGCTCGGGGCCACCGTGATCGTGGACCAGGCGGAGCTCGAGGTCGACCGCTGGTACGGGATTCTCCAGGAAGAGAGGGTCACGGTGTGGTACACGGCGCCGACTGCGCTGCGGATGCTGATGCGCGCGGGCGCGGAAGTGGCGCGCGAGTACGACCTGAGCTCGCTGCGGTTCATCGCCAGCGTCGGCGAGCCGCTCAACCCGGAGGTCGTCGTGTGGAGCCGGGAGGCCTATGGACTGCCGGCGCACGACAACTGGTGGCAGACCGAGACGGGCGGGATCATGATCGCCAACTACCGCTCGATGGAGGTGCGACCGGGGTCGATGGGGCGGCCGCTACCCGGGATCGAGGCGGCGGTGGCCAGGCGCGACGAGGACGACAATCCGGTGCTGGCACCGGACCGGACGCTGGAGCTCATCGACGATCCGCGTGAGCAGGGTGAGCTGGTGCTCCGACCCGGGTGGCCGTCGATGTTCCGAGGCTACCTGGGCGACGAGGAGCGCTACCACAAGTGCTTCGCGGGCGGTTGGTACCTGACGGGCGACCTGGTGCGGCGCGACCGCGACGGCTACTTCTGGTTCATCGGCCGGGGCGATGACGTGATCAAGTCGGCCGGGCACCTGATCGGCCCATTCGAGGTCGAGAGCGTCCTGCTCGAGCACCCTGCGGTCGCAGACGCGGGCGTGATCGGCAAGCCGGATCCGGTCGCAAAGATGATCGTCAAGGCGTTCGTGGTGCTCGCGCCCGGCCGGGAGCCAGGCGAGGACTTGCGACGCGAGCTGCTGGCGTTCGCCCGCCGCCGGCTTGGCGCGGCCGTCGCGCCGAGGGAAATCGAGTTTGTCGACGCCGTTCCTCACAACCGCAGTGGCAAGGTCATGCGGCGGCTGCTCAAGGCGCGTGAGCTCGGGCTGGCCGAGGGTGACACCTCGACGCTGGAGCCGTCCTCGTGAGCGCGACGGTCGGGATCGAGCGCGAGCACGGGCTCGAGCTGCTGCGGCAGATGCTGCGGGTGCGCCGGTTCGAGGAGAAGTGCGTGGAGCTCTACAGCGCGACCAAGATCCGCGGGTTCATGCACCTGTACATCGGCGAGGAGGCGGTGGCGGTCGGTGCGATGCAGGCGCTCACGCCTGAGGACGCGATCGTCGCCACGTATCGCGAGCATGGGCACGCGTTGGTCCGCGGCGTCTCGCCCGGCTCGATCATGGCCGAGATGTACGGCAAGGTGGAGGGGTGCGCGCGCGGACGCGGCGGGTCGATGCACCTGTTCGATGCGGCCACCCGGTTCTACGGCGGCAACGCGATCGTCGGCGGCGGGCTGCCGCTGGCCGTCGGTCTCGCCCTCGCCGACAAGCTGCAGGGCCGCCGCCGGGTGACCGCGTGCTTCTTCGGCGACGGCGCTGTCGCCGAAGGCGAGTTCCACGAATGCATGAACCTCGCCGCGCTGTGGAGCCTGCCCGTGCTGTTCCTGTGCGAGAACAACCGGTACGCGATGGGCACCGCGATCGAGCGCTACGAGTCGGAGACCGATCTGGCGCTGAAGGCGGCGAGCTACGAGATGACGGCCTGGTCGGTCGACGGCATGGACGTGCTCGCGGTCGAGGAGGCGGCGCGGCGCGCGGCGGCCGAGGTCAGGGACGGCGACCGGCCGTGCTTCCTGGAGCTTCGCACCTACCGTTTCCGCGCTCATTCGATGTACGACCCCGACCTGTACCGGACCAAGGAGGAAATCGAGCGCTGGAAGCAGCACGATCCGATCCCGGCCCTGACCGCCCGGCTCCAGGCCGACGGCCTGCTGACCGACGATGCTGTGGAGCAGCTCGAGCAGGAGATCGCAACTGAGATCGAGGACGCGATCGCGTTCGCCGAAGCCGGCCCGCTCGAGCCGGTTGAGGAGCTTGAGCGGTTCGTCTACTACGAGGGGGCCGCGCCGTGACCGTCGCGCCGACAAGGACGATGACCTACCGCGAGGCGATGCGCGAGGCGATCCGCGAGGCGCTGCTGGCTGATCAGCGCGTGTTCCTGATGGGTGAGGACGTGGGCGCCTACGGCGGCTGCTTCGGTGTCAGCAAGGGCCTGCTGGAGGAGTTCGGCCCGGAGCGGATCCGGGACACGCCGCTGTCGGAGTCGGCGTTCGTCGGCGCCGGGATCGGCGCCGCGCTGGGCGGGATGCGCCCGATCGTCGAGGTGATGACGGTCAACTTCTGCCTGCTGGCGCTCGACCAGATCATGAACAACGCCGCCACGATCACCCACATGTCGGGTGGTCAGTTCGCGATCCCGCTGGTGATCCGGATGACCACCGGAGCCGGGCGGCAGGTCGCCGCACAGCACTCGCATAGCCTCGAGGGCTGGCTCGCCCACATCCCCGGGTTGAAGCTGCTGGCGCCCGCGACGATCGCCGACGCGCGCGGCATGCTCGCTCCGGCGCTGGCCGACCCCAACCCCGTGCTGATCTTCGAACACGGCTCGCTGTACAACCTCGAAGGTGAGCTCGCGGAAGACGCGGGCACCGTCGACATCGAGCGGGCAGCGATCACGCGGCCGGGCGGCGACGTGACGCTGATCGCCTACGGCGGCACGCTCCCCACCGCTCTGTCGGCGGCCGAGGAGCTGGCGAGCACCGGGATCGACGCCGAGGTGATCGACCTGCGCGTGCTGCGCCCGCTGGATGACCGGACGATCATCGAGTCGGTGGCGCGCACGCACCGCGCCGTGGTCATCGACGAGGGGTGGCGGTCGGGCAGCTTGGCCGCCGAGGTCAGCGCCAGGATCATGGAACAGGCGTTCTACGAGCTCGACGCGCCGGTCGCGCGGGTGTGCTCAGCCGAGGTGCCGATGCCCTACCCCCGCCACCTGGAGCAGGCAGCGCTGCCCCAACCCGACAAGGTCGTCGACGAGGTGCGACGAATGATCGGAGTCCCGGCCGATGAGTGACTTCGTGATGCCCTCGCTCGGCGCCGACATGGACGCCGGCACGGTGCTCGAGTGGTACGTCAAGCCAGGGGACACGGTCAAGCGCGGCGACATCGTCGCGCTGGTGGACACCAGCAAGGCCGAGATCGAGGTCGAGATCTTCGAAGGCGGCGTGATCGATGAGCTTCTCGTCCCGGTGGGCGAGCGTGTTCCCGTCGGCACCGTACTGGCCACGCTTCACCCGGTAGACGCCGAGGCACCGGTACCGGTACCGGTTGGACCGCCCGCTCCACCGACGCCGGCACCATCAGCTCCACCGATCGCGGTGACCGCCCCGCCCACGGCGCCGCCGGCACCCGTCCCAGTTGCGGCGCCGGCCGGCACGAACCACCGCCTGCGCGTGTCGCCCCTTGCCCGGCGCGCCGCGGCTGGACTCGGAGTCGATCTCTCGGAGGTCGCGGGAAGCGGGCCGAACGGCGCAATCACCAGGGCCGACGTCGAGCGCGCCCACACGGGGCCCGAGCCACCGCCACCGGTCCAAGCGCTGGTGCCAGCGCGCGCACGCGAGCCAGGCGACCGCCAGGCCGCGATGCGCGACGCGATCGGCGCGCTGATGGCGCGCTCCAAGCGCGAGATTCCCCACTACTACCTGCAGCTCGAGATCGATATGGGCCGGGCGATCGACTGGTTGCGCGACTCGAACCTCCAGCGGCCGGTGAACGAGCGGCTCCTCCCGTCGATCCTGCTTCTGAGCGCGGTCGCCAGAGCCGCCGCCGAGATGCCCGAAATGAACGGGTTCTGGACCGACGGAGCGTTCCGACCCGGTGACGGCGTTCACCTGGGCGTGGCGGTCTCGCTGCGCGGCGGCGGCCTGATCGCCCCGGCCCTGCACGACGCCGACAAGAAGAGCCTTGACGAGATCATGGCGGGCGTCCGCGACCTCGTGCAGCGGGCCAGGGCCGGTCGGCTCCGAAGCTCGGAGATGTCCGACCCCACCCTCACGGTCACCAACCTCGGCGAGCGCGGCGTCGACCTGGTGCACGGCGTGATCTATCCGCCCCAGGTCGCGCTCGTCGGCTTCGGCGCTGTGCGTGAGCGGCCATGGGCGGTCGACGGGATGCTGGGGGTCCGACCGATCGTCGTCGCCACGCTGGCCGCCGACCACCGCGCCAGCGACGGGCACGCCGGAGGCCGCTTTCTAACCCTGATCGATCGGCGACTACAGGAACCGGAGAACCTATGAGCACTGAACAGGACCTGCGCGCGCTCGTGATAAGCGTCGTGTGCCAGATCGCGCCCGACGTCGATCCCGCGGCAGTCGACCCAGACGCCGCCCTGGCCGAGCAGCTGGATATCGACTCGATGGACTTCCTCAACATCGTCGTCGAGATCAACGCGCGCACCGGCATCGACATACCCGAGCGCGACTACCCCAAGCTCTCGACGCTGAACGACGCAGTCAGCTACCTCGCCGAGGCGCAGAAGCAAGCCGCCGGCGCCTAAGGCAAAGACTCACGAGTCGGCGTCCAGAGTGCGGCGAAATGCTGGCGATGGTCAAGGTGAATCTGCTGCGCCGGTGGGGGCGGACCACTCCCGACTTCGGGGTCTGCCGGGCCGGCCTGGCCGACCTGACCGCATCCTCGCTGCCTGACTCGATCGTGCCGCGAATCGAAGCCATGCCCGGCGTCGCGGCCGCCTCCCCCGTGCCAACGAGAAGATCGAGGGCTTCTACCGCGCGTGAACATCGCCGCGCGCTGACTTGCCGCACGATCGTGTTGTGAGCATTGGGTAGTTGACCGCAGCCGCCTCGCGCCGCGATACCGATGCCGTGTTGGCTCACGGGCGCGACGCTTTCACTGTGATGTCCGCAGCCGTGATCGTCTTGATCGTACTCGCCGTTCTGGCGTTGTTCGGGCTGATCGGCGCGATCCGCATCGTGCGCGAGTACGAGCGGGTCGTTGTCTTCCGGCTCGGTCGCCTCCGCGGTGCTCGCGGGCCTGGGCTGGTCCTGATCATCCCGCTGATCGAGCGCACCCGCTGGGTCAACCTGCAGGTCGACACGGCGGATATCCCAGCCCAGGACCTGATAACGAAGGACAACGTCACGGTCCGGGTCGAGGCGGCGGTGTTCTTCCGCGTGGTCGACCCGATCAAGGCTGTGGTCGAGATCCGCGACTATCAGCATGCGGTGCTGCGGATCGCGCAGACCACCTTGCGCGCGACGCTCGGGCAGCATGATCTCGACGATCTGCTCGCTAATCAGGCGGCGATCAACGAGCTACTCAAGCAGATCATCGACGCCGGCACCGAGCCGTGGGGGATCAACGTGGTCAAGGTCGAGACCAAGGACGTCGATCTGCCTGATGCGATGAAGCGGGCGATGGCCCGGCAGGCCGAGGCTGAGCGCGAGCGGCGCGCCAAGGTGATCGCCGCCGAGGGCGAGTACCAGGCCGCCGAGCGGCTCTCCCAGGCGGCCGGCGTGATCTCTCGTGAGCACGGGGCGCTCACGCTGCGCACCCTGCAGACGCTCGCGGAGGTCGCCACCGAGCATAACTCGACCCTGGTCTTCCCTATTCCCATGGATGTCCTCGACGCGGTACAGGAGCACATCGCCAACGGGCGCCCCAGCGTGGTTGCCGGGCACACCGATGGCTAGGACGCCGCCGCGTCCGCTGACGCGGACGCGCGTGGAGGCGGTAGAGCCGACGGCGCGGTTGATCGGCAAGCAGTTTTTGATCGTCGCCGGCAAGGGAGGGGTCGGGAGGTCGACCGTCGCGGCGGCGTTCGGCGTGGCTGCGGCCCGGAGCGGACGTCGCGCGCTCGTCGTAGAGACCGCCGGCCGCGCCGACATTCCGCCGCTGCTCGGCCGCCGAGCTGCTGATCCGCTGACCGAGGTCGAGCTCCTGCCGAGACTGCATCACGTGACGGTCGAGCGTCGCGGTGCACTCGAGGAGTACCTCCGCCGCGAGGTGCCGGGGCCGATCCCGGCCGGGATGCTTGCCCGCAGTCGTGCGTTCGGGCTGTTCGTCGAAGCCGCGCCCGGCATGAGCGATCTGCTGACGATCGGCAAGGTGTGGGAGCTTGGCCAGCGCCCGCGGCACAAGACGCACGCGCGTCGCTATGACGTGGTGATCCTCGACGCGCCGGCGAGCGGTCAGCTGGTCGGCCTGCTGGCGGCTCCGGGCACGTTCAGCCGGATCGCTCGCGTGGGGCCGGTGGCGCGGCAGGCCGCCGGGATTGAGCGTGCGCTCACCGACACGGCCGACGTCGGCGCCGTGGTGGTGGCGACGGCCGAGCAGATGGCGGTGACCGAGGCCCTTGAGCTGGAGGCGACGCTGTTCGAACGGTTTGGCGTCGAGGTCGGAGCGGTGGTGGTCAACCGGCTGTTGCCGGCGCGGTTCAGCTCCGAGGATGGGCTCGCCCTTGCGGCTGCGCCCGACGATCCGGCCATCCGCAGTGCTCGCTGGTTCCATGCGCGCGCGCAGGCGCAGCGCGTCGAGCTCGAGCGGCTGGTCGGCCGGCTGCAGGCAGCACCCTGCATCACGCTGCCGTTTCTGTTCGAGGCGGAGCTCGGCAAGCGGCACATCAATCAGCTCGCCGATCTGCTGGTCGGGGCGGACCATGAACCGCCTGGATAGTGCGCTGGCGGGTAAGCGCGTGGTCATCTGTGGCGGCGCAGGCGGCGTGGGCAAGACGACCGTGTCGGCAACGGTCGCGCTCGGGCTTGCCACCGAAGGACGCCGGGTCGCGCTTGTCACGATCGACCCCGCTCGTCGTCTGGCGGAGGCGCTTGGGCTCGATGCGCTCGGTAATCGGCCCCAGGTCGTGGACGTGGCCAGGTTCGGCCGTTCGGGCGTCGAGATCCAGGGCGAGCTGGCGGCGATGATGCTCGATGCGAAGCGGACCTTCGATGAGCTGATCGGGCTGCTCGCGCCGACGCCCGCCGTGCGCGACGAGATCCTCGGCAATCCGGTCTACGAGCACATTTCCACGGCGGTGGCCGGGTCGCAGGAGTACACAGCGATCGCGAAGTTGTACGAGCTCGAGCACGGCGGCGGTTACGACGTGATCGTGCTCGACACCCCGCCCTCCCGGCACGCGGTCGACTTCCTGGACGCCCCGGACCGGCTGATCGGGTTTCTCGAGGGGCGGGCGCTGGCCGCGTTCATGAGACCGACCGGCCATGCCATCCGCGCGGCGGGCGTCGCGTTCGCGGGATTGCGGCGGATCACCGGAACCAGGCTGCTCGAGGATCTGACCTCACTGTTCGGCCAGCTCAGCGAGCTGCTCGAGGGCTTTCGCCAGCGCGCGGCGGACGTGCATGAGCTGCTCACGGATCGAGGCAGCGCCTTCCTGATCGTCACCTCGCCGGAGCGGGCGGCGATCGAGGAAGCGCTCTTCTTTGCCGGGGAGCTTGATCGGGCGGGCATGCACCGCGCGGGGGTGATCGTCAACCGTGTCCACCCAATCGACCCGAGCGACCTCGACGTCGCGGGGACGGCGGCGCGGCTCGCCCCGGTGCTCGGCTCCTCCTTGGCCGAGCGGACCGCGCGCACGCACGAGGAGGTTCAGCGTCTGGCGCAACGAGACGCGGCCGCCATCACATGCTTGCGCTCGGCACTGCAATCCCAACCTGCTTCTCTGGTCGAGCGACCCTCCGACGTGCACGACATACCGGGGCTCATGGCACTGCGCGACGAGCTGTTCGAGCGCGATGACGCTGACCGTACGCGTCGGCAGATTCCACGGGTTGGATAGCTGTGGCGGCGGGCGCGAAGCTGTCGATACGGGGCGTGGTGGATGACAGGCTTCCAGGCGTGGGATTGCCGAGCCTCGATCGCGAGCGGCTGACGTCGATTTGGTGGGAGCTCACCGAGCCGATAGTCAGTCGCTCACAGCCCAGGCGCCGGCGGAGCGCGATCATGCTCGTGATGGGTGGTGCTCTCGGCATCATCTGGGGTATCGCGGCCGTCTCGAGCTCGCATTTCTTCGTCGCGGGGGCCTCCTACATCCTCAGTGACCTGAATACCTGGGGCGGGATCGTGATGGGCTTCGGGGCCGTCGAGGTCCTGGCCGCTCTGTCGGTCTGGCGCGGGGGTGAGTTCGGGCGCTGGTTCGGGATCTTTGCCGCCTTGCTCGCGGGCCTGGCAGCGATGTTCTCGATTCCGGCCTACCCGTTCTGGTCGCTGACGCTCGTAGCGATCGACGTGCTGGTCATCTACGGTCTCGCCGCTTACGGCGGCAAGCCGTACCTGCCCCGGTAGCAATTATTCGGGCAACCGTCGGGCGGCCCCTACCGGCCGTCCGACACCTGCGGCGGCTTTGCCTCCGGACACTGAGCCCGCCCCCAGGATGCACGACGCGCAGTGTCAAGCAGCGGATCCGCGGGACTTCCGCATCGAATTGCGTACGAGCTCCCGATGTCGCCGCCGTGTGGCCGTGCGATGTTCTGGTTGCCGCACCCACTTAGAGCTCGCACGAAGGGGAGACGATGGCTACCGAATCGGTGACTCTTCATCGCGCCGGGATTCCCGCGGTGCCATTCGCGCCGGCCGTTATGGCCCAGGACATTACGCGTCGCTATGGGGAGGGTGACGCGGCGGTGGACGCGCTTCGAGGCGTCTCATTGTCGGTTGCCCGAGGCGAGCTGGTGGCGGTAATGGGTCCCTCGGGATCGGGCAAGTCGTCGCTGTTACACATCCTCGCGGGCCTCGATCGGCCCACGTCGGGCGAAGCGCTGATTGACGGCGTTCCGCTTTCGAGGATGGACGACGATGACCTGACGCTGCTGCGGCGCGAGAAGGTCGGCTTCGTGTTCCAGTTCTTCAATCTGCTGCCGATGCTGAGCGCCGAGCAGAATGTGGTGCTACCGCTCCGGCTCGCCGGTGGGACCATCGACCAGCACTGGGTCGATCAGGTGATCGGGGACCTGGGGCTGAGTGACCGCCGCGCGCACCGGCCGGCCGAGCTGTCCGGCGGGCAGCAGCAGCGGGTGGCGATCGCACGGGCACTCGTGACCCGTCCCTCGATCCTGTTCGCTGATGAGCCGACCGGGAACCTCGACTCGAAAACTGGTCACGAGATTCTCGAGCTGTTGCGCTCGTGCGTGGCCTCCTATGGCCAGACGATCCTGACCGTCACGCACGAGCCACGCGTGTCCACGGTCGCCGACCGGATCCTGTTGCTCGCCGACGGTCGGATCGTCCGCGAGCTCGACGACGCCTCCAGCAGCGAGGTGATGAGCGCGATCGCCGCGCTCGCCGGATGATCGCCGTCGTCCTCGGGGGCCTGAGAATGCGCAAAGGTCGCGCGGCGATGACCGCGCTCGCGATCGTGCTCGGGGTCACGATGATCAGCGGCACGTACGTGCTGATGGACACCACGTTGCATGCGTTCAACACGATCTTCACGACGGCATACTCGAAGGCCGACGTCGTGGTCGTCGGCAAGAGTCCGATCTCCGGCGTCGGCGTGCCGGCCCCACCGGTGCCCGCGACTGTGCTGACCAGGATCCGCGCGCTTACGCAGGTGCAGGATGTGCAAGGCTTCGTCGAGGACCGAGCCCAACTGCGCAACGCGCAGGGTGCCGCCGTGACCGGGCCTGGCAGCCCGTTGGCGTTCGGGGTGCCCGCTCGCGGCAGCTCATTCAACACGCTTCAGGTCGTGGCCGGCCACCGACCCAGCGGGCCGCGGGAAATCGCCATCGATCCGCAGACGGCGAGCGCCAATCACCTGGCCATCGGGTCAACTATCGGCGTCGTCACCCGCCGGCCACTCGAGTTCTTCCGGATCGTCGGGATCGTGCGCTTCGGCGGGGTGGGTTCACTGGGGCCGATCGATCTGCTCGTGTTCGACACCCCGGTCGCCCAGCGCCTGTTCGACAAGCAGGGCGAATACGACCAGATCTACGTTTCCTCGCGCCCGGGCGTGAGCCCACAGCAACTCGTGCACGCGATCGCGCCGCTGCTGCCGGCGAGCGCTCAGGTCAAGACGCGCGCTCAGGAGGTGAAGACGAACACCGACAACATCAACCAGGCGTTCGCGATCGTGCGCGATGTCCTGCTCGCGTTCGCCGGGATCGCCCTGTTCGTCGGGTCGTTCGTCATCTTCAACACGCTGTCGGTCACGGTTGCCCAGCGGACCCGTGAGTTCGCGACTCTCCGCACGCTCGGCGCGTCGCGACGCCAGGTACTCGGATCCGTGGTTCTGGAGGCGCTCGTGATCGGGGCGGCAGCGTCGGTGGTCGGCCTCGTCGCGGGGCTCGGGCTGGCCCGCGCGCTCGATGCCCTGTTCGCCTCGATGGGTGCGACATTGCCCAGTAGCGGCGTCGTCATGGCCACGCGTACGGTGATCGTGAGCCTTTCGGCGGGGATCCTCGTCACGCTGCTCGCGAGCCTCGCTCCGGCAGTCCGCGCCACCCGTGTGCCGCCAATCGCCGCCGTTCGCGAGGGCGCGATTCTCCCACCGGGACGGCTAGCGCGGTTCATCAAGCCGCTGCTTGCCACCGCCGGCCTGGCGGGCGCGGCGGTGCTGGGTATCGGGCTGTTCGCCGGCGGCCTGTCGACCGCCAACCGGTTGCTGGCCCTCGCTGGCGGGGCCGCGCTGCTGTTCGTCGCCTTGGCGTTCGTCTTGCGCTGGCTCGTGACCCCCCTGGCCGGTGTAATCGGTAGACCGTTCGAGCGGCGCGCCGGCACCGCCGGAATGCTCGCGCGAGAGAACGCGAGCCGAAATCCGTCCCGCACCGCTGTTACGGCCGGAGCGCTGACCGTCGGCGTGGCGCTCGTGGTGTTCGTCTCGGTGCTCGGCGCCGGGCTGAGTGACACACTCAACTCTTCGATCAGGCAGCAACTCCGCGCGGACTACGTCGTCAACACGACCAACGCCCTGCTGCCGCCGGCCGTCGGTGACGCGCTGCGCGCAGCACCTGGAATCGAAGCGACGGCGGCCCGCCAGGGCGAGATCAGGGCGTACGGCAAGAACGAGCAGATGAACGGCGTCGACCCCTCGAGGATCGCGCATTTCTACAACTTCAAATGGGTATCCGGATCTCATTCCGGCGCTCTGGCCGAGCTCGGCCAAACCGGAGCGATCGTCTCGCAACAGTTCGCGACCGATCATCACCTGGCCATCGGAAGCACGCTTGCCGTCGAGACACAATCGGGCACCAACCTCGACCTGGTCGTGCGTGGCATCCAGCAGCCCCCCGTCGTCGGCGCGCTGGTCGGAGCGGTAACGATCAGTACGGCGCTGTTCGACCGAAGCTTTAGCCAGCCTCAAGACTCAGGAGTGCTCGTCAACACGGGCGGTGCCAGGCGCGCCGCTCTCAGGTCTCTGAAGGGGCTCCTCGCCGGCTTCCCGAGCGTGACCATCCAGACCGTCCCGGCCTTCATCAAGAGCGCACAGACGTCGCTCGCCTCGCTACTCAGCCTGTTCAACCTGATGCTCGCCCTCTCGATCATCGTCAGCATGTTCGGGATCGTCAACACGCTCGTCCTCTCCATCGTCGAGCGCACGCGCGAGATCGGGACGCTGCGGGCGATCGGCATGACCCGTAAGCAGCTTCGCCGGATGATCCGGATCGAAGGCGAGATCACCGGTCTGATCGGCGGCCTGATCGGAATCGTCGTGGGTATCGCGCTGGCCGCGCTGGCGACCGTCGCCCTTTCCACCTGGAGCCTCAGCTTCACGATCCCGCTGCCCACGATCGGCCTCATGATCCTGACCGCCTTCTTCGCGGGCAGGTTCGCCGCCGGAGCACCCGCTCGCCGCGCCTCTCGCCTCGATCCCTTGCAGGCGTTGCAGTACGAATAGGCGCGATTGG
>Ga0335083_10003196_pt1 | contig 21325 bp, 18 predicted proteins | sample Lox_Sample_42_FD_206716 | JGI IMG/M metagenome (GOLD analysis project Ga0335083, IMG submission 206716) | Soil microbial communities from Loxahatchee National Wildlife Refuge, Florida, United States - Lox_Sample_4.2 | ecosystem: Environmental > Terrestrial > Soil > Wetlands | place: USA...
GGAAGGTCGCCGTGGTATTCGGCCCCTGGTAAAGTGGAACGCTCTTTTGACCTTTCAGGTTGCTATAGCTGAAAACGTATTCATCGCCCCGCTTGGGCGTCCATCCGAGACGCCCCGTGAACCTCTCATCCCGCGACCAGGAGTTGTTGAGCTGATCGGTCATCAGGAAATTCGGCAGGTTCTTGTACTGGTACACCGGGAAATTGCCCGACAGTGGAACATAGTCCAGTTGCCGCCAGTCGATCGATCCCAGAACGAAGAAGTGCTCCCAGCGTGAACCGATGCGCAGCGCCGCCAACAGCGTGTCTCCCGATCCCGTCCCTATCAGAGCATCAGCGCCGAACTTCTTCACCGGCTCCACGGTCACCATGTTGATCGTCCCGCCCTCGGCATTCGGCCCTAGCAGCGGCGTAGAGTAGCCCCGGGCCACTTGAATTTCGCCGATGTCGCTGGTTAGATAGCGATTGAAATCGACATAGCCGTCGTAGGGGACCGAAATCGGAATGCCATCGATGTATAAAGGAACCTGGCCGCGCGTGCTGAACCCCCGCACCATGATGCCCGCCTCATTCCGATTGGCCGAAAGATGTTGAATGGAAACTCCCGGAAGATAGTCGAGCGCTTTGGCGGCATTTACCAGATACAGGTTCGATATCTCCGTCTGATCGATGCCCACCGTCACCGGCGACGGTTCCGCCGCAGTGGCCGTCACGTTGACCTCGACGTGACCAAGATCGAACGGCGCGCCAGGCGTGTGCTGAACCACTTGGTTCACCGCCGCGTTCAACTCGTCCAGCTGATGGGCCATGGCGTCATGCGTCGGCGACTCGGGCAAACGTTCCGGCAGCTGAAGTTTCATTTCAGGATGGGCGCCTGCAAAGTCGGCCACCGAAGAGCGCAGCGTCTCGGCATCCGAACGCAAGGCGCTCGCTCCGGCGTCTCTAGGCAGCGCCGATAGACGATGTTCCAAATCTTGAAGTGACTCTTTCCACTGTACGGTCTGATCCTGCTGAGCGAGCAAGCCAATGACCCCCGCGAACGTGTACAAGATAAAATTCCGCACAAAAGTGTTCATTAATCCTCGAATCCAAGGAACTGATCCGCTCCCTGATTCCCATTCGGTCCCCGCCAGGTTGTACGGGAGCTTTCCAGTTGTCATTCGTACAAGACATTGTATTCTATACTAGACAGTTCCGCAAATGTACACCGCAAGGCTTGACAGCGCCGGCGCCCGGCTGAACTCCCTTCACGTCCCCTGAACTGCAAAAACGAACCCAAGCGCAAGCACCTGCCCGGGGTCAGTCTCCCAACCGCCCGAATGCTACAATGAGATACTTCGTTTTTCCCCGGGGACTTGGTTGCTACGCACAGACAGCTTGATCGCCGCCGCCGGCCGCTGGTTTCTCCAGTCCGGAATTCAAGAACCGAATGGAGGTGTGGCGCGCTATTACCGCTCCGATCTCCTCAAAAACGCGGCCGTCTCAACCGAGATCACCGGTTACACGATTAGCGCGCTGGTGTTCCTGCACGAACGCACCGGCAATTCCGCATACCTGGACCGAGCCGTGCGCGCCGCCCGCTTCCTCACCCGCACCGCATGGGACCGGGCTCTGGGAATCTTCCCCTTCGAGTACGGCGCAACCGGCGTCCCGTCCGGCGGTTTCGCGTATTTTTTCGACTGCGGCATCATCGCGCGCGGCCTGCTGGCAGTATGGCGTGCCACCGGGGAAGCCGAGTTCCGCGATGCTGCCGTCGCCACCGGCCGCGCCATGCTGGCCGACTTTTGTTCAAGCGAAGCGATCCACCCGATTCTCGCGCTCCCCAACAAGTCCCCGGTGCCCTACCAACCACGCTGGTCGGCATCGCCCGGCTGTTATCAATTGAAGGCCGCCATGGCTTGGTTCGACCTTTTCGAATGCACCGGCGAAACCGACTTCCTGCGCGCTTACGGGCGCGCACTCGATGTGGCCCTCGCCACTGAACCCAGTTTTCTTCCCGGCGACCCCAACTGCGAAACAGTGATGGACCGCCTTCACCCCTACGCGTATTTCCTGGAAGGCTTGCTCCCCGTGCTGGATCGCGAGGAGTGCGCGCGCGTTTTCCGCGCTGGTCTGGATCGCATGTCCGGTTACTTGCGCGAGATCGCCCCACAATTCGTCCGTTCCGACGTCTGCGCCCAATTGCTTCGCGCGCGCCTGTTCGGCGACCATCTGGGCATAGCCAAGCTTGATTCCGAAGCGGCAGCGTATGAGGCCGGCCAGGCTGCGGCGTTTCATCTCCATTCTGAGGACCCGCGCATCGCCGGCGGATTTGGATTCGGCTCCAAAATCGGCCAGCCGTTGCCGTATGTAAATCCGGTGTCTACAGCTTTCGCGGTGCAGGCGCTCGCGCTCTGGAGCGATCATCAAAACCACGCGCTCCAGGCACGGCGGCAAGCTCTCATTTGAGCGCGGCCGTGCGCGAAACGGTTAAGGTCCTGTTCGCTTCCTGCTCGGAGGCTGTGCTGCCCGGCGCCATCCAGCATATGCGCGAGATTCTCCCCGAGCTTCCACTTGTCGTGGTGTCGGAATTTCTGCCCGAGCAGGAGCTCTGGATTCGCTTCCCGGTGGCGCGCGGGTTCTTTGAAAACCTGGCGCTCTGTCGCTGGCAGTTCCGCGGCAAACACATTCGCCTCTCGGCCGTAATCCTCGAACCGCGCATGCCGTATTGGCGGATGCGCCTGATCGGCTTTCTGCTCTCGCCTTGGAATTTCCTGGCGATGAACGAGAACTTCGGGCATTTCATGCTGCGGCCAAGATCGGCGGGCACCATCCTGCGGCATCTGCTGTGGCGGATGCGGAATTTTTTTGTCTGGCAGTTTTCACCCGGCGGCTCCGTGTACACCTTGCTGTGGAGGCTCGCACATCCCCGGGCATTCCGGCGGCCGCTCGCGGCGTTGCTGGGGCGAGTGGCCGGCTGGATTGTGTCGGCTTGGAAAGCTGTCGCCTCCGGGCGCCCGATCATGCTGGACAACGCTGCCTCTCGCCCGCGCGGCATCACCGTCGTGATCCCTTCGCGCAACGGCCAAGACCTGCTGGCTCGCCTCCTTCCCGATGTGGCCCATCAAATCCGAAGCATGACCGGCGAAATTATCGTCGTCGACAATGGCTCTGATGATGGAACCGCAGCTTTCCTCCGCCAGGATTATCCGGACATTCGAATCGAGCCGAGCGCTGCGCCGCTTTCTTTCGCCCGCGCGGTCAATGCCGGAATCCGCCAGGCGCGCTATTCCTACGTTTGCCTGCTCAACAACGACATGCTCATCGAGGAAGATTTCTTCCCCTCGCTAATCGAGGCTTTCGACAAAATTCCGGACCTGTTCTGCGCTACAGCTCAGATATTTTTCCCTGCCGGCCAGCGCCGTGAAGAAACCGGCAAGGCCGTGATGCCATCGCCGAGCGATCGCCAGCGGGCCGACTTCCCGGTGCGCTGCGATCTCCCAGTTCCCGGAGAGGATCTGAGCTACGTACTGTATGGAAGCGGCGGATGTTCACTGTACGATGCGGCCAAGCTCGCAGCGCTGGGCGGTATGGATGAAGCCTATGAACCCGCCTACGTCGAAGACCTGGACCTCGGCTTTCGAGGCTGGCAGCAAGGCTGGCCGTCAGTGTTCGTCGCGAGCGCGCGAGTGGAGCACCGCCATCGCGCCACCACCTCGCGCTATTTTTCGCCCCAATACCTGGATCAAATTCTTGAATTGAATTATCTGCGCTTTCTGGCCCGCGCGGTTTCAGACCCAGGGACGTTTCGCCGCTTATGGCGCGAAGCAATTGAGCGCTTGAATCTGCTCGCCGCGCCGCAGCCTGCAAATCGCGCGGCCGCCGCTGCCTTGGCCCAGGCCTGGCGCGCACCGTTTTGGACGGCTCGCGCCGCAAAACCTTCGATCTCCGGAAACGAGATCCTGTCGCTCACCAGCGGCGCAGTGGCGATCACGCCCGGCCGCGCTCCTCGCCGGCGGCCGGTCTTGTTAGTCGCCAGTCCTTACGTGCCGTTTCCGCTGGCCCATGGCGGCGCAGTCCGCATGTACAACCTGATGCGCCGCGCCACTCGAGATTTCGATCAGGTGCTCATAGCGTTCGCCGGCGAAAATCTCGAGGCCCCCCGGGAGCTGCTCGAAATTTGCTGCGAGATCGTGCTGGTGAAGCGCGCCGGTACTCATCTGCTTCCTTCCACCACGCGGCCGGACGTAGTGGAGGAATTCGATTCCCCGGCTTTTCGCGCCGCCTTGAAACAAACCGTTCGAAAGTGGAACCCTGCCGTCGCGCAGCTCGAGTTCACCCAAATGGCGCAGTATTCGAGCGATTGCACGCCTGCTAAAACCATCCTCATCGAGCACGACGTGACCTTCGATCTGTACCGCCAATTGCTCGCCCAAGGCGACGACTGGGAACTGCGCCACCAACTCCAGCGTTGGATTCCATTTGAAACCGCCGCCTGGCAGCAAGTGAACTGCGTGGTCACTATGTCGGAGGCCGACCGCAAGCTGGTCATCTCGCACGGCGTCCCGCCAACGAATGCAGTTTGTCTCGCCAACGGCGTCGATCTCGATCGGTTCCAACCTTCGGAGCATCCCGCCGAAGCGCGGCGCTTGCTGTTCATCGGCTCTTTCGCCCACCTTCCGAATGTGCTCGCGCTGGACTTCTTTCTGCGCGAAGTCTGGCCTCGAATCCAGCCGCTCCACCCGGTACTGCACGTCGTTGCCGGAGCGCGACACCGCTACTTCCTCGACCGCTACCGTGACCGCGTTCAGTTGGACCTGACGCAGCCGGGAATCGAAGTGGAGGACTTCGTGGCCGACGTCCGGCCAGCCTACCAGCGCGCCACCATCGTCGTGGCGCCTCTGGTTGCTTCCGCTGGAACCAACATCAAGATTCTAGAAGCGATGGCCATGGGCAAGGCCATCGTCAGCACGCCGGCCGGCATCAACGGCCTCGATCTCGACCCCGGCCGCGACCTCATCGTGACTGCTACGCCGGAAGAAATGGCGCGCGCGATCGCCGAGCTGTTCGAGGACAGTGCGCTGCGCGAGTCATTGGAACGAGAGGCGCGCCGCACCGTTGAGCGTGATTTTGACTGGGACCAAATCGCAGCGCGGCAGAAGGAGCTGTACAACCGATTGACCGGTCAGCCCAGCTTGACTGCAAAGGCGACGTAATCCAAACCGTCGAAGAATTCCTTGCGAAACCCCTCCGGCAATTCGGCCAGCGCCGGCATGCTGTCGCAGGCGGGCGACAGCCGCTCGATCTCCACGCGTCCGAATCCGGCCTCTTCCAAATAGAAGCTGGCCAGCGCCGGCGGAATGGGATGCCGGTGCGTCGGGTCGATGTAGAAGTGCGTCGCGAAAATCGCCAGGCACTCCGGATTGGGCGTCTCGATGGCGATCAGAGCGCCGGTCCGCAACTTGGCATGCGCCAGGCGCACCAATTCGGGCAAGCGCTGAGGCGGAAGATGCTCCACCACCTGGCAGCAGATCAAGCCGCCCAGCGATGCATCCGGCAGCGCGCTGAGATAGCCGAACAGATCGGCCTGCTCGGCCTCCAGGCCCTTGCTGCGGCACACGCCGATCGAGTCTTGATTGAGATCGACGCCGCGCGCGGGAATACCCGCGGCGCGGAGAACCTCCAGCATCTCGCCGCGACCGCAGCCCAGATCGAGCACTCCGACGCTGCCACGGAAACGCGCGGCATAGATTTTCTGGCGCTGTTGAATGTCTGTTTCCGAACCGCGGAATCGGTCGGCGAATCGCAGCCAGTCGATCGAATCGAAAGACTCGTATGATTCGGATTGCGCCGCGGCCGGCGCCGGCGCGCTCCCGGCCGCTTGCTCAATCGGCCTCGAGATGGACATCTTTTGCCGCAACACGCGCAACTCGGCGTGAACCACCGCGTCACACTCGGCGCGCAACTTCGCTAGGTCTTCCCACAGGCGCTTCTGAATCTCCTCCAGGTTGCCCCACAGCCGCTTCTGGACGTCCTCTGTGCTGCGCGCCAGCGCTCCCTCGAAATCGGCGTGCTGCGCTTTGATCTGCTCGCGGTACTGGCCGTCCATCAAAGTGACGCGATGATGGAACGCGCCCTGTAGTTCAGCCACGCTGCGCAGAAACTGGATTTCGGTATTGGCCAGCGTCTTTTCCCAATGCACGTGCCACTCAGACCAGCGCGCGCGGATGTCTTTAAGTTCCTGAGCCTCTCCGCGCAGCGCCTGCGTTTCAGACTGGAAGCGGCTGGACGTTTCGTTGAGGCGCGATGCAAGCACGGACATCGTACGGTTGCCCTCGTTCAGCGCTTCGAGCGTGGACTGCACGCAAGCCATGACCGCACGGTTAAACTCCACTTGCTCCCGGACGTGCCAATCGAGCGCGCGCGCCACTAGTCGCTTCACTCGCTGGACGACCGCGTTTACCAGCCCCGGGGCGCGCGGATTCACGGTGCCGATGCTGGCCACTTTCGCGTCGGCGGCATCCCGCGCATGCAGCAGCGGCGTGAGATCCGGCAAAGGAATGTCTCCGGGCGCGGCGCCGTTCGGATTGCGGGCGCGAACGCGCTGCCGGATTTCCGCGATCATCGCGGCCAGCTCTTCACCCTTTTCGTCCATGTTTCCCGTTTCGATCTTTGCTCCAACTGGCGGTGATCCTGGTGAATACTCCGCCGCGCGGCGTGAACTCGCCGCTGACAGTGGCCGAAACCGGCCGGCACGCCTTCACCACATCTTCGAGAAAACGATTGACGACATTCTCCTGAAAGATACCGAGGTTGCGGTACGCCAGCGTGTACATCTTCAGCGATTTCAGTTCCAGGCAAAGCTTGTCGGGCACGTAGCGCAGCGTCAGCTCGCCATGATCGGGGAGGCCGGTCTTGGGGCAAACCGAGGTGAATTCCGGCATCACGATTTCGATTTCATAGCCGGGGTATTGGTTTTCCCAGGTCTCGATCGCGGGCAGCTTGGCGTCTACGCCGGCGCGCGCGTGCTGCTCGGTGTAGCGGCGCTTCATGGTGCGGAAGCGGCGGCGGGAATCAAAGTGCGCGCCAGCAGATCCAGAAACAAGCCAACGTCCGTCACCACCCCGACTGCTTGCCCGGTGCCGCGATCGCTAACCTTAGTGGCCACGGCCGGATTAATGTCCACGCACACGATCCTGACCCAACTGGGCAGCATGTTTCCCACCGCGATGGAATGCAGCATCGAGCCCAGGCACAGCACCAGTCCGGCGCCCTTCAGTACTTCGGCGTACGCGTCCTGGGCCTGGTTCATGTCGGTAATTGTGTCGGGAAGCGGGCCATCGTCGCGCAGACTGCCCGCCAGCACGAAGGGTATGCCCGAGCGAACGCATTCGTACATGACACCGCTGCGCAAACGGCCGCTTTCCACCGCACCCCGGATGCCGCCGCACTGATAGATGGCGTTGATGGCGCGCATGTGGTTGCGATGCCCGTGCTCTTCCTGCCGTCCATCGCTCTGCCGGATTCCGAGCGAGGTCCCCAACAGCGCGGCCTCGATGTCGTGCACTCCCAGGGCGTTTCCGCTGAGCAAAGCTTGCACGTATCCTTCGCGAATCAGCCGCGCCAGCGACACCGCGCCGCCGGTGTGAACCACCACCGGTCCAGCCACGGCAACAATCTTGTGACCGGCCGCGCGCGTCTGTTCGATCAAGGCCGCGGTCTGCTTGACGGCCGTCTCCACCTGGCGCTCGGAGGAGATGCCGTTGCTCATGAACGCGAAAGCCAGGCGGTCGCGCTCTTTGGATTCCGGCACCACACGGATGCCGCGCATTCCTGTGACCACCTGGTCGCCCGTCCGGATGTCGCGCAAGCGGCGGCACCAGGCTTGACCCTCCTCCACCACGATCAGCGCGTCCATGCGCTGGTTCTGCACCTCGATCCATTCCTGGTTATGACGGATGTAGGTGCGATGGTTGGTGGTGGAGTAAAAATCGTCCGGAGCGCAGCGGTCGCGCGCCACCCGGCTTAGCTCGGCATCGCTGGTGTCCACCATGGAGCAGCCCAGGCCGAGTAATTGCGACAGGATTTTGCGCATCGACTCGGCATCGTCTGCGTCTACCTTCAGCCGCAGATGGGACGGCTCGCTATTGGTGCGTCCAATGCGAAACTGCTCCACTTCGAAGCGCCCGTGGTACTCGACCACGGTGTCGAAGATCTGCTCCATGATGTGAGAGTCGATCAGGTGGCCCTGTGCCTCGACGCGTTCTTGCAGAGGCAGGCCTGTTCGCGACGGCTTCATAGCATTAATCTACAGGATACCTGCTATTTGTTTCGCGCGGCCTCGGGCGATCCGGCGCTACACCGAGGCCGGCATCCAGCGCTGCACCTTGACACCGCCACTGAGCATGCTTTGCATAGGCGGCTGGAAAAAGACATAGGGATGAAATGGCTCCGGCGCCGTGGCGTCGTGCAAGCGTTTGCGGGCTTCCGCTGGAATCTCGAAATCGATCGACGCCAGATTGTCCCTGAGCTGTTCCAGCTTGGTGGCGCCGATGATGGTGGATGTGACGCCCGGCTGCGCCGCCACCCAGTTCAACGCGACTTGCGCCGGCGGCTTGCCCAGGCCGCGCGCCACTTCGGCCAACAGATCGGCAATGCGCCAGTTGCGCTCGTTGAAGCGGTTGATGATCGGATTGGATTTGGTTTTTTCGAGACGCCCGTCGCCCGTTCCGCTGTCTCCGTCGCGCTTGTACTTGCCGGTGAGAAGTCCGCCGGCGAGCGGGCTCCAGGGACACAGCGCGATGCCAAGCTCCTGCGCAACCGGGATGTGCTCGCGCTCGATGTTGCGCTCCGCCAGCGAGTATTCCAGTTGCAGCGCCGCGATGCGCTCCTTGCCCTCCTTCTCGGCGATGGTCTGGCCGCGAGCCACGTACCAGGCGGGGGTGTCCGAGAAGCCGTAGTGGCGAATCTTGCCCTGACGGACCAAGTCGTTCAGAGTGGAGACAACTTCCTCGACCGGCGTCACCGTGTCCCAGGCGTGCAGCCAGTACAGATCGATGTAGTCGGTCTGGAGGCGCCGCAGGGATCCCTCCAGCGCGCGATAAATGTTCTTGCGGCCGTTGCCGCCGGCGTTGGGATTTCCCCGGGCGGCGTTGAACGTGAATTTAGTGGCGATGACAAGCTGGTCGCGCAGTCCGCGCTCGCTGACGAACTTCCCCAGCATTTCCTCGCTCTTGCCCATGGTGTAGCCGTCGGCTGTGTCCAGAAAATTGCCGCCGGCTTCGACGTAGGCGTTGAAAATCCCGCGCGAAGTTTCTTCTTCGGTGCCCCAGCCCCATTCGGTGCCGAACGTCATGGTGCCGAGACAAAGCGGACTGACGCGCAACCCCGTGCGTCCCAGAGTAATGTAGCTATTCATGCCCAGATCCATAGGTCTCCTCAGGTTGGTGATGCGTGAGGAGCCGGTTTGGGCTCGGGAGATTATTCGGCCGGGATTAGTTCCGAAGAGCGCGGTGAATTCTGGGTTTCTAACGCAAAACCGGCGGCGCGCGCGTCGTCGACGAACATCTTTACGGTCTCGAGCGAGAATTTGGTCAGATCCTTGCCGAGCAGCGGCAGCTTTTTCAGCAGATCCGGCGTGACCGTGATGATGTGGCAACCGATGGCGTCGGCCTGCACGATGTTGAACAGCTCGCGCGGGCTGGCCCAGATCAGCTCGATCTGCGGATGGTCGTACATGCGCGCCAAGGCGCCCCGCAGGATGGGGAGCGGGTCAACGCCAGCGTCGGCAATGCGCCCGGCGAAGATCGAGATGCAGCTGGGCGGACCATCCTTGAGACCTCCAAGGACCGCGTCCACCTGCTGCAGGGTCATTATCGCGGTGACGTTGACCTTGACGCCTTGCCGCGCCAGGCGCTCCACCAGCGGGGCTGCGCTCTGGCCATACGTATCGGTGATGGGAATCTTGACATAGACGTTCTCGCCCCAGGAGGCGATGCGCAGCGCCTGTTGCTCCATCTCGGTAAAGTCGTTGGAGAGGACCTCGAAAGAAAACGGCCGGTCTGGAATGCGGCGCGTGAGCGAGCGGCCGAACGATTCGTAGTCCGTGACGCCGGCCTTGCGCATCAGCGTCGGGTTGGTGGTGAAACCCTTGATCCAGGGCTGACGCGCCAGCTCGACGATGTCGCCTTGGTCGGCGCTGTCGGAGAAAATCTTCACGCGTAGTGCGGAAATACGGTCAGACATGTTGCGGTACTCCCATTTGCACGGTTCGTAAAATCCAGTTGGCGGCTTCGCGCAGCGACCGGACACGGAGGAACTGGCCCTCCGGCTGCCGTTCGCGATAGCCGTAATCGACGAAAATGCTCTGACAGCCGGCGCGATGGCCGGCTTCCACGTCGCGCCAGCGGTCGCCGATCATGAAGCTGCCGGCGAGATCGATGTTGGCGGCGCGGGCGGCTTCCAGTATCAGGCCGGGCTCGGGCTTGCGGCAGTCGCAGTTCGACGCATCGTCGTGCGGGCATACGCGCACGTCGTCCAGTTGCAGGAAGCGCTTGAGGCGCGCGTGGATTTCTCCCACTTCGTCGGCGTCGGCCTTGCCGCGGGCGATGTCGGGTTGGTTAGTGACGAGGATCAAGGCGAAACCCGCTTCCCGCAGCAGCCGGCATGCTTCCCGGACCCCGGGCAACAGGCGCAGCTCAGAGGGCGAAGGCGGAGGGTACGGCCTGCCTTCGCGGATATGGGCGCGGTTCACCACGCCATCGCGATCCAGAAAGACAGCGCGCCGCATGACTCAGAGCCTTCCTAAACGCGCGTCCGCGATCATAGCCTCGAGCGCCAGGCACAGCGCTTGGCGCGTGGTGCGGCGGCAAACCCAGCCCAAGTTGCGGATGCGGTCCGTATTCAGGCGCACGATGGGGACGTCGCCTTTCCAGCCGCGATCCCCGCCGGTGTATTCGATGCGGACTTTTTCTTCCGTCAGGCCCATCACCTGTATGGCGAGGCGCGCGATCTCCGAGACCGTGATGTAGTCTCCCGTAGCGACGTTGTAGACCTGAAAATTCGCCGGTGTGAGCCGGTGCGCCATGAGGACCGCCTCCACGACGTCTTCGACGTGAATGTAGGATTTGCTTTGCGAGCCGTCGCCGAGTATGCGCAGCCGGTCAGGTTGGGCATGCAAGCGGCGAACAAAATCGAAGCCAACGCCGTGGGTCTGCCGCGCGCCCACCACGTTGCCGAAGCGGAAGGCGCAGGCCGTGATACCGAACATGGCGCAGTAGGAGGCAATTAGAGCTTCTCCCGCCAGCTTGCTCGCGCCGTAGGTGGAGACTGGGACCAGCGGCCCGTAGTCTTCTTCGGCTTCGTAGTTGCCCAGGTCGCCGTACACGCCGCTGCCCGAGGCGTAGAGCAGGCGCGGGACGCTGTTGCGCCGCATGGCTTCGACAATCTGCTGCGTTAGAAAAGTGCCCTCGCGAAAATCGATGTCGGGTTCGGTGGCGGCGCGCGCGATGTCGGGATTGGAAGCCAGGTGGATCACGACGTCGTGACCTGACATGGTGCGCTCGAGCGCGGCCAGATCTTTAACGTCGCCGCAGATCACGCGCAGCCTGGGATCATGCTCGTGATGGGCGTAATGCCACTCCCGCCCGGAAGAAAAATTGTCGAAGAGCGTGACCGCTTCGACCGCGCGGTCGCACAGCAGCCGGTCCGTGAAATGGCTGCCGATGAAACCGGCGCCCCCCGCGATGAAAAAGCGGCGGCCTTTCATTGCACTGCCTCGACGACGGGCTCTGCAACAGGCTTACCGACGGACTCCGCGACCGACTCCCACTTGGTGGCGACGCGCTGCAATTCCGGATGGCTTACCAGCAGATGCCAAACCACCGCGCACAGACCCTCGGTATGCGGCGTAATTCGTTCTGGCGCGATGGGCGGAACCACCACGCAAGCTTCGGCCACCTCGCGCGTGAATCCACCGTTGCGGCCCACGATGCCGAAGATGTGCGCCCCGGCTGCATCGGCGGTTTCCAGCGCGCGTACGATGTTCACCGAGACGTTCTTTTCCCGGCTGCCGCCGCCGACCGAGAAAACCAGGACGGCGTCGCGCGAGTTGATGCGGGAGCCCGTGAGCCAGCCCGCGAAACAGGTTTCCCAGCCTTCGTCGTTGGCGCGCGCGGTTAGTTCCGAAACGTTGTCGGTGGGCGCGTAGGCTTCGAAACCGCACAGCTTGCGAAAATCGTTGACCGCGTGGCCGGCGTGTCCGGCCGAACCTCCGACGCCCAGGATGAACAGCCGCCCGCCGGCCTCGCGGACGTGCGCCAGAGCCGTGGCCATGCGCTCGATCTCGGCCACGTCCAAATGTCCCAGGATGGCGATGGTTTCGGCGATGAACGTCGCCGCAAAAGCGGTGTTGACTGCGGAAGCAGGGGTCTGTTTCTTCTGTTCCGTGACTGCGTGGAGAAGGTCCGTTAAACTCGTCAAAGTACGCGCGAACTCCTGCGCATCTATCGGCAAAAGAACGCTCGGGGGTTAGCTTCGGGTTTCCAACTTCTGGCCGGCCAGTACCGGCATACGAGAAAACGTCAGCCGCAGGATGCGCCGGAAGGTCCAGAGCGTGGATTCAAAGCGGCGCAACGTGGTGACCCCGATACGCTCGCCGTAAGGGATAAAGATCTCGCGGATGCGAAAGCCGGCCAGGGCGGGCTTCAACAGCAGCTCCACGGGCAAGGCCGGGCCGTTGGGATCAACCTCAACGCGTTCAATGATTTCGCGCGAGTAGGCGCGCATGCCCGAGTGCAGGTCCGTGGATTTGACGCCTAGCAGAATGCGGCCAGTCACGGCGAACAGCCAGTTGGCGAAGTAGTTGGGCCAAGGCATGCTGGCCGGACGAGTCTGGAGGCGGCTGGCGTTCACTAGGTCGCATGCGCCTTTCAATACCATATCCGCTATACAGGGGATCTCGGTGGCCGGGTAGGTGCCGTCGCAATCCAGCGTCACCACCACGTCGCCGCGCGATTCCTTGAGCACCCGCGCCATGGCCCGCCCGTAGCCTTCCGGCGGGAATTGGCGGATCACGCGAGCGCCCAGCTCCGCCGCGATTTCGGGTGTGCGGTCCTTGCTGCTATCCACGACGACGATTTCATGGTCGCGTCCGGCCAGCACGGTGCGGATGTCGCCGATGACTTGGGCGACGGCCTTTTCTTCATTCATGGTGATCATCGCGACTGAGATCATGCGGGCTGTTCCTCCAGGCGTTCGTCCGACTGCGATGCCGGCGCGTTGAGAGTGGCGTCGAGCGAATGCGCGACTTTGCGGGCGCGCTCGATGCAGACGTCCATGTTGATGTATTCGAACTCGGCTACGCGGCCGCACAGCGGGAGGCCGATCTGGGCGAAATAGGCTTTCGCCAGATTCAGGTTGCGGCGGTAGTTGTCGTCATGCACCACGTAGCCGTACTTGGTGCGCAGCACGCGGCCGTAGCAGACTTCGCTCTTGCGGATCAGCTCCATATTTTCGAGGCTCGCGATCACGTCGGCCAGAATCGCTTCGTCGGACATCTCGTGCGTGCCGTCGCCCGGGTTGGTGGTGATTTCGGCTTCAATGATGGACTTGCCCGGAGGCGCGTTGTGCGGGCTGAACACGGCCGGGAACGACAGCCGATGGAAGCGGATCTTCGGATCGGGAACGTAGATGGCGGTGTAATCGGGCAGCCGGGTTGAGTCGAGGCCGACCGCGACTGTGATGAGCGAGTTGTAGCGCAGCGAGTCGACTGCCGTGATGATCTCGGGCGGTGTTCCGGAGACTGCCCGGACCAGCTCCTGGATGGGGATGGTGGAGACGATGTGCTCGAAGCGGCGCGTGGTACGGCCATTCGAGATGCACCACTGGCCGGCTTCCTTCCAGATGCGGCCCACGTTGAAATCCGGCGTGATGTTATGGACACGTTTGGCTAGCGCGCGCGGGAGGGCTTCGATGCCGCCTTGGGAGGGGTAGTTGTAGTAAAGCTGGTGGGTGTAGCCTTCGGTTTCGACGCCGACGGCGGCCTTGATGACGTCCTCGATCGGGGGCTTGGGGACGCGGCCTTCCACCCATTCCAGGCCGAGCTCCTCAGCCGGGACGTTCCAGATCTTCTCGTTGTAGGGGATCAGGTATTTTTCAGCCAGGCCCTTGCCGAAGTGGTGATAGATCCATTCCTTGAAGTTGGTCTTGGGAGGCGGGTAGTCGTTCTTGATGTAATGGTAGAGACATTCGAAACGGTCTTGTGGATCAAGGTCATACAGGCCGTTTTCGAAGGGATACTTCACGTAACGGCCTTTATAAAAGATCTTGTTATTCCGGCGAGCGCGGTGAACGTTGCCATCCAGCAGCGCGACCATGTAGTCCACCATTTCCTGGTTGCGCGAGAAGATGATGTGCGGGCCGCCGGCGTCGTAGGTGAAGCCGTGCTCCTGGACCGAGAGGCAATGGCCGCCGCCGCGGCTTTCTTTTTCCAGGACTTCGCTGTCCTGGTTGAGGTGTGCAGCGATGCTGATGCCGGCCAGCCCGCCGCCTAGTATTCCAATGGCCAAGTGTTCCTCCCGATCAGGCCTTTCCTCTTGAATATTCGGAGGTTTGGCCAGCTTTCTGTAGGCGAACGAGCCCTTAGACATACTGGGATTAATCGCGATCAGATAGACGCGGCGCCGCGACGCTCGCGTATTCCGCTACCGGCTTAGCCAGTCCTGCAGAGAGCGCTCCGAGCTCCGCCGTTTGTACAGACTGCTTGGCCGGTGTGGCGTCTGCCTCGCCGACCTCACATCTTGGCAGTACGACCGCGCGCCGCACCCGGCCTGGAAGAACCGAAGCGTTCACGACTCGATTCACAACGTAAAGCGGTCGATTCTTTGACTCCTCGTAAATGCGCGCCACGTAATCACCTACCAGGCCAAGACCCAATAGAGTAACTCCGGAGAACAGGCATTGTAGGGCCACCAGTGTTGTCCATCCCGGAACAACCGCATGCTGAATCAGGGCGCTGTACAGGACGTACAGAAAATAGAGAAACCCGGCGACGCACAACGAAAATCCGAGTACGGTGCTAATCCGGAGCGGAAGCGCTGAAAACGACGAAATCGCGGTCCATGCGAATCGCAACATCCGCCAAAGGGGGTATTTGGTTTCGCCCGCCACGCGGCTGCGACGCTCGAACGGAACAATCGCCTCCTTGAGTCCGAGCCAAGAGACCAGGCCGCGCATGAAGCGATGCTGCTCGCGAAAGGAACGAATTGCTACTAAGGCCTCGCGGCTAAACAGTCGAAAATCGCCGACCTCCGGAATCAGCCGTTCATCTACCATGGACTTCATGAGCCAGTAGAAGCCGCGGGCGGTCCAGCGCTTGAAGACGCCGTCTCCTTCACGGTGTACTCGCTGTGCGGATACGACGTCGTATCCTTCCTTATACCTCGCCAGCATCGACCGCAGCACCTCCGGTGGGTCTTGGAGATCTGCATCCATGACCACGACCGCGTCGCCCAGAGCGAAGTCGAGCCCCGCGGTGATTGCGGCTTGATGGCCGAAATTCCGTGAAAAGGAAAAAACCTTCAATCGGAAGTCGCGCGACGCCAGAGCCTGCAGGAGATCGAGGGATTCGTCGTTGCTGCCGTCGTTAATGAAGACCACCTCGTGGTCGCAGCCCAGCGTGTCGAGCACCAAGCGCAGCGCCGGGACAAGGAAGGGAATGGTCTTTGCTTCGTTGTAGATCGGAATGACGACTGAAAGCAACATCTTAATGGCTCATTTCGTGCGAAGCAGAGAGCTCGGCAAAAATTTGCGAAGTGGAACTAAACGGTAGCCTCGCTAAATCGAAGGCGGCAAAGACGCCCTGGAGGACTGGAATTATGGGGTGGAATGGTGCGGGCGCTTCGGCCGATGCCCGCACTAGGCCTCTGCGGCGAAGTGCCTCGAAAATCGAGATCGCCCAGAATGGCGCGCCTTGTGTGTAGGAAATGCGATTCACTCGAAGCCCGGCCGTGCCAGCCGATCGCTTAAAGCTTTCGGCGGTAAAAAGAACCCAGTGCCGGGGGCAATGATAGCCTCCCCAAGATCGCTTGCGGAACAATCGGGCGTCCAGGCTGTCGAAATTCGGAGTCTTGATCAAGATCTTGCCACCCGGTGCAAGCATCCCGGCGGCTTTTCTCAACACGGTAACGGGATTCTGCACGTGCTCAATCAGGTTGAGCATCAAAATGAGGTCGAAACGCCGGCTGGTGGAGAACTCTTCAATGGCGCAGCGGGCGTAGAGGTGGCCTTTGGCCTTGGCGATATTTTCGGCGCCGGGATCGAGATCGACGACTTGTGTCAGACGGACTCGCGCATCGGCCGAACGAACCTGATCCAACACTTGGCCGCTCCCACCGCCCACATCCAGAACGTTCAGCTCGCAGCCGTGGATGCCTGCCAGAATGTGACGCAGCCGGCGCCGGTCGAGAAAGAACTTGATGCGCTGGACCAACGAAGGATTGGTCGCCACGTAGGCGTAATAGGTGGAGGGATATATCTCGGCCAGACGTGCGACTGGCGGGGGGTGCAAAAACAAAACGTCGCAGGAAAAGCAACGGTAATATTGAAACGACTCCGAACTGGTGTAGTACTCGACGTCGTTCGCAGCGGCCCAAATCTCAATGCTGTCGGAGCGGCAGATCGGGCAGCTCGGCTCTTGCGCGGCTGACCCCAGAGCGTCGAAAGAATCCGCGATAGGAATCATACGGCGCTCCATTGAAAGAGTTCTTTCAGCGCGCGACAGTAACCCGTACGCCTTGCTTCCAGGATGTCTCGCAGGGGCGTTCTGAGAAGAAAGCGTTCCAAGTCCTTGAGATTGGTGTAAGAAACTTGGGGCTCCCAGTGGTGCAAAAGATGGCGATTGAAACCGGCAGCGCCGAAAGTGCTGGAGAAAAGGTCGTCACCGAAGATCCTGGTGACGGCGTGTTCAAGTTCTCCGGGCGCATCTTGTCCAGGGGTGGGACGATGTTCCAGCAGGTTTCGCAGTGCTCCGAAGGCTGGAAAGAAGATGCCGGTACCGGCGATCCACGATGCCAGTACCGCGTAGGCTCCGAAATGCCAGGCAACACCCAGAACAGCACCGTGAATGACTAGCGTGAGTATCAGCCAGGGGGAAAAGAAGTTCTTCTCATTATTGTGGGCGGTTTCTGACAGGTGTTTCTGTCGATGCGTGACAACTTCGAGACTGCGAACGCCCGACATAGTTTTCAAAACAAACCAGGGCGTAAGGGCGTTGGCATAGGTCTGCTCGGTGTCGTTGGCTTTGCCGACGGCGCGATGATGTTGAAAATGAACGCGCCGGTAGCGTGCGATTTCTTGGCCGGCAATGGCACAGGTGAATATGTTCGCGGCCAGATCGTTGCGCTTGCGGTCCCGAGCGAGGTTGAAGTGAGCCGCTTCGTGCATGAAGAGCTGCAGGTATGCGATCCAGTAACCGACGGCAATTGCGCCCGCCAGCGACGCAACCCAGGTGAGCCACCCGTGCCCAACGGATGCAGCTACAAGTGAGCACGTCACAGCCAGAGCGGCATATCCCAAAAAGATGTCGCGCCAAACGATTCCGTAGCGCGGCCTGAGGTGTGAGACGAAATCGACATACGATGTGCCGTCTGGGGCGCGAATGCCAGCGCGGAGTTTGTGGAAATCGGCGGAGTAATCGTGGCCGCTTTGGAGAACGCTGCTCACCGAAGCGGTCACGGCCGGCGCACTCCTGAACCACTGATAGCTGGTTTTCTGGCGAAAACCGCGTATTGGCCGCCCGCCGGGACGTACTTGAACAGATCCTCTAGCCACGCTAACTGCCGATACCATTTCTCGGGCGTGTACAAAAAGTAGCGGGTATCGACGGCTTCGAATCCCGCGGTGCGCGCCAGACCAGTAGTAGTTGGGGCCGAAAGCAGATGCGCGTCCTGGTCCACTGGGCTGCGGGAGACGATCCAGGACGTGACGGGATTCCATGGATTGTGCTCGATTACGCAGAAAATGCCGCCGGGCCTGAGCAGGCGCATGACTTCGGAAACCAGCGCTGGACGACTCGGCGGGGGAACATGATGGAAGACGCACACCGCGGTGATGAAGTCGTAAGTGGAGCTCTCAAACGGGAGTCGGTTGAGCTCCGGTTGCCAATGGATTCGCCCTTGGCCGTGCCGGATCATTTCTTGCGAAGGCTCGCATCCTTGGGCCAGTCGAAAATGGTTGACGCCCAGGTTTAACAACTCGCCCCGCCCGCAACCAACATCCAACCAGTCCATCTGTCCGGGGTCGAGCCGCGCGGAGTCGAGAAATGATTGGATCAGGCTCCATTTCCGCCGGTGAAAGAAGTCGGGCCGGCTGACGAACCGGTCTCTCAGAGGATCTTGTAGTAGTGCGTCGTAGCTGGAGGCCAGCCTGTCGAATTCGCGCGATTCCGCGAACGCTCTGCCATTTGTTGCACGGAGTTGGGACGAACCGTCGTTCATAAGCGCCGGACTGTAGAGCCAGCTCAAAACACCGGCCCTGTGGAGAAATCGACAGAAAGCGCATTCTGCTTTATGCGGGGGAAGCCTTTAGCGAACGTAAAGGGCGCCTCAGATTACGCCGATAAGTTGTCTGTTGACAACCACTTCTAAACTGCTAGCAGTTATCGCCTTAACGGCGGTGAGCCTGTTTGCCTATGTCAGCCTGTTCAACTCTGTATCGGCTTACGACGACGAAGGCTACAACGTCGCACTGATTCGACTCGTTTCGGAGGGCGTACCGCTGTATACAGGTCAGTTCGCTTATCACGGCCCGTTGCCGTACCTGGTGAAGGCGGGGATCTTGAATGCTCTTAAGATTCCCGTCACGCATGAATCTGTCCGGCTGTGGGTGTTATTCGTGTGGCTGCTGAGCGCGTTGATTGGGGCGGCTGCGATTCGGAATCTTACCGGCAACTCGCTTTTTGCAGCCTGTAGCCTGGTCGTTCTCGGAGTTCAGTTGTTTCCACTCCGGTTCAACCCCGGCCATCCGGAGGACTTCGTTGTCCTGTTGCTATTGGCTTCCGTTTTTATTGCTTCCGTAGAAGCTCCCTGGTTCACCGAAAACCTGCGCATAGCGGCGCAAGGCCTCATCGGCGCGGCACTCATCGGCACCAAGATCAATGTTGGCATCCTGTTCATGCTGGGCTTGCTTATGTGGATGTTGTCTTCCATTTCCCGCCGTGGGGCTTGGCGCGTTAGCGCGGCAGTGTTCTTCACAGGCTTCGTTGCGACACCCGCCGTGCTGATGCATGGGGCGTTGCGGCCGGAATGGGAGCTGTTGCTGGTATCCACGGTGATTATGTTTCTCACCGCCGGTGTGGCGTTCCTGCGCCCCCTGCCGCCGCGTTACAGCTGGGCGCAGTTGATGATCTGCATAGGATCGACTGCGATTGGGATCGTCGCTATCCTGGCCGCGACCATCCTGCATGGGTCCCGGCCATGGGATGTGCTGGAAGGAACGATTCTCACGGCCGCAAAACATCCCCACGTCTTCCTAAGACCGATGTCTTTTGGAATATTCGCGCTGCCGGTGCTGGCCGCCTTCACGTGGATCAGCATTCGCGAGCTGATTCGTATAATCGCTGGACCTGAGGAGACTGAAAGCCGCGCGCCTCAAAGCGTGCTTAAGGTCGCCCTCCCGCTGTGCGCTTTATTATTTGCTGCGTTCTTTGACGCAAGATACTATTTGCCGTTTATCGGTCCGGTGGCTTGGCTGGTCGTATTCCCCGAGAGCCGGGTGGTATCGGCTCGAATGCGCTGTGCGCGCTTATTTCTTGCGCTGGCAGCGGTCTCGCAAGTGCTCCAGATCTTCCCCATTGTCGGCACTCAGACGGCTTGGAGCGCCCTGCTTCTGTGCGTTTGCGCTTTGGTGTTGCTACACGACGGCGTGGTGGAGCTTTCGGCTGCGCCGAGAAGAATGTCGAAGTTTGCCAGCTTGGCGGCGGTAGGGGCAGGGGGGTTGGCGGTGTACTCGCTGGTGTTTTTCACGCTGGGCCTTTGGACAACATACCGGCGCGGCCCAGTCTCGGTTTCGCAAACTCGCACTTGATTCATGCGCCGCTGGCAGAGAGGACCGACTTCGACTGGATCGTCGCCAGCACCAGCCGGTATTGCGATGCCATTGTGACGCAACCGGGATTGAACAGTCTGCTGTTGTGGTCGAATTCGCCCGGCCTGACACGGACTTCTCCAGTGCTAATCACAGGTTGGCCCTTAATTTTGCCAAACGAGCAACAGCGGCAGAGCATCGCAAAGCTCGGCAGGTCGAGGTCAGTCTGCGCTGTTTATAACAAGCCGGCCTCGGACTGGTGGACCAACGACGATCCCGAGCTCACTTCGTCCAGCTTAGCCCAGCAGCCACTAATCGAATATATACACGGCCTGAACACCATTCGGAAGGCCGGCGGCTACGAGATTCGGGGGAATGCCGGTGCGGAGTCGCTCTGGAAAGACGACTATATGCTCGACGGAGTTCGCGACCTTACCGGTGAAAGAGCGGCCGTAGCGATCCCCGGGGACCTGGCTGCTTCAGCCGCGGATCTGAGCTTCGCCTTTGAAGTCAATCACGCCAGCCTGGTTCTTTCCATTCCACGGCGAGCCGAAATCTCCGACGAAGATGTGGCCCCGATGGAACCTGTCGTGTCCATTTCGGCCGAGGGTCGCCTGATGATTCGCGCCAGAGCCGGCAGTTATGTTGCGCTGCCAGGGCGGGCCAGCCTGTTCGATGGACGTTGGCACGAGTTGTCGCTCCGACGGGACACAGCCGGTTGGGTTGTCGTGCTGGATGGCTCGGCCTCGGGCCGTATCGGCGAGCTGCTGAGTGCGGGGAAGCCCGTACGCTATCTTCAATTGGGACCGGCGTTCGTTGGCGAGGGGCCTGGAGTAGCTGGAGGATGGGCCCAGTTCTTTGGCAAGATCCGTGATGTACGACTGAAAGCCGTAAGTTCCAACTCAGATGCCGGAGCCGGGTCGCCAAGCGCTGTTGCGGAACGTTAGTGGCTGAGCACGGGCCGAACCATAAGTGATTGCGGCCGGCGCCGGTGTACCTTCATAGGCTGGTCGGATCCACCAGGAACAAGGGCCGCGTGGGGGCCGCGACGTCGGCCGGGCACGTTTGGGCGTTCACTTCAAGAAGGCTGCCCTGGGGACGTGGCGGCTGCTTCGGAAACGCGGGCGCCGGTGCATCGGCGTACGGCATCAGCTTGGGCGGGGACTGGTCCGGGTCTAAGATCCAAACGTGGCGGTCGCGGTAGTGGTCGACGAAGGGGCGATCCCACTGTGGACCCATTTCGTGCGCCCAAATGATGCGCTCAC
>Ga0335083_10003197_pt1 | contig 21314 bp, 20 predicted proteins | sample Lox_Sample_42_FD_206716 | JGI IMG/M metagenome (GOLD analysis project Ga0335083, IMG submission 206716) | Soil microbial communities from Loxahatchee National Wildlife Refuge, Florida, United States - Lox_Sample_4.2 | ecosystem: Environmental > Terrestrial > Soil > Wetlands | place: USA...
AAATGCAGGAACACGTTCGACAGCACGCCCAGAGCGCGATTCCGCGGCGTGTCATCATGCTTGTGGCGAAAGATCGATGTGTAGACCTGAGTCTTCGTCGGATCTTTCAGACCCTCGATCTGCTCTTTGGCTTTGGAAGGGATGTCGGTCTTGAGGGCTTGGATATCCTCTTTCACATTCGTCGTGACTTTTTCGAGGATGCCGACCCGACCACCATTCTTCCCGTTGCTGCCAGATGCGCTGCTTCCGTCGTTACCGCCATTCGGATTGTTTGTGTCAGCCATGAACTCTTCTCTTATGTCATTCCAACGCGCCGCTGTTCGGCGCGAGGAACCTGCTGTCTGCGTCCAGCTACACTCCCGTCAAAAACGCTCCCTGATCATTGAAGTGTGTAGGTTGTCCCTTCGGCCACGAATAAAGCTTGGCCGTATCGACAAGAATCTGCCCATCGGGAGCCAGTTCGATGTGCGCGCGATCCATCGGGCGCGGCGCCGGGCCTTCGAAGTTGATTCCTTCGCTGTCGTACCCACTGCCGTGGCAGGGGCATTTGAATTTGTTTTCGCTTGGTTTCCAGTCCGGCGTGCAGCCAAGATGCGTGCAACGCGCGTAAATCACGAACAACCGGTCTGGGGTGCGGTCCACCCAAATGCGGTATTTCTGCTGGAACTTCGTATCAACCCCGAGTGCAAATTCCGATGGATATCCAATTTTGAAGACGGTGTTTGGTTCGAACAGAGTGCGAGGTAGAAAAAATCGGAAGAAAGCCAGGAACCACGCCGTCAGAAACGCGGTGACCATGGTCCAGACAAAGCGCCGGCGCTTGCTGTCAATCTCGGTCGAGGGAGCGGTTCCGGCGACACCACCGGCTGCTGCTGCTTTCGAGGTTCCCACTGCCGGCGTGCCAACGTATTTCGTGGCATCGACAGTGGGCTTGGCCGGCGTCTTGGCCGCTTCCGGATTCGGATTGACCTTGCCGGTCTCCAACTCCGCCATGGATCCTCCTCTGCCTGATATCTGACGGGCCCTGATCTAATCCCCGGCGGCAGCCGCGTACTGTGGCTCCGCCAACTTCCTCCCATGAATGCGGATCGGTATCGCTGATGAATCCGCCTGTGCCAGGGCCTCCTGCACAATCTGGCTCAGCGCATTGATGAATTTGGGTGAATCATTTAGACCAGCACTCATTTCGAATCGGGTAAACCCGAGTTGCTCGGCGAAATGGCGCGCTTCATGATCGATCTCGCCCAAGGTTTCCACGTGATCGGAAACGAAAGCGATCGGCACGATGCAAACTTCGCGTTTCTTCTCGGCCGTAAGCTGACGCAGACTGGTGTGCAATGAGGGCTGCAACCAGCGGCTGGCGCCGACCTTGCTCTGATAGCACAAGCGATGAGCGTTCGACCATCCGCCGCGCTGCATAACCAGGCGAACTGTTTCTTCAATCTGGCGCTGGTAAGGGTCGCCCTTTTCCACTATAGCTAGTGGGACGCTGTGCGCGCTGAAAAGGATTTCCGGGTGACGGGAATCAGAAAAGCGGCCCAGAGCCTGATCAACTTTCTCCGCGACCGCATCTAGGTAGGCTGTGTTGCGATAGAAACTCTCAACCCGATGTACCGGAATGTCGTCGCAGAACAGCCGGCTCCACTCGTTCAGGCTCGAGCCAGTTGTGGTCGAGGAATATTGCGGATACATCGGCAACAGCACGAGTTCGTCACACCCCGCCCGCCGAACTCGCTCGATAGCTTCGCTGGTAAACGGATGCCAGTAGCGCATTGCGACAAAGCAGTGCGCATCGATGCCTTCCTCCTGCAGTTCTCGCTCAAGCGCCTCCGCCTGGCGCTCCGTGTGTCGGCGAATTGGAGAACATCCACCGATCGTCGCGTAGTGGTGCTGAACCTTGCGGGCGCGCGTGGTAGAAATCAGTTTGGCCAGCGGCTTACGGCCAATCCGCGCAAAAGGGAAGTCAATGATATCGGGATCGCAGAATAGGTTGTACAGAAAGGGCTCAATCGCTTCCAGCGTGTCCGGTCCACCTAGCTGAAAGAGAACTATCCCCACGCGCCGGTTTGTCCGCGTCATCTTACCCCAGAACCCCTTTTAACACGACCCCACAGAACGCCCGAAATTTACTCCCAAACAACCATGCGAGTCAATGCTCGAATTAGAAAAGTTTTGAATCGCGATAAAGCGCAATTGCCAAGCGGGATGCTTCCGTGCAAGCTGATGGTATGCCTGAGTTGCCCGACATCACGGCCTATCTCACCGCTCTCGAGTCGCGGATCGTGGGCCAGCCGTTGCAAGAGGTGCGGCTTGCCAGTCCATTTCTGCTGCGGACAGTTGAGCCGCCGCTCGGTTCTTTCGAGGGCCTGGTTGCTCAACGATTACGCAGAGTAGGGAAGCGTATCGCCATTGGATTCGAGGGCGATCTTTGGCTCGTAATACATCTGATGATTGCGGGGCGCCTGCACTGGAGGACAGCAGGAGCAAAGCTCGGTGGACGTCAGAACCTCGCGGCCTTCGATTTTCCAAATGGAACACTAGTTCTCACAGAGGCTGGTAGCAAGCGTCGAGCCGCGTTGCACTTGATTAGCGGCGAAGCAAACTTAACCTCGCTTGATGCTGGTGGAATAGACGTTTTCGAAATTGATCTGGAGATGTTTCGAAAAACGCTTACCGCTGAGAATCACACGTTGAAGCGGGCATTCACCGACCCGCGTCTGCTCAGCGGAATCGGCAATGCCTATTCCGACGAAATCCTGCACGCCGCGCGGCTCTCGCCCGTCACTCTCACGGACAAGCTGACTTCGGAAGAGTGGGCCAGGCTGTTCGACGCAACCCGCAGCACTCTGCGTCTCTGGATCGATCGCCTCGTAACCGAAGCGAAAGAAGATTTCCCCGAGAAGGTCACCGCATTCCGCAAAGACATGGCCGTTCACGGACGATATGGCCTGGCGTGTCCCCGTTGCGGCGACAAAGTTTTGCGGATCCGATACGCCGACAAAGAAACAAACTACTGTGCCAAATGCCAAACCGGAGGCAAAGTCCTGGCTGACCGCAGCCTTTCTCGCCTCTTGGGCTCAGACTGGCCACGCACACTGGAAGAACTCGAAGCCTTAAAAAGAAAGTAAAACACGTCGCAGTGTAGCGCCGAAGTTTCGCCGGCTGTCGGGAGCGCGTCCTCGCGCTCCCACTTGACCAAGAGCTCCCCTTCGTGTGCCTTAGCGGTTCACGATTTCTTGCAGTTTGCCATAAAACCAAAGAACCAATTGGGGCGATCAGTACTCTAAACTAAATTACCTGAGCGCCACGCCGAACCATGCCCCAAGTCGCGTCCATCTCGTCGTCTCCTGAGATTCTGCTGCGCTTCGACTTCGCAACCCCACGAGAGCGTGCAACATGGGTTTATGGCCTGTTGCGCGAAATCCTCGATATCCCCATTTCTCGCCGCACTGAGCGTCTGGCGCAAATCACGGCGAGCATCGACGCCCATCCCCATCGGGAACGCATCCGCGAAGCCTTCCGAGATTTCTGGTCGCATCATTCCTATGTCCGCGTAATTTCCGAGGCGGGTCTGCCGGACGAAATCTTCCTGCTTCGCGAACTATACGTGCGCACGGCCAAGCACTTCATGCCCGAAGACGAGGTGAAAGGCGACCTCTATGTTTTGCTTGATTCCCTCGGTCTGCGGGAACGAGACGCCGCCTGGCTGGCCTCACTTCCCGACGACCTTGTGGCGTGGTGGTCCGGTATCTTCCGCTTGTCGCTGGCGTCGATGCTCGCTTCCTGCAAGATCCTTGCGCTGAGAGCGGCCAACGTCGCCCTCTCTCGCGACATGCTCGTTCTGGCCAGCGATGACGACATCACGAAGTCGAGTTTCTTCCATCTGCCATCATTGGTGGAGGACGTGGTGCTCCATCCCGAAGATTTCTCCAGGTGGGAGCAGCAGCGGGACGCGTGCGGCGCTCAACTGCGCGAGTTCAACGAGAGGTTGGAAAAAGAGGGGACATCCGCAGGGCTGGTATTTCGGCTCAGACTCCTGCGCTCCTTATTGTGGAGAATCGATCAGGTTCTCTCTCTGCGCAAGCCGGGTGCGGACGGTCGCAAATTCGCCGCGTCGCTGATTCACGGTTTCGCTTCGCAGCGCCGTGTCGAGAAAGTTGTGAGCGCCACATTTCGCCGACTCGCGCGAAGCCTGGTCGAAAAGACCGGTCGTGTTGGCAAGCACTACATCGCGGAAAACGCCAGCCATTGGCGTCGTATGGGCGCGGGCGCAATCATGGCCGGTGTCATCACCTGCTTCACCGCCGTGGTGAAATACACGATCTCCGCACGCATCGAGCATGCCCCATTTCTAGTGGCGCTCGGGCATTCTCTGAATTACGTCATCAGTTTTCTGCTCATGCAGGCCGGAGGATTCCTTCTCTCCTCAAAAATGCCCGCCGCCACCGCCGCAACTCTGGTCGATGCGATGGAAGATCCCGCTAAAGATCACATGGCCAGTCTGCGTTCGATTTCGCAAACTCAAGTGATCGTCACCATCGGGAACCTGCTCGGAGCCATCCCGGGCTCGATGCTTATCGATCGCCTCTGGCGCCTCGGCACAGGCCACCCATTCCTTACACAAGCTGAGGCAGTGCATGGTGTTCATATGGTGATCCCGCATCAATCCCCGACAATTGCTTACGCCATCGTTACGGGAGTTCTGCTCTGGATCGCGTCGCTCGCGACCGGTTGGACCGCCAACTACATCGCTGTAACCAGGCTGGACACGGCCATCTCGCACAGCCTGCGATTGCGTGAACGTTTAGGTCTGAAACGAACCACAAGACTGGCCGAGTGGGTCAAACATCACGCGCCGGGCTCGGTCGGATACATCGTGCTTGGCTTCCTGCTCGGAAGCGTACCGATCCTGGTGTCGCTCTTCGGAGTTCCGCTCGAAGTCCGTCACGTAACGCTCCAAGCCGCAAGCCTGGGCTACGCGCTGGATGCACTTCTGCTTTACGGGGGGCTCGATCATCGCGACTTGGTCTACTCTTTGCTCGGAATCCTCTGCATCGGGGTCCTGAACATCTTCACTTCGTTTGCCTTGAGTTTTCTGCTGGCCATCCGCGCGCGTGATGTAGGAAAAGAGAAAGCGCGCACCTTCCTGAAAGAGGTTGGAAGGGAAGTCCTGACACATCCCGAATCATTCGTGCTTCCCACGCAACCAAAATCGTAGGCTGTTTTCTTCCGGAACTTGGCGACCTTTGCGGCTAAAGTTTTGCCTGAGAGCGAGAAGAGGCGCGAACCGCCTAGCTCGCAAAGAACGGCCCGAAGTACGCGAAGAAAACAAGACGGAGCGCATCGCATAGCCCGCCTTTCATTGCACGCTCGGCGGAAGTTCCCGGCGATGTCAGCGGTGACGTTTGCTGGCGGGGCAAAGCACAACCGCCAAGTTCGCGGAGAAAATCCGCAGAGTGAGCAAAGAGAGGTTTATCGCGTTTCGCCGACTCCAGCTTTCACGTTTTCCATCTCTTCAATAACAGCATCCGCGAACTGCGATGTCCCTGACTGCCCACCCACGTCCCGCGTCAGCTTCTCAGGATGCCGGTACACACGCTCCAGCGCATTGCGAATCTGTGTCGAAGCATCGTGCTCCCCAAGATGCCGGACCATCAGCAACGCTGATCGCAGCAAGGCGGTCGGATTTGCCAAATTCTTACCAGCGATGTCCGGAGCTGATCCATGCACCGCTTCAAAAATCGCACACTCGTCGCCAAGGTTCGCGCTGGGCACAAAGCCCAGTCCGCCTACAAAAGCAGCGCACAAATCCGAGAGAATATCGCCGTACAAATTCTCCATCACCAGCATGTCGTACTGATAGGGATTCATCACCAGCTGCATGCAGGTGTTGTCGACAATGTGCTCCGCGTAGGTAATCTCCGGATAATCCTTCGCCACGGCCCGCGAACATCGCAGAAACAGGCCGTCCGACAGCTTCATGATGTTCGCTTTGTGAATAGCGTGAATCTTTTTACGATTGTTCTTCCGCGCATACTCAAAGGCGAATTTGGCAATCCGGGTGGAAGCCTTTTCGGTCATAATCTTCAGGCTCTCGACCACACCGGGCACCACTTCATGCTCGAGTCCGGAATAAAGCCCCTCGGTATTCTCGCGAATAATGATGAGATCCACATCCGGATACCGCGTCGGAATGTGCGGCAAATTTCGGATCGGCCGGAAGTTCGCATAAAGTTCGAACTTTTTTCGCAGCGCAACGTTGATGCTCGGAAACCCTCCACCCACGGGCGTTGTCACAGGGCCCTTCAGGCCAACCCGAGTACGCTCGACTGAAGCAATCAGATCTTTCGGGATATACTCTCCGGTCTTCTCATACGCATCAGCGCCGACGGCGAAGGTTTCCCACTCGAACTTCACTCCCGTAGCTTCCAAAATGCGTACAACCGCATTGGTCACTTCTGGACCAATTCCATCGCCGGGGATAAGCGTTACTTTATGGCTCATGGAAATATAGATTCCTTACGAATACCTTGATCTGAAATGTTGCACGGCTGTGTGAGTTACTGATGACTGACCACTTAGACCGGTTGCTATCCTGTCTTCGCCTTCACCAAATCCTTCAACTCGTTCATGAACTCTTTTACATCCTTGAAATCCAGATACACCGAAGCGAAGCGCACGTATGCAACTTTGTCGTATTTCCGCAGACGGTTCATGATCAGTTCGCCCAATTCGCTGGTCTTGCGCTCGCGTTCCGCCGACTCGATTACAAACGACTCCGTCTCGTTTACTATCTGTTCTAGCTTGCTGATGGGCACGGGACGCTTTTCGCAGGCCCGCAGCAACCCGTTGAGGACCTTCTGGCGATCAAATTTCTCGCGCCGGCCGTCTTTCTTGACGACCATGTAGGGGATCTCATCGATCCGCTCGTAAGTCGTAAAGCGTTTGCCGCATTTCAAGCATTCGCGCCGCCGCCGGATCGAGTCGGCTTCCTTGCTCTCGCGCGAATCCACAACTTTGTCGTTCTCAAAACCGCAAAAAGGACATTTCATGGCGCTATTCGGTCAGGCAGTTCGCCGATTCGTCGCCCCACATTTCGGCAGGGAAGACACACTCCAGGCGGATTCCGCTCTCCAACCGGATAACGAAATTGTAACAGTTGCAGCGGTTGCGACAGGTTGGCACCGAGGAACCGGTTTACGCGGGCCGTAGGGATGCCCCGCCTTTGGGGCAGGGGGACACGGTTGTTCATAGCCAAAGCAAAACGGCGCTCACACCCCCTGCGGTGCAAGCGCCAGTTTTTCCTCGAGCCTCCCCGGTGACGGAAGGCTTGAAGTCCTTGACCCGGTTAGCGACTCCCCTGTCCGCCCTCGCCGGATCTGAATGAATTCTGCGTTAGCTGGGCTTAGAACTTGTCACAGTGATGTCGGCGAATTGTAAAAACGTAAACCGGACGACGGCGATAGGTGCCCCATTTCTCGTTTGTCTTGTGCGCCGAGAAGTGGGGATTTGCAGGGAATGCTCTCGCCGATCTTTCCTGAAGTTCTCCGCAGCCTCAGCGGTTAGCTTTTAACGCTCGTGACTCAACGTGATACGTCCAACGCCTTGGCTCTCAGCGTTGGAATCGACATCCGCACGAGCCAGAAGATCATCACGAGCAGCGGCAGAAAGCTGAGCAGTATCAGAGAACCACTCTTCCGCATCAATTCGGGAAACAGCTTCTGCCGCGCTAGAAATAGGGACGAGGTAGCCACGAACCAGCCGAAACACATTCGCCACAGATGCCGAGCGATCCGGTTCTTACCCGAAATTCCTCCATGTGCCAGCAACCGAACGTCCCCGATCGTGGCTAGAAGAGCGACCGAGCCGAGAAAGAAATAAGGCCCCGGCGGATAGTCATACTTCATTCCGGTCGGGCTCATCGCCGCTTCCGCTCCCCACCTCAACTCGACTGCCGTAAGCGTGAACACAACAATCAGCGCGCCCCAGTCGATGAGGCTCGTCTGTTGGATCCTTCGTTTCGCTGTTATCCATGCCGTGGTTACGAGGTACAGGGTCAGTGTGCCCCCGACAATATTGCCCGGTTCGAATTTCATGTAGGCCAGCCACACTCCTGCCGCAGCCATAGTCAGCATCGATCCTACGAATACATCGCCGGCCAATGCGTGCTGGCGCGATCCCTTGCGGAACAATGCCGCGACGAGACCGGAGGGAATCGCCAGCGTCCCCGCGCAGATGTGAAGAATCAGAATTGGAAGCCGCATCTTCGTACTCCTTCGACTAATTTCGCCGCATCGGCCGTTGCGGCCGAGGAAGCCGCTTTGAAGCGTCGTAGAACAATGCCGTCATTGCGAGATAGAAAACGACCGCGATCAGATCGACCGTGAAAGCCAGCCTCCCATGAAAGAAGAGAACAAATGCACCCAACACGATCGTGACGATGTAGTAGACAGATACCAACCTGCTTGTCGGACTCGTTGAATCTTGTGCGATCGGCGTCATAGACACACCTCACCTGTAGGGAGATTGACCCGCTCTCCCTTGCCAAGAAACTTGGATCAGCAGCCTTGCGTTTGGATACTTAGAGGGGAGCGCGATACCTTCTCAGCCGCGCGGCTCCCACGATGCATAGCGCGGTAAAGATCAGACCGGTCCACAACCCAGGATTGAGAAAGAAGTGACCAATCATGAGCTGAGCCATCGGATTTGCCGGCCAATCCTTCACAAACACGACCGCCGGATTTCCTCCAAAGTGTTTGCCAAGCATGAGAAAGAAGTAGCTCGTATTGAAAACGAGCTTCTCGAGCGCCCCAACGGCTAACACCGGCAACACCGCCCACAAAAACGGCGCCCGCCGCGCCCAACTCGAAACCAGCAGCATCCATGCATAAAACGGCGCATACCAAAGCCCATGAATCGTAATCAGGTGGTTGAGCAACATGATCCACATCTGAATCGGTGACAACTGCGCCCATAACGCTGAAACATGCTCTCCACTTGCCGCGATCGCAGCGCTCTGAATCACCAGCATCAAGAATTGCAGTACTACCGCGACTGCCCAACAAAAGAGTTGCAGGAAGATGATCGGTATACTCGCCTTCGCCAACACCGTCGTCAGATCCGAAACCGGCAGCGACTTCCAGAACAGGATGCTGCGCTCGCGCCGCTCGCCGTATAGCGTGTCCAGAGCGTAGTACGCGCCCACAAGCATTCCGACCGCCATCAGCAGTCCCGACGCCATGTCGTAAGGAGTCGCCATCGTGTTTCGCTGCTGCATCGCATCCATTCCCGACATGCCGCGCATTCTAGTGACTTGATGCCCAATCGTTACGATGAACCCAAACAGGAAAATTCCAGCGGCAGCCAATGGCGCGATGTAGAGCGAACGGTATTCCCAAAACTCCCGCCGCAACGACCAGAAGAATGGGCGCGTGGGCGAGCCGGACGTGTTGGCGGCAGCCTGTTCGCCGGCGCTGGACATCACATTCGTCTGAGTATTCATCACGCCTCTCCTTATACGCGTCCGCTCGAACTTCCCATGACTGCCACGAACAAATCAGCGATGCTCGGCGTCCGCACGTCACCCAGGCTTGCCAGTTGCTTCCGCTCAACGCCGGCAAACACCATCACGCTTCGTCCCAATGCCTGCCGCTCGTAGATGGGCTTCAATGCCCGCGCTGCCTCAACCTGATCCGGCGAAACCTTCAGCTCGGCATACCGCGTCTCGAGTTCGTCCATGCTGGTGTTCAGAACAATTCGTCCATGATGAATGAACATCAGATCCGTCAATACGTCCTGGATCTCATCCACCTGGTGTGTCGTCACTACAATCGTCCGGCTGTGATCGAAGTAGTCGTTGAGCAGGGAGTCGTAGAACTGCTTGCGATACAAAATATCGAGACCCAGGGTCGGCTCATCCAGTACCAGCAGCTTCACGTCCAATGCCATGACCAGCGCGAGATGTAATTGCACCACCATGCCCTTTGACAACTCGCGCACCTTACTCGCCTGCCGGATATCCGTCTTCGCCAGAAATCCTTCCGCTTTCGCGCGGCTGAATCGCGGATGCACTCCGGTCATGTATTCCAGCGCCTGCGAAACCTGCATCCACCGAGGCAAGACGGCGACATCCGCCATGAAGCACACATCCCGCATCAACGCATCGCGCTCATTCCACGGATCATGTCCCAGCACTTGCAACTGCCCTTCATACGGGATGAGACCTAACATCGCGTTTAGAGCGGTCGTCTTGCCGGCACCATTGGGACCTATCAGCCCCAGGATCCGTCCTTCCTGCACTTGCAGATCGATTCCATCTAATGCGACCTTCGTCCCGAATGCCTTGCGCAGTCCGCGTGCTTCAATGCATGCCATGGCTCAGCGCTCCTCCTTCTTCTTCTCGCCACTCGCAGCCGCTTTCGCTCTACGCCCATTCTTCGAAGAGTCCAGTAACTCTTCCGCTTTCAGTCCCAAACGCTGAATCGTTGCGTGTACCCGCGGCCACTCTTCCGTCAAAAACTTTTCGCGTTCGCCGCGCAGCAGTAAACTTCGCGCTCCATCTTTGACAAACATACCCAGCCCCCGCCGCTTCTCCACCAGTTCCTCATCCACCAGTTCCTGATACCCCTTCAGGACCGTCAGTGGATTGACCCGGTATTCCGCCGACACATTGCGCACCGAGGGAAGGGGATCGCCCTCCTTGAGCACGCCCTCCAGAATCATCGCGACCACACGATCGCGAAGCTGGCGGTAAATCGGTTGACTGTCATTCCACTCGCGGTCCATTGCAGTTCCTAACCTTTAATAAGCACCCATAGCGGCCGCAGTACCAAGGGGCTTCACGCCCTTTACCACAAGCCACAGCATTAGCGCGATCTCTCCAAAAAACACCGGCTGCAAGAATTCAAACGCCTTGCCCTGATGCTGCGGCGTCAAGTAGGCCATCAAGCACAAGATCGACCAGGCACAACCACCAATGATGAGCCAGACGCCCAGGAGTCGCGGCAGCAATCGCGATCTGTACACCAAAGTCCCCAAAGGGAAAAGCCATAACCCCGCGAGCAGCAGCGTGGTATCAAAAAGATGATCGTGCATACGTAGCAGCATCGTCGCCACAGCGTCCCGCTGAGGCTTTTCAATTACGGATAAGAAATCCGCGCCGCGCACAATCATCAACGTCCCCGCGTCAGTCGCGACGTTCACAAAGTAGAGCAAAGCTGGCATCACGCCGCCGAAAATCACCACCTGCGTGGCAAGGCTTCGGTTCACTTCTGCAAATAGCCGGTAAAACGCTAGCGTCAGAAAAACCAGCACGACTCCGCCAACCAATTCGCTGAGCATGCCGACGCGAAACAGCCACTGATGCATGGCGATGTTGTCGACCGTAGCGGCTGCGTTTCCCCGAACGAACAGTTTGTTCGGAATATAAACGAGACGCAGCGGTCCGATCACGATGAGCAGCAGATACCAGAGGCCTGCAATTCTTCCGGGATTGTTCATCCACCGCATATTGTCTTCTCGCCGCAACGGCTTCGAGATGGCCCGGTTGATCTGCCTAAAAACCAGCATCTCCCAATCAGCCGGGCCATCATTCTCCTGCCTCGCAAGACCCTCAATTCACCCGTTTCAAGTCCATATGCGCATGCATCGGTTTGTCCCCAGGCATCAGGAACGTCCAGTCCTCGGCGTGATGATTCGCATCGACCACAGTGAACGTGGAGTGTTGCATATGTCCGTACTGCAAATTGCCGGTGACATCCACGAAATCGAAGTCCAGAGTCTTGTCGTCGATCAGCGGCTTAGCCGTCATTCGCGGACGATTTCCGGCGTCGCAATAATGCAGCAGTGTCAGATGGTCCGCGTCCATATAAAACAAGGTCACAGGATGGTCATATTTCGCCGGGTCCAGAGGCTTTCCGGCTTCCTGCATCTCGTGCACGATGGCATTTCCTCGCGAGGTGATTCGCAAAGAAACATGCACTTTGTCGCCACCGCTCATCCCCTCCATCGGAGGAGTCATCGTAACCGATCCCTCCCACTCCCCGGCGAGGGTCTTCATCTTGTCAAACGACTTCTGCCCATCGGATTGGGCGAAAGCCACAGTCGAAAGCGCGAGCACAACCAGCCATAAGCTGGAGCGAACGGATTTCATAATCCTTCTCCTTGAAAGTCGTAGTCGAAGCCGGAACCCTCGCGCGCGGGCTCAGTTCTAATAGTAGTGTTATAGTTATGTATAACACTAAAGTCAAGCGAAATTTCGCCAGTTGTCGTAGCACCAGCGTCCTCGGGGCCTGTGGACTTGGCGCCCGCCTTCGCGACCAGATAGCGGAAAGAAGCCAGATTTTTCAATTAGGAAACAGAGAGCAGAGCATCACGTGGGGCATTAGCAAAGCCAGATTCGGAAAAAGGCGGAATTCAAGAAAAAGCGCCCATCTCCACGCATATCAGAGGATGGGCGCTCGTCTACGCGGCAACAACATCCGTTTCAACTTCTGCTTTTGCCTGCAGCCAGTCTTCGAGTTCGTGGCCTGGTTCGCATCCTCGCTGTTCAAACAGTTCGTAAGCCCGGACGCGGATTCTCTCCTGCAAGTCCGAACTCTCCGCGGCATTCGACTTCTTGTTTACGTTGACATTCGGCATCTGCATTACTGGTTTCATGGCATCATCTCCTATTCAAGTTACTAATTTTTCACGTGGTTCGTTAGGCTGAATGATTTCCGGCCCATAGCCACTCTCTTCGCACGGAGTGGAAGAGCAGGTCTTCATCGAATGTGATGAAAGCGGCGCCGCATCGAGAGCACTTGAATTCAAGTCCGTCATAGATGCTTTGCCCATCCGCACCAGATGCGTGGTAAGCGAAGTTAATCTCACCGCATCCCGGCACCGGACATGTAGCACCAGCAGCCAGCACATCAGCGCAGTTGTTCCAGTCGTCTCTCATGCGTACACAAGTCCTCCTTCTGTGTTCTCGTGCCGTCGACCGGTACGTCGAAGCAATGTGACGCGGCTTAACTGCATTCCGTGCTGCCGGTCGAGCACAACAAAATCCAAGTCGTTATCTCGACGCTGCGGCAACGGCCCACCTTCCACAACGCGCAGTCTTCCCGCCGCATTCAGCCGCAGTGTCAGTCCCGACGAGCAGCCGCCGCACAGCCAGAAGTATTCTCGGAAGGCCTGATCTGATGAACTTCGCGCCTCATTCTCGAGCCGGAACAACGTCCCGCTCTCGAGATAGCGAAACCGCGTCGAACATGCAGGATTCGCACATTTTGCTAGCATCCATTTCTCCACTTCCGGAGTCCCGGAGATCTCTGCCTGGACTCCATTTGTTGGCGTCATCAGTAGGGTTTGAGCGAAGACGCCAAAAAAGTCAGAGACGAACGGCCAAGCGATCCGAGGAAACTCGGAAGCTTCGCGTCACATTCGTCCAAGTTTTGGTGGAGAAACAGCTTTAGATCAGAAAAACGCAAAGCAGTTGTTGTAGATCGGTTGCCGGAGCACGGTGCCGATCCTGCTCATGATAGGAAATGCGAGAATGCGCAACCTCGAGGGAATTTCTGAATTTGTCAGCTACCCGGCTCTCGGAGGGAATGGGCAGCCCCAGCTTTGCCTGCGGCAAAACCGCGAACGAAACACTGAGCGGTGACTCCGTTTCGTTGAAGTCAGCGTCACTGATGCCGGGCGTAGCGAAAGTAAACAGCGCTACGACTCCAAACATCACCAGCCACACGAATGAGCGTGAACACTTCACAACGCGCGCCCCCAAGTTGCGCTCAGAATAGCCTGCGACAAAGCCGCTGTCAATGAGATGGGCGTGAACTTCCTCCGAGTTGCGTGGGGGATACTTTTCTTTTGAGAAAAATTCCCAGTGCGATGGAATTTTGCATCGCCATTTCAAATTCAGTACTAATCGAATTTCTTAATGCTCGCCACATTCGCCGCATCCAGCTTCTTCAGCACCGCCACCAGCACGTCCACCGTCCGATCGAAATCGCTGCGGTCGATGATTCCGTTATGAGTGTGCGTGTATCGCGCCGGCACGAGTAAAGTCGTGACGGGAACCCCGGTCTTGTTCAGTTTGATCGCTCCGGCATCGTCACCGAATCCGGGAACGAAATCGAACTGCAACGGCACGTGAATCTCCGCCGCAGTCTGCTTGAGAAAATCGACGAGCTTCCGGTTCGGCAGTTCGCTGAAGCTGTAGAGCATGACGCCGGGACCTCCGCCAAGCGTTTCCTGCGAGGCTTCGGCATCAGTGCCTGGCAAGTCATTCGGGATCCCGACCTCCAGCGCAATTCCAATATCAGGATCGATCATGCGCGCCGACGTTTGCGCGCCGCGCATTTCGATGCTTCCTTCTTCCTGCACCGTCGCGGCATAAAAAATCTGGTTCGGATGCGATTCATGCGCGAGCCGTCGCATCGCTTCGAGGATCACCGCGCATCCAACTCGATCGTCCCAAGCTTTGCCGAGATAGCGCTGGTTCGCAAGCACCTTGAAATCTGAAACCGGCACTACAGGATCACCCGGCGAAATCCCGAGCGCCTGTACGTCCGCTGCATTCTTCGCGCCGACATCCACAAAAAGGGCGCGTCCCGGCTGTACCGGCCGTCCGTCTTGATGCGGCGCAATGTGCGCATCCCACAGAGCCGTGATTCCGTTCACCGGTCCTTTCGACCCGATTACGACCCAGCGTTGATCGGGAAGCGCGGCATCGAGCCAGTATCCAAGCATCTGCATGCTGAGGTATCCATCGGGACGAATGTGGCGGACCATTCCGCCAAGCTCATCCATGTGAGCGTCGACCATGATGCGCGGGCCGGAATGTCCCTGCTGGGCGATCACCGAACCCAAGCCGTCGTAGGTGACGCTGTCGGCCAAGGGCCGCATCTGCTCCGTCATTAATTTGCGGACGGCATCTTCATATCCCGGAACTCCGGGTGCCTCACTCAACTGTTTCAACAAGTCGACGACACGATCTTGCGCGTATGCCGTTAAGGAGAGCGTCAGAAAAATCGCAAGTGTTCGCAGCATGGGATTTTGGGTAATCAAAAAGCCTACACGGAGGATGTTGGCAATCGCAAGCTTCGGTCTCGCGGTGAGAGAGGGCAACGCGACCAGGGCAAACGGACGAAGGCAAAGCGAGTTCTGAATTGGGAAATCCCTTCTATTTTGTGTCTTTCATTTATTTGCAGCTTCACCTCTGCTTGATGCAAGGAAATTGGGTCAGTTCCGTCTGTCCCCGAGTTATCGAGTTATCAAATCTCAAGAAGATCGAGTTGTGGGATGCCACCTTTCGCAAAAGGCATGCGAAAGGATGGGGCACCCGGCCCGGCGTCCCGTCGGCTGTCTATTGGGCGTCGCGCCCCGCATCTTGCCTCATTGGTAAGACAGGCTGGCAGCTTCTTGTGATTGAGCGCACAGTCTCAGAGCGGGACTAACTGACGAACACCAGGAAGACTTGCGGAGCCCGTCATTTTTGTTTCGCTAGTGAAAATAATGAGGTACAACTTACCTTCGGTTGAACTGTAATTTTGTCCTCTGAGGTAACCGTGCGCTCACTCTCTGGCAGAGGTTCCGTCACCTGCTCGTTTTTTCTTGTTGCTATTAGTTGTTTTGCCCAAGCCGGACAAGCAGATGTATGGAGCGGAGACTCCTTTTCTGCAGACCCTGGCACTCTCCGCCGAGCCGCTGAGGTCGTGAAGCGCGCCAAGCACAGCGACGCGACAGTTTTGCTGAATGACTTGCATTTCAGATACGACGAGGGCGGAAGACTTTCTGAAACGCACCATCTCGTCTACCGAATCGAGAATGACGAAGGAATGGAAAACTGGGCTGAAGTTAGTGGCGAGTGGGAGGCCTGGCATCAATCCAAGCCCGTGATCCGTGCTAGGGTCATCGCCAGCGACGATACCGTCCATTGGCTCGATCCAAAAACGTTTAACGATGTTCCCGTTCATGAGGATGCACCGGCGCTATACACGGATGAACGGCGTTTCGGCGGCCCTCTTCCGGCAATCGCGGTGGGTGCCATAGTCGAGGAAGAGATCGTCACTCGCGATCTTGAGCCTCTCTTCAAGGCCGGCTCGGTAATTCGGTGGCAACTCGGCTGGTCAGTTCCCGCGAACAGGACGCACGTCGTCATCGAGTACCCTGACGCTCTTCCCCTGCGCTATGAAGTTCATCTCTTACCAGACGCAAAGGTGACGACTTCTCGCGGGGAGGGTTTTGCCACCATCACCCTCGATCAAGGTCCGTTGAACGCGTTCGTGCAACAGCCGGATCACGTCCCGGCCGACGTGATCCTCCGTCCCGAAATCGAGTTCTGCACCGGCACTTCCTGGAAAGTGATCGCGGGCGAATATAGCCGCTTGACCGATGATAGGTTTCGCAAAGCAGATGTGGAGCCGCTAGTTACCAAACTAAAAGCCGATACGCGAAGTGCCTTGATCCGCCGTATTGTCGCTTCCGTGCACAAGAACGTTCGCTATACGGGGGTAGAGTTTGGGGAGTCCAGCATCGTTCCGCAATTTCCATCTGAAACCCTGAAGCGGAAATACGGAGACTGTAAGGATAAAGCCACCCTGCTAGTCGCAATGCTCAGAGCTGCCGGCATACCCGCGCATCTCGCTTTGCTGGCGAGCGGCCCCGGCCGAGATATTAATCCCGACTTGCCGGGCTTCGGCATCTTCGATCATGCAATTGTGAATGTCCCGGCTACCGGTTCCGAGCCCGAGTTATGGATCGATGCCACTGCTCAGTACACGGAAGTTGGAACCCTGCCTTGGATGGACTATGGGCGCCGGGCGCTGATCGTCAGCGCCGATACCGAATCCTTGACTAGAACTCCAGAACTGACCGCTGCTCAGAATGTGCACCGGGAACTACGAGTGTTCACACTCGCCGAATACGGAAACGCCACTATTGCCGAAATCGATGAGGAGACGGGACCGGAGCAGGCCGACTATCGTCAGTACTATGCGCGCGATAGTAAAGAAGTCAGGGCGAACGCCGACGAGTACGTCAAGAGTATGTACCTCGCGGATTCGCTCACTTCGATTGAGCACGACGACCTTTCCGATTTGGACAAACCCGCAGCCATCAAGCTTGTGACAAAAGGGAAGCGCGGTAACACTGACCTGAATGGGGCGGTTGTCGCAATACGCGTGGAAAGTCTCTTCGAAAATCTCCCAAAGTATTTCAGAACGGAAGATGATTCCTCCAGCAATCAGGAAACGTTGGGGGAGGACTCGGATAAAACTCCAGCCCGCACGGCCGATTGGCGCATCACTCCCTTTACCACCGAATGGCACTACGAGATCAATGCACCGTTCGGGTTCAAGCTTCGGGCCCTACCCTCGGACAAGCATGAAAAGGTAGATTCCATTCTTTTTACACAAGAATATTCCGCGAATTCCGACGGAACCGCCGTGAAGGCACTGCTCCGCGTTGAGTGCCCAACATCTAGGGTTACAGTGCCACAGGGGAAAGAACTTCGCGACGCAGTTTTGAAGGTGCGAAGCTCCGATCCCATCATGATCACGTTTGACAATGTGGGCTACTCCCTCATTGCCGCGGGGAAGATAAAAGAAGGGCTAGCCGAATACCGTCATATTGCGAGCCAACATCCCAAAGAGGCCCTCCACAAAATTCAGTTTGCTCAGGCACTGCTTGCCGTTGGTCTCGGCGAAGAGGCGCGTGTTGCTGGTCGCGAGGCTACGGTACTGGAGCCTGACTCTGGGCTAGCTTTCAGTACATTGGGTACGATCTTGAAAAGCGATTTGATCGGACGGCCGCTGAAGAAAGGAATGGATTTCGAAGGAGCTGTGGCGGCTTACAAAAAAGCCGTCGCTCTCGATCCCAAGGACAAAGAAAACAGCGCCGAGTTGGGAATGTTGCTGGAATATGATGCCGAGGGGGTGCGCTATTCCGAAAAAGCTAACTTGAAAGACGCCGTGGAGGAATTACGTGCACTCAAGAAGCTGGACGAACAATATTCCCGTACATATGACGACAACATCCTTTACGACTTGTGGTACGCCCATGATTACCAGGCGGTACTTGATTTTGCCGCTACTCTTCCCACAAGCGATGTCCGAAAAGGTCTGACATTGGCGGCCGTTGCACTCACGCAGGGTACTGATGCTGCACTGAAGCAATCTCTTGAAATCACAACAAACGAGCAGACGCGCAGCCAGGCTCTCGTAAACGCGGCAGCGGTTCTGCTCCGCATCCGGAAATACCCCGAAACTGCAGCTATGTTCACCGAAGCCGCTCGCGGGCAGAACAATGCGAGTCAGATCGCGCGCAGCGCGGCCATATTCGCCAACACCCGGCCTTATTCTGATCTAAAGGTCGACGCTAACGATCCGCGTGGTGTGGTGATGCAATTCTTCGCTTGCATTTTCAACGGGAATCTTAGCTTTGAGCAGGCGAAAAACCTCATCTTCCTCGATCCTCTGAATCCGGACGCAAATGATGAGAAGGCCTTCAAAGACATGATGTCCTCGGTTCGCCGCCAGCTTCAGTCGACGCAATTTCCGCTTCCTGTCATTGGGGATCTAACTCTGTCAAATATGAAGTTGACGGTCGACGGCGACGATTCCTTGGGGTACAAGGTAACCGTGGAGAGTTTAGGAGCGGCTCCGAAAGAGATCTTCGTCATTCGCGATGGAACGAGCTACAAAATAGTGGGGTTCTCTTCTTCCGAGGAAACGAATCCGGACGACCTCGCCGCGGTTGCCCTTCGGGAAATAGAGCACAACAATCTTGTCGCTGCCCGAAAGTGGCTCGATCGCGCTCGCGACCGCCTTCACATCAGTACTGGCGATGACCCTCTTGCTGGGGCGATTTTTCCGTACTTTTGGACAAAAGGCCAGGAAACCGATGCCACTGCGCTCCGGCTAGCCGCTTTGGTTCTGCTTCCCTCGAGGCAGTTGAGGCAGCCAGACGTCGCCTACATCCGCGCTGCGCGGGATCGGTCCAAAACCGATCTAGAACGTGCTCGTCTCAATATGGTTCTCGCCTATGCGAATTCGGCACAGGAGCGGTGGTCCGAAATGTTACCGCTCACGCTAGAGTTGATGAAAGCCTACCCTTCGTCGCTTCGGGCCTTCAGTCTCGCCGTCGCTGCTTACAATGGCCTAAATCGGCTAGACGATTGGGACAAGTTAGTCCAAACGCGGATTCACGATTATCCCGACGAACTCACTTACGTGCGCTCATCAGCCGCGCTTGCGATTCGGCGGGGACAATTCGATGTTGCTCGGGCAATTCTCAAAGGAATCATCGACAAAGGCGAGGCGAGTGCCGTCGATCTAAATGACTACTCCTGGTATGCGTTAGCTTTACAAAAGCCGATTGATCAGGATTCCATCGACATGGCCTTGCGAGCGAACGATCTCAGCAGGAACGCCTTCGCCCTTCAGCATACCTTAGGCTGTCTCTATGCCCAAGCCGGAAGAACAAAGGAAGCCCGGGAACTTCTGCTGCAGGCGATGGAATCGTTGAAACTCGAGGAGCCCAATGGGGAGGTATGGTTCGGCTTTGGCCTGATCGCTGAGCAATACGGCATGATTGGAACGGCCCAACAGATGTTCGCGCGCGTGGAGAAACCAAAGCAGGTCTACTCCGGGTCGACCTACAGCTTTGCTCAACACCATTTAAGCGCCTTGGGAAGTTCCATGGTGAGCCCTGCGCCGAAGCCTGGGAGCTAAAATTCGCAATCGCGGTCGCCCTGTTTCGTGTAGGTCATCAAGAAGCTCAGCGAGCCCATCAGGAACCCGCGTCCCCCTAGTGCATTGTCGCAATCGCTCGCGCAAGGTCTTGCCTGAGGTCTTCGACATCTTCCAGCCCGATATTCAGCCGCACGATTCGGTGGCCGTAATCCGGGCGATTCTTGTTTCCGTCAAAATCGTACGCGGTCGCGAGGTTCGTTACGCCAGGCGGGTGGCCAGCCTCGTTTTCCTGCCCGTTTTGAAACTGTGGGTGCCCCGTCCTTGCGATTTTTGCAAGGGCGGGCACGATGCTGCCGATGGCATGAGATCGTCATGCCCGTTGGCCTACATCGGTTTGCCCTTCTTCGATGTGCCGGGCGCGCCGGACCCTTCCTCGCCATTCTCGAACAAACGGCAGAAGTACCGCTTCGTGGTCGTCGGTTATGTCGTGATGCCCGAGCATATCCATCTTCTGATTACGGAACCGGAGACGCAAGGACCGGGCACCCGCAGCTTGGTGGTGCGAACAGGAAGATCGAGGCTGTAAGGGCAGGCCACCCGCCTCTTAGCCTTGTGGTGGCGAAGGCAGCGACAGGCGACGGCACAAATCCAGAAAACGCTGGTCAGAGTGCAAAGGCTCCATGGCCTTGGTGACGTTGAGGAATGGCAACTGACTTTCGCGTTGCCGGTACGATTTCTCAAGATACTCGAAGGCGGTTTTCCGATCATGGACCGCTGCGAAGGCCTTGGCCACTTCGAAGGCTGAAACGTATCTCCGTTGGGACAAGTCCTTCAAGGTCTCGGCGATCCGCAGCGCGTCGGCATGCCTTCCGCAAAGTTCGAATGCCCCGGCCAGGGCGGCCAACGGAGCAGCACTTTCCTGTGAAAGGTCCACGGCTTTTTGTAATTCCGCAATTGCCTCAGGCAACATCCCTTTACCTTCGTACACGAGACCCATGGAGAGGTGGGCCGGGGCGAAGGTGGAATCCATCTCCAAAACCCGTCGATCAATGGCCGCGGCCAAGTCAAACTCGCGCCGCGAAATATACTCCCTGGCGAGGCTCACGTTCACCGACAAGGACAATGGGTCCAGTTGCTGAGCGCGCTTGGCTTCCTCCAGAGCTTCCTCGTCACGCCCCATCGCGATCAGATAGTGGCTGTACCACTGATGGGCGCTTGCGTAGTTGGGATTCAGACGCACAGCGGAACGGAACTCATCCTCTGCTCTCTTCCAATCCCAGTCGTAATAGAAGGCAATCAGCCCCATGGCAGCATGGCCCTCAGCCAGCGATGGATCGAGAGTGATTGTTTTGTTCGCGGCCTCGCGGGCCTTTGATCGCGCCTCCGCCGCGGGCAGAACATCAGATCCGAGAATGGAATAAGCATCGGCCAAACCCGCGTAGCCAACTGCAAGGTCGGGGTCCATGGCAATGGCAGCCTGGAAGAGCTCGATGCTTTTTTTCAGAGAATCCGAGGATCGCTTGTTCCAGAAGAATCGTCCGCGCAGATAGGCATCGTAGGCCTCTGGCTTGACCGGACGCCGGGGAGCCTGTGCAGCGTTCTGTGGCAACATGCGCCCCATGGCCTCTTCTACGATGT
>Ga0335083_10003198_pt1 | contig 21314 bp, 17 predicted proteins | sample Lox_Sample_42_FD_206716 | JGI IMG/M metagenome (GOLD analysis project Ga0335083, IMG submission 206716) | Soil microbial communities from Loxahatchee National Wildlife Refuge, Florida, United States - Lox_Sample_4.2 | ecosystem: Environmental > Terrestrial > Soil > Wetlands | place: USA...
AACGGCGCGTAATGTACCATTTCCCGGCGCCAGCGACGCGCCGCTCGCGCCGGAGTGCGTTCCGGCGCGACGCGGCGCCGCAGGCGAGCGCAAAGTGCATCGAGCGATGAAACCTGTCTACTGGGACGACGCCACGCGCGCGCTCGCGCGCAGCGACCGGGTGCTCAAGCGTCTCGTGCGCAAGTATCCCGGCATCCACCTCAAGCGCCGCGGCGATCCGTTCACGACGCTGGCCCGCGCAATCGTCAGCCAGCAGATCTCGGTCGCGGCGGCTGCAGCGATCTGGAAGCGCTTCGTCGCCGCCTCCGGAGCTGTCCCGGGGCGCGCTTTCCCACGGTTGTTCGCGCCAAGCGTGGCCGTTCTCGCCCCGGCGGTTTTGCGCGAATGCGGGCTGTCGCAGCGCAAGGCCGAGTACCTGCGCGATCTCGCCGCGCACTTCGCCTCGGGACGCCTCGACCCGCGAAGCTGGAGGAAGCTCGACGATGAAGCGCTCATCGCCGCGCTCGTCGATGTAAAGGGCATCGGTCGCTGGACCGCGGAGATGTTCCTCATCTTCCACGAGCTGCGTCCCGACGTGCTGCCGGTCGACGATCTGGGGCTGCAGCGCGCGATGGCTATCCATTACCGCAACGGCAGGCGCTTCACTCGGCGCGCGATGATCGCGCACGCGGAAAACTGGCGGCCGTGGCGCTCGGTCGCGACCTGGTATCTGTGGCGCAGCCTCGATCCGATCCCGGTCGAATACTAGCGGAGCGTCGCCTTCGGGCGTGATACGTCCTTGCCCGCTCCGCCCTACTCCAACCTAACCCCGGAAGTCGTGCTCGACGCGCTCGAGAGCGTCGGTCTTCGCGGCGACGGGCGGATGCTCGCGCTCAACAGTTACGAGAACCGTGTCTACCGCATTAGCCTCGAGGACGCCGCGCCATGCGTGGCCAAGTTCTATCGTCCGGGCCGCTGGACCGACGCGCAGATTCTCGAAGAGCATGCCTTCGTGCGCGAGCTTTCCGAGCAGGAGATACCGGTCGTCGCGCCGATGGCGTTCGCTGGCCAGGGGACCTTGTGCCGCTTCTCCGGCTACCGTTTCACGGTCTGCGCGCTATGCGGTGGACGCGCTCCCGAGCTGGACCTGCGAGACGTGCGCGAGTGGCTCGGCCGCTATCTCGGCCGCATTCATGCAGCCGGCCGCTCGGCGCCGTTCCGCGCGCGTCCCGCGCTCGACATCGCGACCTTCGGCGAAGAGCCGCGCGATTGGCTGCTCGCGAACGGCTTCATTCCCGTCGATCTGGTCGATGCCTATCGCAGCGTCGTCGACCAGGCGCTCGCCGGCGTGCGTGCCTGCTTCGCGCGGGCAGGCGACATCGGCAGCTTGCGTCTGCACGGCGATTGCCACGCCGGCAACATTCTGTGGATCGCCGAGGGTTCGCTCGCCGGACCGCATTTCGTCGACTTCGATGACAGCCGAAGCGGACCTGCCGTGCAGGACCTGTGGATGCTGCTCTCGGGAGAGCGCGGCGAGATGTCGCGGCAGCTCGGCGATGTTCTCGACGGCTACGAAGAGTTCACGGACTTCGATCGGCGCGAGCTTCATCTCGTCGAGGCGCTGCGAACGCTCCGCCTCATCCATTACGCTGCATGGCTCGCGCGTCGCTGGGACGATCCGGCATTTCCCGTCGCGTTTCCGTGGTTCAACACCCAGCGCTACTGGCAGGACCGCATTCTCGAGTTGCGCGAGCAGATCGCACTGATGGATGAGGCGCCGCTCGAGGTGTAGGAGGCTTTGCTTGTCGTTCCGAGCAGAACAGCAGATTCCTCACTGCGTCCGGAATGACCACCCTATCGTTTGGAATGACCGCCTTACCTCAGCACGCCGTCGATGAGATGCAGCGTGCGGTCGAGCCCGGCGGCGAGATCGGGGTCGTGGGTGACGATGACGAGACTCGTGCCGACGTCGCGATTGAGCTCAAGCATCAGCCCGAACACGTGCTGCGCCGTATGACGATCGAGGTTGCCGGTCGGCTCGTCGGCGAGCACGCAGGCGGGCGCGGTCACGAGAGCCCGCGCGAGCGCCACGCGCTGGCGTTCGCCTCCGGAAAGCTCGCCCGGCCGGTGCTCGGTCCGGTGGGCGAGCCCTACTCTTTCGAGCATCGCGGCGGCGCGCTCGCGCGCCGCGCCGTGTGCCTCGCGCCGGATGTACAGCGGCATCGCGACGTTCTCGAGCGCGCTGAACTCGGGCAGCAAGTGGTGGAACTGATAGATGAAGCCGAGCGCGCGATTGCGAACCTCGCCGCGCGCCGCCTCCGAGAGCCGAGCCAAGGGGGCGCCTTGCACGCGCACCTCGCCCGCCGTCGGCGCATCGAGCCCACCCAGGAGATGCAGCAGCGTGCTCTTGCCCGACCCCGATACCCCCACCACCGCCACCCGCTCCCCGCGAGCGACCGCGAGATCGACGCCGAGCAGCACCGGCACTTCGAGCGGGCCGGTCCGATAGGTTTTCTTCAGACCCGCGCACTCGAGCACCGGCGCGCGTTCACTCATAGCGCAAGGCCTCCGCCGGATTGATCCGTGCGGCGCGCCAGCTGGGATACAGCGTGGCCAGTAGCGTCAGCACGAAGGCGATGAGCGCGACGAGCACGACGTCGGCCTGCTGCACCTGCGAGGGCAGCTCGCTGATGTAGTAGACCGTCTTGTCGAGGAACTGCACGCCGAGCATGCGCTCGACGAACGGCACCACGGTCTCGATGTTGAGCGCCAGCGCGAGACCGCCGGCCACGCCGATCAGCGTTCCCAGCGTGCCCACGAGCGCGCCCTGGATGATGAAGATCGTGAGGATGCTCGCCGGGGAAGCGCCCTGCGTGCGCAGAATGGCGATGTCCGCCTGCTTGTCGGTGACCACCATTACCTGCGCGGAGACGATGTTGAACGCCGCCACCGCGACGATCAGCGTGAGAATGAGGAACATCATTCGCTTCTCGATCGCCACTGCGCGGAAGAAGTTGGCGTGGTTGAGCGTCCAGTCGCGCACTTCGGCGTCGATCGGCAGCGTCGCCGCAATCTCTCGCGCCACCCGCGGTGCGGCGAAGAGATCGTCGAGCTTGAGCCGCACTCCGCTCACGGTGTCGCCAAGCCGATAGAGCTTCTGCGCGTCGGCGAGGTCGATGAGCGCGAGACCGCTGTCGAATTCGAACATCCCCACTTCGAACACTCCTACGACGCGGAAGCTCTTGACGCGGGGCAGCGTCCCCGCGGGAGTAACCGTTCCCTGCGGCGTGATGACGACCACGCTGTCTCCGAGGCGCACGCCAAGCGCACGCGCGAGCTCCCCGCCGAGCACGATGCCGAATTCTCCCGCCTTGAGATCGGCGAGCGTTCCCGCGCGCATGTGGCTTGCGAAATCGGCGACGGTATTCTCGAGCGCCGGATCGACCCCGCGAACGATAGCCCCGCGGCTGACGCTGCCCGCCGAAAGCATCGCCTGCCCCAGCACGTAAGGCGCCGCCGCCATCACGTGCGGGTTGGCCCGCGAGCTTCGCGCCACTGCCTGCCAGTCAGCGACCGTACCGTCGATCCCGCGGATCTCGATGTGCGAAGCCACCGCCAGGATGCGCGTGCGCAGCTCCTGCTGGAAGCCGTTCATGACCGAGAGCACGACGATGAGCGCCGCGACGCCGAGCGCGATCCCCAGCATCGACACGGCGGCGATGAACGAAACGAAGCCGTTGCGGCCGGAGCCGCGGCGGGCGCGCGTATAGCGCAGTCCAACGAGAATTTCGTACGGAGCCAACGGCTTCTGCCGGGAAGATTCGGGAGCCGCGGACGCGGCAGCGCGAGTGTGCCACATTACAATGCGCCATGCAGATCATCCGCCGCAGCGTGCCGGACGCCGCATCGTTGCTCATCGCCTCGGGGGTGACGCCGGTACTGGCGCGCGTCTATGCCGCGCGCGGCATTGCCGCGGTCGCCGAGCTGGACGACGATCTGGCTCTGCTCCCGTCGTGGCGCTCCTTCAAGGGCATCGAGGCGGCCGCGGCGAGGCTCGCCGATGCCATCGAGCGCGGCGAGCGCCTGCTCATCGTCGCCGACTACGACGCCGACGGAGCGACCGCCTGCGCGGTCGCAATGCGCGGCCTCGCCGCCATGGGCGGCAAGGTCGATTATCTGGTCCCCAACCGCTTCGAGTTCGGCTACGGGCTGACGCCCGAGATCGTCGCGCTCGCCGCGGCGCGATCCCCGCATCTCATCATCACCGTAGACAACGGCATCGCGAGCGTCGAAGGCGTGGCCGCCGCGCACGCCCTCGGCATCGACGTGCTGATCACCGACCACCATCTGGCCGGGCCGCAGTTGCCTTCGCCGGCTCTGATCGTCAACCCAAACCAGCCCGGCTGCGATTTCCCTTGCAAGCACCTGGCCGGCGTCGGCGTGATGTTCTATGTCCTTACCGCCGTGCGCTCGCTGCTGCGTGAGCGCAAGCGCTTTGCCGACGGCACTGGGCCGAATCTCGCCACGCTTCTGGATCTCGTCGCGCTCGGCACCGTCGCCGACGTCGTGAGGCTCGACCAGACGAATCGCATTCTCGTCGCGCAGGGCTTGAGGCGCATTCGCGCGGCACGCGCCAGCGCCGGAATTCGCGCGCTCTTCGAGGTGGCTCGCCGCGATCCATCTCAGGCGACAACTTACGATCTCGGCTTCGTCATCGGGCCGCGGCTCAATGCCGCCGGGCGGCTCGCCGACATGTCGATCGGCATCGCCTGTCTTGCCTCCGACGAGGATGTCGTGGCGCTTCGCTTCGCAACGGAGCTCGATCGGCTGAACCGTGAGCGGCGCGAAGTCGAGACGAAGATGCAGGACGAAGCGCTTGCCAGCATCGACGATGCGCCTGCCAGAGACGGCTACACGCTTTGTCTGTACCGGCCGGAGTGGCATCAGGGTGTGGTCGGCATCATCGCATCGCGACTCAAGGATCGGTTCCATCGGCCGGCGCTCGTCTTTGCGCGGGCCGGAAACGGCGAGCTGCGCGGGTCCGGCCGCGCCATTCCGGGCTTTCATCTTCGCGACGCGATCGATCTCGTCGCCAAGCGCGCGCCGGGCGCTATCCTGCGCTTCGGCGGCCACGCGCACGCGGCTGGGCTCAGCGTCACCGAAGACGCGCTGCCGCGCGTGGCGGCCGAGTTCGAGCGCGTGGCGCGCGAGTGGTTGCCGCCCGAAGCGCTCTCTCAGGCGCTGGAAACCGACGGCGAGCTACGGCCCGAAGAGCTGACGCTGGCCCTGGCCGAGGAGATGCGAGCGCAGGTCTGGGGTCAGGGCTTCCCGGCGCCGCTCTTCGACGGCCAGTTCGCGGTGATCGAACAGCGAGCCGTGGGTGGGGAACACGTGCGCGCGGTGCTGGCGCAAGCCGGACGGCGTGTCGAGGCCATTGCTTTTCACGCGGAAGTGGCGCTACCCGGGATGCTCCACGCTGTCTATCGCCCCGACCGCAATACCTACCAGGGACTCTCCTCGCTGCAACTTGTCCTCGAGCACTGGCAGCCCGCTGAGATTAGTAAGTGATCGCTCGCTTACATGCTGCCTGCCGTGCTGCAGCACTTCCCGCGGCTCATCCGGAGACCACTCTCGACCTGCCGCTCGCAAGCCGGACTGCCCGGCCGTAACATCATGATTTAGCGGAAATTAGCTAAAAAACAACAAACTGGCAGCCGAATCGCATTTTCATCAACTCGCAACATTGTGCATCGCAATTAAAAACGGTAGAGTCCGCTGCGATGCAACAGGGCAAGAAGACCCTGCGATCGGCGCTGCGGGGGCCAGAGAGGGAAGGCATGGGACTCAACGGAAATGGTTCGAAGCGGCTGTATGGCAAGGTTTCGATCATTACCGGAGGCGGTCAGGGCATAGGCCGGGCGACCGCCGTCAAATTTGCCCACGAAGGCGCCAAGGTCGCGGTCTGCGACATCAACATGACGGCTGTGGCCGAGACCCTCGCCGAGATTCGCGGCGACGGCGGAGAAGCACTCGGCTTTCAGGTCGACGTCACCGACAAGGAAGGCATCGCCAGGATGGTCGAGGGCGTGATGTGCGCCTGGCATCGCATCGACACGCTCGTGAACAATGCGGGGATCGTGCAGGATGCCCGCTTCTCCAAGATGACTGACGAGCAGTTCGAGCGGGTCATCGACGTAAATCTCAAGGGCGTCTACAACTGCACCAAGGCCGTCGTCGACATCATGCTGCAGCAGAATTCCGGCTGCATCCTCAATGCTTCCTCGATCGTCGGCCTGTACGGCAACTTCGGGCAGACGAACTACGCCGCGACGAAGTTCGGCGTGATCGGGATGGTGAAGACCTGGGCGCGCGAGCTGGGCAGCAAGGGCATTCGCGCCAACGCCATCTGCCCCGGCTTCATCGAGACCCCGATCCTCGCCTCCATCCCCGAGAAGGTTCTGAAGTCGATCGAGGAAAAGGTCCCGATGGGCCGCCTCGGCCGCCCCGAGGAAATCGCGAACACCTATGCCTGGCTCGCTTCCGACGAAGCGAGTTACATCAACGGCGCCGTGATCGAAGTATCGGGCGGCGTGACGATCTAGCTCGCGCTCGGCCGCGCTATTGAGCGGCACGCTGGCGCACGGTACGATTGGCGGCCCATGCGCCGCTACGTTTTGCTCTTCCCGATCATCCTTGCTCCGCTGCTCTTCGCCGCGCCGGCGTACGCGCTGGACAAGGTCGATCCTTACATCTGTCCGACGAAGCTTCAGGGTAGCGGCCTCGATTGCTTCCTCGAAGCCGTCCCGCAGACCTACACGATGTGCCGGCACATCAAGAGCATCGAGATCATCGAGTTCGGCATGACCGGCGCGCAGGAAGGGGTCAACGGCGCGAAGACCGAATACTGCATCGACAAGCATCGCCTGCTGATCACCCGCCCGTACCAGGCCGCGTTGCGCGAAAGCGCGAACAGCAAGGACGCGGTGGAAGGCTTGCGCAAGCTCCATGACCTGTGGCTCGACAGTCTCGCCAAGCTGATCCCCGTCGCGGGCGAAACGGACGACGCCTACAAGCAGCGCGTCGTACTTCCCTACCGGGATTTCACCGAGCAGACGACGAAGATCCGGGCGTCGGTCGAGGCGGCCGCCAAGCCCGTGGCGCCGACCACCTCCAAGCCAAAGAAAAAAAAGAGCAAGTGAAATCGCTCTTGCCGTGAGCGCCCCCATTTCACGGCGGACGAACTCGCCGTACCGGCGATGAACGCATGAGCGCCGATCTCCAGAGCATCTTCGGCCCGGAGGGTCCGCTCGCGCGCGAGCTGCCGGCGTATCGCTTTCGCACGGGGCAACTCGAAATGGCAGAGGCGATCGCCCGCGCCATGGCGGAAGGCGGCCAGTTGCTCGCGGAGGCAGGCACCGGCACCGGCAAGACCTTCGCCTATCTCGTGCCGGCGCTGCTCTCCGGCGGCAAGGTCATCATCTCCACGGGGACGAAGACGCTGCAGGACCAGCTCTTTCAGCGCGATCTTCCGCTCGTGCGCGACGCGCTCAAGCTGCCGCTCAGCGTCGCGCTGCTCAAGGGCCGGGCCAACTATGTTTGCCTTCACCATCTCGAGCGCACGAGTGCCGGCGGCACGCTCGCTTCGCGCGCCGATGTTCGCCATCTGAAGCGCATCGAGGCGTTTGCACGCACCACGACGAGCGGCGACAAGGCCGAGCTCGCCGACGTTCCGGACACGGCAAGCGTCTGGGCGCAGGTGACCTCGACGCGCGAGAGCTGCCTCGGCGGCGAATGTCCGCGCTACGACGACTGCTTCGTGATGAACGCGCGCCGCGAAGCACTCGCCGCCGACGTGGTCGTGGTGAATCATCACCTCTTCTTCGCCGACGTCGTGCTCCGCGACGAAGGCTTAAGCGAGCTGCTGCCGGCGTGCAACACCGTGATTCTCGACGAAGCGCACCAGCTCCCCGACACCGCGACACTGTTCTTCGGCGAGACGCTGACCGCCGGACAACTTGCCGAGCTTGCGCGCGACGCCGAGCTCGAAGGGTTGAAAACAGCGCGCGATTACACGCCTTTGCCGGCGGCGGCGCAGGGCCTGGCGGAGGCGGTGCGCGAGGTTCGGCTCGGCGTCGGCGAGACGGTCGGGAAATGGGTGCAGGCGGAAGCGCTGCGCAACGGCCGGTTCGCCGACGCGCTCGATGGGCTGGGGCAGTCGCTCGGCGCGCTGGCGGCGGAGCTGGCGAGTCAGGCGGAGCGCAGCGACGAGCTCGCGCAATGCGCTCAACGCGCGGCGGACGCCAACGCTCGCCTGGAGCGCTGGCGCGGAGGTGGGCACGCCGAAGATGCGAACGAGTGGATACGGTGGGTCGAAGTGAGCTCGGCGAGCTGGCAGTTGCAGGCTTCGCCGCTGTCGATCGCGGAGATCTTCTCGCGTCACGTCGCCGGCAGCGCGCGCTCGTGGATCCTCACCTCGGCCACACTTGCCGTCGGCGGCGATTTTTCGCTCTATCAGCGCGAGCTCGGTCTGAGCGAGGCGGCAACCGCATGCTGGAACAGCCCGTTCGACTATCCGACACAGGCCCTTCTGTACCTGCCGCCCGGATTGCCCGAGCCGAACCGCCTCGAGCACACCGAGGCGGTCGTCGCCGCCGCGCTGCCGGTGCTCAAGGCGAGCCGCGGCCGCGCGTTCCTGCTCTTCACCACGCTGCGGGCGCTGGCGCATGCCCGCGAGGCGCTCGCCGCCGCGCTCGCGCGCGAAGGTCTCGACTACCCGCTGCTCGTGCAGGGCGAGGGCTCGCGCAGTGAATTGCTGGCGCGCTTCCGCGGGATCGGGAACGCCGTACTCCTCGGCAGCCAGAGTTTCTGGGAAGGCGTGGACGTTCAGGGCGAAGCGCTGTCGCTGGTCGTGATCGACAAGCTTCCGTTCGCGCCGCCCGACGATCCGCTCTTCGCCGCGCGCCTCGACCATATCGCGCGGCAGGGCGGCAATCCTTTTCTCGACTACCAGTTGCCGCAGGCGGCGATCAGCCTGAAGCAGGGCGCGGGACGCCTGATTCGCTCCGAGACCGATCGGGGAGTGCTGATGATTTGCGATCCGCGGCTGGCCGACAAACCTTACGGACGGCGCATCTGGCAGGCACTGCCGCCGATGCGCCGCACGCGCGATCTCGCCGAGGTCATCGGGTTCTTCGACGCGCCGCGGGAAGCGCCCGGCGCGTGAGGGACGAGCTCAGGGCGGGGTCGCCCCGGCGTCCGCCTTGTCCTTCGAGACCGTGTCGTGCTCCAGCAACTGCAGGACTTCGTCGCTCTGCCAGAATTTCCACCACGGCTTCTCGGGCGGAAGCGCGGAATCCGGGAAGGTGCTCTTGAGAACTCGCTGCGTGTCGTCGCGCAACTGCGGCAGGCCGAGCTTGTCGTACGAGCGAACGAGCGTCACTAGCGCCGCTTCGTTCGCGGGCGTTTGCGGATAGTTGATGAGCGAGGCCTGCGCGCGGCTCACCGCGGCGACGTACGCACCGCGGCGGTAATAGTAGTCGGCGACATGAACCTCGTAGGCAGACAGCGCATTGACGAGATAGCGCATGCGCTGCGCCGAGTCCGCCGCGTACTTGCTTTCCGGAAAGCGCGTCACCAGCTCGCGGAATGCGTTGAACGCTTCCCGCGTCATCTTCGGGTCGCGCTCCGACAGGTCCTGCTCGACGACGTAGCCGAGCATGCCCTGGTCCTCGCGGAAGTTGACCACGCCCTTCAGGTAATACGCGTAGTCGACGTTCGGATGGTTGGGGTAGGTGCGGATGAACCGGTCGCAGCCAGCAACCGCCGTCGCTGTCTCGCCGGTCCGGTAGTTCGCGTAGGCGCCCTCAAGGATCGCCTGTTGCGCGAAGCGTCCATAGGGGAAGCGCCCCTCGAGCGTGTCGTAGAGCTTGATGGCCCGGTTATAATTTCCGGTCACCAGCATCGTGTGCGCCTCCTGGTAGAGCTTCTCGGCGCTCCAGCCCGCGGTTTCTTCCTTCACTTCGGGCAGCAGATCGCAGCCCGCAATTCCCGACGCGAGCAGGATCGCGATGAAACACCGAGTCCAAGGCAACGACACTCCGAACCCTCCGGCAACATCCATGACGGGCGCAAATTATAGCGCGCCATCTGCCTCCCGATCGCCATCGCGCGAGTTCACGATTTCTCCCGGCCTCGCTGGCTTGCGGCTCGATCAGGCGCTGGCGCGCCTTCTGCCGGAACACTCGCGCAGCCGCATCAAGGCGTGGATCGAGGCTGGAGGCGTGACCGTCGATGGTGCGAAGGCGCCCGGCAAGCACCGTCTTCTCGGCGCCGAACGCGTGCGGGTCGCGACGCTTCCCGAATTCCAAGAGACCACGATCGAGGCGCAGCCGCTCCCCCTCACGATCGTCTACGAAGACGAAGCGCTCATCGTCGTCGACAAACCCGCCGGGCTGGTCGTGCATCCCGGTGCGGGCAACCGCGAGGGCACGCTTGCCAACGCGCTTCTGCATCACGCGCGCGAGCTTGCGGCGCTGCCGCGCGCCGGCATCGTGCATCGGCTCGACAAGGACACCAGCGGGCTCCTCGTCGTCGCCAAGACAGAACCCGCGCAGCGCGATCTCATCCGGCAATTGCAGGCGCGCAGCGTGCGCCGCGAGTATCTCGCGCTGGTCCGCGGCCTGGTCGCGCATGGCGGCGACATCGATGCTCCGATCGGGCGCCATCCGGTACGCCGCACCGCCATGGCCGTCGTGGCGAAGGGCAAGCCTGCGCTCACGCATTACGAAGTGCGCGCGCGCTTTACCGACTGCACGCTGCTCGACTGCCGATTGGAAACCGGCCGCACCCATCAGATACGCGTCCATCTCGCATCGCTCGGGCATCCTCTCGTCGGTGACCCGGTCTACGGCAAGCGTCACGGGATCGCGTTCCATCGCCAGGCGCTGCATGCGTGGAGGCTCGGCCTCGAGCATCCGGTGACGCGGCGCGCGATGCGCTGGGAATCCCCGCTGCCGCCGGATTTCGCAGCCTTGCTCGAGTCGGTGCGCCGGCCGTGAAGGATCTGCTGCGATGAGCAACGCTCTCGCGGCGCGATTCGCCGCTGCCGGTCTCGACTGGATCGTCCCCGACTGGCCAGCACCGGCTTCGGTGCGTGCATTCTCGACGACGCGCCACGGCCGTGCCGGCACCGCATTCGATCTCTCGCCGCGCGCGCCCGACCGCGAGCTCGTGCGGGCAGAGCTGCGCCGCTCGCTGCCGGAGGATCCGACCTGGCTCGCGCAGGTCCATGGCAGCGCGGTCTGCGAGGTCGACGGTGTACAGCGCGCCAGCGCCGATGCGCCAAGAGCGGACGCCGCCGTGGCGCGCAGCGTGCGCAGAGTTTGCGCCGTGCAGACGGCGGACTGCATGCCGGTGCTGTTCGCCGATCGCGACGGCGAGGTGGTTGCCGCCGCGCACGCGGGATGGCGCGGGCTCGCCGCGGGCGTTCTCGAAGCCACGCTCGCAGCGATGCACGTCGAGCCGATGGCCGTGATCGCGTGGCTCGGCCCTGCGATCGGCCCACGCGCCTTCGAGGTCGGCCCCGACGTTTTCGCCGCGCACTGTGGAGAGGACGCGGGCGCGGCGGCGTGCTTCGCGCCGCTCAGACCCGGAAAGTGGCTCGCAGACCTGTACGGACTCGCGCGGCGGCGCCTCGCGCGCGCCGGCGTCGAAACGGTGCATGGCGGGGACCGCTGCACGTTCACCGAGTATGACCTCTTCTATTCGTATCGCCGCGACCGCGGCGATAGCCGCATGGCCACGCTCATCTGGCGCGAATAGCGTTCTGCGCCGTTTGTGCCCGTCGTTTGCAGCCGCTACACTCGACTGGTGGATACGCGAACGAAGCCCAACGATTGGCCCGATCTCGTCGGACAATGGCAGGAGGCGAGCCGGCAATGGGCGCATTGGTGGGCCACGAGCAGCGCCGCGGCATCGACGCTCACCGGCATGCCCGTGGAGATGGGCAATGCCGCGCTCGCGCTTCCGATTCCGACGAACGCGTGGATCGACCCGGCCGCCGCCGCGCGTCTCGCCGAGGAGTACAAGATCCGGCTCGAAGCGGTTTGGCAGCGCGTGCTGTCAGGCGCGACTGGCGACGAATCCGTTCCGCACCACGCCCATTCGCACGATCGGCGCTTCAGCGCGAAGGAATGGCGCGAATATCCGTATTTCGTCTGGCTCAAGGAAGCCTATCTGCTCTACGCCGATTATCTGCGTGAGCTGGCGTCTCTGGCGGAAGGTGATGCCGAGGCGAAAAAGCGCGTCAACTTCCTGGCGCGGCAATACGCGGAGGCGCTCGCGCCGTCGAACTTTCTCGCCACCAACCCGGAAGCAATCAGGCTCGCGCTCGAAACCGGAGGGGCAAGCCTCGCACAGGGTCTTGCCAACCTGATCGGCGACGCGCAGCGCGGCCGCATCGCGCTCACCGACGAGTCGGCCTTCGCCGTCGGCCGCAATCTGGCCCTGACGCCGGGAAGCATCGTTTTCCGCAATGCGCTCATCGAGCTGATCCAATATGCGCCGACGACGAGCGAAGTGCACCGCCGGCCGCTCGTCATTATCCCGCCTTGCATCAACAAGTACTACATCCTCGATCTGCGGCCGGACAACTCCTTCGTGCGTCACGCCGTCGCCGAGGGCCATACGGTGTTCATGATTTCATGGCGCAACATCCCGGCCGAGCTGGGCCGGCTCGAGTGGGACGATTATCTTCGCCGCGGCGTCATCGCCGCGATCGACGTCGCCGCGCAAATCTCCGCGAGCAAAACCGTCAACACACTCGGCTTCTGCGTCGGCGGGACGCTGCTCGCCTGCGCGCTCGCCGTGCTCGCCACAGAGCGCAGGCACAGCGTAGCGAGCGCCACTTTCCTCACCACCATGCTCGACTTCTCCGACCCGGGCGAGATCGGCGTGTACGTCTCTCGCGAGTATCTCGCTGCGCGGGAGCCGGGGTTGCTCTCCGGGGCGCGCGTGCACGGCGCGGAGCTCGCCAACGCCTTTGCAAGCCTGCGGCCGAACGAGTTGGTGTGGAACTACGTCGTCAGCAACTACCTCAAGGGGCGTACGCCGCCCGCGTTCGACCTCCTCTACTGGAACGGCGACTCGGCCAACCTGCCCGGGCCGATGTATGCCTACTACCTGCGCAACATGTATCTCGAGAACCGACTGCGCGAGCCCGGCGCGCTCGAAATGTGCGGCGTGCCGGTCGAGCTCCCGCGCGTCGGCGTGCCGGCCTACGTCTATGCCTCGAGCGAGGATCACATCGTGCCGTGGCGCTCGGCTTATCGCACGACCGGCCTTCTCGGCGGCGACCTCTCTTTCGTGCTCGGCTCGTCGGGCCATATCGCGGGCGTGGTCAATCCGCCGCAGTCGAAGAAGCGCAATTACTGGACGAACGATCTCATCACCGACGATCCCGACGACTGGCTGGCGCGCGCGCGGATGCACGCCGGAAGCTGGTGGCCGCATTGGTACGCATGGATCGCCGCGCACGGCGGCGGCAAGCGCGCGGCGCCGCGGCATGAGGGCAGCGACAAGCACCGAGCGCTCGGACCCGCGCCGGGCGGGTACGTAGTCGAGAAGGTCGATTGAATTCTTCGAGCCGCCCGCGTTGTGCGCCTGCAGCAGGATGCGCTAACATGGGCCTCGAACCCCTTCCCTGACGGCCCGGGCCACGGCCCGACGCCTTCGCTTCGATTCGCGATGGAGAACCTTCATGACTGACATCGTCATCGCCGGCGCCGTGCGCACGGCGATCGGCAAGTTTGGCGGCGCACTGGCCAAGACGCCCGCGCCCGATCTGGGTGCGACCGTGATCCGGGCGCTCCTGGCGCGAGCCAATCTCAAACCGGAGCAGATTTCCGAAGTGATCCTCGGGCAGGTGCTCACTGCCGCCAGCGGCCAGAACCCGGCGCGCCAGGCGCTGATCAAGTCGGGGCTGCCGGCAGCGATTCCCGCGATGACGATCAACAAGGTCTGCGGATCAGGGCTGAAGGCGGTCATGCTCGCCGCACAGGCGGTGCACTGCGGCGACGCCGACATCGTCATCGCCGGAGGCCAGGAAAACATGAGCGCGGCGCCGCACGTGCTGCTCGGCTCGCGCGACGGCTTCCGCATGGGCGATGCGAAACTCGTCGACAGCATGATCGTCGACGGCTTGTGGGACGTGTACAACCAGTATCACATGGGGATCACCGCGGAGAATGTCGCCGAGCAGTACGGCGTCTCGCGCGCGCAACAGGACGAATTCGCAGCGGCCAGCCAGCAGAAGGCGGAAGCCGCGCAGAAGGCCGGCAAGTTCAAGGACGAGATCGTTCCGGTCGAGATTCCGCAGCGCAAGGGCGAGCCCGTGCGCTTCGCCAGCGACGAGTTCATCAAGGCCGGAACGACCGCCGATCAGCTCTCGGCGCTCAGGGCCGCGTTCACGAAGGAAGGCACGGTGACTGCGGGCAACGCCTCGGGCATCAACGACGGCGCCGCCGCGGTGCTGGTGATGAATGCGGGGCGCGCACGCGAGCTCGGCCTCAAGCCGCTCGCCTCGATCAAGGCGTTCGCGTCGTCGGGCGTGGATCCCTCCATCATGGGCATGGGTCCGGTGCCCGCGTCGCGACGCTGCCTCGAGAAGGCGGGATGGAAGCCTGCCGATCTCGATCTCATGGAGATCAACGAAGCGTTCGCGGCGCAGGCTTGTGCGGTCAACAAGGAAATGGGCTGGGATACGAGCCGGATCAACGTCAACGGCGGAGCGATCGCGCTCGGGCATCCCATCGGCGCGTCCGGATGCCGCGTCCTGGTCACCCTGCTCTACGAGATGGGGCGTCGCAACGCCAAAAAGGGGCTCGCATCGCTTTGCATCGGCGGCGGGATGGGCGTCGCCATGGCCGTCGAACGATGAGAACCTGCTGCGCGGGCCGGCTGCTTCGATAGGAGAAGGAAATGGCGGACAACAAGAAACGTGTCGCATTGGTCACGGGTGGAATGGGCGGATTGGGAGAAGCGATCTGTGTCAAGCTCGCCGGGCTCGGTTATGAAGTCGTCACGACGCATTCGCCCGGCAACACCAAGGCGCAGGAGTGGTTGACGTCGATGAAGAAGCAGGGTTTCGCGTTCCACGCTTACCCGTGCGACGTCGTCGACTGGGACTCGTGCGTGGCCTGCGTCGCGCAGGTTACCAAGGACGTCGGTCCGGTCGACGTTCTGGTGAACAACGCCGGCATCACGCGCGACACGACGTTCAAGAAGATGGACAAGACGAACTGGGACATCGTGATCAGGACCAATCTCGATTCCTGCTTCAACATGACCAAACAGGTCTGTGACGGCATGGTCGAGCGCGGCTGGGGGCGGGTGATCAACATCTCCTCGGTGAACGGCCAGAAAGGCGCGTTCGGTCAGGTTAACTACTCGGCGGCCAAGGCCGGCATGCACGGGTTTACCAAGGCTCTTGCGCTCGAGGTCTCGAAGAAGGGTGTCACCGTCAACACCATCTCGCCGGGATACATCGGCACCAAGATGGTGATGGCGATCCCGCAGGAAGTGCTCGACAGCAAGATCATTCCGCAGATTCCGATGGGACGTCTCGGCAAGCCCGACGAAGTCGCGGGATTGGTGGCCTATCTTGCCTCCGACGAGGCCGCGTTCGTCACGGGCGCGAACATCGCCATCAACGGCGGGCAGCACATGTTCTAAAAAAAAGCCCCGGCATTGCTGCCGGGGCGAGGCTGTATCATTTAGGAGGAGGAAAATGATACAGAAGGAGTCTTCACTAGCAAGGTGAGGCTTCGGGCTCGGTTTTCAAGCTCCGGCCGCCTCACCTCGCTTTGTTGCGTGGCTTAATCCTTAGGCAGCCTTCCTGCCCTTGGTGGCCTTGGCGACATGCGCCGCATTCGAGGTTGCCGCACGCACCGAAGCGTCCGCGAAGTTGACGACCTGCTTCGTTGCCTTCGAGAATTGATCGAAAGCCGCCGTCGTCGCCGCCACCGTGGACTTGAGCGCCGTCACCGCGACGTCCGAGCCAGCCGGCGCGTTCTTGGTGGCCTTCTCAACCCAGGCCGCGACACCCTTCGTGTACGAAGCCCATGCTTCTTCGGCGAGCGCCGAGAAATCGGCTTGCGCTTCCGACGCGATCTCGTAGACGCCGCGCGAGTACCCGAGCGCGCTTTGCACGCCGGCTTCCGCCAGCTTCGCACGCAGGGTGAGAAATTCCTGCACGTCCTTCACACCGGCGACCGCGTTCGCGTTGGTAACACCCTGCTCGAGCGCTACCTTGGCCGCTTGCAGGTTGAGCTTGGTCAGCCGCTCCGCCTTCTCAAGCGACAGCGAGGCAAGCTTGATCGCGTTGTCGTAGCCCGCCTTGTTGATTTCAGCGAATTGTTCCGTTGCGTTGTACATCGTATTTCCTTTTCGTCAGGTTGAACTTCAGTCCAATTAGGCGTCCCGCAGCAGAGGGTTTGACGGCCGGGTCACCGGCGTCTCGGCCCGGGGTCGCAAATCTTCGTTCAACCCCTTATGCTGCACCGCACAATGCCAATTCTAGGAGCGTGAACTGTCTCTGTCAAGGATTTTTGGTGCAGCGCGGCACCCTCGGTTCCTCAAATCGGCGGCAGAATTCAAACACCCAAATAAATCAGCGGGTTATAATGGCCGACTACCCGCCCCGGAGCAAGGCATGAACAAGTCGCTGCGCGTGATCAAAAAGTACCCTAATCGCCGTCTCTATGACACTGCCAACAGCGGCTACATCACGCTTGTAGATGTCAAGCAAATGGTGCTCGACCAGGTCAACTTTCAGGTGATCGATGCCAAATCGGGCGAAGACCTGACCCGAAGCATCCTGCTCCAGATCATTCTTGAGGAAGAGTCTGCCGGCATGCCGATGTTCTCGAGCGAGATGCTCGCCCAGATGATCCGCTTCTACGGCAACGCCCTGCAGGGCATCATGGGCAGCTACATGGAGCAGAACGTCAAGGCCTTCATCACCATCCAGCAGAAGCTGCAGGACCAGGCGAAGCAGATCTACGGCGACAAGCTGATGCTGACGCCCGACCTTTGGAAGCAATTCCTGCAGATGCAGGCGCCGGCCATGCAGGGGATGCTCGGCAACTACCTGGAGCAGAGCGCGAAACTGTTCATGGACATGCAGCAGCGGATGCAGGACCAGACACGCGGGCTATTCACAAACTTCCCCTTCCCCAACTTCGGCGGCGGCGGGCCCGGATCCGATGAGGACAAGAAGCGCTGAGCGAAACCGCTGCCCGGCCGACGCAGCGCACTCGCTGCATTGCAGCGCTCACGATTTCCGCATCGCGCAAGTCCCGATCCTTCCATGACGCGTCGGCATTCGGCTCCGGGCCGCGTCGGTTTCGTCTCGCTCGGTTGCCCCAAGGCGCTGGTCGATTCCGAGCGCATCCTTACCCAGCTTCGCGCCGAGGGCTACCCGATCGCTCCACGCTACGAGGAAGCCGATCTGGTCGTGGTGAACACCTGCGGATTCATCGACGCTGCGGTGGAGGAATCGCTCGCGGCGATCGGGGAAGCGCTTTCCGAGAACGGCAAGGTCATCGTCACCGGCTGCCTCGGCGCGAAGGACGGCGGCGCGTTCGTGAGGACCGCCCACCCGAAGGTGCTGGCGGTCACCGGTCCGCACGCCGCACCGGAAGTGATGGCGGCTGTGCACGCGCATCTGCCGAAGCCTCATGACCCGTTCATCGATCTCGTCCCGCCGCACGGAATCAAGCTCACGCCGAAGCATTACGCCTATCTGAAGGTGAGCGAAGGCTGTAACCATCGCTGCACCTTCTGTGTCATCCCGTCGCTCCGCGGCGATCTCGTCAGCCGCCCGATCGGCGAAGTGCTGAACGAGGCAGAGAACCTGCTCAAGGCCGACGTGCGCGAGCTTCTGGTGGTCTCGCAGGACACGAGCGCCTACGGCGTGGACCTGAAATACCGGACGGGCTTCTGGCGCGGGCGGCCGGTCAAGACGCGCATGACGGAATTCGTCCAGGCGCTCTCGGAGCTCGCTCGCGAATACGCCGCATGGGTGAGGTTGCACTATGTCTACCCGTATCCGCACGTCGACGAGATCATCACGCTGATGGCCTCCAACGGCGATGCGTTCGGCGTCGTTCCCTATCTCGACGTGCCGTTCCAGCATGCGAGCGCGCGGATCCTCAAGCTGATGAAGCGTCCGGCGGCTCCCGAGAAGGTGCTCGAGCGAGTCGCTACGTGGCGTGCGATGCGCCCGGAGATCGCGATCCGCAGCACGTTCATCGTCGGATTCCCGAGCGAGACCGAAGCCGAGTTCGACGAGCTGCTCGACTTCCTCGAGGAAGCGCAACTCGATCGCGTCGGCTGTTTCGCCTACTCGCCCGTCGACGGCGCCGCAGCCAACGCATTGCCCGATCACGTGCCGGAGGCGGTCAGGGAGGAGCGCCGCGCGCGCTTCATGGCAGTGCAGGCGAAGATCAGCGCGGAGCGGCTGCGCGCGAAAGTCGGCAAGACCTTGCGCGTGCTCGTCGATGCGATCGACGGCGACCGGGCGATCGCACGCAGCACCGCAGACGCGCCGGAGATCGACGGCGTCGTCACCGTCGCCGATCGTGCGGGTCTCAACGTCGGCTCGTTCGCGCGCGTACTCGTGCAGAGCGCAAGCGAGCACGATCTCGCCGCCCGCACGGTCGCCTGAGCCGCGGCGCGGATCGGGTGCGTGCGCCAACGCTGGTAGAATCCTCCGGTCGCGGCCTCCTGTAACGAAAAACCCGGCGTTACATCCCGGCAATAACGGGGCATGCGCGTCGACGCGGTAACGTTCAACGTCCGTGCTAGGGAGATGATCTCGATGCCCGTCTCGCTCTCTCTCGCTCTCGCCGGCCGCGCTGCACCTCTCATCCTGCTCGCCGCGATCACAGCCGCCTGCGGCAAGAGCGAGAACAAGCCCGCGGAAAAGCCGCCGGTCGACGTTTCCGTGGTCACGATTGCGCGCCGCGATGCACCGGTGACTCCGGTCTATGTGGCGCAGACCCAAAGCTCGCAAGCCGTCAACATCCAGGCGCGTGTCTCCGGCTTTCTCGACAAGCGGGTCTACGTCGAGGGCTCGGTCGTCAAGGCCGGCCAAGTGTTGTTCCAGATGGATCAGAAGCCGTTTCAGGCGCAGGTCGATGCGCAGCAGGCGGCGCTGGCCCGCAGCCAGGCGTCGCTTGAAGTCGCTAAAGCGAACCTCGCCCGCACCAAGCCGCTGGTGCAGCAGAACGCACTGTCGCAGAAGGATCTGGACGACGCCCAGGGCCAGTACGATTCCGCGGCGGCCGCCGTCGAGCAGGGGAAGGCGCAGCTCGAAACGGCGAAGCTCAACCTCTCCTACACCACGATCACCTCGCCGGTCACCGGGGTCTCCAGCTTCGCCGCCATCGCTGACGGAACCTACCTGAGCCCACAGAACAGCCAGCTCACGACGATCTCGGTTCTGAGTCCCATGTGGATCAACTTCAGCGTGTCCGAGAACCAGATGGGGCGAATTCGCGACGAGGTCCAGCGAGGACTTCTCAAGCTGCCCAGCGGCGGGCAGTTCATCGTCGAGGTCGAGCTTGTTACCGGAGCGCTATTCCCCTTCACGGGACGCCTCACCTTCGCCGACCCGTCTTACAACGCGCAAACGGGAACGTTTCTGATCCGAGCAAGCGTACAGAATCCATCCGGCGTGCTGCGCCCGAACCAGTATGTCCGCGTGCGCCTCAAGGGCGCTGTTCGCCCCATGGCGATCGTCGTTCCGCAGCGGGCGGTGCAGCAGGGTGGCAAGGGTCAGTTCGTTTGGGTCGTCAACAAGCAAGATCAGGCGGAGCTGCGGCCGGTGACGGTCGGCGATTGGGAAGGCGACGATTGGTTCATCGACGACGGCTTGGAAGAGGGCGATCGTGTCGTGGTCGAGGGCCAACAGCGGCTCGCACAGGGCGCGAAGGTGAAGGCCTCGGCCTACGTTCCAGCCAAGGCGACGGCGACCGCGGTGGCGGCCGCGCCGGCGACGCCCATCGAGAAACCGGCGTCGCGCGAGCCGGCTCCTTCGGAGATATCCGTCTACTTCGCCCGCGGGTCGGCCGCGCTCGACGATGCGGCGAAGGGCGTTGTGCGCATGAAGGCCGCGGAGGTCATGGGCATTCGGACTCCAATTTCGATCACCGGTTACACCGACAGGACGGGCAAAGGCGGAAACAACGTTGAGCTCGCCAAGAAGCGCGCGCTCGCGGTCCGGGACGCGCTGGTGCAGCTTGGAGTGCCACCCAGCCGCATAAGCCTCGTGCCGCCAGTGAGCGTGACCGGCAGCGGCAGCGACGACCAGGCGCGGCGCGTCGACATCGCCGTCGGCCAGTAAGCGGCTGCAAACCCGCGCCGTGTTCTCCAGATTCTTCATCGAGCGGCCGATCTTCGCCGCGGTCGTCGCGATCATCATCGCGCTCGCCGGCGCGGTCGCGATCGCCCTGCTTCCGGTGCAGCAGTACCCGAACATCACGCCGATCCAGATCACGGTATCGGCCACCTATCCCGGCGCCGACGCGAAGACGCTCGCGGATTCCGTCGCGTCGCCGATCGAGCAGCAGATCAACGGGGTCGACAACATGCTCTACATGTCGTCGACCAGCTCGTCCACGGGACAACTCTCGCTCACGGTCTATTTCTCCCTCGACACCAATCCCGACATCGCGCAGGTGCAGGTGCAGAACCGGGTCAACCTGGCGATGCCGCAGCTGCCGTCGGCCGTCGTGCAGCAGGGCGTGTCGGTGCAGAAGAAGTCTTCCTCGATCATGATGCTGATCGCGGTGTACGGGAAAGGCGACCGCTACAGCGCGAACTACGTCGCCAACTACGCCAATGTCTACGTGCTCGACGCCATCAAACGCGTCAACGGCGCGGGCCAGGCGCAGATCTTCGGCATCGCCGACCAGGCGATGCGCATCTGGCTCAACCCCGACCGCATGGCTTCGCTCGGGATCACCACCTCCGACATCGCGAATGCCGTCAGCTCGCAAAACCAGCTCTTCGGCGCCGGCCAGATCGGCCAGCAGCCCAATGCGAACCCGGTCGAGCTGACGTTCCCGGTAGTGACGCAGCCGCAGTACTCCGATCCGCGGCAGTATCTCAACATCATCCTGCGCGGGAGTCAGGACGGCAGCGCCATCGTGCGGCTTGGCGACGTCGCGCGAGCCGACGTCGGGCTAAAGCAGTACATCATCGACACCAAGCTGAACGACGTCCCGGCCACGTACATCTCGGTCTACCTCCAGCCGGGCGCCAACGGACTCGTG
>Ga0335083_10003201_pt1 | contig 21295 bp, 15 predicted proteins | sample Lox_Sample_42_FD_206716 | JGI IMG/M metagenome (GOLD analysis project Ga0335083, IMG submission 206716) | Soil microbial communities from Loxahatchee National Wildlife Refuge, Florida, United States - Lox_Sample_4.2 | ecosystem: Environmental > Terrestrial > Soil > Wetlands | place: USA...
GTGTTGGTCGCGCGCTGGACCATCACTGCTCTTGCCGGCACGCTGTCCGACCGGTTGCCCACACCGGGTGATTTCGGTCTGGACCCGCTGGTCCTTCTCTTTGCCACGACGATCACGGCTCTCGTAGGGCTCGGATTCGGAGCCGCGCCGGCGCTGCAAGCCGCCCGAACCAGCCTGAACGACGCCCTGACACTCCGCGGGGCAAGTGGAGCCGGCCCGACACTGCGAGGGGGGGGGAGCCGTCCCTGGGGGGGAGACGCGCGCGGCGTGTTCGTAGCGCTGCAGCTCGTGCTCAGTCTCGTCCTGCTCGCCGGCGCGAGCCTGCTCGGGCGCAGTCTCCTGGCCCTGCAGACCGTGGATCCCGGGTTCGCACCCGACCACGTCCTGACGGCCGAGTTCCGTCTGCCGGGCGTCAAGTATCCGACGCCGGAAGCCCAGAACCATTTCATGGCGACCGCGATCGAGCGGATCCGCGCGGTCCCCGGCGTGCGATCGGCCGCCCTGATCGCGAGCATCCCGCTCTCGGGCAATTGGGGGTTCGTGGGGTACGCTCCCGACACACGGCCGGAGCAGGAGGCGCGGACGGCCCCGGTAGCCCAGGCGAACACGGTGAGTGACCGCGCCTTCGAGACACTGCGGGTGCCCCTCGTGGCCGGGCGCGACTTCGACACCCGGGACCGGGCCGACGCCCCTCCCGTCGCCATCGTCAACGAGACCCTCGCCCGGGAAACCTGGCCCGGGAGTTCTCCCCTCGGGCGGCGACTCAAGCTGTTCGGGCCACCCGTCACGTGGGTCACGGTGGTGGGCGTCGTGGCGGACGTGAAGCAGCGAACGCTCCGTGACCCGCCCACGCCGCAGATCTATCTGCCCTTCGCGCAGTCGCCCGGCATCTTTAATAGCGTAGTCGCCCGCACCGACGGCGACCCATCGACCTTCACCAAGGCCCTCCGTGCCGCCATCTGGTCGGTGGACCCGGAGCAACCGGTGTGGGCATTGCGCCCGCTCGAGTCCTATTTCGCGGGTGACCAGTCCGCCCCCCGTTTCATTGCATTCTTGACCGGCGGATTCGCGTTGCTCGCCCTGCTGCTCGCCGCGATCGGTCTCTATGGCGTCACGGCGTTCGGCGTGGCGCAGCGCACCCAGGAGGTCGGCGTCCGCATCGCCCTGGGAGCGCGGGCCGGACAGGTGATTCGACTCGTGGTCGGTCGGGGCCTCCGGGTGGCCGGCCTGAGCGCGATCGTGGGGACGGGTCTTGCCCTCGGTACCGCCCGGCTCCTGTCGTCCCAGCTCTATGGCGTCAGTCCGGCGGACCCCGTGACGTTCCTCGCGGTGCCGCTGGGGCTGCTCGGCGTCGCCCTGCTCGCCTGCTATTTCCTCGCACGCCGCGCCGCGCGGGTCGATCCCGTCGTCGCATTGCGAACGGAATAAGGGGGTTCGATGGATCGGTTGCTGCAAGATCTCCGCTACGCGTTACGCACGCTCGCCCGGGCACCGGGCTTCACCGCCGTGGCCGTCCTGACTCTCGCGATCGGCATCGGCGCCAATACCGCGATCTTCAGCGCGGTCCACACGGTCCTCCTGAAACCGCTCCCCTATCCGGAGTCGGACCGGCTCGTAGAGATCCTGTCGTCCGGGTTTCAGAACACCCGGTTCGGGGTTTCCTATCCCGACCTCCACGACCTGCGCGACATGACGCAGGATTTCACGGGCGTCGGCGCCTCGACTACGCAGCGCTACAACCTCACCGGCGCGGGCGATCCCCGCGAGGTCGAAGCGGCTGCCGTGACGGCCGATCTCTTCACCGTGTTGCAGGTGCATCCGGAGATCGGTCGCCTGCTCACCCCACAGGACGACCGCGCCCCGGTGGCGCTCATCGGGCACGGCCTCTGGGCGACGAATTTCGGCAGCGACAAGGGCATCGTCGGCAAGCCGATCGCGCTCGACGGCAAGAGCTACACGGTAATCGGCGTGATGCCGGCGGAGTTTCATTTTCCTCGACGCTCGATCGAGGTGTGGACCCCGGTCGGCGACGCCCTGGCGCAGAACCCCCGGGCCGAGACCGACCGCGGGTATCACTTCTTCAACGCGATTGCCCGGTTGGCCCCCGGCATCACCATGGCGCGGGTGACCGGCGATCTCACGGTCCTCGCGAATCGCATCAACGCCGCCGATTCCGCCCAGAGCGCCGGTGGTCCGGTCCGCCGGCAGATCGTCGCGACCGGCGCTGGGCCGGTCGGGCCGCCGCCGGGAGGTGGGGGTGGGGGTGGGGGTGGGGGTGGGGGTGGGCGCCCTGGGGCGCTCGGCATGTTCGGGAACGGCTACGCGGCGACGCTGCTGCGCGATGCCGACATCGGCGACGTGCGGCGGCCGCTCCTCATCATGCTCGGCGCCGTCGGTTTCGTGCTGCTCATCGCCTGCGCCAATGCCGCGAACCTGCTCCTCGCCCGCGCCGCGGCTCGCCGCCGGGAGATGGCAGTGCGCCGGGCTCTGGGCGCCTCGCGCGGCCGTCTCGTCCTGCAGCTCCTGACTGAGAGCGTGCTCCTGGCGCTGGCGGCCGGCGTCGTCGGCGTGCTGTTCGCGAGCTGGGGACTCCACCTGCTCCTCAACATCTGGCCGCGAGCGCTGCCCCGGGCGGCGGAGATCGGTCTCGATCTCCCGGTCCTCGTGTTCACGCTGGGCCTCGCGCTCGTCACCGGGATCGCGTTCGGCCTCGTTCCCGCCTGGCGCGCCTCGGCGCCGGGGATCGAGGAGACGCTGCGCGACGACGCGGCGGGAGCCACCGGAGGCCGGCGGCATCGGCTCCAGAGCGGCCTCGTGATCGCGGAGGTCGCGCTGTCGCTGGTCCTCCTCGTCGGTGCCGGCCTCCTCGTCCGGAGCTTCATCCGGCTGAGCAACGTGAATCCGGGGTTCGACACGCGCGACCTTCTCGCCGCGCGAATTCGGCTGACCCCTACCCGCTACGCCGATTTCCCCGCCCAGGCGCAGTTCTTCGACAACGTACTGGCGACGCTCGAGGCTCGTCCCGGCGTGCAGAGCGTCAGTATCGCCGGGACGCTGCCGCTTTCCGGGGCGATGCGCATGCTGGGCTTCGACCCGCGCAGCGTGCGGCCCGACTACCCGCAGCCGTTCATGGTGCTGCGCCAGTTCGTGGTGTCGCCGGCGTACTTCTCCGCCTTCCGTATCCCGCTACGTGAGGGCCGAGCCTTCACGACGGAGGACCGCACGACGGCGCCGCCCGTGGCGATCATAAACCGCGCGGCGGCGGAGCAGCTCTGGCCGGGACAGGATCCGGTCGGGAAACAGCTGGCGATCGGCCGAGGCCCGAGGCCCGGTGGGGCGGGCGGAGCGCCGGCCCCGATGACGATCGTGGGCGTGATCGACAACCTGCGGTCGGCTGCCCTCGATGCGACGCCACAACCGGAGATCTACACGCCGGCCGCGCAGGAGAGCCAGGTCGACGAGATGTGGGTAGTGTTCCGGGCCGCGAACGGGAAGCCGTTGCAGATGGCGGGCGCCATCCGCGACGCCGTGCGGCAGGCCGACCCCGAGCAGCCGATCGGCGAGATCGCGAGTCTCAGCGAGATCGCCGATCAGCTCACCGCGTCGCGCCGGTTCAACACTTCCCTGCTCAGCGTCTTCGCGCTGCTCGCCTTGGGGCTCGCTCTGGTCGGCATCTACGGCGTCACGGCGTACGCGGTCACGCAGCGCACCCGGGAGCTCGGGATCCGGCTCGCCCTGGGCGCGCAGCCGAGGCAGGTGGTGGATCTCCTCGTCCGGGAGAACCTGCGGCGGGTGACGATCGGCGTCGGATTGGGGCTCGTGGCCGCATTCGGGGCGACGCGGGTGCTGAAGGCGCTGCTCTACGACGTGGCGCCGAGCGACGCGCTGACCTTCGGCGGGACGGCGGTGCTGCTCGCCGCTGTCGCCCTGGCCGCAACATGGTGGCCGGCGCGTCGGGCGACGCGGGTGGATCCGATGGTGGCGCTGAGAACCGAATGACGTGATGGGTGGTCAGTGGCCGGTGGTTAGCGGCTCGCGTCAATTTGCCCCCATACGGCGGAGAACCGATGATAGCGGCCGGGTATCGAAGCCCAATTTGGCGCAATGTCTCAAGCGCCATCCGGTTCGGTTCGCAGCTATCGGGACCTCGTGGTCTGGCAGCGTTCGATGACCCTAGTCGTTGCCGCGTACCGTCTCGCTGCCAAACTCCCCAAGGACGAGCTGTATGGCCTCACCAGTCAGATCCGGCGCGCGGCCACCTCTGTGCCCGCGAATATCGCAGAAGGGCAAGGACGACGCAGCACCGGCGAATTCCTCCAATTCCTGGGGATCGCAAACGGATCGCTGCTGGAGCTTGAGACCCACCTGCTTGCCGCCGAGCGACTGGATATGCTTGGCCCAGCGGATTTGGATGAAACCCTTCGGATGACAGGAGAAGTAGGAAGGATGCTAGCTGGGCTGAAGCAGGCCCTCCGGGACCGCAAGCCTAGGGCGCACCACTAGCCCCCGACCACTGACCACTGACAACTTCTCTCCCATGGCCGCCTCCTCGCCGCGTCTCCTTGTCGCCGACGACGATCCCGGAGTGGTTGAAGCGCTCAAGCTGCTGCTCCGCGACGAGGGGTTCGCCGTCGAAACGGTGACTTCGCCCGCCGGCGTGCTCGCCGCGGTCGAGGCCCGGGACTTCGACGCGGTGCTGATCGACATGAACTACGCCCGCGACACGACGGGAGGCCTCGAAGGCCTCGATCTCCTGTCGCGGTTGCAGGTCCTCGACGCGACGCTCCCCGTCATCGTCATGACCGCCTGGGGCAGCATCGAAGGTGCGGTCGACGCGATGCGCCGGGGCGCGCGGGACTACATCGAGAAGCCCTGGGACAACGCCCGTCTGGTCCGGGTGCTGCGCACCCAGGTGGAGCTGGGCCGCGCCATCCGCACCAGCCAGCGGCTCGAGAGCGAGAATCGCTTGCTGCGGCCGGTCGGCGCGCCGGAGCTGATCGCGACCGCGGCCTCGATGCAGCCGGTGCTGCATCTGATGGAACGGGTCGGTCCCTCCGATGCCAATGCGCTGATCATGGGCGAGCACGGCACCGGGAAGGAGGTCGTCGCCCGCTGGATGCACGCGGCGTCGCATCGGGCCGACCGGCCGATGGTGACGGTCAATCTCGGCGGCCTGGCGGACGGCGTGTTCGAGAGCGAGATGTTCGGACACACGAAGGGCGCGTTCACCGACGCGAAAGCCGATCGCGCCGGGCGATTCGAGATCGCCGACGGCGGCACCATCTTTCTCGACGAGATCGCGAACCTCTCCCCCGCCCAGCAGGCGAAGCTCCTGCGCGTGCTCCAGACCGGCGAGATGGAGCGCGTCGGATCCTCCAAGACGCGGCACGTGGACGTGCGGGTCCTGTCGGCCACCAACGCGGACCTGCGGGCCGAGGTGGCCGCGGGACGGTTCCGTGAAGACCTGCTGTTCCGGCTCAACACGATCGAGATCCGGCTGCCGCCGCTGCGCGAGCGCCGCGAAGACATTCCCCTCCTCGCTGCCCACTTCCTGCGGGCGTATGCCGGCCGCTACCGCAAACCGGTCACGCGCTTCGACCCGAACGCCATGAGCAGCCTGCTCGCCTACTCCTGGCCGGGGAACGTGCGGGAGCTGGCCCACGCCGTGGAACGCGCCGTGCTGCTCGCCGAGGGCGACATGGTCCGCGCCGCCGACCTGAGCCTGACACCCCCGGGCGATGGCGCCGGAGCGGGAGGGGGCCGCATCGAAGGGATGAGTCTCGAGGAAGTCGAGCGGCTGCTGATCCGCAAGGCGCTCGACCGCTTCGGCGGCAACGTCAGCTCCGCAGCCAAAGCCCTCGGCCTCTCCCGCAGCGCCCTGTACCGGCGGTTGGAACGGCACGGGCTCTGACCGTTTCCCCATGAAGTCCTACGAGCGGGAAATCACCCGGCTCGCGCTCCTCGCGGGGATGCCGGCCACCGCTCTGGCCTTATGGCTCCTCTGGAGCGGCGGGGCCTCCCCCCGCACCCTGTGGACTGTCGCCACCCTGCTGCTCGTCTTCTGGCTCGGTGTGGTGCTGCGGCTGCGCGAGCGCGTGGTCCGGCCGCTCCAGACCCTCTCCAACATGCTCGCCGCGTTGCGCGAACAGGACTACTCCCTCCGCGCTCGGCGCCCCAATCCCGACGACGCGCTCGGGCTCGCGATGTACGAGATCAACATCCTGACGACCGAGCTGCACGAGCGCCGCCTGGGCGCCCTCGAGGCGACCGCGCTGCTGCAGCGGGTCATGGCGGAGATCGACGTGGCGGTGTTCGCCTTCGACGGGGACGACGCGTTACGCCTCGTCAACCGCGGCGGCGAGCGGCTGCTCGGTCAGCCGGCGGAGCGGCTGTTGGGCCGCCGAGCGGCCGATCTCGGCCTCACCGAGTGCCTGACCGGCGAGGCCCCCCGGGTGCTCGACCTCACCTTCCCCGACGACCGCGGCCGCTTCGAGATGCGGCGCGGCGAGTTCCGTCAGGGCGGACGCCCGCATCGCTTCGTGCTCCTCGCCGACGTCGGCCGCACCCTGCGGGAAGAGGAACGCCAGGCCTGGCAACGCCTGATCCGCGTATTGGGGCACGAGATCAACAATTCCCTGGCGCCGATCCAATCGGTGGCGCAACAGCTGCGGGACCAGCTGGCCCGGGGAGCGGGACCCGCCACCCTGCGCGACGATTTGCAGCGCGGCCTGGAGCTGATCGGCAGCCGGTCGGCGTCGCTCACCCGGTTCCTCACGTCCTATGCGCGTCTCGCCAAGCTGCCTCCCCCCACCCGACGCCCGGTAGACGTCGCGACATGGGTCCAGCGGGTCGCCCGGCTGGAGACCCGCCTGACCGTGCAGGTCGCTCCCGGGCCCCCGCTCACCATCCAGGCCGATGGGGACCAGCTCGATCAGCTGCTCATCAACCTCGTCACCAATGCGACCGACGCAGCGCTCGCGGCCGGGGGGAGCGGCGGTGTCCGGATCCACTGGACTGCATCCGGCGGCGGAGGGGGTGTCGCGGTGACGGTGGAGGACGACGGCCCCGGTCTTCCCGAGACGAAAAACCTCTTCGTCCCCTTCTTCACCACCAAGGCGAACGGAACCGGGCTTGGCCTCGTGCTCTCGCGGCAGATCGCCGAAGCGCACGGCGGCCGCCTTTCGCTCGCCAACCGCAGCGAGGGGCCCGGGTGCGAGGCACGCTTGCTGTTGCCGGCGTGAGGGACATCGCCGGTCCGGCCGTTCAGGATTAGGTTTGACCGGATGCCCGATCCGAAAGCGAAGATCACCTTCCGCCTGAACGGCGAGCCGTGCGAGGCGGCCTTCGCTCCCCACAAGACCCTGCTTGAAGTGCTGCGCGAGGATCTGGGGCTCACCGGTACGAAGCACGGGTGCGAGCTGGGAGAGTGCGGGACGTGCACGGTGCTGCTGGACGGCCAGCCGGTGCTCTCCTGCCTGGTGCTGGGTCTCGCCTGCGGGGGCCGTACCGTAGAGACGATCGAGGCCATGGCCCAGGGTCCCGCGCTGCATCCGTTACAGGAGGCATTCGCCGACCTGGGCGCGGCGCAGTGCGGCTACTGCACGCCGGCGTTCCTGCTCGCTTCCGAAGCCCTGCTCAAGACCAACCCGAAACCGACGCGGCAGGAGATCAAGGAAGCCCTGGCCGGCAACCTCTGCCGTTGCACGGGATACATCAAGATCTACGAAGCCGTCGAGCTCGCGGCGGCACGGATGCGGGGAGAGCAAGCGACGGCCGCCCGGGAATCGATGTATGGCCGGCCGTAAGACCAAGGCGGAGAGCCGGAATGCGACAGACCTGCGGGTCGTCGGCAAGGCCCACCGCAAGGTCGACGCCGTCGCCAAGGTCACGGGCGCCACGAAGTACGCCGACGATCTGTTCCTCCCACGGATGCTATACGCGAAGCTGCTGCGGTCCCCGCACCCCCACGCCCGCATCATGCGGATCGACACGACCGCCGCCGAGCGACTCTCGGGCGTGGTCGCGGTACTCACGGGGAAGGATCTCCCGATTCCCTTCGGGATCCTCCCCGTGAGCCAGGACGAGCATGCCCTCTGCCCCGACCGCGTGCGTTTCGTGGGCGACCCGGTGGCCGCCGTCGCCGCGACCACCGAAGAGACCGCCACGGCTGCGCTCGACCTGATCCGCGTCGAGTACGAGCAGCTTCCCGCCATCGCCTCGGCGGAAGCGGCGATCGAGACTCCGGAACCGAGGATCCACGATTACGGCGACAGCGGCAACCTCCACAAGCTCATCAACCTCGAGTTCGGCGACGTCGAGGCGGGCCTGGCTGAGGCCGATCTGGTGCGGGAGGACCTGTTCTTCTTCGAGGGCAACACGCACCTCCCCATGGAGCAGCACGCCGCCGTGGCGGACTGGTCCGCCGATGGGAAGGTGACGCTGTGGAGCAGCACGCAGACGCCCCACTACGTGCATCGCGCGCTCGCCAAGGTCCTGGAGCTCCCGCCCGCGCGCATCCGGGTGATCGCCACCCCGAACGGTGGCGGTTTTGGGGGGAAGAGTGATCCGTTCAGCCACGAGATCGTGGTCGCCAAATTCGCCATGATCACCGGCCGCCCGGTGAAGATCACGCTGACGCGTGAAGAAGTGTTCTACTGCCACCGGGGCCGGCACCCGACGCTCATGTGGGTAAAGACGGGTGTGACCAGGGATGGGGCCATTACGGGGATGCACTTCCGGTCGCTGCTCGACGGCGGCGGCTACGGCTCCTACGGCGTCGCCAGCACCTATTACACCGGCGCGCTGCAGACCGTGACCTACAAGATCCCCCGCTACAAGTTCCAGGGGGCGCGGGCGTTCACCAACAAGCCGCCATGCGGACCCAAGCGCGGCCACGGCACCCCGCAACCACGCTTCGCTCTGGAAGTGCACCTCGACAAGATCGCCGAAGCGCTGAAGATCGATCCCGCCGAGCTGCGGCTGCGGCATCTGCAGCCGCCCGATTCCCTCACCGCGAACTACCTGAGAATCGGCTCGATGGGCCTCGGGGCCTGCATCCACAAGGTCACCGAGGGCTCCGGCTGGAAGGCGAAGCACGGCAAGCTGCCGCTGGGCCAGGGAGTCGGGCTCGCCTGCTCCTCCTACCTGAGCGGCGCCGGCCTGCCGATCTACTGGAACCAGATGCCGCACTCGGGAGTGCAGCTCAAGTGCGACCGCGGGGGCGGGGTCACGGTGTTCTGCGGCTCCACGGACATCGGTCAGGGGTCGGATTCGATCCTCGCCTACATCACCGCCGAAGTGTTGGGGGTCGATCCGTTCGATATCCGGGTCGTCACCGCCGACACCGATCTGACGCCCGTGGACCTGGGGAGCTACTCCTCCCGCGTGACGCTGATGAGCGGCAACGCGGCGCTCCAGGCGGCGGAGCGCGCGCGCGAGATCATCGCCCCGCACGCGGCCAAGAAGCTCGAGATCCCCGGGGATCGCCTCGTGTTCGCGGGGGCACGAGTCTTCGATGCCCAGGATCCGGCGCGGGGGATGAGCTTCGCCGAAGCGGTGCAGGCCGCGGAATCCGTGGTGGGAACCGTGGGGACCACCGGCTCCTATACCCCGCCCAGGAGCGCCGCGCGCTACCGGGGGGCCGGGGTCGGACCGTCACCCGCGTACTCCTACAGCGCTTGCGTAGCGGAGGTGGAGGTCGACCCCGCGACCGGGATCGTGCGGGTCCCGAAGATCTGGATGGCGCACGACGTGGGCCGGTGCATCAACGCGGCGGCGGTGATCGGACAGGTCGAGGGCGGCATCTACATGGGACTCGGCGAAGCCCTGATGGAAGAGATGGCATATCGGGCCGACCGCCGCGTGGTCCACAAGATCCCCAGCCTGCTCGAGTACAAGAGTCCCACCACGCTCGAGATGTGCGACGTGGTGACCTACCTGATCGAAGACCCCGATCCAAACGGCCCGTTCGGCGCCAAGGAGGTCGGTCAGGGTCCCCTGCTGCCCGTGATGCCGGCCGTGGCGAACGCGGTGTACGATGCCGTGGGCGTGCGGGTGGACGAGATTCCCATCACGCCGGAAAAGGTGCTCAAGGCGCTGAAGAAGAAGGCGAAAGGGGAAGCGGGACGGGTGGGACCGGTGCGGTTCCCCGACATTCCGTGGCCCGAGCCCACGCGGGTGCCACCTCCCTGGGAAGGGGGAGACGGCAAGGCGCTGGAGCGGCCGGCCACCCTCGCGGGTGGCGTCCGCGAGGAGCGGCAGCACTGATGCTCCGGCTCCCCTCGTTCCACTACCTGACGCCACGCACCGTCGCCGAAGCCGTGAAGATGAAGGCGGACGCCGGTCCTGCTGGAGCATTCGTCGCCGGTGGCACCGATCTCTACCCCAACATGAAGCGGCGCCAGCAGGAACCGCGTACCGTGATCTCGCTGATGGGGATCGCGGAGCTAGCGGGAAGGGGGAATAGGGACGCGGCAAGCGTGATCCCCGCCGGGGTGACGCTCACCGCGCTCTCCAGCGATCCTGGACTCCGCCGCTCGGCCTGTCATGCCGTCGCCGAAGCCGCAGAGCTCGTCTCCACCCCCTTGCTGCGCAATATGGGCACGATCGGCGGCAACCTCTGCCTCGACACCCGTTGCAACTACTACGATCAGGGCTACGAGTGGCGCAAGGCGATCGACTTCTGCATGAAGAAGGATGGAGCGATCTGTTGGGTCGCGCCCTCCTCTCCGCGCTGCTGGGCGGTCAACTCCTCCGACGTCGCCCCGGTGATGGTGGCGATCGGGGCCGAGTATGTGCTCGTCGGCCCGCAGGGTGAGCGCCTCGTCCCCGCGGCCCGTTTCTACCACAACGACGGGATCAACTATCTCACGAAGCAGCCCGACGAGATGCTCACGGCGATCCGCCTCCCGGCTCCCGACGGCTGGGATGCCGTCTATCACAAACTGCGCCGGCGCGGCTCGTTCGACTTCCCGGTGCTGGGAGTGGCGGCATGGATACGGTGGGAAGGGGGACGGGGGAAGCGGGACGCGGGCCGAGTGAGCGAGGCGCGGATTGTCCTGGGTGGCGTCGCGAGCTACCCACAGGAGATCGCGGAAGCAGGGGCGGCGCTCGTGGGGACGAGACTAGAAGGCGATGCGATCGCCGCGGCGGCTGAAGCGGCGTTCCGACCCTCGAAGCCGATGGACAACACCGATTTCGACCTGTCGTGGCGCAAGCAGATGACCAGGGTGTACGTCACGCGAGCCCTGGAAGAGCTGCGGAGCCGCCGCCTGGCATCATGAGATCCCTCATCCGGATCCCGGTCGTGACCGCGCTCGTCCTCGGTGCCTCGACCTGGGTAGCGGCGCAGGACGCCGTCACCTTCGACCCCGGAACACGCATTCCAGTCCGCTTTCTCCAGGGCATAGAAAGCGGCCGGGACACCGCCGGAACACTGCTGTTCCTGCAGACTTTCGGCGCGCTGGTCCGGGACAGCTGCGTCATCGTTCCCGCGTACACCCACGTCGCGGGGCACGTCTTCCGGTCCATTGGCGGCCGCCACCTGGGACGGGGTGGCGAGCTCGTGCTGGTCTTCGACTCGCTGGAAATACAGCCCGCCGCCTGGATCCCGATTCACGCGCTGCTGGACACGCTGGAGTACGAGCCGAGTCAGGCGATCCGGGACTCCGGCGTGCTCCACGCTCCGGGGAGCAACGCCGAAAAGGAGCTCACCGCGGCGACGCCGGCCGCCGCAGAAGTGGGTTTCGTCCCCGCCGCCATCCTCTCGACCTACCTGGTCCTGCATCACGGACCGCGCGCCAAGATCCTCGCGGGCGAAGGCGGAGCGATTCGTCTCGTCGCCCCGCTGCAGGTCATGCCCCCCCAGAAGTGCGCACCGGTTTCGGGGGAGCGGGACCTCGTCGCTTTGCCGGAGCTACCCGCCTTTCTCCCCTATACCACCAACCGGCAATCCGACCGTTCCGGGGATCCCATCAACCTGTTGTTTCTCGGGACCGCGCCGGATCTCGACCGGGCGTTCGCGAGCGGCGGTTGGCTGCGCACCGGCGCGCGCGGGTTTGGTTCGGTCGCCCATGAAGTGACCGCCGCGATCACCGCGCGCCCGGCGGTGGGCGCCCCGGTCAGCACGAAATACTTCGCGGGCCGGCCGGAGGACTTGGCCTACGAGATCGCGGGGCCCAATGCGCGGAAGCGCCACCACCTGCGGATCTGGCTGCTCGATACCCTGGCCGGCGTCTGGGTTGGCGCCGCGAACGAGGACGTGGGCCTTTCGGTGAATCCCTTCAAGGCGCGCGCGACGCACAAGATCAACCCGGTGATCGACATGGAGCGGGACTTCATCGTCCGCACGCTCGAGGCGGGCCGCTGTGCGGACCTGGTCGATTACATGACCCTGCCCGGCGCAACGCCGAGCGGGCGCAATGCCGAAGGACAACGGTTCATGACGGACGGCCGAGCGGCCGTCATCCACGTGCGCACCTGCGAACCCCACAACCACGGAACCCCATGATGGCCACGGCACCCCTGCACCGCCTGCTCGCGATCTGTGCCACACTCACGGCAGCGGCCGCTCCTCTGCCAGCCCAGGGCCTCCCCAAGGACTTCGACGCCTACGTCACCAAGGCGATGCAGTCGTTCGCCGTGCCGGGACTCGCCATCGCGGTCGTCAAGGACGGCAAGGTGGTGCTCGCCAAGGGCTATGGGGTGCGCCGCCTCGGTGATCCTACTCCGGTCGACGCACACACCCTGTTTCAGATCGCCTCCAACACCAAGGCGTACACGACCGCCGCGCTCGCCATGCTCGCCGATTCGGGCCGGCTCCAGCTGGACGATCCCGTCCAGAAATACATTCCGGAGTTCCAGCTGTGGGATCCGTGGGTCACGCGCGAGTTCACGATCCGCGACGCCCTGACACACCGCAGCGGGCTGGGGTTGGGAGCCGGTGATCTACTCTGGTTCCATTCGACATATACATCGACCGACATGATCCGGAGGTTCCGGTACCTGAAGCCCGTGTCGAGCTTTCGTAGCCAGTACGCCTACGACAACGTGCTGTACATGGTGGCGGGCCAGGTCGTGGCCGCCGCGACGGGGAAGCCATGGGCCGACTTCATCCGCACCCGCATCTTCACCCCGCTCGGCATGAGCGAGGCGCTCACCAGCATCAGCGAAGTGCCCGCCGGCGCCAACATCGCCGCCCCACACGCCAAGGTCGACGGAGTCCTCCAGGTGGTCCCCTACGACACCTCCGACAACATCCAGGCGGCGGGGATGATCACCGAGAACGTCAGCGACGCCGCGAAGTGGCTGCTGGTGCAGCTCGACTCCGGCCGCTACAGCGGGGGCCGGCTGTGGTCGGCAAAACAGGCGCGGGAGATGTGGTCGGCCCAGACCATCACCGGGGTCGGAAACCCGCCGCCGCCGCTCGCCGGGTTACGCGCCAACTTCGGCGCCTACGGCCTCGGCTGGGGTCTGCGGGACTATCACGGGCACAAGCTGGTTTCCCACACCGGCGGGCTGGACGGGATGACCTCCCAGACGATGCTCGTCCCCGATCAGCGCCTTGGCCTCGTGGTGTTCACCAACGCGGAAACGCCGATCTTCGCCGCCCTGGGTTACCGGATCGTGGACGCATTCCTGGGGGTGCCGCCCACCGACTGGGCAGCGGCATTCAAAGAGGTATCGGGGGGCGCCACCGCCCGCGCCGACAGCGTGCTGCGCAGTCAGGATTCGTCGCGCGCCCGGGGGACGTCGCCGTCCCTGCCCCTCGCGGGCTACGCCGGGCGGTACACGGATGCCTGGTACGGAGATGCGACGATCACGCAGGAAGGCGACCACCTGGTGCTGCGCTTCTCGGCGTCACCGGCGTTCGTGGGTGATCTGGAGCACTGGCACCACGACGTCTTCGTGGCGCACTGGCGCCAGCGCAACATCCCCGATGCCTTCGTGTATTTCGCCTTGAAACCGGACGGAGCGATCGAGCAGTTCAAGATGGAGGCCCGCTCGCCGCTGGCGGATTTCAGCTTCGACTACCAGGACCTGCTCTTCACGCCGGCCCGCTAGGGCTTCAAACCCTCCAGCGTCGCCCGGCATCTCACCGGCATCTTCCCACTCGGAGGCGCCGGTGTTGAAGCGATTCCTGTTCCTCCTCCCGCTCGCCGCTTTGGGCGGCTGGGCCACGATCACGGTCGAAGACCTGCCCGAGCACCTGGTGAGCGGGCAACCGACGACCCTGACGTTCACCGTCCGGCAGCACGGTATCCGCCTGCTCGACGATCTCAAACCTCGCATCGAGGCCACGACCGCCACGGGCGGTAGCGTGCAGGCGGCGGCGAACCCCACCGGGTCGAGCGGCCGCTACGCGGCGACCTTCACCTTGCCGTCACCGGGTGACTGGACGATCACGATCCAGAGCGGATTCGGGACCAGCCGGTCGACGCTCGAGCCGATCGCGGTGATCGCGCCGGGCGCCGGCTCACCGCAACCGCTCGCCGCCGCGGTGCGGGGACGGCAACTGTTCGTGGCCAAGGGCTGCGGTACCTGCCACCAGTACCGTGGGGTGAGCGATCACGCGCTGGCGATCGGGCCGGACCTGACCGACCGCCGCTTCTCCTCGCCGTACCTCGCGCGCTTCCTGGCGGACCCGATGGGCACGCTCGGCGACCGGCGCACCACCACGGCGGAAATGCCGAACCTGCATCTCTCCGCGGCCGAGATCGCGTCGCTCTCGGCGTTCTTGCAGGGAGCGGGTGCGAGCGGGGACTAACGCCCCGCTGAAACGACGGAGACTCCTCCCACGAGCTGCCGCACGCCGTCCACGACGGCCAGCCGCAACAGTCCCTGCGGCCCGGCGGAGGCATCGAGCACGGCGAGCGCCGAGTCTTGCCACTGTTTGGGGACGGACCGGTGCACGACGAGGTCGTCCAGTGCCGTCTGGCCGATTCCCGCGACCCGGGTCAGCGCGAGGGCCACCGGTATGCCATCCTGAGCGATGGGCTGGCGGGCCGCGACCACCTGGACCCGTCCGAGCAGACCACGCCAGGCGGCGAAGTCCGCCGCGAGAGCGTCGCGAGCCGCCGAGTCGCGCCCCCCCGAGTCGTTCACCAGACGGCGCGCCAGCGTGATGGTGTTCCAACGAGCCGGCGGATCGGGACGAGCGGCGTCCACCAGACGAGTGAGCGGCGTCTGCTGCGTCATCGGCTGGAGCCGCTGGCGCTGTCCGAAGGTGACCGGCTGCACCAGCTCGATCAGCGCGTTCAGGGCCTTGAAATCCTCGCCGTTGCCGACCGCCAGGCGCAGCAGGCGTTCGGTGTGGGTCTTCTGGCCCAGGCCCAGAGCCTCGAGCCGCACACTGGTCTCCGCCAGTCGCCGGTACATGTCCCCCACGTCCCCCACCGTGGCGGGGGACCAGAGTTTCTCGGCCACCGCGGCGAGTCGCGGCCAGATGCGCGAGTCGATCGTCTCGGGCGAGACGTGCTCTCCCCACATGCACGCCTCCCCTCCGAGCAGGCGCGCGGCCTCGGCGTCGGTGAGCCCCCCCAGGCCTTCGGGAAGCGGATCGACGTAGATGTCTTCGGCGGAGCTCTGGTGGTCCAGGTAGTAGGGCGCTGAGAGGATGGCGTTGTGGCCGGCGCGCACCGTCTGGGGGAGGTATTCCACGCCGCGCCACGACTGCACGACGGCGGTGGGCGGCAGGTCAGGGTGGAGGATCTCGTCCCAGCCGATCATGCGCTTTTCATGGCGGGCGAGGATCCGGGCCAGCCGGCGGTTGAAATAGGCCTGCAACCCGGCATTGTCCGCAATGTGGTTGCGCTGCATGAACCCGCGGATGCGGTGATTGGCATTCCACTGGACGCCGTTGACCTCGTCGCCGCCGATGTGCCAGTACGGGTCGGGGAACAACGCCGCCATCTCGGTCACGAACCCCTCGATGAAGGTGTAGACCTCCTCGCGGGTCGGGTCGAAGACGGGGTCGAATACCCCCCAGGTGCGTTGTAGCACATAGGGTCCCGGGGCGCTGGCATACCGGGGGTACCCCACGAACCACGACGTCGCATGCCCGGGCATGTCGAATTCCGGAACGACGCGAATGCCGCGATCCCGCGCGTAGGCCACCACGTCGCGGATCTGGGCATGCGTGTAGTACTGCCCATCCGAGCCGCTCCCCTGAAGTCGTGGATACCGGAGGCTCTCGACCCGGAAGCCCTGGTCCTCGGAGAGGTGCCAGTGGAATACGTTCAGCTTTACGGCCGCCATCCCGTCCAGGGTCCGTTTGACCACCTCCACCGGCTCGAAGTGCCGTCCCACGTCCATCAGGAGCCCGCGCCAGGGGTACCGGGGCGCGTCCGCAACGTGGATCGCCGGGAGATAGAACCCGGCGCTGTCGGCGGAGACGAGCTGGAGCAGGGTTTCGAGCCCCCGGATCGCCCCGACCACCGTGGCGGCGCGGAGCAGGGCGCGGCCCGGCCCGACGTCGAGCGCGTACGATTCGTCCTCGGTCTCCGTCTGCACCGCCTGGCCGGGCCCCTGCACCGCGATCACGAGACGCACCAGGCTGTCGCGTCCGATGGCGCGGGAGAGTGGCACGGCGATCCGACGCTCGAGCCGCGTCAACGCCCGGGTCACCGCCGCCTCGAGCCGCGCGTTGGTGAACCCGGTGATGGCCGTGTGCAACGCCGTGTCCAGCACCAACCGACCGGTGTCCGGCACCACCGTGCGCGGTACCGGAAGCAGGGTCAGCGCTGGGGGGGCGCCGGGCGGTGAGGGAGGAGGCGACGCCGGCCAGGACGGGGCCAGTGTGCCGAGGATCAGCAGCGCGAGACCGGCGCGAGAGGGGAGATTCACGCAGCGAATATATGGAAGACGGAGTTTGCGTGCCGGGCTGGAACGCCCGATCTTAGCGGGTCGGCGGTACTCCCTATGCCCTATCCCTGACCCGAGCGATCGCGTGCACGTGCGTCCCAGCGACCTGGTCGTCATCCTGCTCTCGGTCATCGTCTCCTTCCTGCCGGCGCTGTTCTTTGCCCGGCGGGCCAGCAAGAACACCACCGAATTCTTCGCCTCGGGGCGGGCCGCGCCGTGGTGGCTGGTCGGCGTGTCGATGGTCGCCACGACCTTCTCGACCGACACCCCCAATCTCGTGACCAACATGGTCCGCGAGCACGGGGTGGCCGAGAACTGGCTGTGGTGGTCGTTCCTGCTCACCGGGATGCTCACGGTGTTCTTCTATGCCCGGCTGTGGCGCCGTTCCGGGGTGCTCACCGATCTCGAGTTCTACGAGATCCGGTACTCCGGGAAGGCGGCGACTTTCGTCCGGGGGTTCCGGGCGGTGTACCTCGGTCTGTTCTTCAACTGCGTCATCATGGCCACCGTGAACCTCGCCGCGGCGAAGATCGCCAACATCGTGCTGGGGTGGCCGATGGGGCGGACGCTGCTCGTCGCCTCCGTCATCACGGTGTTCTTCGCCTCGGTATCGGGGCTCTGGGGGGTGCTGGTCACCGATTCGATCCAGTTCACCATCACGATGACCGGCACCTTCGCCCTCGCCTACTTCGCCCTGCAACAGCCGCAGGTCGGGGGCCTGTCCGGATTGATCGCCAAGACCGATCCGCGCACGCTGAACCTGCTCCCCGACTTCGGCGACTGGCCGGTGGCCCTGTCGGTCTTGATCATCCCGCTCACCGTGCAGTGGTGGTCGGTCTGGTACCCGGGGGCCGAGCCGGGCGGCGGCAGCTACATCGCCCAACGAATGCTCGCCTCGAAGACGGAAAAGGATGCCGTCATCGGCACGATGCTCTTCAACGTGATGCACTACGCGTTGCGCCCGTGGCCGTGGATCCTCGTCGCGCTCGCCTCGATGTTCGTCTTCCCGCAGCTTTCCGACATCGCCCGCGCCTATCCCTACGTAGATCCCAAGCTCATCGGGCACGACATGGCGTATCCGGCGATGCTCCAGTTCCTGCCGTCGCCGTTCCTCGGGTTCATGATCGCGGGGATGCTCGCGGCCTATCGCTCGACGATCGAGACGCATCTGAACTGGGGCACCTCGTACCTGGTGCACGATCTCTACCGCCGGTTCCTGAACCGCGGCGCCTCCGAACGGCACTATGTGCTGATGGGGCGCATCACGACGGCGCTGCTCATGCTCACCGCCGCGCTCGTGACCTATGCCCTGGCGACCGCCAAGGAAGCCTTCGATCTGATCCTGACGATCGGCGCGGGAACCGGACTCTTGTATCTGCTGCGGTGGTTCTGGTGGCGGGTCAACGCCTGGTGCGAAGTGGCGGCGATGGCGAGCTCGTTCCTGGTCGCACTGGGCTTCACGATCGCGGCCAAGCTCGGCCACCCGGTGCCGGCCCTCGTGTCGCTGCCTCTCAGCGTGCTCACGACGACGGTCGTCTGGGTCACGGTCGCGTTCATCACGACCCCCACCGACCGCGAAACCCTCGTCCGCTTCTACCGGCTGGTGCGGCCGGCGGGACCGGGGTGGAGCACGATCCGGGCCGAGGCTGGGCTCCCGCCATCTCCCGACAGTCCCGCCCTGTCACTGCTCGGGTGGGTCCTGGGATGTGCCTTCGTCTATGCAGGGCTGTTCGGAACGGGGAGTGCGCTCTACGGACACTGGCCGCTGGCGGCCGCATGGGCGCTCGTCTTCGTAGTCAGTGGAGTAGGCCTGCTTCGGATTGTGCCGCGGATGTGGGCGCCCTCTGGAGGGGGGCCCTGAAGCCGGCTATCAGTACCTCCCCGCGAGCGACGGCCAGAGCGCCTGCACCGTCGTCTTGGGCCTCCGGCCGACAATCACCGGGACGTCCCGTTCCTCCTCGACGCCCCAAAGGTTCTTGACCCGGGTGGCGAGCACGACCGAATCCACATAGCGGCGCAGGCTCTCCGGCTCTTCGCCCAGCACGATGACGACGTTCCCGGGCTTCTCCCCCGGCCCGAACTGCCAGAACGATCCCGCGGCACTGATCGGTTGCGGTAACCCATAGCGGGGGCCGTAGAAATCGAGCGCCCCCGCCTCGCCGTAGTTGTCGCCGACGAGCACTACTTCCGCCTGTTCGGCGGGCGGCAGGTCGTGATAGACCTTGGCCACCGCCTGCACCTGCTCCTCCCAGCCCGTCATGTCGGCGTAGTCCTGGGGCAGCTGGTCGATCACTCCCTGATTGGTCCGCCGCGCCGCGCCGATGTTGCCGGCATAGTGCACCATGACCTGCGGTGCCAGGATCGGGAATCCGATGGGCAACGCGAACAGGCCATAGGCGATCACCAACAGCGCGGCACTCCAACGCGCCGCCAGCGCCAGCCGCGGCCGCGCGATTGCTTCCAGCGTCACCGCCCCCGCCGCGTAGAGCGCGGGATACGCGGGTCCGAAGTAGTAGGCCTTCCCCCGTGACACCAGCAGGAGTCCGAAGGCCGCCAGGCACGCCCACCCCACGACTCGAAAGGGCCGCAGCGCGGGAAGGCGAACGAACCCGACGGCCGCGACTACCCCGAGCAGGGTGCCGGGGCCGAACAGCAGCTGGGTCATCACGAATCCCAGCGGAGTGACATGCTCGAGCTGGGAGTGCGTCAGTCCCCGCATCTGAGCCACGACCGGGAACCCCAGCTGAATCTGGCCGACGAGGCTTGGCGCGCCGATCCCGAGGGCGAGCGCCGCGCCGAGCCAGGGCCACCGGGTCGCGAGCTGTGCTCGCAGCGGGGTGCACAGCGTCGCGACCAGGATCGCGACACCCACGAAGGCAATGCTGAACTTGGCCAGCAGGCCGAAGCCGCAGGCAGCCCCGATCGCCAGCCACCACCGCGGGTCGTTCTCCCGCGCCAGCCGGGCCAGGGCGAACAGGGCGACGCTCCACGCGACCTGGTCCAGCACGACGGGTTGGAAGAGGTTCGCCGTCCTCATGAAGAGCGGGCTCGCGAGCACGGTGAGACCGGTCAGGAGCTGCGCGGAGCGGCCACCGCCGAGCTCGCGCGCGAACAGGACGGCCAGCACGAGGAGCAGCGTCCCGAACAGGGCCGGTACGAGGCGGATCCCGAAGAGCCCGTCGCCCAGCACGCCCCGCACGGCTGCGGCGAGCAGCGCGATGGCCGGCGGGAAATCCATGCGGAAGAGCTGGAGGTGCCGCCCCATCGCGAAGTAGAGAAACTCGTCGCGGTGGAACCCGTAACGCGTGATCAGGTTGGCGCCGAGGTGCAAACCCAGCTTCACGGCCGCGAGGGCCAGGAGTGTGCGAACCGACAGCGGCGGGCGTGCCGTCAGCGGCCCGGTGCCCTGGCGGGGGTCTCCACCTGTTCCAACACCGTATGGCCGGCCGCCTGCCACGCCCGCCGCGCGCGCGGAAGATCCGCGTCCTTTACCAGTACGTAATCGGTTTCATAGGTCGAGATCGCGAACAGGCTGATCCCATTCCGGGCCAGCGGCTCCGCCAACGCCGCGACGATCCCCACCAGATCGAGCGGCAACGGTCCTTGCACTTTCACCGGCCGATAGCCGCGCTCGCATCCCTCCCGGCCGGCGACGAGCGCTTGTGGCGCGGTGATCGACAGCTCGGTCCGGGTTCGGGAGATGGTGAGAAACGGCTGGGGACCGAGCGCCCAGGCAGGAATCGGTCCGTCGGCGGGGAATCGACACACCACCACCGTGTCGGGCAGGACGACGAGGGGAAGGTGCGGTGTGGGGGCCTGCCCGGCGGCGGCAGCGATGGGCAGCCAGAGGGCCGCGACGACCTGGCGACCAGGGCCTCGGCCTTTGGTCACACCTAAGATCGCAGTGAAGCCGAGCCGAGCCGTTGGGACAGCGTTCGAACCGAGGCGGCCAGCTCTCCCGCCTCGTGACAGCCGAGGGTCAATTTTCCGGCCTGAGCATCGTCAGCCAGGCTGCGGCACATCTCCGCGGCCCGGCGCATCCGGAACCGGTCGGCGAACCCCTGGTAATCCTCCGTATTCGACGCCATGAGCACCCCCCAGAGCCGCAACCGGGCATCATCCAGCGCGCTCTTCAGATCCTCAATACCCTGAGGCGGCAAAGAGCTCGCGACATCGAGCTGGCGGGTGAGCCCCTTGATGGCGGTCTGCAGGTTGCTGAACGCCACTTCGCGGGCGGGCTCGGTCATGAATCCTCCGGTGGAAGGGCTCGCTATTCAACACTACGAACCGCCTCCTTCACAGGCAAGTTCCTAGCTCAACCGAGCGACGATGGCGTCGAGCACCGGTTTGGTCTCGGTGATGGTCGTGAAAAGCTTGAGCTGCGTGCGGCAGCGGATGAGGTTGTGATCCGGCCGGGAAGTCCGGTAGTACCGGT
>Ga0335083_10003203_pt1 | contig 21293 bp, 8 predicted proteins | sample Lox_Sample_42_FD_206716 | JGI IMG/M metagenome (GOLD analysis project Ga0335083, IMG submission 206716) | Soil microbial communities from Loxahatchee National Wildlife Refuge, Florida, United States - Lox_Sample_4.2 | ecosystem: Environmental > Terrestrial > Soil > Wetlands | place: USA: Florida...
CATCCAACCGGCTTATTTGACCGCCCAGCTCGATCCACACCTGCGGCTCGTCATCGTTTCGGGCGGCAGCTTCTGCGGAACAACCTAGCAATGCGAGCGCAGAGGCTGTTGCAAGCAGTTGCAGATGGAACCGCGCTTCTCTTTTTTGAATAAGTTCGCTCATAATTTCCCCCTCACCAGTTCTTCGTCACGCGGATGCCGATCAGTTTTGGATCGGTCAGGAACACGTTGGTCGTGAGCCCGCTGTCATCGCTGTTCAGGAAGTCGCCGGTGATCGCCGTCGTGTTGAAGACATTTTTGTCGTAGAGCATGACCTGCCAACCTGCCTGGCTGGTGAGCATCAGCGTCAGGTTGACGTTGGTGTAGCCGCGCAGACGGTCGTAAGGATTGTCGTTGAATACACGCGCCCAGGAATAATCCTGCCAATAATAATCGCCGCGTAACGTGCCGGCCCAATCCGATGACAGCGGTATCGTGTATTGGACACCGAACGACACTGTGAACGGCGGCGCGTTCGGCAGCTCGTTGCCGCTCAGATCCTTATCAAACCCTTCGCCATTGTTGGGTGCCGTCAGTGGATCGAAGCCAGCATATCCGGGAACTGTGACGGTTCCGTAGGGCGCCAACGTTTCTGGATCAATATGCGCTCCATAAGCTCGCGTGCAGGCTTGACTGACGCCGCCGCCGCCAGCACTGGAACGCAAGTCTTGGCCTATTACGTAAATCGGAAGAATGCAGTTTGAAGCTTGCGTGACCCATGGCTTGACGACGATCCAATCGGTGTGCCCTGCGGTTCGGTCCATCAGATCGACAGACTTCGATCCCTTGGCAAGTGCGGTGTCTTCCCAGCCGCCCGCAAAGTTCAAACGAAATCCGGGGACAGGTTCCCAAGTGGATTCAATCTCGGCACCTTTCACATGCGCGTCGAAATTGTCGTTGATCGACGTGCGGTCGACGATGCGCGAAATCTGGTAATTTTCGTAGTTGTAATAGAACGCATCGAAATTCAGCGTTAAGGCACCATCGAACAACGTGTTCTTCGATCCGATTTCAAAAGCGTCGACAAACTCCGGTTTGAAGGTGAGCGGATGGATGGGATTGCTTGTTCCGCCATTTGCATCCCAGAACGTCAACAGAACCGCACCCGGAGGATTTGCCCCACCTGCCTTGTAGCCGTGAGAGTAAGATCCATAGACCAATGTTTGATCGGTGAACGTCAGTTTCGGGGTCCAATTTATTGCGGCACGCCCTGTGAACTGGTCCCACTGCTGGTCTACCACGCCCGTGATGGGATATCCCCAACCGGGAACCAGAAGTTCGCTCGGTATATCAGTGAAATGCTTTTGATCCTCGGTGAAGCGCAAGCCGCCGATGAGTTTCAGATCGTCAAGCACATTATAGTAGACCTCGCCAAAAGCGGCATAAGAATTTAGCGTGTAAGGATTTTGACTGAGAAAGTAGTTGTGTCCTTGATTGTCCAAGCGGTCGAGAGGATTGGGATCGATGTACTGGCAAGGGATCGAGCCCTCGCCTCCCAGGCTCTGCGTCTTGGAGAGATCGGGAGGCCGGACGCCGCCGACAAGACAATTAACGTTGTCAGACACACCCGGTATCCAAGGTTCGGTCTGCAGAATACCAACGACGTTGTGATTCCAGGTATAGGTCGCCAACGTCAGCGAATTTATGAAAACGTAATAATTTTCTTCCGTTTCATAATGAAGGTAGTTGCCGCCGACGCTGAAATTGAATGGGCCGCTGAAGTGCGACGCGAGCCGAAATTCCTGGCTTAGCTGCCAAGCCTTTTCCGTGGAAAGGTCTTGTGCAACGAGCCTGTCGCTGCATCCAAGTTGCGGATCGCAGAATGTCCCGATTCCCATGCACAAAGGCGTGGAACTGAACGCGCCTCCGATTTCCGCACCCGTGCAATGGTCGTAAATGGCCGCGCAACTTCCTTCAACACGCGTACAGAAACCATTGTTGGAATCGAGCGGCGTGGTGGTACCGAGTTTACCGTCCGCCTGAAATGCGCCCTGTCTGGTGTTGAAGCGGTTATAGTCTTCTGTCGACCATAGAAAGTCGTTGTTGAAACCGGTCTGCGAGGTGAATGTCAGCTCTGGGCTGAGTTCGTAATCCGCATTCACCTCAACCGTATCGTTTTTCGCCTTGTAGATGGGGTTGAGCGCGGTTTCGATGACGCGTAGGTTCCGGGATTGTGCGGTGTTCGCATAAGGATCGAATTCGATATCGTTGTTTATCGGAACCTCCACGCCAGATAGCGGGGAGTAGTACGGTAGCGAAATTCCGTTTGGAACCTGGAACGCGTCAGCGGAATAGAGTGATGTCGGCAGGCATCCTTGGCTCAGATAGTGACTGGCGCGATATGCCGCGACGCCATAGCCGCCGGCAGTGGCTGTGCCATCCACAATGCCGGGGATCGGCGCCGTTTTGCACAGTTGTTTGGCCGTGCGCATACGATCGTCATTTTCGGCAAAATGTTCCCATATCGCGGTGATCTGCAAATGCTCTATGGGCTTGAGACCCAACGAGAGGCGCCCCGACCATAAATCGCGGCCGTCGATCCGTTGTTGCGTGAGATCGTTGAAGGAATAGCCTTGCCGCTTGGTCCATTCTCCGGCGAGCCGAATGTCTACGCGATCATCGACCAGCGGAATGTTGATCATGCCTTCGAAGCGCTTCTGGTGGTAATTGCCGATTTCACCTGATGCCATGGCCTCGAATTGATCTGACGGCCTGGCTGTCACCAGATTGACGACGCCACCGGTTGCGTTTCGTCCGTAAAGCGTGCCTTGCGGGCCGCGCAGCACTTCGGCCTGACCGAGATCGTAGAATTCCTGCTCGAAGAAATGATTGCGGATGAACGGGATGTCGTTCAATGCCACGGCCACCGCCGGATCGGTGGTGACTGAGATCGCTTGCGTGCCGATACCGCGAATTTGAATCGAGTATCCTGTGAAATTTGTTTTGGTGAACGTCAGGTTCGGTACCTGCTTCACAAGATCTGGACCGCCGGCGGTTTGGGTGGCGGTGAGTTGTTCCTGACTAAGCGCGGTAATCGCAATCGGGATGCTTTGCACATCCGCACCGCCGAGTTTGGACGACGTAACCGTCACCGTTTCCACGCTTGCGCGCGCTGGCGCTGCCTGCGCCAACTGCATCGGCTGCAATTGCACGTCGGTTGCTTCGCTCGAACGCCCCTCCCGCACGATGGCGATCACGCCGGAGTTCGGTTGGGCAAGGAAACCTGTGCCGGAGAGGAGGCGGGTGAGGGCTGCATCCGGGGCGAGGTCGCCTTTGACGCCGCGGGTTTTGATGCCTTTCACCGCGTCTCCCGAAACGATGAGGACGACGCCGCTTTGCGCCATATAGGCGTTGAGCGCAGAGCCCAGATCGCCGGACTGGATGTTGAAATCGGTGGCGTTTGCGCCGCTTGCAAACAGCGCGGCGGAGGCCGCGCCTGCGAGCAATGTGTTGTGGAATTTGATCATTCTACCCCCTCGTAAGCTCAAAACGATGCGTTCCCCTCGCGGATGGCGCGCGTTGGCGCGCGGCCCCCGCGTTACTTTTCCTCACCCGGTTTGGTGATGACGATTTCGTTGCCGCGGTCTTCGACGCGCACGCCGAGAACGGCCCTCGCCACCTGTCCGAACAGATCGACATTGGTGGCGGGGAATTTGCCCATCACGGTCAGGCGCGCGGCGGCGGCGCCCGAGACGACGATCTTCTTGGTGTTGTAGCGGTTGAATTCGGACGCGGCGTCGGCGAGCGTGGTGTAGTTGAAAACCAGAAGCCCGCGGCGCCAGGCAAGTTCGTTGGCGAGTTTGCTTTCGGTCTTGCGGCTGATCGTGACTTTCTCCGCCGTGGCGACCACGACATCGCCGGGCGTGAGATCGGTTTCGCGCATGCGGACGCGATCGTTCGCGGCTTCGAAGCGGGCGCGGCCTTCGACAAGGGCGACTTCCAGATGGTTGGCGTCGTTCCTGACCGAGAACTGGGTGCCCAGATCGCGCACGCGGTAATCGCCGGCTGTGACGACGAAGGGGCGCGCTGCATCGTGTTTGACTTCGAAGAAGGCCTCGCCCTTTTCCAGCCAGACGAGGCGCTGGTGCGCGCCGATTTTTGCGCGCAAGCTCGTGTCGGTGTTCAGGTCTATGCGCGTGCCATCGGCGAGCACGATGGTCTTGTGTGCGCCCAGCGTGGTGGCGAAGGTTTGGGTTTGCGTGTCGCGCGAGAGGATAGCCGCACCCGTTCCCGCAATCGCCGCGACGGCGAGGAGGGCCGCGGCGGCGAAGAGATAGGGGCGTCGGCGCGGCGCGGCGCTCGCGGGTTCGGAAGTTTTGCGCGCGCCGTTGCGCAGCGCGGCGAGGCGGCCGCTGCGTTGGAGCGCGGTTTCCAGGCGCACGTAAGCCACGCGATGGGCGATGGCTTCGTTCAGCCAGGCGTCGAGTCTGGATTGGTCTTCGGCGGTCCAGCTTTCGGCGTCGTGGCGTTCGAACACCCAATCGGCGGCGCGTTTCTGGATGTCGGATGCGGTTTCGCGGGTGTTCATGCGTGTTCTCCCGCTTCGTCGCCATACATGAAGTCCGCAAGCGCGCGCAGACCTTCGTTGAGATGCCAGCGCACGGTCTTGTCGGAGATGCCCATGCGCTGCGCGATTTCCTGGCGCGAGAGACCTTCGATCTGGCGCAGCACAAACGCCTCGCGGGCGCGCGCAGGCAATTTGTTGAGACCCGCCTGCAAACGCAGCAGCTCGTCGCGGGCGAGCGTGGTTTGTTCGGGGCCGGGAATGTCGGCGGCGAAACCCAGCGCTTCCATGTCGGCCACCGCTTCGAACGGCACGATGCGTTCGCGGCGCGCGCGGCTGACGAGCACGTTGCGCGCGGCGGTGAAAACGAAGGAGCGCGTGGAGTCCGGGATTTGTTTGGCGGCGGCTTCGTAGACGCCGACGTAAACGTCCTGCAGCAGATCCTGGATGTCGCTTTTGTTGCGCCAGTTGCGCCTGAGGAATTGCACCAAGACCGCCTCCAGCGGCAGGACTTCGCGCGCGAACCACGCGTCTAGCTCGGGCGCGGCCATGTCCGTGCCTTCGTGGCGCTGGTGCGTGATGTCACGACCGCTGTCTGTTGTTTCCGTCATCCCCCTGCCCCGTCCCTGGCTTTCGAGGATTCTGGTTTCTGCCTACATCAGGATAGGCGCTTGGGCGGCGCGAATGTCCGGGTCTCGGGACAAGAAATATTTGCCGGAAAGATTGTTGCGCTCAGCGCGGGATCACGTCGAAGGCGATGGTTGTGCGCTGTTGCTGCGAACGGAACGGGATGGTGCCGTGCCACATGTAGGACGGGAACAGCACCAGCCGGCCTACCGCCGGTTTCACGGTGCGGCGGATGGGATTGGTGAGACCCGCGTCGAAGCTGGGCTCGCCGAATTTGATCCAGCCCTGTTGTTGGGTTTCGTCTTCGATCTCGTCGGGCAGCGAGACGTAATAGCACGAGCTGATCCAGCCGAAGGGATGGACGTGGTTGGTGTGATAGCCGCAATCGCTGAGGCGCGCCGTCCATGAACCCTGATAGCGGATGTCGTTCGTGCGGCGGCGGAACAGCGGGTGATCGGCGCGGTCCTGCATGCGGGATATATAAGTGAGCAGCGCCTCGTCGATGCGGGCGCGCAGGCGTTCGACGGGTTCGTGGCCCCGGCCGATGAGGTTGTCGTGGTTTTGCGTGCCGGAGCGCAGCGTCTGTTCGAGAGGTGCGCGCGTATCCTTGTGCATGGGATCGAGATAGGCGTTCAGGTCGCGGTTGAAGGCCTCCATGCTGGTATAGCCTTCGGGCGGCGGCAGATCGAATACCTGAACGAGGGATTCGTAATCGTTGAGATCGTGTTCGCGCGTGTCGCCGAGTTTTCGCAGGGCGAGCGACCATGCGGCGATTGCCATTTGCTGATTGGGGGCGATGGCGAGCGCGCGTTCGGCGGCGTCTTGTGCGCGTTCGGGATCGCCTGCGCGCAAAAGATCTTCTGCGAAGTTGGTCCAGACTTGCGCATTCTGGGGGGCGAGTTCGGTGGCGCGTTCGTGCTCGCGCAGCGCGTCGTTGAAATTTCCCTGCCGGGCGTGAATGACGCCCAGCATGTCGCGCGGCAGCGGAGAATTGGGCATCAGCTTTGCGGCGCGTTCGAATTCGACGGCGGCTTCGGCGAGCTTGCCGGTCTTGAAAAGGAAGTCGGCCTTCAACAGCGTGGGCGATGCGGCGGTGGGATTCTTCGCGCTGGCCTCATCGAGCGATTTGAGGAACTCGTCGTCGCGGCCCATGCGATAGAGGAGCTTGTTCATCTCCTGCTGCGCCACCATGTTGAGCGGATTGCGCTGAAGCGCGCGGCGATAGCTGCGGATCGCGCCTTCCATATCGCCCATGTCCTGCAAGGTCAGGCCGCGGCAATGATCTACCGTGGGAATGTCGGGTTGGGTGGCTTCGGCGGCGTCGAAAAGTTGGAGAGCTTCTTTCAGGCGGCGCTGCTGTTTGAGCGCGACGCCAAGGAATTGTTGCAGGGTAGCAATCTGGCGCTTGTCACGCGGATTAAGTGCAAGGGCTTCGCGCAACACGCGCTCGGCCTCTTCGCCGCGGCCCTGATCGGCCAGCAAGCCGCCCAGATATTGCCGCGCGGTGATGGAATTGGGTTGGGCCTCCAGAGCCCGGCGAAAGGCGGTTTCCGCCTGCGCGAGATCGCCCATCGCCTGATGAACGTGACCAAGCATCGACAGTGTATCGAAATCGCCCGGCTTCAGCCGCAGCACGGCATCGAGGGCGGCCAGCGCATCGGGAAAACGGCCGTGGCGATAGAACAGCATGCCGAGATTGAAATGGACGCCGGGCTGATCGGCAAAAACCGAAAGCGAACGGCGATAGAAATCTTCGGCTTCGCGATCGCGGCCTTGCGTTTGGCGTACCAGGCCTATGAATTGCAGCGCATCGGGATCGAACGGCGCAAGCTGAAGCGCGCGCAGACCGAATGTTTCGGCCTCCGGCAATGCGCCCGCACTCAGGCGCGCCAGCGCCTGCTGCAACAGCGACTGGATTTGCGGATCGGTGCGCAATCTCTCCCCCGGCAAGCAAGGGGCGTTTAGCGCAAATTGCGGCAATCGAAAAGGAAGGGGTCAGTTCCGGCTCAAAATACCTGCGATGGTGGTTTGCAGGACATCGAGACGGAAGGGCTTGCGCAGGATGGAGGCCTTTTCGTCCAGCGCGTTTTCCAGGGCGGTCGTTTCGGCGTAACCGCTGGCGAACAGGATCGGCAGGTCCGGGTGTTTGGTGCGGGCGAGTGCGGCCAATTGTGCGCCGGTCATGCCGGGCATGGCGTAATCGACGATCATCAGATCGGGACATTCGCGTTCCAGAACATCGAGGCCGGAGGCGCCGTCCGCCGCCGCGATTGTTTTGTAGCCGAACGTATCGAGGGAGTCGGTCAGGAACTGGCGCACATCGGGATCGTCGTCGACAATCAGGATGGTTTCGCGTGCCGCCGTCTCGATGTGGTGGCGCGCGACGGCTGTTTCCGTGACGGCTTCCCGGCTGGTGGCGCGCAGCAGGATGCGGATCGTCGTGCCCCGCCCCGGCGTGGACACGATGCGTACCGTGCCGCCTGCCTGGCGCGCCATGCCATAGACCTGGCTCAAGCCCAGCCCCGTTCCTTTTCCGACATCCTTGGTGGTGAAAAACGGATCGAAGGCGCGCGCGACAACTTCGGCAGACATGCCGCATCCGGTATCGGTCACCGACAATTCGAGGTAGTCGCCCGGTTGCAGCTCGTCATCCTGTGCGATGTGCTTTGGGACGGTTTTTATGATGAGTTCGCCCGTTCCATCCATCGCGTCGCGCGCATTGATGGCGAGATTGAGCACCGCCATTTCGAGTTGCGTTTCGTCGCCCAATGCCGCGCTTGCTTCCGGCGAAAGGTCCATGACGATGTGGATGGACGGGCCGAGCGAGCGGCTGAGCAATTCGCGCATGCTGTCCAGCAGCGCAGAAACATCCAGCGGACGCATTTCGAGTTTCTGCGCGCGGGAGAATGCGAGGAGTTGCGCCGTCAGTTTCGCACCGCGTTCGGCGGCTTGCAGGCCCGCTTCGGCCCAGCGGCGCACGCGTTCCACGTTTTCAGGTTTGCGGCGGATGAGATCGAGGCTGCCGGTGAGGCCCTGCAAGAGATTGTTGAAATCGTGTGCGATGCCGCCGGTAAGATTGCCGATGGCCTCCATCTTCTGCGCCTGCTGCAAGGCGGCCTGGCTTCTCTCCAACGCTTCCGTGCGTTCGGCGACGCGTTGCTCCAAAGTTTCGTTGAGTTCGTGCAGGCGTTCCTCGATGGCCTTTCGTTCGGTGATGTCGAGCGCAGTTCCGATCACACGAAGGCAATTTCCGCCGTCATCGAAGACACCGCGGCCCCGCGCCTGAACCCAGCGCTGTACGCCGTCGCGGCCGATCACGCGGTAATCGACATCGTAGAAGGCCCGTTTTTCGGGATCGAATGCGGCGAGATAGGCATCCTGCACGCGCTGGATATCGTCCTTGTGAACGAGACTGAAGAAATGGTCCGGCGGCGGATTTTCATCCGGCGGGATACCGAACATCGCTTTCACGCGCGGCTGCGAATAGTAAGCGTTGCGGGCGACATCCATGTCCCACATGCCGATGCCGGCATTGTCGGTGGCAAGGCGCAACAATTCCTCGTTCTGACGAAGCCGTTCTTCGGCGTTCTTGCGGCGAGTGATATCGAGTGCCGTGCCGGTGACACGCAGGCAGCGGCCGGTCTCGTCGAACACGCCACGGCCCTTGGCATGGACCCAGCGGATCACGCCATCGTTCTTGCCGATGGTGCGATATTCGACGTCGTAAAGCGCGCGCTTTTCCGGATCGTTGGCATCGGCGAAGGCTTTGCTGGTGGCTTCGCGATCGTCGGGATGCAGGCCGTTGTAGAAATCTTCCATCGTCACGACGCCTTCGGCATCCACGCCGAAGGCGGCGCGAACCTCTTTCGTCCAGATGAGCGTGTTGGCGATATTGTCCACGTCCCACATACCGACTTCGGCGTGTTCGGTGGCAAGGCGAAGCTGTTCCTCGCTTTGGGCGAGGGCTTGCTGGGTTTCGCGCTCCCTGGTGACTTCGAGCGCGGTGCCGCTGACGCGCAGACAATTGCCGCTTTCATCGAACACGCCACGGCCGCGAATTTTGATCCAGCGCAGCGGCATGCCGTCGGCGGGCAGGATGCGGTATTCCAAATCCAACAAGGCGCGTTGGACGGGATCGCGGGCGGCATTGTAAGCGGCGTGAAATTTCGGCGCATCCTCGGGATGCAGATGCGCCAGCAGGTGATCCATCGGTACGCGTTCGTTGCGCGCCATGACGAAGGATGAATTCTTGCGTGAATAGGAAAAGTCGATGCTGCCGTCGGGATCGATATCCCACAGGCCGATTCCAGCGTTCTCTGTCGCCAGCCGCACGCGTTCTTCGCTGCGGTGTCGGTCGGTGGTTTCCGACACGATGCAGAGCACGCCGCCTGGCGAGCCGTCGGCTTCGGGTACAAGCGAATAGGAAACATCAAAGTAGACGGTTTCACCCAGCCCGCCGTGGCGTTCGATATAGAATTGCCTGTCTTTGGCAAAGAAGGTTTCGCCCGTTTCGCGCACGCCGCTGAGCAATGGCTCCAGATCGCCCCACAACTCCGCCCAGTTTTCGCGGGCGGGACGGCCAAGCGCGCGGGGATGCTTGTCGCCGATCGTGGGTGCGTAGGCATCGTTATAGAGCGCCACGAATTCAGGACCCCAGAACAGAACAATTTGGGCTTGCGCGGGGAGGATGAGATTGACCGTGTTGCGCAGTGCCGACGACCATGCCGACGGGGGACCGAGTGGCGAGCCGCTCCAATCCGCCGCGCGGATGAGGGCCGCAAGCTCGCCTTTGACGGCTTGCAGGAATTCTCCCCCCTGACCCGCTCTCGAACTCATCGCAAGACGCTTCCCCGAGACCCACAATGCATGGCCTGCCCCAAGCCGAAACGCGCAGGCAGGAACGGAAGTTCCCGGCGTCCACAGGCCCTGGGGTCCGATGAAATAATATTTCGTTGAGCGTGGCTACGCAGGCTTCGAATTCAGGACATCCGCCAGCATTTCCCCGGCTTCCTTCTGAATGCGGGCCAGGTGGGCTTCGCTTTCGAAGCTCTCGGCATACACCTTATATACGTCCTCCGTGCCGGAGGGCCGGGCGGCGAACCAGCCTTTGGCGGTTTCGACCTTGAGACCGCCGAAGGGTTGGCCGTTGCCGGGGGCCTTGCTCAGCATCCGCTCGATTTTGGCGCCGGCGAGTTCGGTTTGTTTAACCGCGGAGGGATCGAGTTTCGAGAGCGCGGCTTTCTGGGCGGCGTTCGCGGGGCTGTCGATGCGGGCATAGAAGGTTTGGCCGAGATCGGCGACGAGGCGGCGATAGTTTTCCGCCGGATCACGTCCGGTGCGCGCGGTGATTTCGGCGGCGAGCAGGCCGGCGATGAGGCCATCCTTGTCCGTCGTCCACACCGTTCCATCGCGGCGGAGGAACGAGCTGCCCGCGCTTTCTTCACCGCCGAAACAGAGCGAGGCATCGAGCAGGCCGCCGACGAACCATTTGAAGCCAACGGGGACTTCGACGAGGTTCGCGTTGTGGCGTTTGGCGACGCGATCGATCATCGAACTGGAGACGAGCGTTTTGCCGATGCCTGCCGCGCGCGGCCAGTTTTCGCGGTGTTGCTTGAGGTAATCGATAGAGACGGCGAGATAATCGTTGGGCGGCATAAGGCCCGATTTGCAGACGATGCCGTGACGATCCGCATCGGTGTCGTTGCCGAAGCTGAGATCGAACTTGTCCTTGATTGCGAGCAGCTTCTTCATGGCATAGGGCGACGAACAATCCATGCGAATCTTGCCGTCCCAATCGAGCGGCATGAAGCGGAAGGTGGGATCGACGGTGGCGTTCACCACGGTGGCGTCGATCTTGTAGCGGTCGATGATGGGCTGCCAGTAGTACACTGCGGCACCGCCCAGCGGATCGATGCCGATGCGCAGGCCCGAGGCGCGGATCGCTTCCATGTCCACGACATTGGCGAGATCGGCGACGTAATTCGAAATGTAATCGTGGCGCGCGATGCCATCGGTCTTGCTGGAGCGGCGGACGCCGTTGAGTTTCTCTTTCAGGTAAGTGTTGGCGGCGCGTTCGATTTCGCCGGTGATTTCGGATTCGGCGGGGCCGCCATGGGGCGGATTGTATTTGAAGCCGCCGTCGCTGGGCGGATTGTGGGACGGCGTGATGACGATGCCGTCGGCCCGGCCCGAAGTGCGGTTGCGATTGTGGACGAGGATCGCGTGGCTGATGGCGGGTGTTGGGGTGTAACCGTTCTGCGCGTCGATCATCACCGAGACGTCGTTGGCGGCGAGGACTTCGAGCGCGGTCTTGAAGGCGGGTTCGGAGAGGGCGTGGGTGTCGCGGCCCAGAAACAGCGGGCCGTCGATGTCGCGCGACTTGCGGTGATCGCAGATGGCTTGCGTGATGGCGAGGATGTGGTATTCGTTGAAGGCGGTGTCGAAAGCCGAGCCGCGATGGCCCGACGTGCCGAAGCTGACGCGTTGTGACACGACCGACGGATCGGGTTTGTTGGCGTAGTAGGCGTGGTCGAGTTTTTCCAGATCGACGAGATCGGAAGGTTTCGGCATTTCGCCGGCGCGGGGATCGATTTTTTCGCTCATCTTCTTTTCTTCATTGGGCGGCGTTGGCCGCGTGTTGCGCGATCGCTCTTGCTTCGCCGATGATGGCGCGGACTTTGTGCGTGCCTCCACCCGGGACGAACGGGATGGCAGAACCTTCGACCGGTTCGCCATCGAGATACAGTTCGGCGATGCCTTTGCAAAGACCGTTGGGGTTTTCGATGGTTATTTCGTAAACCGCTCCTTTGTGGCGGACGATTGCTTCGAAACCCGGCCAGTGGGAGGGAATGCACGGATCGAGCAACAGGCGATCCGCTTTCACGCGCAGGCCCAGAATCCATTCGATGCCGACGCGATACATCCAGCCCGCGGAGCCGGTGTACCACGTCCAGCCGCCGCGGCCGACATGGGGCGGCATGGAATAGACATCGCCCGCAACCACATAAGGTTCGACGCGGTAGCGTTGCGCGGCGGTGCGGCTGCGCGCGTGGTTGATGGGGTTGAGCATCGCGAACAACTCCCCTGCCCGGTTGCCGTTGCCCAACTCCGCGAAGGCGGCGACGGTCCAGGTGGCGCCATGCGTATATTGTCCGCCGTTTTCGCGCAGGCCAGCGGGGTATCCCTTGATGTAACCGGGATCGTGGGCGGTGGAGACGAAAGGCGGCGCGAACAGCAACACCAACTGATCGGCGCCACGCACGAGATATTTGTCCACCGCCTGCATCGCGCGAGCGGCGCGCGCGGAATCGGCGGCGCCCGAAAGAACGCCCCACGACTGCGCGATGGAATCGATGCGGCATTCCGCGTTTGCGACGGAACCGAGCGGGGTTTCATCGTCGTAATAGGCACGGCGATACCAATCGCCATCCCAGCCATTGTCTTCGATGGAGTCCTTCAACACGTTGGTGTGCAACAACCAGGTGGCAGCGCGTTTGCCGTCGCCGCGCGCTTCGGCGAGCGGAATGAATTTCTTCAACACGTCGAGCAGGAACCAGCCGAGCCAGATGCTTTCGCCCCTGCCCTGTTCGCCCACCCTGTTCATGCCATCGTTCCAATCGCCGGTGCCCATGAGCGGCAGGCCATGCACGCCGACGGCCAGGCAAAGATCGAGCGCGCGGGCGCAATGTTCGTAGAGCGGCGCGGTATCGTGCGACTGCTGCGGCAGGAAGAACGCTTCGTGTTCGCCGGGCTTCAATTGCTGGCCTTCGAGGAACGGAACCTGTTCATCGAGGATGGCGACATCGCCGGTCACGTCGACGTAGTGCGCGACGGTGTAGGCGAGCCAGGCGCGGTCGTCCGAGATCGTGGTGCGCACGCCCTTGCCGGTTTCGGGCAGCCACCAGTGCTGCACGTCGCCTTCGACGAACTGGCGCGCGGCCGTGCGCAGGATGTGATGACGGGCGCGCCCGGGATGGGAGACGCAGAGCGCCATGCAATCCTGAAGCTGATCGCGGAAACCGTAAGCCCCGCTTGCCTGATAGAACCCGGCGCGCGCCCACATGCGGCAGGAGAGCGTCTGATAGAGCAGCCAGCGGTTGAGCAGGAAATCCATCGCGCGGTCGGGCGTTTTGACTTCGACGGTGCCGAGCGTTTCGTCCCAGAAGGTTTTCACTTCGTTGAGTGACGCCTTCACATCCGTCTGGCGGATGCGGCTGACAAGGGATTGGGCGTCGGCGCGCGATGCCGCCTGGCCCAGCGTGACGACGAGTTCGACTTCCTCGCCCGGTGCGAGGCGGATTTCGGTTTGCAGCGCGCCGCACGCATCGAGACCCGCGCCGGTGCGCATGGACAAGGCCGTGTCGCCCATCAGCGCCCACGGCATTTCGGGCGTGCCGTTGCGGCCGAGGAATTCGCTGCGATCGGCGGTCCACGCCGTCTGGCGGCCTTGCATATCGAGGAATGCGATCTGCGCGTTGAAGTCCTCGCTCCACGGATTTTGAGCGAACATCGCCGAGGTTCGCGGATCGATTTCGGTGAGGATGTAAGGTTGCGATTTGGGGCGGTTGGGGCCGAGCGACCATTCGACATAGGCGGTGAGCGAAAGTTTCCGGGCGCGGGTGGAGCGGTTGACCAGTTTCAAACGGCTGATCTTGATCGGGTCCTTGAGCGGCACGAATTGCGTGAGCTCGATGTCGATGCCGCGCGAAGCGTGTTCGAAACGCGAATAGCCGTGGCCATGATAGGCGACGTAGCGCGAACCCGGATCGCGCACCGGATAGGCGGTTGGGCTCCACACCTCGCCGGTTTCGAGATCGCGCAGATAGAGGATTTCTGCGGACTCGTTGGTGACCGGATCGTTGGACCAGGCGGTGATCTGGTTCTGCTGGCTGTTGGCGGACCATGTGAAACCCGCACCGCCGCCGGAGACCTGGAAGCCGAAACCCGGATTGGCGATGACATTCACCCATGGTGCGGGCGTGAGCTGGCCGCCCTCCATGACGATGGCATATTCGCGGCCATCGGCGGTGAAACCGCCGAAGCCGTTGGCATATTCGAGTTTGGGAAGTTTCGCGGGCGCGGTTTCCGGTTTGACGACGGCGATCTTGCGCGAACGCGGTGGCGTGACCGGCTTGTCGTCCAGCGCTCGTTCGACCTGTTCGGCGAGCTTGCCGCGGCGATTGGAGAGGATGACACGGGCGGCGGCCAGCAGCTTTTCGCGCGCACCTGCCTGAAGGAGATCGGTTCGCAGCAGATAGATGTTGCCCGCCTGTGTGCCCATGCGTTCGGCATGGACGCGGACGATGCCATCGAGCGCGGTTTGCAGATCTTGCGCATAAGACGCCGCGCGGTCGTTGAGAACGACGAGATCGACGGCAAGCAGTTTGGCGCGCCAATAGGAATGGGCGCGCAGGATCTGGCGGGCGATGTCGATGTCCTCCGCTTCGTCGATGCGCAGGACGACGATGGGAAGATCGCCGGAAATGCCGAGAGGCCAAAGAGACGATGCGGGACCTGCGTTGCGCAACACCTCTTGCGGCGCGCGCAAGGCGGTTTGCGGATAGACAACGCAATTGGCGAGCTTCTGGAAAAGCTGTGCTTCGTCCGGCGCGATGTTGAGATATTGCAGCAGGGACTGGGATTGTGTGGCGGCCAACGTGATGGCGCGGGTAAAGGAGGCGGCATCGCGGTGCTTGTCGGCAAGTGCTTCCACGTCTTCGCGCGTGGCGGCGGCGATGGTCCAGAAGGCGACTGTCACCGTTTGACCGCGCGGTATCGACACGCGGCGGCGCAGGGAGAAGACCGGATCGAGCACGGCGCCCACCGTGTTGGACAGCGGCCAACCATCGGCGACAGCGCCGGGCGAACGCGCGGCGCGGTTGCGGCCCAGAAACCGCGCACGATCGGTCTCATATTGCACTTCGCCCAAGGTCTGGCCTTCGACCACGCTCAGATGCGCCGCCCAGATTTGCGGATCGCCGGAACCGCGCGGACGGCGATGGGCGAACAGCGCGCCCAATTCCTGATCGAATTCGGTTTCGACGAACATCTTGGAAAAGGCGGGATGGGCGATGTCATCCGCGGGACGGGCAAGCGCGAGTTCGGCATAGGACGTGACGTCGATCTCGCGTGTGCGGCTTCCGTGGTTGGTGATGGAGACGCGGCGGACTTCCGCATCGTCTTCCGGGGAGACCGCGATTTCGAGCGTGGTGGTAAGCGCCAGATCGTTGCGGGTGATGGTGCAGCGGTCTTCCGCGAACATGGCTTCATAGGTATCGGCTTCCATGCCGCAGGGTTGGAAACCGGCGGACCATGTGGCGCCGCTGCGGGCATCGCGCAGATAGATGTAGGAGCCCCATTGGTCGCGGGTGACATCTTCGCGCCAGCGCGTGATCGCGAAATCGCCCCAGCGGCTGTAACCGGAGCCCGCGGCAGTGAGCATGAGCGCGTAGCTGCCGTTGGAGAGCAGATGCGTGCGCGGGGTTTGCGTGAAGGCCGTGGCGTAGCGGCGTTGGGCGGGCGGCGCGGATTCATAAAGCACCACCGCGCCGGTTTTGAGTTCGGGCGGCGGACGCGCCACAGACACATCGCGCGGCATGCGCTCCTGCAGCAACAATTCGGTCGCCTGCACCATGGGCTCGGCATGGAAGCGTTCGCGGATGCGGCCATCGTGCACGACATTGGCGATGCCGATGATGCTCATCGCCTGATGGTGCGCCATGTAGGATTTGACGATGACATAGGACGCGCCTTCCGGGATACGGGCGGGCGTATAGTCCACCGCTTCGTACCAACCGTAATGGCCGCAGGCGCCGATGCGGGCGAGACGGGCATAGTTCTTCAGCGCGGCGGCGGGCGCGATCATCGCGGCGAGGCCGGTCGCATAGGGAGCGACGACGGTGTTTTCGCTCAAGCCCCGCTTGAGGCCGAGATCGGGGACGCCGAAGCCCGTGTATTGATAGTTCTGTTCGCGGTCGCGCGCATTGTATTGCGATTCCGAAATGCCCCACGGGATACCGAGTTCGCGGCCATAACCGATCTGCCGCCACACCGCGAGACGATTGCTTTGCGCGAGCAGGCTGCCCGCGGGTTCGCGCATGATCATGGTGGGCATGAGATATTCGAACATCGAGCCCGACCATGAGAGCAGCACCGAGCCATGGCGCAGCGGCATCATGGTGCGGCCCAAGCGGAACCAGTTGCGCGTGGGAATATCGCCTTTGGCGATGGCGAGGAAACTGGCAAGGCGCGCTTCGGATGCGAGCAGATCGTAAGCACCGCTATCCAGCGCCTGATCGTCGACGCGGAAGCCGATGGACAGAAGCTGGCGGTCCTGTTCCAGCAGGAAGCTGAAATCCATTTCGGCGGCCATGCGCTCGGCTTTTTCGGCGATCGCCTGAAGCCGGGTTGGTAGATCGGAGTGGGGTGTTAGATCGCGACGGTGACTGGCGAGGCAATCGGAAAGGGCTTTGGCCCAGACGGCGATGGCATCGCCGCAATTGGGCGCATGGGCTTCGAGCTGTTCGATGCAAGGGGAAATCGTGGCGAGCCAGGTATCAAGTTTGGCGGGCTTTTTCTCCAGCGCGGATTCGAGTTCGGCGATCAGGGAAAGACAGGTCTCGACGTCTCGCAATTTGGGTTGAGTGGCGTCTTCGCAAACTTTGCGCAACAGGGTGAGCGCATCGGCGATGCCGTTGAAACAGCTATCTCCGCAGGATGGATGTTCGGCGATCTCACGGGCCGCATTCTTCAGGATGATGAGATTGCCGGCGAGATTGCCGCTATCTACCGACGACACATAACGCGGCTCGAGCGAACGCAAGGTTTGGGTTTCGTACCAGTTGAGGAAGTGGCCGCGATAACGTTCCAGCCGGTCCATGGTGGCAAGCGTGGCTTCGATGCGATCCAGCGTTTCCGCCGTGCCGATCCAGCCGAAATCGCGGGCGGATAGCACGCTCATCAGGTAGAGGCCGATATTGGTGGGCGAGGTGCGATGGGCCACGACGGGTTTGGGGTCTTCCTGAAAATTGTCCGGCGGAAGGTGGTTGTCGTCGGCGGTGACGAAGGTTTCGAAGAAGCGCCAGGTTTGACGCGCGATCAGACGCAATTGTTTTTGTTCGTCTTCATCGATGCCGCGATAGGCCTCGACGTCTCGCGGGGCGGACGCCCAGCGCGCGATCAACGGCGACAGCGCCCACAATGCGAGAAAGGCCGAAGCAAACGGCGCGTTGGTGGATTGGGTTGCGAGGATGACGGCGGCGGCGATGCCCGCGAACGCGATGCTGCCCGCGAGCTGGAAGGCAAGCCCCCCGAGGCTGGAACGGCTGGTGAGATTGGAGCGGGCAAAGGAGACCCATTCCAACAGGTGTTTGCGGCTGACGAACAGGCGGAAGGTGGTGCGCACGATCGCATCGAGCGAAAGATAGGCGGCGCGTGCCAGGAACGTGAAGACGAAGACGATCTGCGTGCAGGCGAGCGTGAAATCCTGGGCGAGATTGCGGATGTGGGTGCGCCGCGAGATGCCGACGCGATGGGGGATGATGGCGGTGACGAGCGGCAGCAGCGGTGGCGCGACGATGGCTGCGAGCATGAACAGCGTCCAGCGAATGTCGGCGGGGGCCGGCAACGTCCAGCCCCAGAGAAGCGCGAGCAAAAGTGCGGGCGCGGAAAGCGAACGGCGCAGATTGTCCAGCATCTTCCAACGGGCGAGCAGCGGGATGCATGCGCGCTTCTTGTCGCCGAAGAGATTGTAGCCGCGGGCGAAAATCCACGGCAGCAATTGCCAGTCGCCGCGCATCCAGCGGTGCTGGCGGCGGGCTTCGACATCGTAGCGAGAGGGAAACTCTTCCACGACTTCGACATCGGAGGCCAAGGCGGCGCGAGCAAAAGTGCCTTCGAGCAGATCGTGGCTGAGCACCGTGTTTTCGGGAATGCGCTGGTGCAGCACGGTTTCGAAGGCATCGATGTCGTAAATGCCCTTGCCGACATAGGAGCCTTCGTCGAACAGATCCTGATAGACGTCGGACACTGCGAACGCATAAGGATCGAGGCCGTTGGGGCCGGAGAAGGCCCATTGGAACAGCGAGCTTTGGCGCGAAGGCGGCAGGCTGGGCGTGACGCGCGGTTGCAGGATGCCGTGACCTTCGGTGACGCGGCAGAGATGCGGATCGATGACCGGGCGGTTGAGCGGATGGGCCATCTTGCCGATGAGGCGGGTGGCGGCACCTCGCGGCAGGCGCGTGTCGGCATCGAGCGTGATGACATAGCGCGTGTTGGCGGCGGCTTGCGCGAAGGCGGGCGAAACGCGGATGAAACTGGTATCGGTGGCGCCGCGGATCAGGCGATTCAGTTCGTGCAGCTTGCCGCGCTTGCGTTCCCAGCCCATCCATTTGTCTTGCGCGGCATTCCAGCAACGGCGGCGGTGGAGCAGAAAGAAACGCTGTTCGCCATAGTGCGCGTTCAACTCGTCGATCGCTTGTTGCGCCGTGGACAGGAGGGTTTCGTCGCGGGGTTCGGTTTCCGTGTCGCTGTCTTCGAAATCGGAGAGCAGCGCGAACAGAAGATTGCGGTCGGTGTTGGAGAGATAGTGGACTTCGAGGTTGCGGACCTGATGTTCGATGGAATCCTTGTCCGACAAGAGCACAGGGACTGCGAGCAAGGTGCGCAGCGAATCCGGGATGCCGCCGCGCAATGCCATTCCCGGCAGGCAGGCGGGGCCGAGGCGTTGGGTGACCAAACGATTGACCAGCGCCATGGCGAGGTCGCTCGCAGGCACGAACGCAAGCGTAGCGACAGCCGCCACGATCAACGCTTCGGACGGCAGAACGCCGGAAACCGAACGCCAGGCGAGGAAGATGAGCGCGGCGGTGATGGCGACGAAAACGGAGAGATAAAGCCCCATGCCGCCGCGAGAGATGGTGCGGCGGATGGCATCGCGGGCCGAGGGGCGATAGCCGAGTTCGTCTTCCAATGCTGTGCGGCCTTTGGCGATGAGGTAATAGCCCGGATCGCGTTCGCGCGAGGGGCTGTTGTTCTTTTCGGCGGTGCGGACCTTGGTGATGACGGAACGGGCGATTTCGAGTTCGCTGTGCGCGGAACCGCGGGCGAGCTTTTCGATTACGGCGCGGTATTGATCGCGCGTGACGAATTCCATCGCCTCGAAATCGCTGTCGGCGGCGAGCACGCGGTCGACCAGGCTGATGCTTTCGACGAATTCGGTCCAGTCGATGTCCGAAAGAAGCCGCATCGAGGTGATCACGTTGCGGACGCTGACATTGACGGCGCCTTGCGTCTGATATTCCTCGCGCACGATCTGTTCGATGGACATGCCCTGGCGGGCGATCCTCTCGCCCAGCCATTGCAGGAATTTCGCGCCGTATCCGTCGCGGTCGCGCAGCTTCTGTTCGAGGCACGAGATGGCGGCGGCGGTGAGCTGACGTTCGGAGAGTTCGTTGACGATGAGTTGCAGCGTTTCGTCGCCGGGTGCTGCGAGCACACGGTCGGCGATGGCATCGGCGGTTTCGGTTTCGCGGGCGCGGCGCACGATGGATTGGGCGAGACGGCGCAGGTTTTCGATCAGGGTCAGGCGCAAGGTGACGGCAATGGCCCACAACTCGCCGATGGTGAGCGGCGTCACCTGCTGATAGGCATCGATGAAGCGGACGAGCTTCTCGCGGTCGAACGCGCTGTCGGTGTGGGCGACGAGCGCCCAGGCGATGCCATAGATGCGGGGATAACCGGCGAGAGGGCCTTCGATCAGCTTGGGAAGTTCGCGGTAATAGTCGGTCGGAAGACCGTTCTTGATCTCCCGGATCTGTTCTTCGACGACATGAAAATTGTCGAGCAGCCACTCGCCTCCAGGCGTTATGGGGCGATGAGCTTGGGCAGAACGCGCAATCTCCCGGAAAGATTCGACCAGGATTTTCGCATTGTCCCGCAGGCAGGCCGGAAGTGGGCGGCGTCTGCGGGGGTATTTGCCGACAGGCTGCGCCTCCGCGAGGCTGCGGGCGTGCTGCTCCAGCCGTTCAACGCTGAAAAGTTCCGCCCGAATGGGTTTTTCGGGGTCGGCAATAAAAAGATCCTGACGCAATGGTTCCGGCGGAGCACGAGCCCCGTCCCAAATAACCGCCGGCCACATGGCCGAACCGGCTAGACAGCGGACGAATTTGACGAATTCACAGTTGGGGAACGCGCGAACGCGCGTTTCTTTCCGCCGCGGAGGTTCCAAAGGAACTTTTTTCTCTCGCGCTAGTGGTGCTGGAGGTTTTGCCGGACGAGATCGGGCAACATGTCCAAATCGAAAGGTTTGTAGAGCATTTGCACGCCCCGTTCGGTGAGATGGTTCGGCAGCGGTTCCCGGCTGTAGCCGGTCATCAGCAGCACCCGCAAATCCGGCCGCAGGGCGATCCCGGCATCGACGAGGGCATAGCCGTTCATTCTGGGCATGCGCACATCGCTGATGAGAAGCTGGATATCGGAATGGCTTTGCAGCGCTTCCAGCGCTTCCACGCCGTCCTGCGCCTCGATCACGGTGAAGCCGGACTCCGACAATATCTCTGCTGCGACCGAGCGGAGCAGGCTTTCGTCGTCGGCAATGAGGATTTTGGGGTTCAATTCGCTCATGATCTCGCTCAACTTTCTGCAGCTTCGACCTGGGGGAGCAGAATGGTGATCGCCGTTCCCTTTCCAGGCTCGCTGTCGATGGTGAGATAACCTCCGGACTGGCGCACATATCCAAAAATCATGCTCAGTCCCAATCCGGTTCCCTGTCCCGGTGGTTTGGTCGTGAAGAAGGGATCCACCGCTTTCTCCCTTGTTTCCCTGTCCATGCCGCAGCCGGTATCCCTGATCTCAAGGGACACGTATTTTCCCGGCGGCGGATCATCGACACTTGGTTGCGTTTCGATCTGCACGTCCGCGGTTGCAAGCCGGAGCGTGCCGCCTTCGGGCATGGCATCGCGTGCGTTGTTTGCGAGGTTCAGCACCGCATGTTCCATCTGGTTTGGGTCGCAACGAATCCAGTGTTTCGCCGAAAGGTCCGTTTCGATCTGCGTCTGGCTTCCGACGGACTGGCGGATCAGGTCTTTCATGCCGTCTATGAGCAGCGAAATGTTTACGTGCATGG
>Ga0335083_10003204_pt1 | contig 21293 bp, 17 predicted proteins | sample Lox_Sample_42_FD_206716 | JGI IMG/M metagenome (GOLD analysis project Ga0335083, IMG submission 206716) | Soil microbial communities from Loxahatchee National Wildlife Refuge, Florida, United States - Lox_Sample_4.2 | ecosystem: Environmental > Terrestrial > Soil > Wetlands | place: USA...
CGCTGGTTCCTCAAGGCGCGGTTCGGTTATATGAAAGCCGTGGAAATCGCCAGCCTTGCGAGCGTGATTATCGTCCTGAGCATGGTCATCTCCACGCTTTTGGCGGTCATCCTCGGCCGGCTCTACGTCGGCCCCAGCCTGGCGCTGTGCGTGAGTGATTTTGACCCCAAAAATCGCCTTCACCTGCTTCTAGGCGCGGCCAATGTTATTTATTTCTGGCACACGGCGGTGCTGGGTATCGGTCTGGCCAAACTTTCGGGCGGGTCGACGGCCAAAACCTTGATGGTGGTCTTTACTTATTGGCTCGTGGCGCAACTGTTGTTGATCGCCGTGGGTCTGGGCTCGATGGCATTGTAAAAACAGCAATAAATTGTAATATTCCGAAACTAATTCCCGTTCATTTTGTCTTAATTACCTGGTATTATGGCAAAACCTAAAAAACGCCGCAAAATCCTCATCCTTTCGATCATCGGGGTTGCGCTCGTCCTGCTCACGCTGGTGGCGGTTTTCAAGAAACGCGCGCCCGCCGTCACAGTACAAACGGAAAAGGTCGCGCGCCATAGCATGACCAACCTTGTTGTGGCCAACGGACAAATTCAGCCTGTCGTCCAGGTCACCATCAACCCCGAAGTCAGCGGCGAGATCATCGAGTTGCCGGTCAAAGAGGGCGAGCATGTCAACAAAGGTGATTTGCTGGTGAAAATCAATCCGGACACTTACATCGCTGCGGTCAACCAGGCAAAAGCCAGCTACGAATCCGCCCTGGCCGCCAAGGCCACCGGCGTGGCCAATCTGGAGAAGGCCCAGGCCGACTACGAACGCAATCTGCAATTATTCAACAGCAAACTGCTTTCGGCGTCGGACTTCATCGGGTTCAAGGCCGCGCGCGAAGTGGCCAAGGCGAATCTGGACAGCGCCGACGACCAGGTCAACGCCGCCAAGGCGGCGATGGACAACGCGGAGGATTTGTTGAACAAAACGACAATTCGATCGCCACTGACCGGCACCATCACCAGCTTAAATTCCGAACTGGGCGAGCGCGTGCTGGGCACAGGGTACACCGAGGGAACCCCCATCATGGCTATATCCGACTTGAACCAGATTGAAGCGCGGGTGGATGTCGGCGAAATGGACGTGGTGGGCATTGCTCCCGGACAGCGGGCCCAGTTGGAAGTAGACGCGTTCAAGGACCGCAAGTTCACCGGCATCGTGACGGCGGTCGCCAATTCCGCCCTGGGTTCCGGCGCCAGCAGCACGCCCGGCAGCAGCAGCCAGTCGCAGCAGGCCACGCAATTTGAGGTGCGCATTCGGGTAAACGAAAAGGGGCCGGCCTTCCGGCCCGGCATGTCCGTTACCGCGGAAATCGAAACCGAGTACCGCACCAACGCGCTGACGGTTCCCCTGGCCAGTGTTACCACTCGTCCGATGAAGTCCGAGATGAAGGCCGATCCTGTGAAAGGAGCCGGAACAAACTCCACGGCCTCCGCCAAGTCCGGTACGAATGCCGTCGCGACGGCTGCGAACGCCAAGGAAGCCGCCAGGGCGGCGGACGTGGTCTTTGTTGTGCAAGGCGACCACGTAAAGGCCGCGCCGGTGAAAATCGGTTTTTGCGATGATATTTATTGGGAAATCACCGACGGTCTGACCAACGGCGAGGAGATTGTTTCCGGGGGCTATCGCGCGGTCGGGCACGATTTGCAGGATGGTTCCAAAATCAAGCAAGGCGTGGTGGAAACGGAGGCGCCATCGCCATAAAATTGTGGTGGGGCAAGAGTCTCTCGAGCCCCGACCGGAAAAATAACAGGTTCGACGGAGCCTCGCCCCATCCCCGATGAATTAAATGAATTTAATCCGTCTCCAAAACATTTCGCGGCGCTATGAGATGGGCGCCGAAACCGTGAACGCGCTGCGTGACGTGTCGCTGGAAATCCAGCGCGGCGAATATGTCGCCATCATGGGGCCGTCCGGCTCCGGCAAATCCACGCTCATGAATCTGATCGGATGCCTCGACACGCCGTCCTCCGGCCACTACGAATTGAACGGGGTCAACGTCAGCGACATGGATGACAATCAGCTTGCCGAAATTCGCAATCGCGAAATCGGGTTCGTCTTTCAGACGTTCAATCTGCTGGCGCGCTCGAATGCGCTGCATAACGTGGAATTGCCGCTGATTTATGCCGGCATGCCCGCTGAAGGCCGCCGACAGGTTGCCCTGGAGGCCTTGGCCCAGGTCGGCTTGGCGGACCGCGTTCATCACCGGCCCAACGAGCTCTCCGGCGGCCAGCGCCAGCGCGTTGCCGTTGCCCGCGCCCTTGTCAATAAACCGTCCCTTCTCCTGGCGGACGAACCGACGGGAAATCTCGATTCCAAAACCGGCGCGGAAATCATGAGGTTGTTTGATGAACTGGCTCGGAAGGGGAACACCATCATCATTGTTACGCACGAAGAGGATATTGCCCGACAGGCGCGCCGCATCATCCGCATCCGCGACGGCCTGATTGCCAGCGACGAAACGACGACAAAATGATTTCAGACAGAATTAACAGAATTTTCAGAATGGATTTATGAAAGGCGGATACGAACTGGCTGGAAAAGTAATCGGCCTGGCAATGAAAATTCACTCCGACCTGGGTGCTGGCTTTTTGGCGTCCATTTACCACAATGCCCTGGCGCACGAACTCAGGAAGGTGGGGATGCGATTTGAATCGGAAAAACAGCTCGAAGTTTTTTATGACGGGATTCTGGTCGGGGAGTTTTCGGCTGATTTTCTGATTGAGAACGAGCTTATCGTTGAGTTGATATCGGTTCAGAATTTGTCGCCAGCGCATGAGGTTCAAACGGTAGACTATCTGGCAGCCACGGGAAAAGATGTCGGGTTGTTGATTAATTTCGGCGGTGAGCGACTGGAGTTCAAAAAGAAATTCAGACTGCCAAAACCGGCATCAGGCGAAATAGAACTTTATTCTGAACATTCTGTGCATTCTGTCAAAAAATGAAGTTTCTGTCCGAAATACGCGAGGGCCTGGGCATCTCTTGGGATGCTGTCCGCGCCAATAAAATGCGTTCAGCGCTGGCCACCATTGGCATTATCATCGGCATCGTGACCGTCACACTCATGGGTGCGGCCATCAATGGGCTTAACCAGGCGTTCGTGAACAGCCTTTCGGCCATGGGCGGAGATACTTTTTTCGTATCCCGGTCCAGTTGGTTCGACACCTACGACGAATATCTTAAAGAGCAGAAACGTCGGCCTATACGGCCGGAGGACGCCGCGGCTCTGACAAGGCAAGCGACATTGGTCTCAGCGATAGATCCCGAGGCGGAAGACTACGAGACGGTCAAATACAAGACCCGCAGTCTTGATGCTGTGGACATTGTGGGCACCACGTCGGATAATCTGATAACCACCGCCGGTTTCTGACGTCGGGGGACACCGAAGGCGGCCAGCCAGTTTGCGTTCTCGGCAGCGAGTTGGCGACGAACCTCTTCCGCGGCGAGTCACCGCTCGGCAAACATATTAAAATTGGAGACCATTCCTTTCTGGTGGTCGGCGTTTTACAGAAGCGAGGAAATCTGTTCGGGAGCATGGACCTGGACGACAGGGTCATCATTCCGTTCCGGGAATTTCTGGCGGAAATTTGGAGCCGGCCGAACATGATGATCGAAGTCAAAGCCAACGGGCTTGCTCAGTTGGCCGAAACCCAGGAAGAACTGCGCCAAGTCATGCGGCACATCCGGCATTTGCGACCGGAGGATCCCGACGATTTTGCCATCAACCAACAGGAGCAGTTTGTGAAATTATTTCACGAGCAGACGGCCGTCATCGCCGCAATCGGTTTGTTCATCACCAGCCTGGCGCTTTTCGTGGGCGGCATCGGCATTATGAACATCATGTTTGTGTCGGTGGCTGAGCGGACGCGAGAAATCGGCGTGCGCAAGGCCATCGGCGCCAAACGCCGCACCATCCTGCTGCAGTTTCTCGCGGAAGCCGCCAGCATCTGTCTGGGCGGCGGGTTGATCGGACTGGCCATCGCCTGGCTCACAACGCTGGCGGTCACGCATTTCCTGTTTACAGCCACCATGTCCTGGGAAATTGTCGTCATCGCAATCATCGTATCATTGTTGACGGGCGTGGTCTCTGGCTTTCTACCCGCCTGGCGCGCCGCCCGGATGGACCCGGTGGAGGCGCTGAGGAGTGAATGAAAACAAAACGACCAACCCTGTTGCTCGCCGAAATCCGGGAAAGTTTTGCGATGGCCATGAATGCGGTCACGGCGCACAAGCTGCGCTCGACGCTTACGCTGTTGGGAGTGTTGATTGGCGTGTTTTCCATTATTGTCGTCATGACAGCCATGCGTGTATTGGAGGGGAGCGTTGAAACCGGCCTAAGCCAGTTGGGCAGCCAGACGTTCGCCATCCAAAAATGGCCGGCAATCCAGTTCAATGGAGGCGACTGGAAAAAATACTATCGGCGCAAAAAGATTACCTACGAACTGGGACAAGAGATCGAGAAGAAAGCCACTCTAGCGGCCGCCGTCGGCATCCAGGGTGAATTTTGGAACGGACAAATTCAAACCCGGTACGCCAAAACCGCGCCCGACGTCGAACTCTACGGCGAGACGGCCGGCAGTTTCCTGGCGCGCAACTGGCAAATCGCAGAAGGGCGCATTTTTACTGCAAATGACGTGGACGACGCGCGTGAGGTCTGTGTCCTGGGCAGCGCTCTGGCTAAAACGATCTTTCCCTTTGGTTCCGCTGTTGGCGAAGAACTTAGAATCAACGGTATGCCCTATACCGTCGTCGGTGTTCTGGCTTCGCAGGGCGCTTCGCTGGGCGGCAATCAGGACAATTTCGCGGTGATTCCCATTACCACGGCTCTCAACCATTACGGCCTGCGCTGGAGCGGGCTGAGCATTCTGATCCAGGCACGCAGCCAGTCCGTTTACGCCGATTGCCAGGAACAAGTGCGCGACATCGTGCGAGCCGAACGCAAAGTCCGGCCTGAGGACCTGGATGATTTTGAATTGTTTTCCAACGATTCACTCATTGAGCAATTTGACTCGGTCACGCGGGCGGTGCGGATTGGCGTGCTCGTGATTAGTTCCATCGCCCTCATTGCCGCCGGCGTTGGTATCATGAACATCATGCTCGTCTCGGTCACGGAACGGACCCGCGAGATTGGCGTCCGCCGCGCCATCGGCGCCAAGCGGCGCAATATCATGCTGCAATTCATCATGGAAGCCATCGTGTTGTGCGAAGTCGGCGGCGTCATCGGCGTTGTGCTCGGCATCCTCGGTGGCAACGCGCTGGCCTGGTTCATGAAAGTCCCGCCGGCGATTCCAGTTGACTGGATTGTATTGGGTCTGTTCATCTGTTCCCTCGTCGGCATCATTTTCGGGACCTATCCCGCCTACAAGGCGGCGAACCTTGACCCGATTGAATCGTTGCGTTACGAATAAAGGAGCTGCGCCACACCGGCAGATTGGCAGCCTTTTTGCTTTGAACAGGGATTGTTGGCGCCCGGTCTAATGCCCAACGACAAGGAATTTTTCAGGAGAAGTCATAACATGCGATGGCTGTGGTTTTTAATTTGCGCCGTTTTCGGACTGGCCTTGCTGGCCGGCGGTCTGCTGGTGCCCCTGCACCTGCGGGCGGTCGATGCCGGCGTTCTCGAGCAGGCCGGTCGGAATGGGCCCGCCTTGCTTGAGCAGGGACGGACCCTGGCCCGCGAACAGAGATTGGGCGCGGCCCAAATGCTCGTCCAGGCGGCCCGTCTCGAGGCCTTTCCCGGGTGGGACCGGCTCGACCAGATGATCGCCACCCAGGTGCGACAAAATCCGTCGGCGCTGACCTGGGGCAATGACACGGCCGTAAAGAATCTTTTCCCCGACACCACCGCGGCGCCCGTGACTGATTTCATTGTCCGGCAGGCAAATCGTGACGCGACCCTCTCCGCCTTGAGCCGTTCATCGTTGTTCACCGTGCAAACGCTGTTACGCAGCCGTTCCTTGACCAAAACCGTTCTCCTGCCGCCCTCAAAGTCGGCTTCGGGCCAGGCTTTCGACACGGCCATTGGCATTTGTGGCCTGCTGTCGGAGAGCGGACATTTAACCGCCAGTCTCGACAGCCAGATTTCCACGCTGGCGGCGCAGGCCAATCATGGCGACGGTTCCCGACCGCTCGAAGAGGCGCTGATGGATTTCCTGTCGCTGGGCGAACGGTTCAACTGGGACCAGTTGGTGGCGTTTGTCGCGCAAATTCCGGATACGGGAACGCTCCACCAACTTGCCGGCCAGGCCCGCAATGCCGGGACGCAACTGCCAGTACTCTTTGCCGCCGTCGAATTATCCGGCAAACCCGATGCGGTGGCCAAATATCTTGCGAAGTTCAGTCAGACCGGCTTGAAGGACCTCGGCGCCGGCCTGGCTTATGGCGGCGGCGGCGTGGGCGAACTGGCCCAGCGCGGCCAGCGCTTTTACCGCCCGGATTGGGAACGGCGCGTCACTGCGTCTGAATCCATCGCCAATCTCTTTTACCGCGCGGCGGATTATGGCTTTCAAAAGCCGCAGTTGGCGATGGCGGCCAAATGGCTGGCCTATCTGCTCAGCGGATTTTTGCTGGCGGCGTCGATGCATTTTGCGCGTCCCAACGTTTCCGCGCTGGAACGTCCGTTGCAGGTGCGCGGATTCCATCTGTTCCGGGAGTTTTTATTTTCGCTGGGGTTCCTGTTCGTGGTGCTACTTCTGAGCGAGCCGTTTCTCGCCCAGGAGACCCAGAAAGGGGCATTCTCCTTTCGACTGGTGCCGCTCACGACGAGCGGCATGGTCCCCGCAGGGATCGCCGGCATACAACAAACCATCATGAACCCGATCATCCTGATAACTATGCTGTTGTTTTTCGTCTTGCAGGCGCTCCTTTATACCATGTGCCTCGTCAAGCTGGCGGAAATCCGCCGGCAACAGGTGCCGCCACGCATGAAACTGAAACTGCTCGAAAATGAAGACCACCTGTTCGATGCCGGCCTCTACCTCGGCTTCGTCGGCACCATCGTCTCGCTCATCATCGCCTCGATGGGATTGGTCAGATTCAGCCTGATGGCGGCGTATTCCTCCACTTCATTCGGCATCATCTTCGTCGTCATCTTTAAAATCTTCCACCTGCGCCCGACGCGACGGAAGTTATTGCTGCAAGCTGAAGCCGGCTCCGCCCCCGACGCGGGTTACGTTCCGCCGGCGACCGCGTCAACTCCCGCCTACGGATCATGAACCGCAGCATCCTCATTGTCATTTGCGACTTCCTGTTGTTGAGTCTGTTGACGTTTTCGACGGACATCAACCACATGGCCGACGATAACTCGTCGCCGCCGACGAAAGTCGTCATCTCGCCCGCGCCCGTTGCGAATCCCGGCAACGATCTGACTGCGGTGATGAAACAGGCGCTCGAAGAGGAGCGCCACAACCAGCAACAATTGCAGCAGCAACTGGCGGACGCCCGCAACGCGACGGGCCAGCGCGAACAGGAAAACCGGCAATTACAGCAACAGGTGGCCGCCGCCCGGTCAAACATCCAAAACTTAAACCAGCAATTGAAGAGCAGTTCCGAGCAGGCCCAGCAAAAGTTGGAGGCCACCCAGGCCGAGGCCCAACGGCAGGCCGAACAGGTGGCGGCGCTGCGGATGCAGTTGGATAAGCTTGCGCAGACGAGCCAGCTTGCCCAGTCCGAGAAACAGCAACTCTCCAACCAGCTCCAGTTGGCCGAGGTTCAGGCGCACGCCGCCGCCGAACGGGCAACGCTCATGCAGCAGGAAGTCCAGGTGCAGCAGACGGAAAACGCCCGGCTGGCCGACAGCTTCAAATCGTTGGCGACCAATTCCGTCCAGTTGGCACAGGAAATCCGGTCGAGCACCCCCCTCGCGCCAAACACAATTTTCAGCGATTTCGTGTCCAATCGGGTTGAGGCCGGCATATCCGCCTGGCGAACCAGCATGTTCAGCATGGACACCACCAGGGACAAACAAACCGCCACGGTGCTCGTCACCGACGGGACCAATTATTTCGCGCTATGCCATGTGCAGGACACGCCCGTGACGTTGTGGGACCCGGGCACCGACTGGGACAAACTGGCAGGCACCCTGAGTTGGGGCGGGCGACAGGTTTCGCTTCGGTCGATGTCTTTCGACGCCCAGGATCCGCGCGTGGTGATGATGCCGGTGTCGCGTGCGGACGCGCAGAAATTGGGTTGCAAAGTGTACCGCCTCTCATCCGATCCGTACAAATTCCAGGACGCCGTGCTTGTCGGCGCCGACGAGGAATACTACGGCCAATGCAATTTTCAGATTGAAATGAACACGCCGCAATACGTGAAGCTGGACCGCAGTTTGTTGAAGGGGTTGTTCGGCAAATTCAATCCGTCACGCGGCGACCTGGTCTTCAGCCGGGCGGGCGAATTGCTGGGCATCATGGTCAACAACACTTATTGCCTGACGATCCACCATTTCGCGCCGGCGGCGACGTTCGCCTTCGGCCAGGATTTGCGCAACCGGCACACCGGCGATACGCTATCCCAACTCTACGGTTACGTGTTCCAACTGCCGCTAAGGTTGCAGTAGACAGAAACCATTGGCTCCAGGATCAATGACGGCATGTTGGACATTTTGGATTGAGATTAATTGCAGGCTGTCCGGGTGCTGGACGACCGGTCAACCTGAAACCTCTGCGAACGGCTCAAATGAATCAGCAACAAAAGAGCAATAAAAATGACTAAAGCAGACCAGACTGTCCAGAGCAGGATGTAGCTCAACGGCTTGTTTGTTCCTGAATCGCCCGCAGTGCGAACGGCGCTGACAATGCTAAGCGCCAGTGTCAACCAAAGCCAGATCTGGGTCAGCAAAATCGCCCATCGCCTGCCAAAAAAAACGGCCAAACCAAGCAGCAAATCTAAAGCCGCCGATAATGAATAAAACAGAAGGTCATACCAATCAGAGGCAGGCGCTGGCCCAAAGAAATACGCCGGAAGCTGGAGTAAGGCTTGAGTGCCCAACAATGCGAGTGCACCCGCAACAAACACCTGAATATCTCGTGCTGATATTTTCATGGCGCAAGGACTCCTAACTAATTAATGGACTGCTGGTTTTGCAGCTTGTCTATCTTCAATTCTCCGCAATCAGGAATTCCAAATCGATGGCAAGAAACTGCGGGCGAAACCTTTCGTCCTGCGGCTTTGATTATTGGCCACATTTCATCCATTTTTATCTTCGCAAATGTCGCAGATTTTTAGGATTAGTCTGCGTCAATCAGCGAAATCTGCGAACATTTTAATCTTCCGCAAACAGATATTCCAAGTCCGTGGCCGTGAGGCTGCGGGCAAAACCTTCCTCGCCGAGCACGTCGGCGATGGTCTGCGCCTTGTTCTGTTGCAGTTCCCAGATTTTTTCCTCGACGGTGCCGGGCGCAATCAGCCGGTAGGCGTTGACGGTCTGCGTCTGGCCGATGCGATGCGAGCGGTCAATGGCCTGCGCCTCAACGGCAGGATTCCACCAGGGGTCATAAAGCACCACGTAACTGGCATTCGTCAGGTTTAAGCCGGTTCCCGCCGCCCGCAAACTCAGCAGGAAGACGCCGGGGCTGGTGTCGCTTTGGAACTCGCTGACGACCTGCTGCCGGTCCTTGGTCTGGCCGGTGAGAATGTGCGTCTTGATTTGCCGCGCCAGACAATCCTTTTCCAGCAGATGCAGCATCTGTACAAACTGACTGAAGACCAGGACCTTTTGACCTTCGGAAACCAACGGGTCGAGCAACTCGAACAAGGTATCCGTCTTGCCGGACGCGGTGTCGCTGCCGACGAGGGCCGGGTGGCAGCAAACCTGGCGCAAGCGCGTGAGCGCGGCCAGCACGTGCATCTTGCTCTTGTTGAGGCCCTGTTCGGCGACGGCATGCATGATCTGGTCCCGGCTGCGGCGCAGTTCGGCCAGGTAAAGTTTCCGCTGTTCGTCGCCGAGCGGGCAGTCGCGCCGTTCCTCGATACGGTCGGGCAGGTCTTTGGCGACGTGTTTTTTGAGGCGGCGCAGCAACAACGGCCGTAATTTGGCCGAAAGCCGCCGGCGCGCAATGCGCTGGGCCGACTCGGTCTTTTCCCCGCGCGCTTCCGCCGTCGGCAGCACTTCTTCGCCGGCGCGCAGGCGCGGTTCGTACGTCTCGATAAATTGTTCCTGATTGCCGAGATAGCCGGGCTGGATGAAATCCACGATGCTCCACAAGTCGAGCAGCCGGTTTTCCAGTGGTGTGCCCGTGAGGGCGAGCCGGTACTCGGACTTGAGTTGTTTGACCGACTGCGTGACCTGCGCGCCGGGATTCTTGATGAATTGCGCTTCGTCCAGGATCACCGCGCGGAACGCAAATTTTTGCAGCTCCTCCAGGTCGCGGCGGAGCAGGGCGTAGTTGGTCACGATCAAATCGTGCTGCGGAATCTGCTTACGCAGGTTATGTCGCGCGGCGCCGCTTTCGAGCACGAGCACCTTGAGATTGGGCGTGAAGCGGTTGGCCTCGCGCCGCCAGTTGTGCAGCACGGACGCGGGGCAGATGACCAGCGACGGTTTTGGATTTTTCGTGTTGCGATCCTTCAACCACGCCAGCCAGGTCAGCGTCTGGAGCGTTTTGCCCAGCCCCATGTCATCGGCCAGAATGCCGCCGAGTTTAATCTTCGTCAGGTGCGCAAGAAAATCAAAGCCATCCTTCTGATACGGGCGCATATCCGCCTTCAAGCCCCTGGGCAAATCTATCGAAGGCACACCCTTAAAATCGCGGATGTGCCCGCGCAAGGCCTTGGCTTCCGGCGAATCCGAAAAACGCGCGAACCCGTCCTCGTCCAGGTGGGCGACATGTTCCAGCCCGACCTTTTGCGGCACGGCGATGAGGCCGTCCACGCCCATATCGGCCATGGCCTCGTGAGCGTTTTGCACGGCGCCGGTGTCGAGTTCCACCCAGCCGGAATTGGGCAGCTTGACGAAGCGGCCCGTCGCGCTCGCCAGTCGCTCGAGGTCCGCCTTGCTGAGTTTGAGTCCTTCCGCCTCCCACTCGGCGGAGACGGCCAGCCAATCAATGCCGCTGCCTTTGACGACGAGCCGCGGCTTGAGCTGGCGCGGTTGCAGGAACAGGCGGTGAAAGGACGGATTGCCGAGAAAATCGGCCTCCTTGGGCCGGTCCGCCCACGCGCTGGCGAGCGAACCGAGGAAATTTTCATTCGCGTCGCCAATCCACAGACCGGGTTCGGAGGTGAACCAGTCCAGTTTGCGGAGCCATTGCGTCGCCGGTTCCAGGCGCGGGTCGTCGAGTATTTCCGGTTTGCCGGCCGGTCGTTTTGTTGATTCATTCGCCATCCATTCGTGGCCGTTCCAGAACCAGATCCTGTGGTCGCGCTCGCTTTTAGCCAGCAACCGCAGGCGCACGGTGTCGTCCAGCAATTCGAAGACAAACTGCGGCACGGCCTTGTGCGTGATACAGAGCTGTTCCCAGTTCACGCCGTGATTGGCCTGCGTCTTGCGCAGGTGCAGCAGCAGGCGATGACTGAGCTTGCGCACCGCCACGGAGGGTTTGCCGGTCAGATACTTCAGGACCGCTGGCGGCGGGGCGTTCCGCAGCAGATAAAAGGTGCCGTTCACCAGCGCCAACGGCGGCTGGCGGTTGAAAAATTTCACCCCGGCCACGGAATGGTTCTTGCCATCCGGCAAAACGACGTAGTGGGTGAATGAAAGTTCCTTGTCACCGTTTTCGAGATGAGGCGATAACACGGCGACGTGGCCATGAAATTGCAGCGGCGTGCCGTCGCATTCCAGGCGCGGGGTGTGGCCCCAACGGGCCAGCCATTGCAGCAATTCGGCATCGGATAACACCAGCGTATCCGCGTCGCGGAGGGCCGGATTTCGCTGGGTATCGGCGATCCACTGGATGAATTCCCAGTCGGATGGCGGAAACAACTCCTGCTCGTGCGTGGCGCGGACTACGAGATCGATCATTTCGCGGAGGGTGCGCGCTTTTTCGCCGGTGCGCGGACGCGATAGAAGAAATTGCACGGCGAGGCGATAACGTGACGGTTCTTCCTCGTCCGGTTGTGGGCGGCAGACGACGCGCAGCACGGCGCGGGGCGTGTCGAGCAGCGGCATTGCGGGCGGTGACAGCCAGTTTTCCAGCTCGTGCACGAGTTTTTGCTCCTGTTCGGCCTCCTCGGCCTGGGTAAAACGGTCGAGGCTCGCGTGCGGCTGCAGTTCGGGGGGCACAGAACGCTTGGCTCGCAGGAACAAAAACGCCAACTCCTCCAGGCGCGTCTTGCCCTGGGCATTCAGCAGGCGCGGCCACCAGTTCGCGTCGGGAAAATCCTTGCGGGAGAGCGAGAGCTTTTCGAAATAGTCCTCGAGCAACAGCCAGGAACGCTGTGAATCGGGGCAGGCCGCAAAGCCGCGCAGGATGTCCTCCCGTTCATTGACGGTCGCCTTCGAGTCAGAGAGTTCCCGTCGCAAATCGGCGAACGCGCCGTAGGTTTGCGACAGCACTTTGTGATGCGCGTCGTATTTTGTTGTGCCCGCCGTCCGCGAGCCGTTCCCGTTTCTGACTGAGACTTTCGACATTTGAATAGACTAGGCTATCATTCCGTCATAAGCGGCGGCGTTGGTCAATCAGAAAGCAAAGAAATTTATGCACAGTTATGCACAAGTTGTTGCCAGCGCGTTGACACGCCGCGCGCGTCTGCTATACTGGCCGGCCTTTTTATGAACCCAAAACCGCATGTGGCCGTGGTTGGCGCAACCGGCGCCGTCGGCATCGAAATGATCAAGACCCTGGAGAAGAGAAATTTCCCGGTGGGCCAACTGACGTTGCTCGCGTCGGCACGTTCCGTCGGCAAGAAGCTCAAATTTCGCGGCCAGGACGTCCCGGTCAAGGAATTGAAGAAGGAATCCTTCACGGGCATTGACATTGCGCTATTCAGCGCCGGCGGAAGCATTTCCAGGGAATTCGCGCCCCTCGCGGCTAGGGCCGGCTGCGTGGCGGTGGACAATTCCAGCGCGTTCCGGCAGGACGACCAGGTGCCGCTGGTGATTCCTGAGATCAACGCCGCCGACGTGAAGGGGCACAAGGGCATCATCGCCAATCCCAACTGCACCACTGCCATCACCCTGATGGCGTTGTACCCGCTGCACCAGGCGTTCGGCTGCAAACGCATTTTTGCCTCCAGCTACCAGGCCGTTTCCGGAGCGGGCGCGAAAGCGATGGAAGAACTGAAGCGGCAGATTGGCGAAATCGTAGCCGGCAAGCCGGCGACGAAGGAGGCCTTTCCGCATCAAATTGCCTTCAACGTCTTGCCGCAGGTGGACGTTTTTCTGCCGACCGGCTACACCAAAGAAGAGATGAAGATGGAAAACGAAGGCCGTAAAATCATGCATCACCCGGGTTTCCGGGCGAGCGTCACCTGCGTGCGCGTGCCGGTGTACCGGTCGCATTCCATCGCCGTGAGCGCCGAGTTTGAAAAGCCGGTGGGCGTGGACGCCGCGCGCGCCGTTCTAAAAAAGGCCCCCGGTCTTGACCTCGTGGATGAACCGGACAACAAGAAATATCCCATGCCGCTGTTCACCTCGGAGAAGGACAACTGTGAGGTCGGCCGCGTCCGCAAGGATTGCGCCCTGGACAACGGACTATGTTTCTGGGTGAGCGGCGATCAGTTGCTGCGCGGCGCGGCCCTCAACGCCGTGCTGATTGTGGAGGAATTGCTGAAATAATCGTGGGACGGGCATCCTGCCTGTCACCACTTCGGCCGCTCAAATCAAAGTCAGAGACAGGCGCGACGCCTGTCCTACGCTTACGGCTTTACTTTTTCCTGGGTGTAGGCCATGAGAGATTTGATTTTCGCTTCGGCGGCGGCGTCGCGCACCTTCACCACTTTTCCCCAGGGCGCCTTTTCATCGGCATTGATGGCCAGTACGAGCTTGGGATTTTTTTCCGCCTGTACTACCAGATTCGTCTGCAATTGCTCAAACGTCACAGGCAGTTTGTCCACGAAGTACACTCCATTGGAGTCGATGCTGACCACAAACGGCGGGTTTTCGGTCGCGCCCTCCTTTTTGGCCTGCGACGATTCGGGCAATTGCAGTTTCAACGCCGCCTGCTGTTTGAACGTGGTCGTGACCAGCAGGAAAATCAGCAGCACGATGAGCACGTCAATCAGCGCGACGATGATGACGGCGGGCGTGTTGCGGCGTTTTCGGAAGAGGAAGCGCATGTCAAGCGGGGTCCGGGGTCCGGGATTTGGCCTCCTGGGCCGGGCGTCGGTTCTCCGGCTCCAGCGTCTTGGCGGTGGCGACAAATTGCGTTTCGGAAACCAGCCCGCCCGCTTCCGGCGGGAGGGCCCGGGACGCGGGTTCCGAATATTGGCGCCGGATAAAATCGTCGCACAGTGCTTCCATTTCCACGGCGAACACCTCGACTTTTTTGCTGAAGTAACTCCAGAAAATCAGCGAGGGAATGGCGATGAGCAGGCCCATCAAGGTCGCGTTCAGGATAAGCGCGATGCCCTTGGCCAGCCGCGCGGCGTCGTTCAAACCAGCCACGCCGATGTCGCTGAACAGGGTCATCATGCCGGCGATGGTACCGACGAGACCGAGCAACGGCGCGATGCCGACGATGATTTCGAGCACGACCAGGCCGCGTTCGAGCCGGATGATTTCATGGCGCGCGGCGGTTTGCAGCGCGTCCACATTATCCGCCTTCGGCCAGTCGAGGTGGTCTGCGGCCAGGAGCAGCAGCCGTCCGAGCGGCGACGGTTTCCGGCGGCAGACATGGGTCAGCACCTTGGTGTCGTCGCGGGACCGGCAGGCCGTCAACGCCGCGGTAATATCCGGCGGTACGACCTTGTTCCAGCGCAACGCCAGGGCGCGCTCGACAATGAACGTCAGGCCCACGACGGAAGTTAATCCCAGCAAAACATAAACGATGTCGCCCATAAATTTTTTCGTTGCCGCCGCCGGCGGTCAATAATAGTAAAACGTGAACGTAATTTCGCGATAATCCAGACCCACCTCTGCCCGCATATCCGACGGCCATTCGGCGTAGGGTGCCGGATCCATCACCGCCTTCTGGCAGACATAGCCCAGCAAATCCCCCACGGTGTTTTGCATGACCTCCATATCGGAGATGTGTCCGTCATAATTCAAGTGAAATCTCAGGATCACCTTGCCGGTGCGGTCCCGGGAGAACTGCCGGCTGTCGAGCAAATCGTACCAACGTTGCGTCACCGCTTGGATGAAGGCGGCGTCATAGGCGCCGAACGGGGTGGCCCGGACATCCAGCGACGGCACCAGCGCTTCGTGCCGGACGCCGCCGTCCTGTTTCATCTGGAGGCCGGGTATTTGTTTTTGTTGGGCGAGCGCCTGCCGGAGGGTGCGCGGCCGCGGTTGTTCCGCCGGCGGGTTTTCCGCCGGATTGCCCAGCGTCAAATCGCCCGGGTTTTGCTGCCGGGACGCCAGTTGTTCCTGGGACGGTTGCATCGTCGGTTGCAGCTTGGAAAAATCCGGGTGGGTGATCGTTTCGGTTTTGGCCACCTCGGTCTGCGTGCCTTTCAGCTCTGGAACCTGCGTGTCCCGCTTTGCCTCCGTGTTGGCGGCGCGCGAATTTTGATTGGAATAATATTTGGTGTTCTTGGGGGCCTGAGTGGTGGCCTGGTTGGGGTTTACGTCAACGAAGACAACCGGCTCGCTCTCCGGAACCGGTTGGGCCGGTTTAATTTTGGTGAAAAGCATCAACGGCGGCAGATGGAGCCGGGCCCACAGATTGAGGGCCTTCCCGCCTTCATAGCCACCCCAGACCAGCAAATGCGCCAGCAGTGACAGGGCAAAGGCCCATGCCAGCCGTCTCGATTCACGACTGCTGAACCGCAAGGAATCCACCTGTGTACCCACTCCGGTCATGACCACCTAGCTTGCCCCAGGAAAACAGGTTGAGCAACTTCTTTGCCGGGTTAGAGCGCTTTCTCTTCGCCTTGGTTCGAAAAATCTCCATTGCTTTTTTGGCCGTGACTGGCATCCTGAATCTTCCGCGTCGGGGCGTAGCGTAGCCTGGCTAGCGCGCTTGTTTCGGGTACAAGAGGTCGTGAGTTCGAATCTCACCGCCCCGACCATCTTTTCCCATCGTCGGCTGGGGTGGAACCAGAACGTCGTTTTTATACCGCCGATCCATCCTGTGAACAACTTTCTCAAAATTTCTCTTGATTTTGTCTGATAATTGGATGAAGTAGGCTACGTAATAGAGTATGCCGGGGCGTGCGTCGGACGTAAATGCGCTATGAGAACAACGTTGAACGTGTCCGGTTGGTCACTGATTCTGGCCTCGGGAGTGTTTTTTGCGGTTTGGGGCCGTGCGGATGCTTCCGATCTGCAATCCGGTGAGCTGCAAGTAAAGTCAGTTCAAGGCTCGGTCGTCTATTCCACCGATCATTCGACCTGGACTGAGCTCAAGCCCGGCATGACTTTGGGCCAGGGTGCGCGGCTCAAAACCGGGACCGATGCCAGCGCTGACCTTGATATTGAGTACAGCGGAACCGCGCTCCGCCTCCGATCGAATTCTCAACTGGAGTTGACCCGCATGGACGAAGTGGTGGCCGACGGAAATGTCGTCATTGATACCCGGTTAAATCTCACAGCTGGCAGCCTGGTTGGCTCACAGGATAAGCTGGAGAAGCCATCCACATTTACCATCCGGACGCCGAACGATTCGGCGACCATTCGAGGTACGCAGTATGTGGTCAGCGCGGACGGTGCCGTGACGTGCATGCGGGGGGAGGTGGCGGTCACGGCCGCTTCCCATCAGGGCAGCCCGATCAGCGCCCAGGTTCCTGCCGGGTTTTCCTTTAATCCCGTCACCTCCCAGGTGGCGGCAATCGCTCCGGCCAATCTCCCGGGTATTAACCGGGACATCCAGACCGTTCAGTTCAACGTGGATAAACTGGGAAACGGCGACCGTTATTCACATCCCGGGGAGAATCCCGATTGCGAAGTCTCGCCTCACAAAGGCCACCATCACCACGATCATGACCATGACCACGGTCACGACGATCACAATGATCATGACCACGGGGATGATCATGGCCATGACCACGGCGGCGATTACGGCGGCGGTTACGGCGACAATCACCATTGAGCGATTATTTGCAGTTTGACCCGGGAATGGTGGGAACGGATCGGCTTCAGTGCCAACTTGTGCTTCGGCCGCGTTATTTTTCCAGGTCGTATTTTACAAAATCCACATCGGCGGCTCCGCCGTTGGGGCCGAAACAAAACAACGCCAGCCGCGCGCCCTTCCACTTGCCAAATTTCAACTCCACCGCCAGCCCGGAGTCGGTGTAATGCTCGCCGTCCAGGCTGTAAAACAACCGGGCATCCTTGCCGCGATAGGTGCCACGGAACCACACGCTATGGCCGTCCACCGGCAGGCCTCTGCCGCTGGGCCAGGCGATTCGGCGTATACCGTTGGTTTGCGCTACTCCCACCCAAGCGAACACGTCACCACTCATGAAGGCAAAACCAGCGCGCTGACCTTCCTTCATTGCACTCACGTCGAATTTCGTCTCAATCACGCCTTCCTGTCCCCATAATTTTTCGGTGAGGCTGTTGCGCGCGGTGGAGGGACCCGAAGCGGGTAGCGCCTTTAAGCGCAGCCAGCCCGGTCGTGCGGTCAAGGACCAGGCGGTGTTTACGGGATTGTGGTTCCATTGCCAGATGGGTGACAGCACCGGGACATTAAACTCGTCGGATCGATGAGGATGTTGGATGGGGTAAACCCTTCCGACGTTCGGCTTTTTCCAGTGCTCCACGGAATGACCGTTGTCGCCAAAAACCGGCCAGCCGTCGGCGTTCCAGGCGACGGGCATCAGATAAGTGATGCGTCCGAGAAAACCGCTCGACTTGAAACAGAGAAACCACCAGTCGCCATCCGCCAGTTCCACCAGTGCGCCCTGGTGCGGACTGCCATACGGCAACACCAGCCGGCGTTCGTAAGGGCCGTAAATATTTGTGGATCGTAGCACCGTCTGGCCCCCCGTGCTGACGCCGCCTTCGGGGAGGGAGATGTAATACCAGCCGTTCCGTTTGAACAATTTTGGGCCTTCGGCCGTGGGACCGCTGTAAATTTCAACACCGTCGTCCAGTAAACGCGTGCCGTCCGGACTCATGCGATTCAGGATTAATGGACCCGCTCCCTTGAGACTGTGAATCAGATAAGCCCGGCCATCATCATCCCAAAACGGACAGGGATCTTCCCAGCGTTCCACGGACTTGACTGTGACCGTTTGCGACCACGGGCCCGCCGGATTTTTGGTGTGCCACATGAACAACCCTTCGTATGGCGTGCAAACGTAGACATAGTAAGTGCCGTTGTGATAGCGCAAGGTCGGCGCCCACGTCCCCTGGGCATAGCCAGTCATTTCGTCGTATTTTGCGGACATGGTCAACCGGTGGAATACCTGGCCAATGACTTCCCAATTCACGAGATCTCGCGAGTGCAACACCTGCATGCCCACAAAATGAAAGTCCGACGCGACCAAATAAAAATCATCTCCGACCCGGATGACGTCCGGATCGGAATAATCCGTCGGCAGAATCGGATTGCGATAGGTGCCGTCGCCCTGGTCGCCCCAACTCAACGGAGTTTCAGCCGGAATTGCATGGCGGGTCGCGCAGCCCGCGAGGGCGAGGCCGCACACAACCATCGCCCCCAACATTACTATCGTGCGCCGCCTGAGAACTCCGACCATTCGGAATGGACCTTCAAGCCTCATTGGTTATTCCCAGGCGGAGTTGCCGGCCCGACTGGGGACAGCGATGGTTGATTTTGCACACGCCGATGATACAGGCTTGTCAAGACACCGGGTGCCGGGTGGCGGCGGATAAGGCTCATTTAGGGTCCACCGGTGGTGCGGCCTCCATTGACCCGTCTCCATAGTTGCAATTACCCTGTGACATGCCGTTGTTCGAACACCCGCCCGTCAGCTTGATTTACGATTTGCCGTCCATCGTCGAGCGGGTCGATTTGACCAAACTTTTTTCAAAACTGCGGCCGCTGGAGGTGGAACTGGGTTGCGGTGACGCCTCGTTCCTGGTTGAACTGGCACGCCGGCATCCCGAGAGGAATTTTATCGGGGTTGAACGGCTGCTCGGTCGTTTGCGCAAACTCGACCGCAAAGGCGGTCGCGCCGGATTGACCAATCTGCGCGGCGTGCGCATCGAATCGGCATATTTTCTGGAATACCTGCTCCCGCCGCATTCCGTGTTGGCGCTGCACATTTATTTTCCGGATCCCTGGCCAAAGAAAAAACACCGCAAACATCGGCTCATCAACGAACGCTTTCCCGAACTGGTCCATGCCGCCCTCGTCCCGGGCGGCGCAGTTTATCTGCGGACGGACGACGAGGATTACTTCACGCAAATAACGGGGGTATTCGGCGCGAGCGGGGAATTTTCGCAACAGGAAACGCCGGCCGAACTGGCGGAGTTACTGACGGATTTTGAGAAGGGATTTCGCGAGCGGGGAATCCAGACGTTGCGCATCGCATACCAATCAAAAGTAAAGCAGCCAACGTAAGTGGGTTTTTTATTTTCGGCTTACGATATACGATTTACGCCGCATTCGACGATTAATGGCGGATTCGGAAGTCGTCAATCGCCCATCGCATATTCGATCACACATCAATCACGGGTCCATCGCCACCGGGTGGATTTTTCGGCGGCCGGCGCTGGACGGTGACCCGGGCATTGCCGGTCAGGACATTCAGCGCGATGGACACGACGCTGATGATGATCGCGCCCAGAAAAGCAAATCCGAAGCTGTCCACTTGAAAGTAGGGGCCCATCAGCACGCCGACGAAATAAAGGACGAGGGCGTTGATGACCAGGGTGAACAGGCCGAGCGTGAAAATCAGCAGCGGCAGGGCGAGCAGCATTAAAATCGGCCGGACAAACGCATTGAGAATGCCCAGCAACAGGGAAGCGATGATCAGATCTCCCGAATTGCCATAGCGAATATGGCCGTGCAATATCATCGCCGCGATCAGCACAGCCAGTGTGTTGATGGCCCAGCTTTGCAGAAAGCGCAGAAATTTTCTCGTTCCCGGTTGCATGTCCACGCCTCAAAGGACGTTCCCCCAAAATGCGTCAGCTTACCTTGAAAAACAAGGAGCGTTTTAAGTGGATTCCTGATGGCCACCGCCGCAGACTCTGCTTCCATCATGAAAATTATCCAGGCGCTGCTATGCTGTCTGTTTGGGTTTGCGATTGAACCTTTGGCGTTTGCGGAGAGTGTCATCGCTCCCGGGGCGAAACTTGAAAAATTGGCCGGCGACTTTGCTTTTACCGAAGGTCCGACCTGTGACCAGGCGGGCAATGTATTTTTTGTGGACCAGCCAAACAACCGCATCCTGGAATGGAGCCTGGAAGGAAAGCTCTCCACCTTCCTGCAACCGTCCGGCCACGCCAATGGAATGATGTTTGACACAAAGGGCGACCTGATTGCCTGCGCCGACGAGCACAACGAGCTTTGGTCCATCGCTCCCGATAAAAAAGTGACCGTGCTCATCAAGGATTATCAGGGCAAATATCTTAACGGCCCGAACGATGTCTGGGTGACTCCGGGGGGCGCGATGTATATCACCGATCCTTTTTATCGGCGAACCTGGTGGGATCACACCACCATGGCGTTGCCGAACCAGGAGGTGTTTTATCTTTCGCCGGATGGGAAGAAGCTCGTGGAAGTGACCGATGATTTGAAAAAGCCGAACGGGATTACCGGCACGCCCGATGGCAAAACGCTGTTCGTGGCCGATATCCAGGCGGACCAGACCTGGCGTTATGACATTCAGCCGGACGGCTCGCTGACGAATAAAACGCTGTTTTGCACGAAAGGTTCGGACGGGATGACGATTGACGAGGACGGCGACCTCTATCTATGCGGTCACGGCGTGAGCATTTTTGACAAATCCGGCCGGCGGATTGAACACATTGACGTGCCGGAGGCGTGGACGGCCAACGTCAGCTTCGGCGGCAGGGATCACACGACGCTGTTTATCACCGCAAGCAAATCATTGTACTCCATTCAACTCCGCGTTAAGGGGGCGAACCCGGCAAAGTAGCCCGCTCAAATTGTTATTGGGAGCATGGGCAACTGCTTCGGATAAATTTCTGCAAAACCCGTTTTTGCCAGCATCGGAGGGCCGATCACCGCCTCGGCACGATGTGTCAGAGTGTTTCAACGAGCGGAGGCGGT
>Ga0335083_10003205_pt1 | contig 21290 bp, 20 predicted proteins | sample Lox_Sample_42_FD_206716 | JGI IMG/M metagenome (GOLD analysis project Ga0335083, IMG submission 206716) | Soil microbial communities from Loxahatchee National Wildlife Refuge, Florida, United States - Lox_Sample_4.2 | ecosystem: Environmental > Terrestrial > Soil > Wetlands | place: USA...
GTCGGCGACCAATTGAGGATCGAGGTCTGCGATACGGGCATCGGTATTCGGGAGGATCAGCGACGAAGTATATTCGGGGAATTCTACCAGATACCAACGCTCGACCGGGCCAGCCGCGAGGGTCTGGGCCTTGGTCTCGCGATCGTCGAACGGCTATGCAATCTGCTCAGGCACTCGGTCGGTATCACCAGCACGCTTGGCAAAGGCTCGCGCTTTACTGTCACCGTCCCGATGGCACCCAAACGCGTTAGCTTCCAGAAGGCTGCGGCTGCGGCCATCAGCCAGTTCGATTCGCTCGTTGGCAAACTGATCGTCGTAGTCGACGACGACGCCCTGGTGCTGGACAGCACCGGCGGTTTGCTCCGGAGCTGGGGATGCCGTGTGATCACAGCCCAGTCGGATAAGGATGCGGTGACGCAGATCGATCAGCGGCCAGATCTAATCATCTCGGACTATCGCCTGAAGAACGCGCGCACCGGCATAGATGCCATCGCGCAGTTGCGCAAGGCGTTCGGGACGGAGATTCCGGCGTTCCTGATCAGTGGCGACATCCTGCCCGAGCGGCTGCAGGATGCGCAAAAACATGGATACCAGCTGCTTCACAAGCCGCTCGCGCCGATGGCCCTGCGCGCCGTCATTTCGAAGCTTCTGCAAGGCGCGCCATAGCCGCGCGATCAGCCCGCCGCTTTCGGCAGCTCCCAATTCAGTTTCGCCGCGGCCAGAGCGGCCTCGGTCCGGTTCACGGCACCGAGCGCTTTGAGAATGGCCGAAACGTGGTTCTTGACCGTAGGCTCGGCGAGATCAAGCATACGGCAGATCAGCTTGTTGCTTTTGCCCTGCATCATGAGCGCAAGCACTTCGATTTGCCTCGGCGTGAGCCCAAGGTCGAAGGGCGAGCGCCGATCATCTGAAGACGCGAGCGCATTCACCGGCTGGGTGTCGATCAATATCTCAGGCGGAATATAAATTCCGCCGGCAAGAATAAGCCTGAGCGCATTGACCAGCACGTCGCGTGATGCCGACTTGGGGATGAAGCCGAGCGCCCCTTTGGCGAGAGCCGTGGCGATGCTCTCGCGATCGTTCGAGCCCGAAAGCATCACGACTGATGTTGCCGGGTAAAGTTCCCGCAACTCTTCCAGAGCTTCGAACCCGTTTCGGTCAGGAAGGCCAAGATCGAGCATCACGAGCGCCACGTCCGCGTGTTGCTGCATCAACGACATGCCAGCGGTACATGTGGACGCCTCGATGACGGCAGCGTCCGGCTGCAGCTCGGCGATCACGCCGCGCATCGCCTCACGGACGAGGGCGTGATCGTCGAGAAGCAAAACTTTCATTGAGCGTTATGCCCGACAAAACGCGAAGCCAACCAGCGGCTTCAGCGACCGCTGCAGAGATGCCAACTGCTGGACAAGTATACAAGAAAAACGCGGCCAGTACGTAAGTACTGAACGATAGCCCTGATGTCGCACCGACATTTCCATTTGTGTTCAGCCACTTACAGCGCACGCGGCCTTCGAAGCAGGAAGCCTCGGCAGTACTTCCGCGTGATTCAATGTTGCGCTGAAGACCTCTAAATCCACCTGCAACGAGGCACCGCCTCACTCGGCATATCAATCCGGCCGATCGCGACCGTGCGCATTGGAAAACGCATTGAGCACATACGCCTGATGGAGGCGAACATGAGTACGATTTTCGACCATGCGACCGGCTTGCGTGGATTGGCCGGAAGCGACGCCGTCCGGATCGGCCACCTTATCCGGCGATCCTGGCAGACGTTCCAGAATTGGCGGATCGAGCGGGCCGCAATCGCCCAGTTTTCATCAATGAGCGACCGCGAGCTTAAGGACATCGGGCTCGATCGATCCGAGATCGGTTTCGCCGTGAAAGGGAAGCTGACGCACAACCACCGCGCGTCCTGAACGCAACGGGAAAGAAAGAATATCAATGATGCATACGCCATTTCACAAACCAGCTACGAACGGCCGTACCCGAGTCATTGCATTGCATTGCTCGGGCGCCGCTGGGAGCCAGTGGGCTCACTTCGCTGCGGCCACCGGCGACAACTATGAGGTGCTGACACCCGAGCACTATGGCTCCGACGGCTCCGGACCGTGGACGGGAGAGCATGCGTTTACGATTGCCGACGAGGCCGCAAGGACCCTCGACCTGATCGACAACAGCAACGGACGCGTTCATCTCATCGGCCATTCCTATGGCGGCGGCGTTGCGCTGCACGCCGCTTTTGCGCGGCCACACAGGATCGCAAGCATGGCGCTGTATGAGCCATCGGCATTCCATCTGTTGCGTCAACTGGGCGAACTGGGCCGCCGAGGATTCGCCGAAATAACCGATGTCGCGCAACGATTTTCCGAAAGCGTGATCACCGGCGACTATCGCGGGGCCGTTGCTCGCTTTGTCGATTACTGGAACGGCACGGGCGCATGGGACGCAATGCGCGCAGGCTCTAAGAAGAGTCTGATCCGTTGGGCGCCCAAGGGGCCGCTCGATTTCAGGGCGCTTATAGAAGACGAAACTCCGGTGAGCACGTACGAACGGCTACGCTTTCCGGTCTTGATCATCCGCGGCCAATACGCGCCGCTACCGACTCGCGTGATTGCGGAAGCACTCGGCGATCTGCTGCCGTTCAGCCAGACGGTAGAGGTCGAGGGCGCCGGGCACATGGGTCCGCTCACGCATCCCACGGCCGTGTCGGCATTGCTGATGCAGCACATTGCAGCAGCAGACGCCGCCGACATCCGCCCGCACCGCATCGCGTCAAACCGGTACGCCGTCTTTAGTGCCAAGGCGTCCTGGTGCCCATCGTGACTGAATTCGTACTGACGACCGGAGTCGATCAAATTTCAAATATGCCAACCAGAGGTCAACGACCATGACAGTGAAGAGCAACAATCCGGAAACGATGGTACTGCACGCCGGACCACGCAGCGACCCTGGAAGCAACGCCGTGGCGGTGCCGATCTTTCAGACCGCCGCCTATCAATTCCGCAACACCGAGCACGCGGGCAACCTGTTCGCGCTGAAGGATTTCGGCAACATCTATTCGCGCATCATGAACCCGACCTGCGATGCGCTCGAGCAGAAGATGGCCGCGCTCGAAGGCGGCGTGGCGGCCCTGGCTGTCAGCTCCGGGCAGGCCGCGTCGACGCTCGCGATCCAAAACCTGTGTCGACCCGGCGACAACATTGTGAGCTCGACCGATCTCTACGGCGGCACCTGGAATCTATTCGCAAACACGCTGCCGTCGATGGGCGTCACAGTCCGCTTCGTCGACCCGAAGGACCCGCAGGCGTTCGGGCACGCCACCGACGATCGCACGCGCGCCTATTACGCCGAAACGCTGCCCAATCCAAAGCTCACAGTCTTTCCGATCGGCGAAGTCGCCGCGATCGGACGCGAGCTCGGCGTGCCGCTGATCATCGACAACACGGCCGCGCCGTTGATATGCCGGCCGTTCGATCACGGCGCGGCGATCATCGTGCACTCGACGACGAAGTATATCGGCGGTCACGGGACATCAATCGGCGGCATCGTCGTCGACGGAGGCAATTTCGACTGGGCCGCGCACAAGGAGCGCTTCACAACGCTCAACAACCCCGATCCCAGTTATCACGGCGCGGTATGGACCGAGGCAGTGAAGCCGCTTGGTCCGATCGCCTACATCATTCGCATGAGGGTGGTCCTACTGCGCGACCTCGGCTCGAGCATGAGCCCCTTCAACGCCTTCCAGTTCATCCAGGGACTCGAAACGCTCCCGCTGCGGATGCGCGAGCATTGCCGCAACGCTGGAGAAGTGGCGCTGCATCTGCAACGCCATCCCGCCGTGACGCGCGTCATCTATGCGGGCCTACATGATGATCCGGAGCAGCGGCGCCGCGCCACCAATTATCTCAAGGGCTACGGCGGCCTCGTCGGATTCGAGCTCAAGGGCGGTAGTGACGCCGGCAGGCGCTTCATCGATGCGCTGAAGCTCTTCTACCACGTCGCCAATATCGGCGATACCCGGTCGCTCGCGATCCATCCGGCCACCACCACGCACTCGCAATTGAGCCCGGCCGACCAGATGGCGAGCGGTGTTTCACCCGGCTATGTTCGTCTTTCGGTCGGCATCGAGCACATCGACGACATTCTTGCCGATCTCGATCAAGCCTTAGCAGCAGCGATAGAGAATGTGACATCTAAGAAAGCGCGCGCCGCTTAGCAGCACGTCAAAGCGAAGGGCCAGCCGTTGGTGCAAGGCAGCCCGATGCAGCGCCAACAAGGAGTAGCCATGCCGATTATCTTACCCGATACGCTTCCTTCGGCGGCACTGCTGCGCCACGAGGATGTCGACATCGTGCGGAAACCACGGTTGCGCCATCCGACAGTACGGGTCGGGCTGCTCAATTTGATGCCGGACAAAATCCGCACGGAAATGCAGTTCGCACGATTGCTCGGAGCCTCTGATCATCAGGTCGAGCTCGTGCTCGCAGTGCCGGCAGGCTATCCGTCCCGGCACGAAGATACGCGCATGTACGCGCGTTGGAGTAGCAAATCTCCACCACCCGATCTTGACGGCTTGATAGTTACTGGCGCGCCGCTTGAGCATCTAGCATTTGAAGACGTCACCTATTGGCGAAATCTTGTCTGGCTTTTTGACTGGGCCACAAAGAACTCGTGCAAAACATTTTGCATCTGCTGGGCGTCGTTTGCCGCACTCTGTTTGCGGCACAACGTACGCGCTCAACTTCTGCCATACAAAATTTCGGGTATTTTCAAGCAGCATGTCCTGGAAGCTAAGCATCCATTGATGCTGGGATTCCCAGCAAAATTTCCTTGCCCGGTCTCACGGTATTCCGAGATTCATCCGCAGGACGTACCTTGGAGCAAGAACCTCACCTGCCTTGTATATTCACTTGAGAGCGGCCTTTGTCTTATTTCCAATGCTGACCACAATGCAATTTACATGTTTAATCACCTTGAATACGAGGCCGAGACACTGAAGCGTGAGTATCTTCGTGACCGCGATTGCCGGGCAGGAATCAATGTTCCCAAAAGTTATTTCCCCAACGGCGATTTGTCCAAGATCCCACCTGATAACTGGCGTGGTGCCGCTGAGAAATTATTCGCAAACTGGTTGGCGACCCTGACAATCGGCGCTCATCCGACAGTACAGCTCACTCGGTCTGCGGCATGAGGTTAGAAGATCCGTATGGCAAAGGTCTTTCAGTCAATCAGCAATTTTCTAAGGCTCCGACCGATTTGCGGCATAGGTCGGCAGCAGCACCTAACAAGAGTGGATAAGCCGTTCCTGCCGAACAGGACGCGCGGCGTTCCGCGCGTGAACGACCGACGTGTGCTCAATGGTATCTTTTGGGTTTTGCGGTCAGGCGCACCATGGCGCGATCTGCCGGAGACGTTTGGCCCCTATACGACCTGTTACAATCGCTTCGTTCGATGGGGGCGGGCCGGCATCTGGGACCAAATCATGGATGCATTGGCTGCAATGCATGATGCGGCGGTGCAGATGATCGATACCTCTATCGTGCGAGTCCACCAGCACGGAGCCTGCATCGCTGGCAATAGTCAGCAACACATTGGCCGCTCGCGTGGCGGTCTGACAACCAAGATTCATGCCGTCATGGATACCAATGGCCTGCCGGTAGAAAAGAACAGGGAATTTTCTCGAGTCTAACACTCGGGCGCGATTCTGAGCTCTAACAAGTGAGCGAGTTCAGAGCTTTCCAGCCCAATGCCCAATGTTTTTCAAATAACAGGGAATTACAATTTAGGAACAGCGAATTTCTGATCGACCTCTCAGCTCTGCGCCGCTTTTTACCTTTCCTGCCACTACTTCAGGACCCACTGTGGAATCGCTGTCGTTACGCTCGGCCCACAAATCGATTACGCGCAGGCCTTCAGGCGGTAAAGATATCCCATACTGTCTTGCACATGGACTGACCGAAAGAAAGCGAGCGTCAATCGGACGATGTAACATATGCGCTCGATCGCTTGCGCCCAGACGCAATCATCTGAGTGTTAGGCAGCTTCGTGTAAATCGGCGGGTGAAGCGGCGTTGCCGCGGCGGATAGCCGCTTCAGCGCAGCTGTACGGTAGGCAGCGTTCGGCGCACCATAGCCATCGTAGCCGCCGCGCCGCTCGATGATCTCAAAAAAGAAGCCGTCGCCATAGGGACGGGAATAAAGTTGCAGATATGTACCACCCCGTTCATCCCGATCATAAAGCACATTAGTCGACCGCAGTCGTGCGACCATCTCAGGCTGTAGCTCAAATTCAGTAGCGATCTCGGTGTAGTAATTCTTCGGGATCGGTAAGCTCTCAAAGCCGTTCTCGGCAAGTCTTTCGGCCGTAACCATGATGTCATCGGTGGCAAATGCTAAGTGTTGCACTGACGAACCATAACTGTCGGATACGAAGCGACCGGCAAATGTGCGATGCGTATCCACCCCGTTCAGCGTAATGCGTAGTGCGCCATCGTCGCTCTGCAGCGCGCGGGATTGCACAATGCCGCCAGGATCAGTGACATTCACTTCGGGCGCCTTTCCAATGTCAAATATGGCGGTGTAGAACAGTGTCCAACTCAACAACTCGTCCTGGCTCATCACCTGGGCCACGTGATCAATGCGTGTCAACCCCACTGGCCTTACCTGCGGATCCGGCGCCAGAGGATGAAACTCGGTCTTCCAAACGTCAGAGAGTTCAGATTTACGATCGAGGAAGTGCAGCACGGAACCGCCGACGCCGCGCACGGCAGGAATTGCCAATTCACCCGCTCCGTGCTGTTGCGAAAAATAATTCGCTCCGAACACAACAGCGCGACGGGCGGCTTCTTTTGCATTGTCTACCATTAACCCGATGTCGCAAACACTGGTCCCGTGCATAATATAAGCCGAGTGTGCATAGCCACGCCGCTCGCAATTGATAACAATGTTGATAGCCTCCTGACGCCAGAGCGTAACAGCTTTCGACACATGCTGCGCGACTTGACCGAAGCCCAAACAGCGCAATGTTCGGCCGAGGACCTCGGCCTCGGGAGGACTGGCGGTAAACTCGACAAACTCGACACCTTCTACACGCGCTCTAGCTGGCACCTGTGCACGATTTAGCCAAGTCGAGGACTCGGCACGCCCAGCACGATCGGCCAAATCCATTAATGCGCGATAGGCGTCACGAGTCGCTCTCCGAGCGCTCCCGCGGTTGATGGTGTTTCCAGTTTCAACGCTGCAATATTCGGCGTAGCCGGTCGCTGCGACCGCACGCAAAAAATCCACCAACGACAGATCGCCCTCGCCGGGAAGAGCGCGGAAATGAAGTGACTTGTACTTGATATCCATGTTGATGTTCGGCGCATCGGCCACCTGGACATGGAATATCCGGTCACTAGGGATTGCGCGGATGTTTTCCGGTGATAGCCCTCGCGCCAAAATATGGAAGCTATCGAGCACCAGCCCGACGGCCGGATGCGCCGCTCGGCGTACCACCTCCCAAGCATCACGATAATCGGATATGTGGCGGCCCCAAGCCCTCGCTTCGTAACCCACTCTCAATCCGCGAGCCTCCGCCCGCTTGCCGATTTCCGCAAAGTCGTCGGCCATCCGATCTACCCCGCCCACAGCCGCGGGGTGAGCAGTAGAACCGATCAGCATCAAACTGGTACCCAGTTCAGCCATATGATCGAATCGGCGTTCGATCCGGTCGAAGGCCTTGTTGCGGAAGGGTTCTGGCATGCCTTCGAAATCCAAAACCGGATCTAAGAGAACGATGTCGAGCCCATGGTCGCGCACGATGCGACCGATCTCTACCGGCGTGCCGCCGTGGGCCAGGAAATCCTGCTCGCAGATCTCAATTCCGCTGAAGCCGGCAGCGGCAGCCGCGGTAAGTTTGTCGGCGAATTCGCCGGCAATCGACAGGGTGGCGATAGCGGTTTTCATGGCGTACATCTCCGAAAAGAACGCTCGCACCAGTGAAACGTCGCGAGTTCCTTAGATTAGTCGGTCGATCCTACGATCTCTGAGGGTCTGGCTTCGGCTGCTGTACGTTCGAAAACCAAGCGAGCAGCCTCGATGCAATTGCGCGCATGCTGCTCGGGGCCAAACTCCGCCAAGCGGCGCGCATGGGGCAGTTCGATGGACAACGGCAGATCGGGGAACAGATAGTTGACCGCCCAGAAATCAATCGCGCCTTCGCCGGGATAGAGGCGCGCGTCGCGGGCAGTTCGGATCATGTCTTCCCGCGTATACGCGAGGTCTTCGGCGTCGCAAACATGGAGGAAGTTGATCCATTCCGGCGGCACGCGCTCTAGGGCCAGAAGTGGGGTTTTGTTGAAGTGCATATACAGCGTATCAACCAGCACACCCTGGTTGCGTCGCCTGGTACGTTCGAGGATATCGATCACCTCCTCAAGCGTAGTTAGACGCGAGAAAGTCGGAAATTCCAGATTGACAGTCAATCCGAAGGGCGCCGCTAGTTCGCAGATTTCGGCAAACGTCTCGACGATATACTTGCGATCGTTACGCACATCAGTCCAAGCCGAACAAATTGCATTGCGCGCACCGAGCTCAGCCCCAGCCTCGAAAGCGGGCAGGAACTGCTTGGGGCTGAGCCCACGCAAAACGCGCATCAACTCGATGTCGAGACACGCGAGTCCTGTATCGGCCAAAGCCCGCTTCGCTTCCCGGATCACCTGCGGCGACGTGGGATCGATATCCGGCTCGCCCGGGACACCGAGATGGAAGAGCCGGTAGCTTACATAGTTATAGCCAGTGCGGGCGGCGATGTAGGTCTGCTCCGGCGGGGTAGCGCCCGGAACAGTCAGATACGCGAGCGAGTAGGCGTGGCCCATTTTAAAGTCTCCTACGCGGGTCGATTGCCGAACCTTTCACTGCCGGCGATCGATACGCGCAACTCTACGAAGTTCGTCTGCAGTCGTAGTTGGGAAACCGAAGAATTCAAGATAAGCTGGGATTTGTTCAAACAACATATCGGTACCGATTTGAATCGTGCAGCCGCGAGCGCGCGCTGCCGCCAAGAACGGAGTGATTTCTTGCTTCATGACAACTTCACCAACCAAAGTTGTCGGATCGAGCCGGGAGACGTCCATCGGCAACGCGTCGCCCTCGTTCATACCAAGCGGCGTTGCATTAACGACCAGATCGTGGACGCTTGGGTCGTTCGATCCTGTCGTGACTTTCAGATCTGGGTAGTTGTCTCTCAAACGCTTTGACAACGCGGCCATAGCCTCAAAATTTTGATCAAAAATCGAAATTTCTGCGACGCCCGCTTTGGCAAGGGAAGCTGCAATCGCCGAACCGACTCCACCGGTACCGACGACCAGCGTGCGCGCACCCAGCAATTCGCGGCCTTTTCGTAAGACCCCTCGGACGAACCCCTCACCGTCAAAAATGTCGCCGACAAGTTTACCATTGGCGTCCAACTTTACGGCATTACAAGAGCCGGCAACCTTGGCTGTAGAGCTGATTTCATCAACCAGACCAACGACCGCAACTTTATGCGGCATCGTGATCAACGCACCACGGATATTAGTCAAGCGGAACAGCAGTTTAAGGAATTGCGGAAAATCCTCACGTCGTGATCCCATTGGGACCACGACAGCGTCAATGCCGGCTTGCTCGAAATATGGATTGTAGATCATTGGCGCAATGAATCCGTCGGTGGGAACACCGATATGCGCAATAAGCTGGGTCGTACCACGAATCATTTGGGGCAAAGTTCACTTTCGATGATGACTTCAGCCAATCTGCCGCAATAACAATCCTTTTAATCAAACAAACTAGGCAGCGAGCGACGCTCCGATGTGGGCCATTCGACTTGGCAGCTTTCGACCTAGCATCGTCTCAAGTTCAAGCGTAAGCGTCCGCAGCTTCTTCCAATCTATACCGGTCTGCACACCCATTTCTTCGAGCGCATAGACCGCATCTTCCGTGGCGATATTGCCGCTCGCTGCCGGGATGAATGGACAGCCGCCCAGTCCGCCAATCGCCGCATCGTAAATAGTGGCGCCCGCCTGTAACCCGGCAAACATGTTTGCGAGGCCGAGGCCACGCGTATCGTGGAGATGGAGCGAAATCTTCGTGTCGGACCGTACTACTGCGCGCACAGCTTCGACTGCCTCATAGACTTGCTTGGGATTGCCCAAACCTGCCGTGTCAGCAATGTTAATCTCGTGCACGCCAATGCGGCTATAGAGCTTAGCGATTTCAACGACGCGCGCTAACGGCACGACGCCTTCATAGCCGCATCCCAACGCTGACTGAATACCAGCACGAACCGTAATGCCCTCGCCAAGTGCGCGCTCTAGGGTCGGCGTAATCGCCGCGATCGCTTCGCTAACGGACTTATTCGTGTTCTTACGGCTATGCGTCTCGCTAGCTGAAACAGAGATTGACAAATGTCTAACCTTCGCCGCAAGCGCTCTGTCAAGCCCGGTCATATTGAGGATCAGCGCAGAATAGACCACTCCTTCAATGGGTTTGAGAGCGGCGAACACTTCATCGGTGTTAGCCATTTGCGGTACCCATTTCGGGCTGACGAAAGACCCGACCTGTATCCGGGTAACACCGGCAGTAGTAAGCCCATCAATTATATGGAGCTTTTCTGCAACAGAAAATTCGCGCTTTTCATTCTGCAGTCCATCGCGTAGCGCTTCATCTTCAATCAGCACTTGCGAGACCAAATTCAAGATAGCACCTCATTTTAAAGACCGATTACGGCCAACCCTCCTGGCACTTTCTTAATTCGTGCTGATATGTGAAATTTTTTTCCCCGGCGAATAAATATCGAGAATGTTCCAATGACCCGCAGTGGGCGTTGGATTGTTGCGCATCGCGACGTCAATTAGAGCGGGCTTGCCTGATTTAATTGCACTAATTAGTGCAGACTTGAATTCTGACGCTTTTCGGATTCGAACGCCGTCAACACCGTAAGCCCGGGCGATAGCGGCGTAGTCTGGCATGAACTCTGATCCCGTGACCGGGAAGGTGGTGCCATGCGTTAGTCCGAAATGAGCTTTTTGTAGGCCGGCGATGGTACCAAACGCATTATTGTTCATCACCACCCAAACTACTGCCAAATTTTCCTCGGCAGCGGTAGCAAGCGCCGCCGGATTCTGGCCAAACCCGCCATCGCCCACCAACGATACGACGACACGGTCAGGCGCTGCGATCTTAGCGCCGATCGCAGCTGGGGGACCAAATCCCATCGTAGCGTAGCCGCCAGGCGTCAGAATGCTACCCGGAGTGTATATCGGGAACTGTTGACCAACCCCGTTCTTGTTCCAACCAACATCGGTAATGATGATGGCGTCGCGCGGAAGTATCTCGCGCACTTCCGCAAGAATCCGTTCCGGCATCATCGGGAAGTCGTCACTCGTTTCCATCGCGCGGTTGCCTTTTTTAAATTCGGCGCGCGTTTTAGCGATCTGGAGTTCGAGTGATTCATTGCGGCGGGGTCGGGGATATATCTCTTTGGCAACGCGGTTTAACGTTTTCAGCGCCTGTTTGAGATCAGCTACCGCCCCAATCTCCGTAGGAAAATTCCGACCGATTTCGCTAGGTTCAATATCAATGTGGATCAGTTTTGAAGGTGGGAATGCGAAAGTATACTCCGGCTCCCACGAACTACTATCGGCCTCCTTGAACCGCGTACCGAGCGCGAGAACCCAATCCGCAAGAAGGCACTTGTCGTTTATAAACTTCGTGCCCCAAAACCCAGTCATTCCCAGAACGAGCGGGTGATCGTCAGGCAGAACACCTTTGCCCATTAGACTGTGGGCAACTGGTATGGCCATATGATCGACGAACTCGCGAAGCTCATTGGCGGCGCGGGCCAGTATGATCCCTCCGCCAACATAGAGAACAGGATTTTTGGCGTTGCCAAGCGCCCGCACAATTTCGACAGCCGTATCACTATCCAAGTCGGGCTTGGCCAGCGTTTTAGTATTATGACGCAGCCGATCAAACCGCTCGACGTCGACCTCTTTTGAAAAGATGTCCATCGGCACATCGACCAACACGGGGCCCGGCTGGCCACTCTCGGCCAATTGGAATGCTTTTTCGATGATTTCAGGGAACAGCTCCGGGCTTTCCACACGCCAAGCACGCTTTACGAACGGCCGAAAGATTTCGTACTGCGCACCATCGCTGTGCAGGTTGACTTCCTGATGAGGATGCTTGCCGTAGTAATGGCTGGGAATGTCTCCGGCGATTACAACCATCGGCGTACAGTCAAGAGCTGCATTCGCTACGCCGGTCGCAGCATTGGTCAACCCCGGTCCAAGATGGGTCAGTAGCACTGATGCTTTGCCGGTAACTCGAGCATAACCATCTGCAGCGTGTGCTGCGACTTGCTCGTGGCGTACAGTCACAAAATGAATTTTGCTGTTGGCCATCGCCGATAGCACTGCGATGTTGGTATGCCCGCACAATCCAAATATGTGAGTTACGCCGCGTTGTTCCAAATATCGGACCAACTGATTTGATACGAGATCACGCATGGGACGCCTCGTTTGATTTTGTTCGCTCTTGCCGGCACTGCCAGTCAGTACTTATGCATCCTCAAGTTTCGCGTCGTAAAATGGGCCAAACAGCTCCGCATCAGACGGTTTGTCCTCCTTTATCGGAACCGATACCCACGTCGTGTTCAAATAATGTTTTAGGTGCACATTCTCGGACACAATGTTGCCGCCCCAAGTGCCGCATCCGAGACTAGAAGTCATTGGCATGCCATTATTAAACGCGCCAGCATTGGCCTTCGATTGCGGCTGACGCACCATGATGCGCGAGACCGGTGCGACAAGAGCAAGCCGATGAACATGGTCCACATCGAACGAATAGATTCCACAAGAATGCCCCTTGCCTCCAACCTCATAAATGGCACGCATCATCTTGAGCGCCTCATCGAAGTCCCGGTATTTGTACACGGCAAGCAGCGTCGTTAGCTTTTCACTGGAAAATGGGTATTGCTTGCCGATACCGTCACCATGCACAATTATAAACTTGCGATCGGCTGGAATCTCGAAACCGGCAGCCTTTGCAAGTTGTTGGGGCGCGATCGCGACTGTATCTGGCAGTCTGTGATTTTCGTCATCCCACATCACGCGACGCAACGCGGCCTTTTCCTGCTCATTTGCAAGATATCCACCCTCTTTCAGCAATTGTGTAATTAGCCCATCGAAGATGGACTCCTCGATAATGAGGTTTCCATCGGCTGAACATCCGGAGCCGAAATCTGACGTTTTTGAAAGGCGCGTATTGTGGGCTGCCTCCTCAATGTTCGCGGTCTCGTCAATGATCATCGTCGAATTGCCGGCACCAACACCGTAGGCCGGAGTGCCAGAGCCGTAGGCTGCCCGCACCATGGGCTGGCCGCCAGTCGCAATGATAAGGTCCGCGCGTGCCATTAGAGCTTGCGACATCGGAATGTTGACTTTAGTCAGACATTGCAGGATGTCCGCGGGAGCCCCTTCACGCTCAAGAGCCTCTCGCATGAGTCGCACTGTTTCAAAAGACGTTTTCTTGCTGCGCGGGTGTGGGGAAAAAATAACGACATCGCGCGCTTTGATCGCATAGATCGCGTTTCCCGCAGGAGTCAGATCCGGATTGGTCGTTGGTACAATACACGCGATAACGCCGGCCGGCTTTCCGTACTTGACGATTCCCTTCTCAGGTAACTCTTCTATAACGCCCACGCTTTTTTGACGTAATGCATCACGCAAAACGCCGCGAATTTTCATTCGCTTGCCCATACGGCTGACTTTATCGCCGAGACCCGATTCAGCGATGCCCATTTCAACGAGACGCGTAAATGTGGCCTTGTTGGCGACAGACCACGCAACCGCTTGGCAAAGGCGATCAACGCGCGCTTGGTCATAAGTCTCAATCACAGCAAGCGCTTTGCGAGCACGCTCAAATGCTTCATCGAGCTCTCGCTGCTGTTCCTCAGTGATGCTTTTTTTGACATCAGGTTTTTGCATAACATTCATGGTCGGCATCTCCCCATTCGTAAATATCGTGATCCTCCTGCCTTTGCGGCCAAGGTCCGGCGCGCGAGGCAGACGCATATGCTTTTGGGGTGGTTTTTAGGAACGCCCGCGTGCGTCGCGGCTTCAACAATCTGACCCTGCCCAATAAGGCCAAGGCCGATTTGGTCAGCGCCAATAAATCTGACGCCAGTTCTAACCATAACGAAAACTCATTCGTCGCCTTTAGGCGACACCGTTTCAAGGTTCTTACTTTCAGGGCCGTCCTCCCTATTTTGCTACCACACTGTACCTCAGTATGCAAGTACCTTGCAAACAGGGTCGTATTGGCCTAATTTTGAAAGATGATTCCCGGTTGGAGGCTGGCCGCGTGCTCGAAGCCATGAAGCAAAATGCTAAGCGCATCGCGGAACAGGATCGCGAGGTTCCTAGCCTAGCGACCCTCGCTCGAGATCGGAGGCCGCTTTTGGCCAACGTTGTTGCAGACCGGATCCGGGAGGCCATTATTTTCGGTGAACTGACACTTGGCCAATCGGTTTCCGAGGACCGGCTCGCGACGACGTTGGGAGTGAGCAGAACCCCCGTCCGCGAAGCTCTCACTGCTCTACAGTTGCAAGGCTTGGTCGAGATCGAACCGCAGCGCGGTAGTTTTGTGTTTCAGCCGACGGCACAGGACGTGGAAGAATTATGTGCGTTTCGTTCACTGCTCGAACTCGACGCACTTCGTCTTGCTTATACAAATGAACGAGAGAAAACACTCCACATGTTGCGCGGTTTAGAGGCCGATATGGAAGCCGCAGAGAAGGCTGGCAATAACCGCGCGGCGGCGCGTGCCGATGCGGCATTTCATGAAGCGTTCTTTGCGAATTGTGGAAATCGCTTTCTAGTACAGTCCTATACCATGATATCAGGACAGATCGGCGCCATGCGCTATTTTGCCCGCGAATCACAGAAGTCTCGCAGGAGACCATCCACGGAGCATCGCGCGATCATAAAAGCTCTAACCAATGGCGACTTAGCCGCGGCAGCTTCGATATTGAAGGCACACATTGCTGAAATGCCAAACCGCTTTAGAGAATCCGCACAAGCTCAAGCGACAATAAAGTAAGTCACAAGCGATTTTCTTTTTGTCGAAAGATTCAAACGGAGCGTGAATAACGCTTTGACGGAGTCGGAGGTAATGCGCCGCCTGTCCTCTCCACTCGTATACTAACGGCGCTCGCCGGTCGCTATAACGCCATCGCGCATCATCGAATCAATTTCTTGCCGATCGATCCCAATCTCTTCTGCGATCGCGATCGTGTGCTCGCCAGTTTGCGGAACATCAAGGCGACATCCCAATCGATGTCCATCAATTTCCAAGGGCAACGCGGGTAGCAACGTTTTACCGCCACTCGGAAGGCTCACCTCCACCATCGCGCCTTGCGAATTCAATTGGGGATCATGGAACAATTCATCCGGACGCGTAATCGGGGCGAATGGCAAATTCGCCTTCTCACAAGCGCGCGCAGCCTCATCACGAGATAGACTCTTAAATAACGCCCGCAATTGAGGCATTACCCGATCTCGTGCGGCTACACGCTGCGAATTCGTGTCCAGTGAGCGATCTGCGGCGAGATCCGCCAAGTTGAACATCTTACAGAATATCCGCCACTGCGTATCGGTAACGACTCCAACGAAGATTTGCAGATCATCGGCTGTATCAAACACATCGTAAACCGCCCAAGCAGAAATGCGCGCTGGCATGGGAGCGGCAGGTTTCCCGGTCACAGCAAACTGCGCCATCGATGTGGACACGAGAAAGGCTGTATTTTCAAACAAGGAACTCTTGATATATTGCCCTGTCCCGGTTTTTTCTCGCCGTCGGAGCGCTGAAAGAATTCCAATTGCGGCGAACATGCCGCCCATCATGTCATTCACTGGTGCACCCGCACGCAATGGGCGACCAGGCGGGCCCGTCATGTAGGCGAGGCCACCCATCATCTGCACAACTTCGTCCAATGCCGCACGGTGTTCGTACGGACCCGACAGAAACCCTTTTAGCGAGCAGTAGATCAGTCGAGAATTGATTGCCTTAACGCTGTCATAGCCGAGGCCATTGGCCTCCATCCCTCCCGGTCGAAAATTCTCAATCAAAACATCCGCTCGCGAAATCACCCGTCGGGCAAAGTTCAAACCTGGTTCGCTTTTCAAATCCAGAGCAAGACTTCGTTTATTGCGATTGAGACTCACGAAAAAACCGGCGCCGGAACCCGGTAACTTGCGCGTGTTGTCGCCAGTCAACGGCTCGACCTTCACAACATCAGCGCCAAGGTCGGCGAGTATCAGCCCACAAGTGGGGCCCATCACCATATGTGAAAATTCGACGACACGTATTCCTTGGAGCGGCAACAATGCTAATAGCCTCGATGGAGTCGCCGACGCATAACTCAGTCAGAAGTTACTTGTCAATTTACTTACTGGCTCCTGCCAATTAAACGACAAACGTAGCGCATGACGATACCCACGATGACCTTCGTTCGACGTTCAAACGCACGCGGCAACGTTATGCCGTGGGAGAATATCGTCCCCGAATATGTAGCGAATTGCTGACGAAAAAAAATCCCGGTGCCGATATCGTCAGATATAGCTCAAGTGGATCAATGTCGCGTCGGAAGACACCGCCGTCAGAATCTCGTTTTAATATACGTCGTAAAGTCTCTATGATGGGCGAATTAAGTGCTGCCTTAAACGATTTCGACGAATTCAGATGACGCTGAATAATTCGGGATTGCTTTCCTAAAGTATGCGTCCAACCGCTAGCGCGTGCTCGACGCCGCCATTGATGTGAGCCCTAAGAATTTTGCCGGCGGCTGCGGCGTCTCTCTTAAGAGCGCTCTCGAGAAGTTCGCGATGTTCACGTGCTGCGACGTCGCCGCGATAACTCAATGCTAGCACCTGGTAACGCAAATACTTGTCGAACACTCCGCCGTGGGTCTCCAGCAGTTCCCGCGAGCCACAGGCTGAAATAAGTGCATGGTGGAATTCCCAATCATATCGTTTCCACAATTCTGTCTCGCCGCTCTTTGCTTTCATCCGCTCTTCCATCGCTGCAAGCTTGTAGTGTGCCGCGACAACGCGAGCTTCCCATTCCATATCCCCAGCCTGGAACGACTGCTCAATCGCGTGCGCTTCCAAAAGCGCCCTAAGCGCTGCGATATCCTTTAGCTCGTCAGCTGATACTGGAGAGACTTCAAAACCACGCTGGCCCTCGGCGACAACGAGCTTCTCTGAGGCAAGTCGACTGAGAGCTTCGCGCAAAGTGCTGACGCTGACACTGTAACTATCTTTGAGACGCTCGAGCCTCAGTTTCTGACCGGGCGCGAGCCGGCCAAATAAAATATCCCCTCGAATTCGGCGGTATGTCGCTTCACCGATTGTTCCTCCACCGATATCGGGCAAATCGGCTGACGACCCAAAATGTGCCTTCACGGCTGCGCCCCGCACCCAACGCCGCCGTCGCAGCTAAAATCGCACAACATCGTCATTTCACCCTATAAAACCAACATCATATGATCTCTAACAATACTTCCTCTGTCCGTCCATTCGGCGCGAGAAGCGCATCGAAGGTTCGTTTGTCAGATGACAGATGAAATCATACGACTTTCAAAATATCTGATATTTTTGATTTTGACGATTGATTTTGCTTCAACCCGGCGATAATTGAATCACTCAATCAAGGGAGGCATAAGCTCATGAAAACAGGTTTATCCCGCCGCACCATTGTCGCCGCCGGCTCAGCGGCGCTCTTCGCATCGATGCTACCTGCTCGCGCGCAGGGCACGCAGAAGATGACACTCAGCGTAGCTTTCTCGGAAACTGACTTGCGGGCGAAAGCGTACAAAGAGTTCGCCGCCGCAATGAAAAGCGACTTCGAAATTGAGCCACACTGGAGCAATTCCTTGTTTAAGCAGGGCACCGAACTTGTTGCCCTCGAACGCGGCAATCTCGAGATGTGCAACCTCGCTCCGGCTGACATTTCCAAGCAGATACCGGCATGGTCGTTGCTGACGTCAGCCTATCTCTTCCGCGACTACGCGCATCTGAAGAAGACATTCCAAAGCGATGTCGGTAAGGAATTCATCGGCATGGCGCGCGACAAGCTGGGCGTCGAAGTAATTCGGCCCGTATATTTCGGCGCCCGACAGGTCAACCTAAAGCCAGACAAGCAAATCAAGACACCCGCAGATATGGCGGGCCTCAAGATGAGGATGCCACCAGGTGAGTATTGGCAGTTCCTTGGTGAATCGATCGGCGCCAATCCGACTCCAGTTGCGTTCTCCGAGCTCTACACTGCGCTACAGACCGGAGTCGTTGATGGCCAGGACAATCCACTCGTCACAGATAGGACCATGAAGTTCGATGAAGTGACTACTCAATTTGTCCTAACAAGTCATGTGCTGGGCTTCGACGTACTGACAGTCGCAAAAAAGACGTGGGATAGCCTCAAGCCAGCAGTGCAGACCAAGTTCCGCGCCGAAGCAGACAAAATATTCGATGCCAACGCGGCCGAATATGATGCCAAAGAACAGGAAACGATCGACTACTTCAAAAAGGAAGGCAAAAAAGTGTACACACCGGACCAGGACGCGTTTCGTACCTTCGCACAAAAGCGATACGTTGCTAAATACGGCAACGACTGGCCTAAGGGTGCGCTTGAGCAGATCAACGCAATAAAATAACCCCCGTTACTCAATTCCTCCCTACTAGTGGCCGGTCGCGCAAACGACCGGCCCATTTTTCACTGCGAGGGTTTAATATCCGATCCGAAAGGAATTGTTGTCGTTATGCTTACAGCAACAATTTTCGCGCACTGGCTGCACCATCGAGCAGAGAATGCAGTCGTCGCTCTGCTCTCGACGATGTTCGTAACCTTCATCCTGCAAATTTTTTACCGCTATGTCCTCGACAACCCACTCGGGTGGACAGAGGAAGTTATTATTGCGACCTGGCTGTGGGTCGTTCTGTGGGGCGCAGCCTTTGTTATCGGGGAAGCCGAGGAAATTCGTTTCGATATTCTCTATTCGAATATCTCAGAGCGCTTACGCCGGATCTTCACTGTTATCACAGGCGTAGTTCTGATCACTGTTTACAGCGTCTCTTTGCCTGCCGCCTACAGATACGTAAGCTTTATGAAAGTCGAACACTCAGCATACCTCCGTGTGCCGCTTGACTGGCTTTATTCCATCTACCTCTTTTTCGCGATTGCCTGCATCTGCCGTTACTGCTGGCTCGTCTGGCGTGCCATCAAAGGTATGAAATCTCCACAGGCCGATCCCGCTCAATTCGGTGATTAAGCGCTGACGATGAGCCCTTTTACACTCTGCGTTTTGACCATCGTGGTGCTCGGAGTCCTTGGGCTGCCGATCGGCCATTCGATGATCGTGGCGTCGATCATATACCTGTGGCTTTCGGGCGGAGATCTGGGCACCGCGGCTGAACAAATCCTTAATGGCCTATTCAACAGCTACGTCCTAATCGCTATTCCGCTGTTTATCCTTGCGGCCGACCTCATGAATGTCGGCAGCCTCACCGACAAGCTCTTGCAATTCTGTCTCGTCCTGGTCGGACGCTTCCGGGGTGGACTTGGCCACGTCAATGTCGTTGCCAACATGATCTTCGCGGGCATGTCCGGTTCGGCGATCGCCGATGCGGTCGGTATTGGGCGCATCATCATCGGCATGATGACAAAGGATAATCGGTATCCCGTGGCCTATGCGGCTGCGATAACGGCAACGGCGGCTATAATTGGTCCGATCATTCCCCCGTCGATTCCGATGGTCGTTTACTCGCTAGTTTCCGACGCATCGATCGGCTATCTGTTTCTTGGCGGTGTAGTTCCCGGGGTGATGCTTGGCATTGGATTCATGTTCGTGAATTCGCTGATCGCGAGGCGGCGAAGCTACCCAATTGAGCAGCCAGTTCCTATCCGCACGGTGCCCAAGATCACGTTTCAAGCTGTTCCGGCACTAATGCTACCGGTCATTCTTTTATTTGGCATCTATGGGGGCGTAATGACGCCCACGGAAGGCGCGGCAGCAGCAGCGCTTTATGCGCTGTTCGCTTCAACCTTTCTCTACCGCACACTGTCAGTAAAGCAGCTTTATGACGCCATTCTCACCAGTGGCAAGGCAACCACGTCGATCGGCATGCTTATAGCCGGCTCATTCGCCTTCAATTATGTCGTCACGGTCGAAAACATTCCGAACTCGCTCGCGCATTTTATGGCTCAATTTCATTTTTCTGCAGCAAGTTTTCTTCTCATGGTCAACGTTATTCTTTTGATTCTTGGTTGCTTGCTTGAAGGCACGACAATCCTTCTCATTATCGTCCCAATTTTCATTCCAACCGCTAAAGCACTCGGTATCGATCTCGTCCACTTTGGAGTTGTCGTGGTCGTTAATATCATGATCGGCCTTGTAACTCCGCCATACGGATTGTTGCTGTTTGTTTTGGCAAATCTGACCAAACAACGACTCGGCGGCATTGTGCGGGAGGCCATTCCCTTTATTGCAATAGCCATAGTGGTTTTGGCTATCATCACAACAGTACCAGAAACAATTCTGTGGTTGCCGAGAATGCTCGGCTACAAAGGGTAGGCATTCCATTGTTCAGCGCGCCCAATTTCAAAATGTCGCATGATGTCAGAAACGCCGACATGGGGCCTACACGATTTCAGCCGTCGACAGCAAAGATCCTAAATGACTGGTGGCGACCGTCGCCGTGAATAAGGTGCAATGGGGCGTTCTTGGATCTGCGGCGATTGCGATCAACCGCGTTATGCCGGCTATGAAGGCGGCGCCCAGCTGGCGACCACCAGCACCCGAGCTCTTTGTGCCCCCCTTCACCGCGTGACCGGCTCCGCTTTGTCGACCGCCTCCGCCGGCCACGCTGGCGCAACAGTCAGCACTAAACTAACATCCAACCCGGACGACTTAATGAAGGCTGGTCAAGATTCGACCAAAAAACACCAGGTGTCGAAAATGTTGGCGTGCTGGCGCATTAGCGTGTGAGCGTTGCTTGTTTTGTTGACACAGTGCTGACACGGCCAAATTCCGACATCAGTCGAAAATACCAACGCCACCAAGGTATTGACCTGACGGCGTAATTTGGTTGCGGGGGTAGGATTTGAACCTACGACCTTCAGGTTATGAGCCTGACGAGCTACCGGGCTGCTCCACCCCGCGTCAAAATGCGAAGCGCGGGGATGAACCCGCGCATGTCGAGGCTATGTAGC
>Ga0335083_10003206_pt1 | contig 21282 bp, 16 predicted proteins | sample Lox_Sample_42_FD_206716 | JGI IMG/M metagenome (GOLD analysis project Ga0335083, IMG submission 206716) | Soil microbial communities from Loxahatchee National Wildlife Refuge, Florida, United States - Lox_Sample_4.2 | ecosystem: Environmental > Terrestrial > Soil > Wetlands | place: USA...
GAGAGGTAGGGAGCGACGTAACGGATTTTCCCGTTCGCATCCGGTACGAATACATACAGATCGGAGCTGGCATCATCCGGGACGTAAGGGACGACACCGCGTTTCCAGAACGCATTGGCAGCCACCTGGCGGTAACCACCCTGTCCGTTGATATTCAGGGCATCGGTGCCGTCCAGTCGGACATCGAGCGTCGTGCCGTTCATGATGAACGCTTCAGAAGTCACGTGTGCGCGCCGGTCGGAGCGGTAGATGCCCGTGTAACTCTTCAGGGGCAGTGGCGAGGCGGGCCCGCTCACCGGAGTCATCGGCCCGAGATAGAAGTTCAGGAATTGCTGGCGCATCGCAAACATCTTCAGCGAGGGATCCGCGGGAGCCGCGCTCCCGCGCAGCCGGGCGCGCAGCGAATCCATCAGGCCAGGATCGGCCGCGCCGCCGGCGATCAGCGCGATGAACCCCACCTGCCGGTCGGGCAGCAGGATGAACAGCGCCTGGAAGCCCGGTCCCGAGCCGGCATTTTCGCTGACCCGGGTTCCATTCCAGGTGTTGGCGATGAAACTCAGACCGAAGCCTGCGACGTACGGGGCATTGGCGGTGCTGCGGTCATGCAGCAGGTGGGCGGTGTCGGCGTTCACCAACTGAGCGGCCGCGCCCCGTTCGGCCTGCAGATGCGCCAGCGCGAATTTCGCCATGTCCCCGGCCGTGGACACCACGCTGGCCGAGCTGGAGATGAAGGGGTGATAGGCCCAGGACTGCGGAATGGGTTCCGCCGTGCCGTCGGCCTGATACTCCATGGGCTGCGCAAGAGGTTCCCGCGGGTCGTAACGCACGAAGGAATGGGCCATGCCGAGCGGCTCCAGGATGTTGCGCTTCAGGTAATCCCGGTAAGTCAGTCCGGACACGTCCTCGATCAGCAGGCCGAGCACGCCGTAGCCGATATTGGAGTACACGGAGATCACACCCGGGGTACGCGCCGGCGGAGGCAGTCTCTCCAGGATGGCTTCCGGCGAGATGGGCACCGTTTCCTTCCGGAAGGTCGCCAGCTTGTACACCGACTCGTCGAGTCCACCCCGGTGGGTCAGCAGATTCCTGACCGTGATCTCATGTCCGTCCGGCGCGGGAAGCCGCACCCGGCGCAGGTAGCGATTGGCCGGGTCATCGAGTGACCGGATCACGCCGCGTTCGAGCAGCTGGGCTACGGCTGTGGCGGTGAACGACTTGGTAATGGAGCCGATGGAGAAGGGTGTGCCGTAGGGGTCGACGGCTGTCGTGCCTCCGGCGTCGGGGTGTCCGAATCCCTTGCAATAGACGAGCTGGCCATCGCGGACCAGCGCCACTGCCAGGGCGGAAGCGCCACGATGGTCGATGGCGGCGGACGCCGCGGCATCCGCCCATTCTTCGAACTCAGCGTCCGTTGGCGGCTGGGTGGCGGCCAGCGATGACTGCGCGCCCACGAGCGGCAACAGCAGCGAGGCCAGGATCGGCATCGAGATCGGCGAACGCATGGATTCCCCCGCGGACGGTGGCTGCCGGGGGCCCGCCGCATTGACGGGTCCGCCGCTGCCGGTGCGATCCGGCGTCCTCATGATATTATACGATCGTACGGTATTTCTAGTGCAGATGTACCAGATTTCGGCACACGGCAATTCCTCGTCGGAGCGCAGCATGAAGCAACGGCAGACGTGTCTGGTGAAGCTCATCGGTCTCACTGTGTTGCTGGTCGGCACCACCAGTGATGCGATGGATTCGGACTGGGATACCACACGAACCTACGGCACGGTGCGGACCGTGGATTTCGAGACCACCGAGGGCACGAACACCTCGGTCGACACCTCCCCGGATGGCAAGTGGCTGGTCTTCGATCTGCTGGGCAACATCTACCGCATCGCCGCACAGGGCGGTGACGCCGAACTGCTCACGCGCAAGGCCGGACAGTCCATCAACTACCACCCGCGCTACTCGCCGGATGGCGGCACCATCGCCTTCATCTCCGATCGCGGTGGCCAGAACAATCTCTGGCTCATGGACGCCGACGGCTCGCGGCCACGGCCTCTGGTGCAGGACCTGCAAACGCGCTTCGCCCAACCGGTCTGGACACCGGATGGCGCTTCAATCGTGGTCCAGAGGATCTACGGCGTACCCGGCGAGGGCATGGAGCGCCGCATCCTGCATATATGGATGTACTCAGTGGCCACCGGGCAGGGCCGTGAACTGACCGGGTTGCCGGATTCACAGACCTCCTGGCCCAGCGTCTCGCCCGACGGCCGGTATGTCTATTACGACGAGTCCACGATGGGATCGGAGGAGTACACGGCCTATCACCTCGAGCGCCTCGTTTTGGGCTCCGGTGAGATCCAGCGTCTGACGCCGCCGCAAACCACGTTCCGGCCGCCAACCTTTCGTGTCTACCGGATGCCGGAGTTCCAGCCGGTGGACAGTTTCGCGCCCGAAGCCTCGCCGGACGGACGCTACCTGGCATTCGCACGACGGATTCCCGGAGGTACGACCTCCATCGCAGGACATCCCTACAACTACCGCACGGCGCTTTGGGTGAGGGACCTGCGTACCGGACGAGAACGTGTGCTTCTGGATCCCATCGACCCGGATCGCACCGGGACGTACGCGCGCGGAATACTCCGGATGGTCAATGGATATGCCTGGCAGAAGGACAGCAGCGCACTGATCGTGCCCGTGAACGGCAAGTTGCGCCGTGTGGTGCTGGCCACGGGTGATGTGACGACGATCGGCTTCAATGTGCACGTACACCGTGAGTTGTCCGAAATGGCGCGCGGTCATGTGGATCTGTCCGCAGATCAGTTCGAGGTGCGCTTTCCCGAGACGGCCGCCACCTCGCCCGACGGCAAATGGGTCGCGTTCTACGCGGCAGGACAGATCTGGCTCCGGTCGCGCGCCGCGAATTCATACCGGCTGCTGGCACCGATGGCCGACACCCTGCAGCAGATGCCCGTGTGGTCCCCGGATGGTCGCTGGATCGCTTTCGTCACCTGGCACGACGGCGAGCTGGGAGCGGTATGGAAAGCGCCCGTCATGGGCGGTAAACCGCAGCGACTCACGGCCGAGCCGGGCGAATACCTGTATCCGGCGTGGAGTCCGGATGGCCGTCGCATTGCGCTGGTCACGGGCTCGCTCGAGACCCTGCGCGGCGACACACTCGGTTCGAACCGCAACTGGTATCTGTCGATCGTGGCCGCGAGCGGCGGGCGTGCCGAAGTGCGCGCCGCACTGCCAGCCCTGACCCCGATCCACTGGCACAAGGATGGAAGACTCTATTATCTTGACACGGCACAACATGTCGGCTCGCTTCTGACTGCCGCGGCCAGTGGCGCCGTCGCCCCGAGCGGCGGCGCATTCAGCAAGGATGCGAAGGTGCTGGTGTCTGTCAACGACACCGGACAGGGCAAGTCAGCGCATGCCATCCTGCCGGCCCTGACGGACGACGCGGTGCTTTCCGCAGATGGGCGGCACCTGACTTACCACGCCTGGTTCAACGTCTATCTTGCGGACTTGCCGCCGACCGGGTTGCCCTCAATTGACTTCTATGCACACGGGTCGCGCGTCAAGGTCAGGCGCCTGTCGGCGGCAGGCGGGTGGTTCCCGCGCTGGCAGGACGGGATGACGGTTGAGTATCTCAATGGCACGCATCACTACTACTTCAACCTGCGCAGCGAAGCACAGCAGGATGAGCCGATCCATCTGCAACTGCCGCGTGCACGCGCGCAAGGTGTGATCGCGCTGACCGGCGGAACGATCCTCTCGATGGCGAAGGATCAGCCGGCGCGCACGGGAACCATCATCGTGGAGAACGGCCGGATCCGCTGCGTGTTCGAATGCGAGCTGCGGCATGTGGATCGTGTGGTGGATGTCACCGGCAAGTTCCTCATGCCGGGACTGGTCGATGTGCATCACCACAATCATCAGACCGGGTGGATTCCCGAACTCGCCTCGCGCCATCACCCTCACTCGGCGCTCTTGCTGGCCTATGGCGTCACGACGGCGATAGATCCTTACGGCGTGCCTACCGTGAATCCGCGCTATTCCGATCTGACAATGACCGGGCGGATGGTGGGGCCGCGCTACTTTCATACCAGCTTCGGCGTGCATGACAATCATCCCGAGGAACACATCGAGACCTATGCGGACGCCGAGCGGATCGTCGAACTACACGCCAACACCGCGGCGATCGGGATCAAGAACTTCCACCAGACCAACCGCCGCCAGTCGCAGATGCTGACCGTCGCGACCCAGCGCCACGGTGGGCTGTATCTGACCGCGGAGCAGGGCGATCTCGACTACGTGGTGGGCCTGGTGCTCGACGGCCACACCGGCTGGGAGCACATGCTCTCCTACGACACACTGCACCGCGATGTGACGGAGTTCTTCGGCAGGGCCGGGGTCACCTATTCGCCCACGTTCATCGTCGGCGGCCTGCAGTTCTGGGGCAGCGAGTATTTCCTCGCCCAGTACCGCCCCTGGCAGGATCCGAAATACACCCGCTTCATTCCCTGGCAGTGGCTGCGCCTGTATCCGAGCTTCGCGCAGCGGCCACAGGCGGACTTCTCCTTCTCGTTCATGGCGGAGGGTGTGGCGGCGGTGGTGCGCGCCGGGGGCAACGCCGCGATCGGCGCCCATGGCGAGGTCCCCGGCATCGGCGATCATTTCGAATTGCAGATGTACGCCTCGGCCCTGCATCCCGAGGAGGTCCTGCGCATGGCCACGCTGGGAGGAGCTCGCTTCACGGGCCTGGATTCCTTCATCGGCTCGCTCGAGCCCGGCAAGCTGGGTGATGTGCTCGTACTGGATGCTGATCCTCTGCAGGACATCCGCAACTCCCTGCGTCTGCGCTTCGTGATGAAGGACGGCGTGCTGTACGATGCCGGGACACTGGATGAGCTTTGGCCGCGGAACGAACCGTTTGCTCCGGTGCCCTGGACGCGCACCCAGGATCTCGGGCCGGGATTCAAGGCTCTCGAGGCCTGGGATACACAATGACAGAACTACACGGGATATCTGCTTGAGAGCACCTTCGGCGAACTGCCTGGTGAACGAACTGGAGACACCCTGTCTGCTGCTCGATGAATCGCGCATGGAACGCAACATCGGGCGTCTGGAACGCCAGCTGCGCAAGCTGGGCGTGCCCCTGAGGCCTCATGTAAAGACCGCCAAGTGCGCCGAAGTGGTGAAGCGCATGCTCCGCGGAACGGATGGGCCGATCACTGTGTCCACGCTCAAGGAGGCTGAACAGTTCGCGGCGACGGGTTCACGCGACATCCTGTACGCGGTCGGGATCGAACCCGGCAAGCTCGCGCGCGTGGGCGCATTGCGCCGACAGGGCGTGAATCTGAGCGTGATCCTCGACAGTGTAGAGCAGGCTCGCGCGGTCGCGGCGGCGGCCCGTGAGCTGAACGATCGGATCCCTGCGCTCATCGAGATCGATTCGGATGGTCACCGGGCAGGAGTTCCACCGCGTGATTCGTGTCTGCTGCAGATCGGTGCGGCTCTGGTGGAGGGTGGCGCGGAGCTGCGCGGGGTGATGGCCCACTCCGGGGGCTCCTATGCATGCCGCGGCGAGGAGCAGTTGTCCGAAGCTGCCGAGCGCGAGCGAAGCGCCGTCGTGGGCAGCGCCCAGATGTTGCGGTCCGCCGGCATGCCGTGTCCTGTGGTCAGCGTGGGTTCCACACCGGCGGCCCTGTTCGCACGAGATCTGTCCGGGGTGACTGAAGTTCGTGCCGGTGTGTTCGTGTTCTTCGACCTCGTCATGGCCGGCCTGGGTGTCTGCGCGGTCGATGACATCGCCATCAGCGTGCTGGCCAGCGTGATTGGCCATCAGAAGCAGCGTGGCCAGATCCTGGTGGACGCGGGCTGGACGGCCCTGTCACGCGATCGCGGCACCGCGGACCAGCCGGTCGATCAGGGCTACGGGCTCGCATGTGATGAGCGGGGACGTGTTCTGACCGACTGCATCGTCACGGCAGTCAACCAGGAGCACGGCATCATTTCCCTGCGCCGGGGATCGAGCGCGCAACTTCCGGAGCTGCCGGTTGGCGCACGCGTGCGAATTCTCCCCAATCACGCCTGCGCAACGGCTACCCAACACGACGCATACGGTGTAGTCGGCCCGAATTCCGCACGACTGACCGCGGTCTGGCCCCGGTTTTCGGGCTGGTAAATCTGCAAGCGTCCTGCGAGCCTTGAAGCGCCCTCAGGCCTTCCACGCCACGGTCAGACGGCGTGACTGGCGGAACTCATAGCCGCTCGGAGGCTTGCTGAGGGAACGCACCAGCTGCAGGCCCGGCAGTTGCTCCAGCAGCAGTTCCAGTCCCACACGCACCTCGGTCCTGGCCAGGTGCGAGCCCAGACAGGCGTGCGGCCCGGTGGCAAAACCGAGATGGCGCCGGGCGTTCACCCGGCCGATGTCGAAGCGGTCCGGATCGGCGAACAGCGCCGGATCGCGATTGGCGGCACCCAGCATGCAATTGACGATGTCGTGTGGTTCGAAGTGGATGCCTTGCCATTCGAACGGCTCTACCACGTGTCGTGTGGCGGACTGGACCGGACTCAGCCAGCGCATGGTCTCCTCGATCACCGCGGGCAGCAGTGTCCGGTCCTGCCGCACGCGCGCCGCGGTCTGCGGGTGTTCGAACAAGGCCCACAGACAATTGAGCAGCAGCGCCTCCACGGTGGAGATGCCGCCGAAGAAGATGATCGACAGATTGCGCCGGATCTCCTCATCGCTGAGCCTGTCCGCCGGCGGCGCGTTGGCCAGACGCGCGATCAGCGTGTCCGATGATGAGCCCCGCGCCGTTGCGATGGCTTCGTCCAGCAAGCCATGGAACTCCTGCACACTGCGTCGCGCGGCTGCGCGGATCGCCGGATCCCGCGTGAAGTTGGCCAGTGCCGCCTCGAAGCTGTCGTACCAGCGCCGCATGCGCGGTTCCGCGCTCGCCGGCAGACCGCAAACCAGCAGGATGACCCGGATGGGCAGGCGTGCCGCGAACACCGTTCGCAGGTCTGCCTGGCGCGACTGACGAAACTCCTCCAGCAGACTCGCGGCCACCTGCCCGATGGCGCTTTCGAAATGCGTCCGGATGTATCCGGGCGCAAAAGCGTACTGTGCCGCGCGGCGATAGCGATCGTGCGTCGGATTCTCCGACGTCAGCATGTGTACGCCGAACGTGTCGAAGATCGTGGACTGGTCGGATGCGGTCGTCAGTCTTGCTGCATCCAGTAATCCCGCGCGTACGTCCTCGTATCGCGTGACGTACCACATGCCGAGCGCGGGCAGCCAGGAAATGGGTTCGCGCTCGCGCAGTCTGGCAAAAGCCGGGTAGGGGTCTGCCTCCAGCTCCGCGAGCGTGATCGCGCGACCCAGAGGGAAACCGTCGTATCTGCTGGCCGTCATGCGTTGGCGTTCCGCGATCCGTGATGGCAGACTACCGCCGAACAGGTGGGACGGGGTGCCAATATGAGCCGATTCATATGAAGAAGAGCAGGGTTGTGCCGAAGAATGCTCGCCAGGCGGCGGATTCCGCCAAGTCCTCCCGTGCTCATCGAAGCGACCGACTCATCCTGCGCGAGCTTGAGCGTCATGGACGCCTTTCCAACGTGGAACTGGCCCGGCGCATGCGCATGTCGGAATCCGCCTGCTCGCGACGTGTGCGCGCGTTGCAGGAGAGCGGTGCGATCCAGGGCTATCGGGCCGTCATCGATCCGAAGGCCATGGGCAGGAATCTCGTGGCCTATCTGCTCGTGAACCTCGACCAGCGCGCCGCTACCGATGCCAATGCCTTTCTGGATGTCATTCGCAGCGACGACCGGATCGCGAGTTGCGCGGCCGTGACGGGCGAGTTCGACCTCATCCTGCAGGCGTATGTGGAGGACGTCGACGACCTGACCCAACTGAGTCTCGACACGCTCCTGAAGATTCCGACGGTACGCGATCTCGTCACCTGCCTCTGCCTGCGCATCCACAAATCCTGAAGTCGACGCCTCCCGGGTCATCCCCCGAACGCATCGGCACGAATGTCCGCGTACCAGTTCCGGGCCTCGGTACTGAGCTGGGCGGACGGTGGCGGCTGCGCAGGGTCCGTGGCCGACTGCACCTGACGGATCTCGCCGCCCTCGATACGGAACAGGCCGTGGATGGCGAGGGCGCGCTCTTCACTGAGCCTGCTGTAACAGACACTGCCGAGCTCACCCGCGGGTACTTCCTGACCCTGCAGCAACGCCGCCACGGCCACGGCGCACTGGTGTGCCTGGCTTCGTGCCGCGGAAGCGGATTTTGGCATCGCACCGGCAATGCAGGCGTCACCGATCACGTGGATGCCGGGAATGAGCTCGGACTCGAAGCTCAGCGGATTCACCGGGCACCAGCCGTGGCCCGTGGCCAGTCCACTGTCAACCGCCAGCTGTCCGGGGGCCTGCGGTGGGATGACATTGGCGACCGACACGCGCTGTGAGCCGGCGGAGGAATAGAGCGTGCGAGTGCGCGCGTCAACACGGATCACCGCGCCGCCCTGGGTCGGTGGAACCCATTCGATCAGACCGGGATACAGCTCCTGCCAGGCCGCCATGAATACATCCTGGCGCGGAAAGTGATTGTTGGAATCGAAGACCAGCACTTTGCCGCGCGGCCGGTGCACGCGCAGCCAGCTGGCGATCAGGCTGGCCCGCTCGTACGGGCCCGGCGGACAGCGCATCAGGCCGCCGGGGACCGAGATGGCCACCGTGCCTCCGTCCGGCAATGAACGCAGCTGCGCAGCCAGGAGCCGAGTCTGGTCGCCGGCCTGCCAGGCGTGCGGCATGACGGAGGCGGTATGCTCGTCGTAGCCTTCCGGCTGTCCCCACAGGAATCGGATACCCGGAGCGACGATCAGGCGGTCATAGGCGATTTCACCACCACTGCGCAGGCGGAGGCGGCGCTTCGCCGTATCGATCCGGGCAGCGGCCTCGGCCACATACCGAATCGAGCCATGCCGCAGGCCGGGACGCGAAGTGGTCAACGAATCCAGCGAACCCAGGCCGACCAGCACGTCGTTGCTCATCGGACACGTGACGTAGTGGGATTGAGGATCAACCAGCGTGATATCCGTCGCCGGACTCAGGTGTCGCAGCGCGAGCGCGCAGCATGATCCCGCGAACCCACCGCCGACGACCACGACCCTCGCAACAGGCGACGCAAGCGACCCCGTGGCTCGCCACGTCGCAGTGATCGTGAGACCGGCACGGAGGAAATCGCGCCTGCGCATCATTCCCACTCGAGTTCCTGATACACGCGAGTGACGTTATGCGGATGAGTGGCGTCCCACAGCAGCCAGTCCTTGCTGTTCGAGGTGTCCGCCGTACTGATGGCCTCCTGAAGCGGCTTGCCGGCGGCAATGTCTGCACGCACCTCGGCAATCAGGTTCTCGAAGTAGCGTCGTTCGGGCGCCAGGGCCTCGGTCAGATTCTGCTGCACCTCTCCGTGGCCCGGAATCACGTGCGTGGCTGGCAGCTTCACGAGCTCATCGAGCGCGGTCAACCAGCCTTTGACGCTGCCATCGATGGCTGGCGTGCGCCGTATGAACAGCAGGTCTCCCGCCCAGAGCGTATGGGTGTCCTCGTCGTAAACCGTGAGGTCGCAATCCGTGTGCGCCCGTGGCCAGGCGTGCAGGCGCAATCGCCGTCCGCCCAGATCCACCTCCAGACTGCTGCCTTCGACCACCTTGACCTGGGGACCCACGATCTGCGCTCCAGTGGCCGGTGGGTCGAGATCGCCGGAATAGCTCTCCAGGAACAGTGAACGGCTGCGATCGAGTGCCGCGGTGAGCGACTCGTGGCCCACGAACCGTGCCGATCCCTTCACGAAGGCCGCATTGCCGAGGACGTGATCGACGTGCACGTGAGTATTGATGACGTAGCAGATGGGTTTTCCCGTGTGCCGCCCGATCTGCGCAAGCAGGGCCCGGCCGACCCGTGTGGAACCGCCGGTATCGACCACGGCGACGCACTTCTGTCCGACGATGAACCCGATGTTGGCGATGTCATCGTGTCCGGGCGCATCCAGGGCGAGCTGGCGACCGATATGCACGAAATCACCCGGGGCGACCTCCGTGACCTTGAAAGATTGCGCGGCAGAGGGCGCGGCCTGAAGGAGGCCCGGGGCCGCGAGCAGCCAGGCGGTCGCGAGCAGCCAGGCGGTCGCGGGTACCCAGGCGGTCGCGGGCAGCCGGGCAGCCGCAAGGGCGCGAGAGCTCGCCGCTCTAGTGGGCGGAGGTGTCCGCACCGGCCTTCCAGGTCGCGGAGTAGTGCGCCTGCGTTGGTTCGTCGGTGGCTTCGAACGTCAAGGGCGAGTTCAGGGGCTGACTCGTGCCGATGCGCAGTGTCGGGTTCTCGCTGAATGAGATTCCCGTTTCCGCCTCCATCACCACCTTGCCGTCGGTCAGCAGACGCACGTGCGAGATGTAGTGGGGTGGTATGGAATCGCCGCTGCGCGGATCGATCTGGAAACCCGAGTTGTTGGGGTGCCGGATGCTGATCTGCATCGCCCGATCGCCTGTGGGCCGGAAGCGGATCTCGCCGAGAGTGCCACCCTGCGCCGCGCTGGGCGGGGCAGAGCAGCCACCGCTCGCGTTGACCCACGTGCTGCGCATCTCGAGGTGCCCGTCGTCGGTCTCCGCGATCGCGCGAACCGAAGTGAAACGGTCTATGCGCACGCGCAGGTCGATCTCATCCACCGGCGCGGCGTGAGTGAGATTCATCGTGGTCGCCAGTGGCGAGGGATTGTTGTCGATGATGACCCGCACCTGTTTGACGTGGCCCGCCATCTGCGGGCCGAAGCGCAGCACCACTGGGGTGGCAGACGGGTCTGGTGTACTGGCCGGGGCTTCGATGCTCATGAGCTGATCGCCCACTTCACCGATGTCGCGTTCGCCGTACAGCTGCGGGCGCAGGAATTGCCAGGCGCCGGTCGAGGGAGACTGCGTGTCCGCCTGCGCCAGCGTCGTACAGGCCAGTACCGCAGTGGCCAGCAGTGCCAGGAACGGAACGGTTCGGCGGTTCATGTCACAGCCTCCTTTCGCATCCTACCCCGAATGCAGGCGCAACGGCAGGGAACTCAGGCCGCGCAACGTGTTGTTGTAGCGCCGGATGGGTGGGCCAGCGACTTCGATACGGCTCACGCGCAAGGCGAGCGCCCGCAATACGGCCTCACCCTCCAGGCGCGCGAGCAGCTGGCCGACACACGCGTGGATGCCAAACCCGAAACCGAGATGTCCGCCCGTGGCGCGCGTGATGTCGTAGTCGTCGGGGTTTTGCCAGCGCCTCGGATCACGGTTCGCCGAGGCGAGGAACATCAGGACCTTCTGGCCTTCCGGCAGCTCGTGGTCCGCGAGAGTGCAGGGGCGCGTGGTGGTCCGAAAGAACGTCTGGACCGGGGATTCCAGGCGAACGGCTTCCTCGAACGCTCCCCGTGCAAGGTCTGGGTGCGATCGCAACCGGTTCCACTGGTCCGGCCAACGGCACAGACAATAGAGAGCGGCGCCTATTCCGTTCACCGTTGTGTCCACGCCCGCGGTCAGCATCGAGCGCACGAGCGCGCCACCGTCCTCCTCGCTGATTTCGCCGGCATCCACAGCCTGGTAGACGATCATGCCGAAGCCATCGGAAGTCAGGTTCTCGCGCAGCGCCTGCTCCTTGACCCACGGAAAGGCCGTCTGCGCGCGTGGCGCGGAATCCCGGAAACGCTGGTTCTCGGGACCAAACGAATTGAACACCATGTCGCCGTAGGGCAGGAGGTTGTGCCGGCCCTCGCGCTTCATTCCGATCGCATCCGGAAACACCTGCAGCGGATAGGCTTCGGCGATGTCGCGGATCCCGTCGCATTGCCCGCGCGCCAGAAGGTCCGTCACGAGTGATTCGGCGACAGCCAGGAACCGCTCGCGCAACCGTTCCATCACCGTGTTGGAGAGGGCCTTGTTCATGACACGCCGGGCGTGATCGTGAGCAGGCGGGTCGGCTTCCAGCAGCAGGCTGGGCAGGCGGAAGCGCGCCTGGTGCGCCAGATCGGCAAGACCGACACCGCGTGCCGAAGAGAACGTCTGCCAGTCTCGCAGCACCTTGCGCACTTCCTCGTAACGCGCAATGGCGGCTACTCCATAGCGAGGCAGCCATGCCACGGGCGCCAGGTCCCTGAGCCGCGCATGTACCGGATAGGGGTTCTCGAGGAAGGACTCCTCGAACGGGTCGATGTCGAGCGTCGGGATGCCGCTCGGATTCGATCCGGAAGGGATCACGGAGGCCATGGCGCCCATTGTAAGCTTCGCGGCGATGAACGCGAATTCACGTAGCTGCGGATGCCCCCGGTGGTGGATGGCCGCCATTGCCGGCTGCCTGTGCCTGGCGCTGGCTGGCTGTCAACAGCGGCAGCAGCCGCCTGCGCCGGAGGAGAAGGTCCTCAACGTCTACAACTGGTATGACTACATCGAGCCCGAGGTGCTGCGGAAGTTCCAGGCGCGGTATGGCATCCGCGTGCACTACAACGTCTTCAACTCGAGCGATGCGATGGCGGCGCGACTGCTGGTGGGCCATTCCGGTTACGACGTGGTATTTCCATCCGGGGCGTACCTGGAGAGTCTGATCGGCGCCGGGGTCTTCCGGCCGTTGGACCCTGCGCTGCTGCCGAACCGATCGAACCTGGATCCGGCGATGCTCCAGCGACTCGCCGCGCATGATCCCGGTAATGTCCACGCGGTCCCTTATACCTGGGGTATCACGGGTATTGCCTATGACGAGGTCAAGGTCCGCGCGCGCATGGCCAATGCGCCCGTGGACAGCTGGGCCTTGCTGTTCGATCCGGCCGTGGCAGCGCACTTCACCGACTGCGGCATCGGATTGTACGAATCACCCGGTGTGATCGTGCCGAGCGTGCTCGCCTGGCTCGGTGAGCCTCCCAACAGCGAGGACACGAGCAGGCTGCAACGCGCACAACAGGCACTGATGGCCGTACGCCCGTACATCAGGAAGATCAGCAGCGGTTCTCTGGTGGACGATCTCTCCAGCGGCGAGCTGTGCGTGATCATCGCGAGCAACGGGGATGCGATGCAGGCGCAGGAGCGCGCCAGGATCGCCGCAAACGGCGTCACGGTCCGCTACAGCCTGCCGCGCGAAGGCGCTGTGATCTGGTTCGACGTGGCGGCCATTCCGGTGGATGCGCCGCATCCGGGCAATGCGCATCGCTTCATCGATTTCCTGCTGGAACCCGAGATCGCCGCCGAGAACAGCAATGCCATCCACTTCCCCAACGCCAATTCAGCTGCCCAGCCGCTCATGCAGCCGGAGCTGGCCAACGTGACGATCCTTCCGGCTGACGAACGGGCAGGGCGTCTGATTCCCGAGCTGGCAAAAAGCGAAGACTACGTCCGCATGCGCACTCGTGTGTGGACTCGGTTCCGCACCGGACGCTAGGGAGGCAGGCTCTGCAGGTAAGCGTAGAGCGCCTGCAGATCGGTGTCGTTCATCGTGGCGAATACCGTGACGGCATGACCGAGCTGACCGCGGTCCCGTCACTTTCTCTTAAGCGCACTTCAGTTTTTCGGTTTGCTGCAGGGGGCGGCAAGGGCGAAAGTGGCCCCATGCGGTCGGCACCCCGCCGGACACCGCAGGAACCGGAGGAGAGAGTCATGCGAGCCCTGATCCTGTCCCGAACCCTGGCGGCGTTTGGCGCCGCCGTCATGTCCGCGGTGGTGGTGGCCCCTTATGAGGTCGCGGCGGCAATCCGCGCCGCCCTCTCCAGCTTCGTCTAGCTGCGCAGACGCTCGCCATGCGGATCGTAAAGCGGCTGGAATCTCGCGATGGCGGTGCGCATTTCGCCAAGGATGTCGATTTCGAAGCGCGCGCCATCGCGGGCCAGTGCCGCCGGAACATAGCCGGCAGCGAGGCTGCGTCCGACGCAGTGACCATACGCGCCGGAGGTCACGTAGCCGACGGCCTGACCGTCCTTCATGATGGATTCGTAGCCGATCACTTCCGTGTCGGCATCCTGGATCTCCATCACGATGAAGCGGCGTTTCGGCCCTGAGGCCCGCTCGCGGAGCGCGGCCGCCCGGCCGGTGAACTCCGCCTTGTCGAAGTCCACGAAGCGGTCGAGTCCGGTTTCCCCGGGTGTGTAATCCGGGCGGAAGTCCTTGTTGAAGGAGCCGTAGCCCTTCTCCAGCCGCAGCGAGGACAGGGCGCGGCCGCCGAAGTGAGTCAGGCCCAGATCGCGGCCTGCCTCCCACAGATCCTCGTAGAGGCTCAACAGGTAGTCCGGCGTCGTCCAGATCTCGTATCCCAGCTCGCCCGTGAATCCTGCCCGCATCAGTACGGCAGGCGCGTAGCCCACCGCGGTCTCACGAACGTGGAACAGCTTGAAGGATGCGGCCGAGATATCGGATCGCACCAGCCGCTGTACGAGATCCCGCGACCTGGGGCCGGCGATCGATACGCCCCCCAGCGTGGAGGCGGCGGAGCGCACGAACACATCGGGCGGTGGGTCGGAAGACCAGAACCAGCGCAGGTGGAATTCCTCCGCGAAGCCCGAACCCATGATGAGGTAACGGTCCTCCTGCAGGCAGGCGATCGACAGGTCGCCCACGATGCGTCCGGCAGGATTCAGCATCGGAGCCAGACCGATGCGGCCCGGCCCCGGAATGCGTGAAGCGAACACCCGGTCGAGCCAGGCGCGCGCACCGCGTCCCGTGATCTCATACTTGCCGTAGTTGGTGGTCTCGTACAGGCCAACAGCGCTGCGCACCGCACGGCATTCGGCGCGAACGTGTGGAAATGCCTCCGAGCGTCGGTAAGTGGGAGTCTCGGTCGGGGGTACACCGGGTGGCGCGAACCACAACGCGTGTTCCAACCCGAAGTTGGCTCCCATCACCGCACCGGCGGCCGTGAGTTTGTCGTATAGCGCCGAGCGCCGCACGGGCCGTGCGGCAGGCAGCTCCTCGTTGGGATAGGCAAGCCGGAACCGGCGCGAGTAGTTTTCCGGAACCTTGATGGAAGTGTACTTGGGTGTGGCGAAGGCGCCGAAGCGCGCCACGTCCATGGACAGGATGTCCTGGCCGGGATCGTTCTCCGCCATCCAGCGCGACAGCACCAGGCCGATGCCGCCGCCCTGACTGAATCCCGCCATGACGGCGCATGCAACCCAGAAATTGCGCAGGCCGCGCACCGGACCGACCAGCGGATTGCCATCGGGCGCGAACGTGAACGGACCATTCACGGCCTTGCGGATCCCCGCGCGTCCGAGCGCGGGAAAATGCCGGAAGCCGACCTCGAAGTAGGGCGCCAGCCGTTCGAAGTCCTCGGCCAGCAGTTGCATGGAGAAATCATCGGGCGTCTTCACCGGCGACCAGACGATACCGTGAGGCTCGTAGGTGCCGATCAGGGCGCCACCGCGCTCCTGGCGCATGTAGATTTCGCCCGCGTAGTCGGTGGTATTGACGATTTCCCGGTCGCGGCCCGCGAGCTCGGGAATGTCCTCGGTCAGCAGGTAGTGATGTTCCATGGCCAGCACGGGCAGCTCGATGCCCACCATGTGACCGATCTCGCGAGCCCACAATCCACCGCAGTTGACGACGTGCTCCGCGTGAATCGTGCCCTTGTCGGTGAGGACGTTCCACGAACCATCACGCCGCTGCTCGAGGGACAGCACCCGCGTGTGGCGTTCCACCGAAGCGCCAAGCTGACGTGCGGCCTTCGCATACGCGTGCGTCGTCCCGGAAGGATCGCAATGACCGCCATCGGCTCGCCACAGCGCTCCGATGAAGTGACTCGTGTCGATGAGGGGATTGAGCCGCTGCGCCTCCTGGAGCGTGATCATCTCGGTCTCCATGCCGAGATAGCGGGCCCGCGAGCAGATCAGCTTCAGGCTGTCGAGTTCGCCCTGGCTCGCCGCCAGCATCAGGCCGCCATTGGGATGCAGGCCGCAGGACTGGCCCGAGAGCGCTTCGATCTCACGGTACAGATCGATGGTGTATTTCTGCAGCCGCGAGATGTTGGCCTCGCCGTTGAACGTGTGCATGCCACCGGCGGCGTGCCAGGTCGATCCGGCCGTGAGCTCGCTCTTCTCGAGCAGCACGGCATCCGACCAGCCGATCTTCGCCAGATGATAGAGAACGCTGGCGCCGACCACGCCACCGCCGATGATCACGACTCTCGTGGAGTCCTTCATTCAGGTGAGTCTCCGCCGCGGCGAACCCTCGCAGCGCGCCGCCGGTGCCGGGCCGACCCGTGGCGCTGGCCAATGATCATGGCCGCCTGTCATCATAACGTAGCGCGCCGGACACCTTCAGCGGCATGATCGCCCCGGGGGAAGACCGCTCCGGATGCCGGGAGACGCCGCATCATCAAGAAGAGCCTGTTCGTGGCCGTGCTGCTGGCGATCTGCGCCAGCGGTCCGCTGCGTGCCGCGGTGGTCGTCTCCTCGAAGCTCTCGAGTGAATCGGCGATGCTGGGCTACATGATCCGGCAGCTGCTGGACGCCCGCGGCATTCCCACCGTGGACCGGATGACCCTCGGGGCCACGCCGGTGGTCCGCAAGGCGCTGCTGTCCGGGGAAATCGATCTGTACGTCGAGTACACCGGCAACGCCGGCTTCTTCTTCAACCGGAGTGACGATCCGGCCTGGAAGGATCTGCGCCGCGGCTACGAGCTGGGTTCGCGCCTGGATCTGGAGGCGAACCACATCATCTGGCTCACACCCGCCAATGCCAGCAATGCCTGGGCGCTCGCGGTGCGTCGCGATGTGTCGGTCGCGAACAAATTGCAGAACATGAGCGACTTCGCCCGCTGGGTGGGCGCGGGCGGGCAGGTCGTGCTGGCCTGCTCGGCCGAATTCGCCAACGCCGGCGCGCTGCGCTCGCTCGAACGCACCTACGGTTTCACGCTGCGCTCGGACCAGCTCATCGTGCTGGCCGGTGGCGAGACCTCCGCCACGATTCGCGCGGCCGCGGCCGGTACCAACGGCACCAACACCGCGATGGTCTACGGCACGGATGGCGGCATTGCCGCGGCGAATCTGCAGATCCTGGCCGATGACCACCACGATCAGCCCATCTATGCGCCGGTTCCGATGATCCGCGCCGTGGTGCTGCAGGCCCACCCGCAGATCGCCGCCATCGTGAAACCGCTGATGGAGAGTTTCGACGCGGACATCCTGCGCCAGCTCAATGCCCGCGTGCAGATCGACGGCGAGTCCGCTCAGGCGGTCGCGGCGGATTATCTGCAGAAGCGCGGTCTGTTGCACTGATGCGCGGATTCGCGCGTATCGACCGGCTCGGCAGCCTGCTGGTGCTCGCGGTGGCGACGGCTCTCGTGCTCAGTCCCTTCGTGATCTTCAAGATCAACCGCATCGTCCCCGGCGATCCACGCGGGCTGCTGCAGGTTCTGCCATCCTCGGCGGCCATGGGCTTCTACGCGGTCATGGCGCTGATTGGCGCGGTGGCTGTCGGAGTGCGCGATGCGCGCCTGCGGTGTGCCGCCGCGGCCGCCGGCATCGTGTTGGTGTGGGTCACGGCGGGCGCCTGCGCCGATGCCCTGACTCCCTTGGGCAACAAGGTCGTACGGATCTCACCCGGGGCCGCGTGCTGGCTGTTGCTGCTGGGCCTGGGACTGATGTTCACGGATGCCGTGGCGCGGATGCGCCTGTCGCCTGCCGCGCGAGTCGCGCTCCTGGTCGTGTTCGTCGGCACGACGATATTCGCCCTGGCGCATGGGGCGCTGGACAACCTGTCGATCATGCGCGAGTACGCAGTCAACGCGGATCGGTTTGCGCACGAGGTGCGCCGTCACATCGCGCTGGCTCTGGGATCTCTCGCTGCCGCCGTCGTGATCGCTCTTCCGCTGGGCGTGCTCTGTCATCGACTCCCGCGACTGCGGCCAGGGGTGCTGGGCACACTCAACCTGGTGCAGACCATCCCTTCGATCGCGCTGTTCGGCATCCTGATGGTGCCACTCGGAGCGCTGGCGGCCGCCGTGCCTGCCGCTGCGCGCCTGGGGATTTCGGGCATCGGCGCGGCGCCGGCCGTCATCGCCCTGTTCCTCTATTCACTGCTGCCCATCGTCGCCAACACCGTGGCCGGATTGCGGCGCGTCGCGCCGGAAACGGTCGAGGCGGCGCGCGGCATGGGCATGACGGACTGGCAGGTATTGAGCGCCGTCGAGATCGTGCTGGCACTGCCAGTCATCCTCACCGGCATCCGAATTGTGCTGGTGCAGAACATCGGGCTGGCCACCATCGCGGCCCTGATCGGCGGCGGCGGTCTCGGCGCCTTCGTGTTCCAGGGGATCGGCCAGACCGCCACCGATCTGGTGCTGCTCGGAGCGATCCCGACCGTGGCATTGGCCTTCTGTGCGGCGGTGCTGCTCGATGCGTTGGTGGAAGTACTGGACAGGGCGAAACGATGATTACCCTCGAAAACCTCACCAAGCGCTACGGCGACACCACGGTGGTCGACGACGTGTCACTGACGGTCGCGCGCGGTTCGATCACCGTGATCGTCGGCACCTCCGGCTCCGGCAAATCAACGCTGCTGCGGATGATCAACCGGCTGGTGGAACCCACCAGCGGGCGCGTGCTGATCGGCGGCAACGATACGGCCCGGGAGCAGGCCTATCTGGTGCGGCGTCGCATCGGTTACGCGATCCAGAGCCATGGGCTGTTTCCGCATCGGACCGTCGCGGAGAACATCGCCTGCGTGCCGCGCCTGCTGGGTTGGGAGACGTCCCGGACCGATGCGCGGGTTCGCGAACTGCTGACGATCTTCCAGCTCGATCCGGAAGCTTACGCCGGCAAATTGCCGCACCAGCTCTCCGGCGGTCAGCAACAGCGCGTCGGTGTGGCCCGCGCGCTCGCCGCCGAACCCGAAGTCCTGTTGATGGACGAGCCTTTCGGAGCGCTCGACCCCATCATCCGTTCCAAGGCGCAGGACGATCTCCTGGACATCCAGCGCCGCTTTGGCACCACGGTCGTGTTGGTGACGCACGATATCGACGAGGCGTTCCGGCTGGGCGATCACGTCGCCGTCATGAGCCAGGGCCGGCTCCTGCAACACGGCCGCCCGGCCGCGCTGCTTACGCAGCCCGCGGATCCGCTGGTGGCACGCATGACCGGCGTGGCAGACCGTGCCATGAAATTGTTGTCCCTGATTACGGCGGGGGAGGCGGCTGTGGCGGGCGCATCGGATGGGCCAACCGTGGCGGCGACCGACACGCTGCGGGATGTGCTGTCCGAATTGCTCTGGCGCGGAGCCGAATCCGCTTCGGTGGTCGATCCTCAGGGCAACCGGACCGGCCAGGTCACGATCGCGGGGATACTGGCCCGCGGCAGGCCCGCCTGATGTCGGCTGCGGCCTGGGTGCTACGGCTGGGCGCGTTCGCGGTGCTGGTCGCGTTTCTCGTGGCTCCGCAGTCTTTCGCTCCTGTCTTTGCGCCGCTGACCCAGTACGGGGCCCCTGCCATCTACGATCAGGGCAATCTGCTGATGCTGGCCCTGGCCCATCTCGGTACCGTTTGCTGCGCCGCAGCAGCCAGCACTCTGGTGGCGGTGGCCCTGGGAGTACTGGTCACGCGTCCAGGTGGGCGGGAGTTTCTGCCCCTGTCGCGGACCCTGGTGAACATCGGTCAGACCTTTCCACCGGTGGCGGTGCTCGCTCTCGCGGTGCCATTGGTGGGTTTCGGCGAAGAACCCACCCTGATCGCGCTTTTTGTCTACGGATTGCTGCCTATTTTTGAAAATACGGTGGTCGGGCTGCAGACCTGTCCCCCCGCCGTGCTCGAGGCGGCCAGCGGGATGGGCATGAGCGGCCGGCAACGGTTGTTCGACGTGGAGCTGCCCCTCGCCATGCCACTGATTCTGGAGGGGGTGCGGCTATCGCTGGTGATCAACGTCGGTACCGCCACGATCGGTTCGACCGTCGCAGCAAAGGGGCTGGGGGAGGTCATCATTGCAGGTCTTCTGTCAAACAATACCGCCTTCGTGCTGGAAGGCGGCCTGGTGACCGGCCTGATGGCCATCCTCCTGTATGACGCCCTGGCCCTCCTGGAGCGGCGGATCTGCGGCGGCCGGGCACAGTGACAGTGAATGAGACGTAAGACCCATCGATCCGGAGCGTTCCTGAGCTAGAATCCAAGTCAACATGTTTGGATGGAGCCCGCCGGGCACAGATGTCCGTCACCACAACCCCCCGGAGTGCGCAGACCGCGCGGCGACCGGCCATTGAGATACCGACCGTTGCGCTGCTGGCATTCGTTTATGGGGGCTGGCTGGCGATCACGTTCGCCTATTCCCATCTCGCGCTGATCGTCGCCGCGCCCCTCACCGCCTTCTTCATCACGCTGCACAGCTCGCTGCAGCATGAGATGACCCACGGGCATCCGACCCGCTGGCGCAGCATCAACCGTCTGCTGGCCCTCCCGCCCCTGAATCTGTGGGTGCCGTTCGACCGTTACCTGCAGACCCACCATGCGCATCACATCGACGCGCGCCTGACCGACCCCGTGGACGACCCGGAGTCCTACTACTGGACGACGGACCAACTCGCGCGACTCGGTCCCGCCTCGCGCTTCATCGTGCGAGTGGATCAGACCCTGGCCGGGCGGCTGTTCGTAGGCACGTTCTGGCGCATCTGGCTGTTCCTGCGTGGCGAGGCCCGTGCCGCCTGGCGCGGTGAGCCCGGCATCCGCCATGCCTGGAGCGTGCACCTGCTGCTGTGCATTCCGGTGGTCATCTGGCTGAAAGGGGTCTGCGGGATTCCGCTGTGGATCTACTTCCTGACGATGGTCGTGCCGGCCAACAGCATCCAGCTGATCCGCTCGTTCGCCGAGCACCGTGCGCATGCGGATGTGCCGGCGCGGATCGCGATCGTCGAGAACTCCTGGATACTCGGACCGATCTTCCTGTTCAACAATCTGCACTCGCTGCACCACGAATCGCCGGCGATCCCCTGGTATCAGTGCAGCGCGCGCTACCGCGAGCAGCGTGAGCGGCTGATCGCGCTCAACGGCGGTCTGGTGTATTCCACCTATTTCGAGGTGGCGCGGCGCTTCCTGTTCCGGCCGCACCATGTGCTCGCCCATCCCATGGGGCGCATACCCCAGCCCGGCCGCTGACGGGAGTTCTCAGGCGGGCAGTTCGTAGCCCGCCCGCTTCGCGGCGCGATCCCACTCGAGCAACGGCTCGAACGTGCTGGCATCGACTGCGGCGAATCCGTCCAGCATCAGCACGTCGGCGTAGCGTCCGAACCAGCT